>Ga0315280_10001493_pt1 | contig 40083 bp, 30 predicted proteins | sample YL17G06_40_MG_FD_203697 | JGI IMG/M metagenome (GOLD analysis project Ga0315280, IMG submission 203697) | Sediment microbial communities from Yellowstone Lake, YNP, Wyoming, USA - YL17G06_40 | ecosystem: Environmental > Aquatic > Freshwater > Lake > Sediment | place: USA: Wyoming | collected...
GGGTGGGGGGAGGTCCGAGGAGTGCCATGGCCAGGTGTCAAAAATGAGGCTCCAATCCAAGGGGGCGCGGCTGCAAAGTTTTCGCCCCCGATTCCGCAGCCGGTTCTGCTCTGAAAAAGTTATCTCAACAATGCCGAAGATCAAAAAATCTCACCTGCACATCCACCAGCCTGTGCCGAAAATCCAAGGACCGCTGTCGCTGATCTTGCGAACACCAGGGTGCGGCGGGAGGATGATCATCTGCTTCGTCTACTCACCTCCCTGATCAAAACGGCAATACCTGGATAAATCCACTTTCCAACCTGATGTGTATAGGGCTCGAATGCGAAGAACCATGCGAGATAGGAGTACTCCACCTCTTCTTTGATCTTGGTGAGCCAGCAATCAACGAGGTCTGCAACCTCACTCCTTTGTTTGCTGCGGACATACGGTATTGCGAACAGAATCGCTAACCGCCGCTGATTTGGTGCCGCACTCGCTCGGATTTCTTTGCGTGCCTGCTTTAGCTGGGCATCCAGGCGCGAAGTAATATTGGCCCGTTTAGCTGTTGCCCCGGAGAAGCAATGTTTGGCCTCTGCAACATACTCCTGCCCGCCTACGACGAGGTAGATGTCCGATCGCCCTGAATAACTCTTGTAGGTCCCCTTCCTTCTTCCCCGTTTCCGCTTACTGTTGCTGAATTCCTCATACGCTAGTCCATTGGGTAAGCGCCAGGCAGCCCCCGCCAGAACGCTTAGCAGAGCGCGTTCGTTGTACCGCCATGGGCAATCATCAGCCCGCCATGTTTCGTAGAGCATTTTGTTATGCTTGATCCACTGACGAAGCAGTGGCAACAACGACTTGTAAGTAGTTTTATGGATTCCTTGGATTATACCCATTACGCCTGATTCCCCCACCGTTACTGAAGTAGGACCCCACAACAAAGTCGAGCGGGCGTCCTACTGGATCAAGTCCGCCTCCTTCAACGGCTCCAGGACGCCGTTCTGGAGCTTGCTCTTGTCGAAGCCCTGCTCGGCCTCGGCGCGGACACTGACAGTGACCTTGCCGGACATGTCGGCCAAGTTGGCGAGGGCGGGCCAGGCCGTGTAGAGCTGATCCCGATCCGCAGTGAAACTCAGTTCAACTAACTTTTGCCCGACAGTGGGGGCTGTTGGCGTAAGCGGCTCGGAGATTGCGGCAGGCCCTAGATCGGGTCCGTATGTCACGGGCGTTGTCCCCGTTGGAGGCTGTGGCGCTTGGCCGGGCTGCCCTCCTGGGACTGTCTGCGGTACCGGCGCAAGCTGAGGGATTGCCTGCGGCATCATAATGAATCCCGACTCTAGATCAACTTCGTCCTCGGCGATGTCCTCGGACCGCACCTTGGTCGGCGCGACCTGGAATTTGCCATCCGGTCCAAGCACAGGCACCGCCCCGCTTGTATATCCGAATACCCCCTTTTTGACGCCGAGCACGATTGCCCGGCGTATCGCGGCGCTGTCTATGAGCCGAGTGAAACCCAGGAACGAGTAAAATCCGTTGACGATTTCAACTGTGCGGTTGCCTAAGGTGGGAGGTGTGCCCTCACCGAGCTTGAACAGCTCGACAATCTTGGGAGGCTCGACCTTTTCGAATACACGACGTTGGACGATGGTCAGCAGCTCCATCACGCGCTCGTGTATCCGGGCCTCCTTCTTCTCATTCAGCGTAATCTGCAACGGCCTGCCGCCCACAGCCACGACCTCCAGCCCGATGCTCGATCCTTCCACCTTCGGCAGCCAGACCTCGGTGTAGAGTTTCAGAAAGGCCGACTCCGCCGCTGCTTTTTCTGTCGATTCGCGCTCCTTAAGTTGAGTCTTTTGCTCCTCGGTCAGGTTATACTGCTTGGCCTTGGCTTTGACCCGCTCAATCGCCAACAGATAGCGCACGGCTCGACGCAGCACTTCAATCTGGTCGCCCGTGGGGATCGCCAGACCCAGGCCATTGCGGAACTGTCGGGGCTTGTCCCCGTACTTCTCCAGCAGTTCCTTGCCGATCTTCTGCTGCTCGCTCTTGGTCTCCGCGCCAAACTCCAACGGAAGGTAAGCGATCAAGAAGGCCGGTTCCTTGTCAGGAATCTCACCGGGCTTTGTCGGCCATACTTCCGCTCGGTGCCCGGCCAATCGGGCTTCCAGCATTTCTTTGATTTTGTCCCGGACCTGATTCTCGTCCCGCGCAACCGCATCGGCCTCCTGTTCCACCAGGAGCGTCACGTTCGGGTCTTTCTTGAAGCAGTAGCGGACGCCATCGAAGTGCAGGTAAAGGCACTGGTCTTTCAGCTCCTTGATGCACGCCAAGATGGTTGTACTATCCAGGTCGGGCCCCACGCATACCGACATCAACTCCGGTTCACTGATACCGGGAGGCAGGAGTTCCGTCTCCGTGGCTCCTTCCCGGCGCTTGCCGCCGAACGAATACATCAAGATCGCCGTGGCGATCCGGGTCGCAGGGCGCTTCAGGGCCTCAGCCGGGAATTCCCTGGCCCGGCGCTCATCAATCCGCCGAGCACGGGCGTTAGCGCCGATCAAGTCGTGCTCCAGGACCGCCTGAAAGTCCGCCTGCTGGCCGACCTCTTTAAAGAACGCCAATCGCACGGCGGGATCGTGCATGGGCACATCTCCCGGCCCAAGCACCGCCCGGCTGGTGCCAGCCTGGTGTGCGGATCGCAGGCATGCCGCCAAGAATCGAAGGGCACCACGGGTGCGCTGGAACTCTGGGATGGCTGCCCACCGCTCCCGCATCAGATCAATCAGGGCCGGGTGGAACGGATAGGAAGCCCGGACACGGTCCCGCAGCTCGATGCCCTCTTGCTCGGCTTGCTGCTGCTCGGCAGCGCCCCTGGCGTATGCCCGGCGCATCTGCGTGACAATTTCCTGGTAGGCCGCAGCTGCAGGCGTGGTCTCCGCCGCATGCGGTATCTTGCCGAGCAGACGCCGCTGGATAACCAGCAGGATTTCGTTGCCCTCGACCGGCTCGCGGCGCTGGTCTTTCCGGGCAGCCAGGTGATCCAGGGTCTGGAGCAGGTTCGTGTATTCCAGCGCCTCCCGCTTGCTGGATTGCAGCGAAATGACCATGGCAGTCTTCGGGCAGTTCCCTACCGATGTGGTTAGCCTTTTCACGAAACTCATAGTCTCGTCCCGGAGTGTGGTATCGCCAACGTTGATGCCCCCAGCGCTAATCAGATATTCCAGAACTTCATCCAGGAGGATCAAGTTGGGCACATCACCGAGCAGCTTGAGGATGTCATCGCCGCCTGGGGCCACACGGGCTTCGTCGGCCTGGCGCATGATCTCGTAGCCCTGCTCCCCACCAAGCGACCAGGCGATCCAGCCCCACATGGTCTTGGCAACCTTCTTTGTTCCGGCGATGGTCTTGCCGTTTACCGCGCTGAAGAACTGGCCGTCGAAGACGGCGGTTCGGGACTGGCCAGGACGTGGCATTGCCTTGCCTTCGGCAATCACGTCTAGTGCCTTTCGCTTCCTTGCCGCATGGTAAAGAGCCGCCAGGGTGTGGGATTTACCGCCGCCGAAGGGCGTCATCAGCTTCAGCACGCGGTTGCCAGTCCCGCCTTCGAGGCGTGACAGCACATCCTGGAGCAATGAACGCAGCCCGTTGGTCAGGTAGGAGGACCGGAAAAAGTTCTCCGGGTCACGATAGACCGCAGGCACCTGCGGGTTGCCATCGCTCAGAGGTCCAAGGTCGAGCGCGAAGATGTCTTCGGAGAAATTCTCGGCCAGCACATCGGGATGTAGGGTTACTGATTCGACCCACGGTTTCAGTGTTGTCGTGCTCATTATCTGGTTCCCTTTCACATATTGAATCGCTTTTGGCCAGTCTTGCGATCCTCTTTCTCAGCCACGGTCAACGCGGCGTCCTCGACCACGCTCTGCCAGTTGGCCATGAGCTTGGCCAGGACTGAGAGTTCGGCAGAAGGTGACACGTCCGCCAGCTCTCCGCCTTTGAGAGCCGGCCCGGCGAGGGCCTGGGCAACGAGGCGGAGCTGCTCACGGTTGACCTGAGACTCCCGGAGGAACTCGGATAACTGGGTTGGGCGTTTCTCCAGCAACCAAAGCGTGCGGTGCAGGGCATCCACCAGCGGTGCTGGTTGGCCATCATCTGCGGGCATCCCTAAGTGTTTGTCCTCACCACGTTCAGAAAAGTCCAGCAGGCGATACTTGCCTTTCTTCTTTTCTATCAGGTTGTGGGAGCCGGTGGACAGACCGTGGGGGCCGTCAAGTTCGACATGGGTGCCATTGGCAAAGATGATTGCCTCGCCTGCATCGAGGTCGGCGGCCCTATAGGTGTAACGCCAGAGAATGTAGAACCGCGTGGCCGGGTCCAGCCCCGCTAAGCTGTACTTGCCGCCGTTACCGCCGACTTCCTTCGACAACCGTGCCAAGATGGTCTCCAGCACGACTGTTTCGACCTCAGCCAGAAACCGCTCAGCAGGCACCTCTTCGCCATTGGCGTACTCGACCCGCGTAAACCGGGTGAACGCCCGCAGCCCTGCACCAACGCAGGCAATCACCAGGTCAGCTCCCGAAATCCCCATCTCCCATAACGTGCCCACCCGCTCCCGGACGATCTGTTCCAACTCCGGTTTGACCGCCTCCTCGTAGTTGCCGGTCGCCGCCCCGTCCCGCTTGCGGGCAATCAGGAAAATGCTGGAGGCGAGAGCCGCCACCCCAGCCTTTAGATGGCCTGTGAGTTCAGTATCCAAGGGCCAAGCCTCTCTAACTTCGAAACCAGCGAGTCTGAGGGAATCGACCAACGTTGCCCAACCTGCGGTAGTCTTATGGGCATACACGACAACCATAGTCGACATCGGCTTTAGAACGGCATATGCATGGGAGAATGCTTTTGCCATCGCTGTTTCGTAATTTGCGTATGCCTGTTGCCTGTTCCCGGCACGCCAAGGAGATGCAACTGCTTCGGCTATCTTTGGTGTGTGCTGTGAGCCGAAATGTTCTCGATACAGATGGCCAACCGTGCGCTTGAGCCAAACGAAGAAAAAGTCAGATAGGTCCGAATATTGAATGTTGTCATAGTATGGAGGATCGGTGATAACTGTATCGAATGATTCGGATGGAAATTGCTGAACAGAAGCATTGCCTCGACGTACATCTGCAACGCCTTCAATGTTCTGCAAATACTCTGCGTGAATAGCCGTATCCTCAACTGCCAGATTCCATGATCCCGAGGCATTACTGAAGGGGTTTGCCTCGGCGAAATCCCAAACCATTTCAAGTGCTTGACGCCCGAATGCTTGAGTCAAACGTCCCCCTGCTGACGTGGTGGCCCAAGTGCACTGCGTGTTGTGGCGTAAGGCCATCTTGTCTACAGCCAGCGCTAAGAACGTTGCAATGGCTTTCGATTGCTCAATGCCGTTGCCATACTTGATCGCATCCGAGTAAGCCTGCCGCGATGCACGCGCAAGGCAAAGCATGGTTACCTGCTGCCTAGCATTCATTACCTGCATAAAGGTTGTGTACCCAAACTGCGGGAGTTGATCGCTTAATTTTCCCAGAAGCTTCTCGTCCGGTAGGAATATGTCGTCTGTACTCTTCGAATTCTCCAAGTAATCACAGCACAACGACATAACCTTCTCTGGGCTGTGTTCCAGAACGTCCGAGTTGATATACACCTTGTCCTGACGTGTTGTACGCTGGCAGACAACCGCCATCATTTGGGTGCTCATTCGTCCCGCGCAACCTTCGGCTTTGACGTAGTCGATATCGGCAACAGTGCTGCAGAATAAGCACGCAGCGTTTCCGCCGGTCGAACCTGCCATAGGGTCGAAGCCCAGTGCATTCTCTGAAGGTGCTTCGGCAACCTCGAACCGAACTTGCTTTTTGCCTTTAGGCGCGACCATCTTCAGCGCGACGTAGTAACCCTGTTTCTTGCAGAGCCAGGTCTGGCGCACGAGCGGGACGGTGGCTTTGCAGTTGGGGTTCTTGCAGGTAACGGTGCGCGTCCAGAGATAGGCGACCGGCATCAGATATCCTGGCGGCACGCTGTCGGGGGTGTGCTCCCTAAGCCAATCGGTCTGGATGGTCTGCCTCTTGCCTTTGTGAGCGGGGTCGGGGATGAGCGGGTAAAGATCACCAATCTCGGCCTTGACCTTGGTGAGTACCCAATTACCCCAGTAGCGGACTTCCTCAGCCAGTCCTCCCCAGGTGGTCTCGCCCTTCGCGTTCTTCGGCCCGGTCATGCCACGAGCACTGGGATCGGGCTTGCCGTATTTTTGCGGATAAACCAACGTGCAGAGTTCGATGATGTGGGCCACGGGATTGAGATCGAGCGCGTACGCGTCGCAACCCAGCCGCAACGCCTCCAGTGGGATCGCCCCGCCCCCCGCAAACATGTCCAGCACCTTCGGTCGTGGTGCCCGGCCTTCCACGATGTCCTCGACGGTGACCTTCTTGCCGGTTTCGCCGGTCAGCCGTTCCGCGTGGGCTTCGAGGATGTGCCGCTGTGCCTCGGCAATGACTGCTGGACTGCCCGGATACTTGCAGAGCCGCTCCATGAATTTCGCCGCATTGGCTCGTCCGAGTGACTTTTTCTTTTCCTCGGTTGCGCCATTGGGAACGAACCGGGCAGCGGGCACCAGCGCGCCATAAACTGCAGCCCTGCAAGCCACGAGCGGTCGCCTAGCCCACCACAAATGCAGCGTCGATATGTGCCCCTTGCGAACGGATTTCTCTCGTGATGCCTCGGCACTGATGGCCACGATGGGCAGGTAGTCTTCGATAAGCCGCCGATCATTGTTCATAAGGCCAATGTGATCCGCAGCGCGGCATCCACCCGCTGCATTTCATTGCATCTTCCGACAACCTTATCCATTTCTCTGTCGAGGATTGTTGCGATGTTATCGGCCATAATGACAGAGTCCCCTAAGAGTCCCATCTGTCTGCCAACGTGGCTGTCCTTCCGAATGTGTATTCGCGTGGGACCAGTTCTCGACAGATTGGATGTGATGATGGCGGCGAGTTTTTGGTCAATTCCAGTATTCAAACCGTCTGCTTGAATAAGCAAAGCCGGGCGTTTCTTGAAAGTTTTGAGATCGGAATTGGGAAAGCGCACCAGGATGACATCGCCGCGCTTACAATGCATCATAGGCCTCCATTCCAGGGGCGTCCCAATCCTCTTCGAAGACGCGCAGGCGCATACGCGTTTCGATCACTTCCTCCATGGACCATCCCAGGTTCACGACGGATAGGCCTCTTGCTGTTGTCGGCGCTGTTCTCACCTCAAACAGGACCATAGGTTCCCATACCTTCGTCAAGGCTGTCGTTGACATGGTGCCGCACACAAGAGGGCTCAAGCCATAGAGGCTTAGCAGGGCGATGAGGTCCGTCACGGGCTGGCCTGACTCAGGATAATCTGCTCGCCAATTTGCCGAAGGATCTGCCACCCAGCTTACGTCACCCGATCGAGGGATTGAGCGATAGATATTATTCACTGCTGAACCTCCTCTCTAGTTCGCCTTCAATAAGCTTGAAAAACCAGTCATCGGTAATCGCGTGAGCCGCATCGATCCAAGAGCCAAAGCCATCAGGCAGCTTCGGCACAGCTTGATCCGCCGTATGAACAATCGTTTCCCATACAAGCGCTGGCCTAGCCTCCTTCTGGCCTGTCGCAAAGCGAACTGTGACCATGCCCTGTGGATTATCACATCGAAAGGTCGACTGCCAACTAAAGTGGCTGGGCGTGTGTCGAACGGCATTCCCTTCGAATAGACTGACTGGAAGAGAAATGGCCACTTTCATTTTTTGCTGCAAGAATTGGAATACGTCTTCGTTTGGATGGTTGAATTCCACCGCGTCGATGTATCGCAGGAGCAGGCTTTCGACTATGAGCTGCTCAGGCCGCGGATAGACATCACAGAGCTTCTCGATTGCGGCAGTGGCCCGCGACCGGAAATCTTCCCACTTATATTTCGCTGTGTCGTTAAGCGTCAGGATACCGGGGCCAACCTGGATCAGAGGCCAATCTTTTGCTGCATGACGGAACCGATGCTGGACGACATACGCCGACATTTCGTCGGGAATCATGGCGCTTGGCAGCTGCTCGTGCTCCGGGTAGTCGGCTGACAGCCTGTCATAAAGCCGGCCGAGCAGGAGTTTGTAGTGGGGGTCCAGCTGTACTCCGGGAGCCGGGGATGTTAGCCTCCATTTGACTTCCAGGATAGATTCCACTAGAGGTTTGTTCTTGAGAATCCTGCTTGGCATTTATTGTCCTCCATTCGCACAGGGGCGCGTTGCTTTCTCTATCGCCTCAGCGGGAATATCATAATACCGCGCTGCGACCACCTCACGCTTGGCATAATCCAGTTGCTTGACTGGATTCTGTATCGTCATCGGGATTGGATTTGGTTCTTCCAAAGGATCCCAAACGACATAAAGCCAATAGCTGTCTCCCAATTGCGCGGCTTTGTACCATTCATTCGTAGTTAGCCTGATAGCTTGGCCTCGGGTTCGGCCTTTCACTTCAATACGACGTATACCCCCAATCGGATCCCGATAACCAGTCTGAGAATCGGCTGGCCCCAGACTGCGGATGTCGAAACCGATCTTCAGATGCCCGACCCTCTCACACTCCCATCCGCGTGACTGCTCATAGGCTACGACCACGTTCTCGGCAGCCAGCTCGCTCTTACGGTTTAGCTCGGGCTCCAGCTCATCGGTGAAATCCTCCGGTGCCTCGGTTTCGGTCGCAGGAATGACCAGCGCTGTGGCAATGTGGCGCACAGGCCCGGTGCGAGCAATGGCCAGCCGATCCAGACCGGCCATGCGCTCCTGGCGGATTCGCTTCAGGTCCGCCAGGTCGTTCTCGGCGCGTTGCCGGGCAAGCGCAACCTCGGTCGACCCCAGCAGCTCGCGCTGGCGCAGGGCCATGGCGCGATCCTGTGCAGCGCGGATGCGGGCGTCAAATGACTTCTGTAGATAATCCCGGCAGACTTGGACGAAGTGGAGGCGTTCCTCCTGGCAGAGCTGGCGGCGTTCGCTCTGGTAGGTGCTCTTGAGAAAATCCATCGCCGGGACGGGATCGATTGGCGAAACGCTTGCAGGCGGCGAGGGGTGAGCTGGTAAATCTAGTAGGCAGTCGGCAGGAACAACCGCGAATCGGTCGGGGGCATCACTACTGAATTCGTCGCGGACTGCCACGACCTCGCCATACAGATTGAGGTTGTCCCCCTTGGTGTTCTGGCCTCGGATCGCAATCTCGAAAAAGTGCAGACGGTAAGGCCACTGGGCTGAGGCGTCCACGTAGGCCGCGATCCCACCGACAAGGGCCGCGAGTTTTTCGTTTACCTTCTCATCAACGACTGCATACAAGGGATGGCCGGGGCCGAGCAGCACAGCGTCCACATGTTGATCTAGATCAAGGTGATCCTTGTGGAACGTGATCTTGCGGTAGGTGGGATCGGGCTTGCCCAGGCGTCTGACTGCCGCCAGACGATCGGAACGTAGATCGGCCAAAACGTGCTCTATGCGCCAAAGGCCATCGGCTCGCGGCTCTATTTTCAATCCGACCTCACGACAGGACTTTACGAACTGGTCTTCGACATATCGCGGCATCAACCGGCGCTCCTCGGCCTCCACATTGGCGCGTTGGAACCCGGAAAAGTCCACATTGGCGCGAGCCAGTGCGATGCCCGTGGCCTTCTCGTATTGGAGCAGCAGTTGCGGATCGACCTTTTCGATCTGATCGAGGTATTCCTCCAGCCGACGAGGGTCATGGGCCGCTTCACGCAGGATTTCTGGCAGATTCACGTCGTTGAGAGAGAGAACCTCGCCTATGACATCGAAGATGCGGTCCGCCAGCACCGCACGCATCTGCTCCAGTTTCTCCAATAAGCGTTGCAGAATTCGCCCCTCGATCACCGGCTGGCCCTCTTCGGACTCCGAGGCGACGAAGTTGAAGGCGTGGACATCGCGCTCCTGGCCGATGCGATGGATGCGCCCCAGGCGCTGTTCCAGGCGCGTTGGATTCCAGGGTAAGTCGTAGTTCACCATCAGTCGGCAAAATTGAAGGTTGATGCCTTCGCCTGCGGCCTCCGTTGCTACACAGACCTGGCGGGACGTGCGGAAATCCTCCTGGGCTCGCTTTCGTTCATGCGGGTTCATGCCGCCATGAATGTCGCAGGTGGAGTAGCCCCATTTCTGAAGATGCTCCAATAGATGCTTGAGCGTGTCGCGGTGCTCGGTGAAGATGAGTAGCTTGCCCCGGCCATCGGCTAGCTCGCCAAACTCGGCTCGCTTGAGGCAATCGCGTAGGGCGGTCAGTTTTGAGTCCGATGCCAGTTCTCTCACACGCCGGGCACGGGCCAGTAGTTCCTGGAGAGCGGCGATCTCAGTACGGAGCTGGTCGAGTTCAACAGCGGATGTGAACTCGTCAACGAGTTGATCCCGCTCGGCATCGTCGAGGTCGTCTTCATCCTGCTCCGCGTCGGCCATGCGGCCCTGGAGTTGGGCCAGCCGCTTGGCACGCTGAGCCGGTGCCAGGTTTTCAAGTTCTTCTAACAGCTCCTGCTGCTTTTGCAGCCGGCGGCGGATGGACTCGTGGATCGCCATCGTGGAACTGGCCAGCCGCCTCTGGAGCACAGTCCGGGCGAGAGCCACGCTCTGCTTTTTCTTTCCGCTGGCTTGTGGCAAAAACTCGTTGATATAGGCCGTGACCGCCTTGTAGAGATCGTATTCGTCCTTGTTCAGCTTGAATGTAATTGTGTGCGCATGGCGATCTGGGAATAACCGGTGCCCCTCCAGGTCTTTTAGGTCCTCCTTCAACCGGCGCAGCGCCCAGGGGCAATCCGGTCCCAGGCGGAGGATGTCGCGGCGAATTTCTCCTGCTTTGTCCGATAGCCGGTGTGGCTCGGGGAACAGGTCAGGGTCGAGCAACCGGACGAAGTGGGCGAAGCGATCATCGTCGCCGTGGTGCGGCGTGGCGGTCAATAGCACAACGTGGTCGGCATCGGCGGTCAGCTTCTCGGCTAGCTGGTAACGTTTGGTCTTCTCCGCCTCGTCGCCACGGCTTGAAGATCGTTTGGTGTAAGCCGAGCACTTGTGTGCTTCGTCAATGACGATCAAATCCCAATGCTGCTGCCACACACGTTCCCGGACTTCCTCCTGCTTCGCATAGTCGAGCGAGGCGATGACCTGGGATAACCGCTGCCAGGGATTAGTGAGCTGCTGCTGGTCAACCGCTGAAAAGATGATGTCGAACGACTCGCCGAACCAGCGTAGCATTTCGTCCTGCCATTGGATCGTCAGTGGCGACGGGCACACGATCAGGATGCGCTCGACGGCCTCGCGGAGCTTCAGCTCCTTGATGAGCAGCCCGGCCATGATCGTCTTACCAGCGCCAGGGTCATCGGCAAGAAGAAACCGTAGCCGGGGCTGCGGCAGCATCTTGATGTAGACAGCCTCAATCTGATGCGGCAGGGTGCGAATACCGGACAAGCTGACTGCAAAGTGCTTATCGTGGGAGTAGGCGAGCCTGATGCGAGCGGATTCAACCAGGAGGCGGAGTTGCTCCGCGTTGACGGTGGCCGCCTTGGATTCGACCGGTTCGGAAGCACCGGCTAACGCAGCGGCTTCCTCTGTGGTGATGACGGCCTCGTCCAGTGAGCCGTCAGGTAGCCGCACTCGGCACTCGAAGCCTTTGCCCAACGGACGCGCAGCCTCCAGGGTTACTGGGACATCGAAGTGACCTGGCAGGCTGACCTGTTTCCCGATGGGCAGCGCGTTCATGCAAGATTCTCGATTGAGACAATAAACTGCAAAGCCGTGAATCCAGACCCAACGGTAGGGGGAAGCTCTGTTGTCCCCCGATGTCGGATCGAAAACAGGACCAGGGTGACTGCCGACCACCTATCCTCTTGAGGCTCCTATATTAATCCAGGTGCGAGCGGTTTGTCGCCTGCATAGTAGCGACTGGCTTCTGCTGAGCGAAACCTTCGGAACATTATGCCGTACAACTCGTTGGACTGCGCTGAGGAGGCATACGATTTCTTGTACGATTTGTTGATTGAAAGCCAGACCACCAGCGTTGCAGACCATGAGCGCGCTGAGCGCCTCGCGTGGCGCCTCAGGGAGGCTATCCTTGTGCTGGAATAGAACCGGGGCTGATAGAAACGTAGGTGCGAGTCGAACTGGTCGAAAACTCGCCGCGCTCGTGCCGCCGCCCCAGAGGGATGGGTTGCGGGCCGGGGGCGAGCCCGTTGAAAAATGCGCCTCAAAGGCGGCGAGCACGCCAGATCCGCTCCACCTGCTCCCCGCCCGGAAAATAGCCCATCGTGCGCCGGGCCGGCTCGGCGCTGAGAGAGCCGATTTCAGGCAATGGCCTGATAGGGGGTCTGCCGAGATATCGCGTCCTGGGCCAAATAAACGCGAGTTTTTCGAGAACCGCATGTCTCACCGAGGCAAAACCTGCGAACCGGGCCTTTTTCACAACCATGCACCCGCGCGTGACCGCTGCTGCATATGCGATCGACCAGGCGAAGACCTCGAGGTGCAGATGCGACCCACCGGGCCTGCGTTCTCCCCTCAGCCCTGGCCGTACTGCCCGAGCTGCTGGCAAGAATGCCAAACGCTCACCCTGCCGGATCCGGTGGGGTACACGGCGCTGATCTATGCCGTTTTTGAAATTGACCCGCGACGCACGCGGCCGGGAATGGGGCCGATTGAGGGGGCGGATGATGCGGCCGACTCCCGATGAAACCTTTTGAAAAACCGAACGCTTGACTTTTTGCTTGGCGGCATCAGTTGCCATGACGATATGTGATAATATGTTGGCTGACGCAACCTGCGGCAATTCCACGACGGGAAGTGGGGAGTGTGCCATGCCACTAGAAACTGAGCTTGCCCATTATGAAGTGCTTAAAGCTGAGCTTTTAAAACACCATGAAGGGAAGTACGCCTTGATCATTGGACAGGACTTGCTGGGTGTCTATGACCATTCAGAGGAGGCGTATGCTCATGGGCTCGAGAAATGCGGCAATGTCCCCATGTTAATCAAGCACATCACCAAAGACGAGAAGATCGACATCATCCCCGCTCTCACGCTTGGCCTTCTCCATGCCAATATTTAACGGGTCTCTCGTATTTCAACCTGCCCCAGGCCAGCCCGTTCGACCTTCGCCGCAGGCACTAATAGGGCTTGGTCCAATAGTACCCTTGCAGGTCGGAATCCCAAAGTCTCTCGCTTCAATCTTGCAAGCCGCAAGCCAGCCAATTCCGCCTCCGGTTCCGGGCATCGGTATCGTTGACACCGGCGCTGGGAGCAGTTGCGTAGACGATGGTGTCGTTCAAAAGCTAGGCATTCAGCCCGTTGGCGTGGCAAATGTGGGAACTGCAGGAGGGCTGCAAACCAAGGCAACGTATCCAGCAAGATTCCTCTTTCCTGGGACGAACCTACCAAGTATGGAGTTTACTTCTTTGATTGGAGCTGACCTTTCAAGCTTTTCCACACCAGGATCTCCGCAGCTACTCATAGCACTGATTGGGCGCGACATCCTGAGCAGATTCGTCTTGGTTTACAACGGCGCGCAAGGAATGTTCACGTTGGCATATTGAAGGGATTATCGAATCTCCTTCGCTAGCCGCCTCTGGCGTTGCGAAGAGGTGGGCGATCACTCTGACCCTGGGCGACCGGGGCCCTGCCTGCCGCACTGACCCTGACCCCAAGGTGACCCGAGGCACACCCAGAACTGGCAACCGCCGCTTACCTCTGCCTGATTGCTACAGGCTTTGCGCTCTTTTTAACTCTGCCTGTAACTTATTGAGCCTATTGGTGAGCCGTGAAGGAATCGAACCTTCAACCTACTGATTAAGAGTCAGTTGCTCTGCCGGTTGAGCTAACGGCCCACCCTGTAGACTTGATGCGGTGTTTCGCCGGGCACCAGCGCCCTAGAGCGTTTCCGGCCCGACGCAACCGGCACTAGCGTAACACGACCTTGTGCCATTTCAAAGTGCGATCCCCAATTCGGTGACAGTGACTCATGCGCGATTCGCACACCCGGACGAACAAAAACCTGAGTTTCTGTCTGTGGTGCGCGAAGCGCTTTGGATGCGGTGCCTCGGCACCGCTTTGAAGCCTGACAAAGCGGCGTCAAGCCGCCGCACTCCGAGGCCTTCGGCTTCATTTTCGGAGCAGTCACCGAATTTGGCGCAGAAGCGTTTGCTTGACAGCGGTCCCCGCCGCACTATACTACGGCGTTGCTGCCGCAGGATAACCGCGGCGGGCATCTCCGTGATTCGTTTTCAGTCGTGAATGCATGTTTGCCGGTCTAAGCGCGTCGTAATTGCATGTCACTCAATCAATCGGCTTTATAATACCAAGCGCATGCTCGAGCCTGCGGCCGCCCCTGGGATCAAGGAGGAGATTCATTTGTGAAAAAGGAAATGAAGAAGATCATGGTCACGGGTGCCCTGGGCCAGATCGGGTCGGAACTCACGGCCGCCCTGTGCAGCAGGTACGGCGCGGAGAACGTCGTCATTACGGATTGCCGGCCAGAGCCCCCTGACAAGTTCAAGCACTGCGGTCCCTTTCATACCGTGGACGTCATGGACATCGACGCCCTCGAACGCGTCGTCAAGCAATACGACATCGATACTGTGTTTCATCTGGCTGCCCTCCTCTCCGCGACGGGAGAACAAAATCCACAGCTCTGCTGGCAGGTGAATATGGGCGGTACTTTCAATATTCTCGAGCTGGGTGTGCGCCACCAAATGGCGCGCGTCATCATACCCAGCTCCATCGCGGTCTGGGGCAAGGGTGTTCCGCTCGAGAACGCGCCGCAGGAAACCGTGCTGAAACCGGCCACGATGTACGGCGTCACCAAAGTGTGCGGAGAACTGCTGGGCGACTATTACGTACGACGATTCGGGCTCGACGTGCGCGGCTTGCGCTACCCCGGAATCATCTCTCACGAAACCCTGCCGGGCGGCGGCACCACCGACTACGCGGTAGCGATCTTCTACGATGCGGTCGCAAAGGGGAGTTACAAGTGCTTCGTGCGAGAAGACACGGTCCTTCCCATGATGTACATGCCGGACGCAATCCGCGGCACGATTCAACTGGCAGAGGCCGATTTCTCGAAGCTACGCCACCATACCGATTTCAATCTCGCCGCCATGAGCTCCAGCGCGGGCGAACTCGCCTGCTGCATCAAGAAGCACCTCCCCCACTTCAAGGTCTCTTACGAACCCGACTATCACCAGGCGATCGCCGACTCCTGGCCGCGCTCCGTCGACGACTCCGCAGCCCGTGAGGAGTGGGGATGGAAGCCGGAGTGGGACCTGGAATCGATGACACGGGACATGCTTCAACACCTCGAGGCGCGCAGGACCAAACAGGAGAAAGCGGACTGAGTGCTGAGTGCGCTTTGATTTCACTGCTCAGTACTCGGCACTTTTTTGGCCGTCATGATCGGTCTCAAGCAGCGGGCGCGTTCGAACAACTGCCGGCGTTCCTCGGCGGTGAGCGGAGTAACCGCGCTTGCGAGTTCGACAGCCATGCGATACAAACGTTCGTCCCCCGGCGGGAGCACTGCGGTCACATCTTCTGACAGAGAAAAGCGGAGTGCCTGCAGGCCTAGCACGGGATCATCGATCGGACGGTACCAGCAGTTCGGATAGCGCCGCGTTTCACCCTTCCGCCATGGTGTATAGGCGAGCGCCTTCAGCGCCAAACAGGAAACCCCCCCCATCTTCGCTTTCTCCACCACCTGAGGCCCAAATTTGCCGCGGGAGTAACAGACGAAATTGACGGGGAAAAGGATGGAATCAAAGCTGAAGCGGTCGAGCAGATTCAGCGACGCGGGAACCGAGTGCGAGGAAAAGCCGAGAAAGCGGACCAGCCCTTCCTCCCGGGCTCGAAGAAAGGCATCAGCGGCCCCACCGGGCGCCAAGATGCGCTCGATGTCTTCCGCCCTATTGACGGCGTGGAACTGGTACAGGTCGACATGATCGGAGCGCAGGCGGCGGAGCGATCGTTCCAGTTGCAGCCGGGCGCCGGCGGCAGAACGATCTAGAGTCTTGCAGGCGAGAAAAACGCGATCTCGATAGGGCGCCAGGGCCGAGCCGAATTTCACTTCGGCCTCCCCTTCGCCGTATGAGGGAGCAACATCGAAGTAATTCACGCCGCGTTCCACGGAGTCTGCAACCAGGTGGTTCGCCTGCTCCCGGCTCGCGCCCACAAGCACCATACCGCCAAGCCCCACGATAGACAGGCTCACACCCGGCCGGAAGTGTCGCTTCGGCAAGAGGCCGGACTTCGAAAACCTGCTTCTTGCATCAAGAGGTAAGGATTCAAAGTCTGACCCCATTGCGGGTAAGCGGACCCCTGGCCGCAGGACCTTAGCCTGCTGTTATGATCGATTCGGTGTATAAGGGACTCAGCGAGGAGCAACGTGGAAGCGGGGAATCCCTGGTTCCCGAGCGCTTTCCTTTAAAGCTTCACCACCTCTTGGGCCTGGAGGCCCTTGGGGCCTTTTGTAACGATGAACTCAACCTGGTCGCCTTCGCTGAGCGACTTGAAACCGGTTGCCTGGATTGCGGAGTGGTGGACGAAGACGTCGTCTCCGGATGCGCGTTTGATGAACCCATAACCTTTTTCGTTGTTAAACCACTTCACTGTGCCTTGTTCTTTCATTTTTCCTCTTGGGCAATGCGATTCTTGCCAAAAGCTCTTCCTGCGCCAGCAGGGGTGTTTTCGGATCGCCTTCCATCTAAGTCTTGGCGCTTGTTCGCGGGATCCGGACGGGAAACGCCAACGCCCTCTCCAAGGGTCTGCGGTCGGCGTTGGTCACGCGGGGGCAAACACCTGATCGGGGTGGGCCGACTATACATATGTGTGCGTAAAGATTCAATATTATTGTGGTTTCACTTCCGAAGGGATGCTGGGAATCCCCCCGTAGTGGCTCATCCTGGGCCCCGAGCTTCATAAGACTACCGAACAAGCCTTCGGAAATTGGCAACTTGCCCGGAAGCATGGATAGCCTCGCCCGAGGCTCCATAGTATAATTGCCGAGCGGATCATTCGATGCCAATATTGACCCGGGCAAAGAGGCGACTCGCCGTAGCAATGACTTGCTACGCCGTCCTCGCACTTATCGGAGCCGTGGCTCTGGACGGAATCCTGCGCGCCGCAGTCCTCTGCCTCTTTGCCATTCTGGCCGTCAAGACAGTGATTCACGCCATAAACGACGACGAGATGCTGTAAATCCCGCAGCTCCGCGCGATCTCATTGCAGGCGACAACAGACGGAATCAGACCGCAGAGCCCCTAAGACTGCCTTTGCACGAGCACCCCGAAAAACCCACCGTCATCGAACCCCACTGCGTGCGCACGTGGGCTCGCCGATTGATGTTCTCCCATTCGGAACCCTCCCCTTCGCAGCGCAACAGCATGGCGCTCTGCTGATTGAAATGCGAGAAAACAAGTTCAAAAGTTCGGAATGCGAAGACCCCCAACCATACTTTGCGCTTGCCTCCTGCTTGCGCTTTCTTTCGCGCAATTCGTGTGCTAAGTTACACAGCACCACGTAGCATTCGGCGCAGCTTTCATCACATCGGGAGGACTCGTACATGAGCACGCAGAGCACGTTACCTCCGGCTGGAGGGAAGCGGGAATTCCGGCCTTACGTTCCGGCCGACATGAAGATGAGTGAGTTCACCCTTAAGGCCATTATTCTCGGCCTCATCATGACCGTCATCCTCGGAGCCGCCAACGCATACCTGGGGCTGAGAGCGGGCATGACGATTGCAGCGACTTACCCGGCGGCAGTCATTGGCATGTCGATATTGCGGCTGATGAGAGGATCGCTCCTGGAAGAGAACATGGCGCGAACCATCGGCTCGATCGGCGAGTCCGTTGCTGCCGGCGCCGCCTTTACCATCCCGGCATTCGTGCTTGCAGGCCTATGGCCGGAACTGGGGATGCAGAAGTTCTGGCAAGCTACGGCGCTCATGATCATCGGCGGGCTGCTCGGCATACTCTTCGTCACCTTGCTCCGTCGGATCATGGTTGAGGATCCCGAGCTTCCCTTCCCCGAGTCGGTCGCGGCTTCGGAAATCCACAAGGCAGGCCAGCAAGGTTCCAGGGCCGCGAAGATCCTGTTCGCGAATCTGGGCTTTGGAGCGCTGGTAAATGTGCTCGGGGCGCTCAACATCTTCGAGCCGGTGAAAACGTTCACCATCAACATCAGTGCGCTCGGCAAGAGCTTGCTTCTGCGCACCAGCAGGATTCCGAATGTCGCCACTGTCACCACCGGCGGCATGAGCACGTTCAACTCTCCGGCCATCAGCCCTGCCTACCTTGGTGTCGGCTACATCATCGGACCGCGCCTCGCGGCTCTGAATTTCGCCGGCGGCGTGCTTGCCTGGGGCCTGCTGGTTCCGCTCCTAACCTTCCTGCTCGGTCCTCAAATACAGGCGTCACTTCCCGCAGGATCCGCGGTCGGGTGGGGGACGCTCGCGGGCGCCGTTTACTTTTCGGTCGTCCGTCCGATTGCGGTCGGTGGCATGCTGGTTGGCGCTACCTACACCCTGTTCCGCATGCGCAAGCAACTCGGTATCGGGATGGCGCGCGCCGTAAGCGATCTGAGAAAGTCAGCAGAGATCCACAAGGCCACGGCTCGCCATGAAATTGATCTGAATGCAAAGGTGGTCTTCGTTGGCGTGGCCTTGGTTTTTGTTGCAATGATCGCTCTGTACTGGTTCTTCATCGCAGGCGCCGGCAACCTGACAAGCTCGAAGATCGTTGCCGGTGCGATCGTGGCCGCCGCCGTCATGGTGGTTCTCGGGTTTTTCTTCGCAGCGGTTTCCGGCAACCTGGTGGGCATGATCGGGTCGTCCAACAATCCGGTTTCCGGCCTGACGCTCTGCACGCTGGTCGTCGCAGCCCTTTTGTTGGTCGTTCTTGGGGTGACAGGCGTAGGCGGCGTGGCGGCAGTGCTCGGGGTCGCGGCAGTGGTTTGTGTTTCGTCAGCCGTTGCCGGCGAGATGTTGCAGGACTTGAAAGTTGGCCATATCCTGGGCGGTACCCCTGCCAAGATGCAGATCGGCGATATCTTCGGCATCATCGTGGCGGCGCCGATCCTGTTCTTCGTCCTGATGTTGCTCGACAACGCTTACCATTTTGGCAGCGCGCAGCTGGCTGCTCCTCAGGCCGGGCTTATGGCCATGCTGTCCCAGGGCATTGTCGGCGGTAACATGGCGTGGCCGCTGGTGGTGGTCGGCATCCTGATGGGCTTCGCGCTGATTATGGTCCAGGTTCGCAGTCCCATGCTCTTCTCGGTGGGCATGTACCTCCCCGTGGAAACCACGTTCGCCATCTTCGCCGGGGGCGTCATCCGCTGGGCCACCGACAAGTTCCGCGACCGCCGCGGACTAAACGACGCCCAGAAGGCTCGCGTAGAAAACGCTGGTATCCTGACCGCATCCGGCCTGATCGCAGGCGAGGCGCTCTGCGGTCTTGTGATTGCCGGCATCTGGCGCGGTAAAACACCGGCCGTCTTCGCATCGCCACATTGGGTCGGCATGATAATCGCGGCTGTCGCCCTTATTTTCGTCATGATCAAGGTACCGCTAGCCAACGCCGGCAGGCCGGATGAACCGGCGCCGCCTACTGCCATCATGTGAGTTGGTCTAGATTACAAAACACCATGGAGGCGCAGGGTCCGCGCTGTCAAGATCTTCGTGCTCGGCGCCTCTCAGGAGGCAAGAATGACTAAAGCTACGGAAGGATTGAAGCCTGAACTGGTCTGGAAATATTTTGAGGAGGTTGTTCGCATTCCTCGTTGCTCGGGCAACGAAGCGCAGATCAGCAAGTACGTTGCCGCTACCGCAAAACGGCTCGGCCTTGCTGCCAAGGTCGATTCGGTCGGCAACGTCGTCGTCAAGAAGCCTGCCTCGCCGGGCCGTGAACACGTCCGGAGCATTGTCCTGCAGGGTCATATGGACATGGTAGGCGAGAAGAACAAAGACAAGGTCCACGACTTTTCAAAAGACCCGATCGAGCTCGTCCGGAAAGGCAATTTGCTGATGGCCAACGGCACAACGCTGGGCGCCGACAATGGAATTGCGTTGGCCACCAACCTGGCGATCATGGAAGACAAATCGCTGGAACACGGACCGCTGGAATTCCTCTTCACGGTTGATGAAGAGAGAGGACTAACAGGAGCCAAAAGCATCGGCACCGACTTCATTGAAAGCAGGATTCTTCTGAATCTGGATTCCGAGGACGAAGGCGAACTCTACGTGGGCTGCGCCGGGGGGCGCGACACCGTCGCCACGTGGAAAGTGGAGTTCGATCCGTCTTCCGCACAGGCCATGGCAGCAATGCTGAAAGTGACCGGATTGCGCGGAGGGCACTCGGGGTTGGAGATCGACAAGGGACGGGGGAATGCTCTCAAAATTATCAATCGGGTGTTGATTGGACTATCTGCTCTCGGCGCCCGGCTGTCGAGCATCGAAGGCGGAAACAAGCGGAACGCAATCCCGCGCGAGGCGGAAGCGAAATTGTTCATTCCCAAGAAGGCGTGGGATCAGGCAGCGAATCTCGTCGCGCAGTTCAACGCCACCATTAAGGCCGAATTTGCCACCGTGGAGCCGGGCCTGGAGATCAGCCTCGCAGAGTTGAAGGGCGCAAGAAAAGGCAGAGTCGTGAAGAGCGCAGTCCAGAAGAAGCTCTGCAAGACGATCTCCGCGCTTCCCCATGGTGTGATCAAGATGAGTCCGGATATCCCGGGCCTGGTGCAGACCTCAACCAACCTCGCCATCGTTTCCACGGGCCGGAAGTCGATCGCCATAGCCACCAGCCAGCGCAGCTCTGTTGCTTCCGAAATTGACGAGATCTGCCAGATGGTAGCCAACGTCTTCGAGCTTGGCGGCGCTGAGGCCGAAGCTTCGGAAGGGTATCCGGGCTGGAAGCCAAATCTGGATTCTGAGATTCTAAAGATCGCTAAGGAGACTTATCAATCTCTCTACGGCAAAGAGCCAGCGGTGAAGGCCGTGCACGCCGGCTTGGAGTGCGGCATCATCGGGGAGAAGTTCCCGGGCATCGACATGGTTTCGTTCGGGCCGACACTCCAGGGGGTGCACTCGCCGGAGGAGAAGATATACATCGACACCGTGGAGAAGTTCTGGAACTACCTGCTCGCGATCCTCAAGAGCGTCAACTGAAAGAAGTACTGAGTACTGAGTGCTGAGTGCTGAGTAAAAGAAGGACTGCTTGCGCTCAGTACTCAGTACTCAGTACTGAAGTCGGACTGAATTGCTTTTCCTCCCGGGCCGAGCTACATTCTGCCTGTGTGTCATACAAAGGATGGCGACGTCGTAACGGTTGCGACAGCCCGGGAGGTTCTCTCAGGAAGGAGCCGCAAGCGGGGACTGGCCCGTCTATGGCCGTTTCTCGGCCCCGCATTCATCGCCAGCATCGCATACGTGGACCCCGGGAATTTCGCCACTAACATCCAGGGGGGAGCAAGGTTCGGTTACACGCTGCTGTGGGTTGTTGTTGCCAGCAACCTGATGGCCATGCTCATCCAGACACTGTCGGCCAAGCTCGGCATCGCCACCGGCTACAACCTGGGAGAGTTGTGCCGCCTGCACTTTCCACAGCCCGTCGTGTCGACGATGTGGATCGTGATGGAACTGGTTGCCATGGCGACGGATCTTGCCGAGTTTCTCGGCGCAGCGCTGGGGTTCAGCCTTCTGTTCGGCATGCCGCTCTGGCTTGCGAGCATCCCGACGATCCTGATCACATTTCTGATTCTTGCGCTCCAGGCGCGGGGCTTCCGGCCTTTGGAGGCGGTGATCAGCAGCATGCTGGGCGTGATCGCCATCTGCTACGTACTGGAGACCTTCCTCTCCAGGCCCGACTGGCACGCTGTGGCCTTCAACGCCTTGATGCCGCAATTCTCAGGGCCGGAAAGCGTGCTGCTGGCGGCCGGCATCCTCGGTGCAACGGTGATGCCGCACGTCATTTTCCTGCACTCCTCGCTCACCCAGGGCCGCGTCCGGGTCAATAGCCCGGAGCAACGGCGACGGCTCTTGGCTTTCGAAGTCGCCGACGTCACGATTGCCATGGGCGTCGCCGGTTTCGTTAACGCCGCCATGCTGATGATGGCGGCCGCCGCATTCTATGGTGCCGGTCTCAGTCGGGTAGCCTCCCTCCAAGACGCCCACCTTACCCTGCAGCCCCTACTGGGCCCGGCTGCAGGTTGGATTTTCGCGCTCTCGCTGCTGACCTCCGGGCTCGCCTCCACCACGGTGGGCACCATGTCCGGCCAGGTGATCATGCAAGGGTTCATCGAGCGCCACATCCCAATCTGGGTGCGGCGCCTGGTAACCATCCTGCCGTCCGTAATCGTGATTTCGCTCGGCCTCGACCCAACCCGGACCTTGGTAATCAGCCAGGTAGTCCTGAGCTTTGGTCTCCCGTTCGCCATCGTACCGCTTGTCCTCTTCTCGCAACGGCGCGCGCTCATGGGCGATCTGGTCAACCGGCGGCTGACGACACTGGCGGTGTGGGGGATTGCAGGGCTCGTCATCGCTTTGAACCTCTTCCTCTTGCATCAAACTCTCTTCCAGGGCTGAACCATGTTCAAGCACATCCTCATTCCTCTGGACGGCTCCGAGCTGGCCGAGACTGTTCTGCCCGCGGCTAGATATCTCGCCGGCGCACTCGGTGCAAAGGTCACATTAGTCCACGTGATCGAAGAAGACGCCCCGACCACCATCCACGGGGAGCGGCATTTGAGAACGCCGGCGGAAGCCGAGGCCTATCTGAAGCGGATCGCCGCGTTAGCCTGCCCGCCGGAATCAGCGGTCGCCTGCCACGTTCATGCCGCGGCTACAAGCGATGTCGCTCAGTCAATCGTGGAGCATCAGGATGAGCTCGCCCCCGATCTGATCATCATGTGCACGCACGGGCGCAGCGGCCTCAGGAGGATCTTTATCGGCAGCATTGCCCAGCAGGTCGTGGCTTCGGGGTACACACCGGTGCTGTTGATACGCCCAGAGGGAGGCGGCCGAAGTGCGTCTTTTGCCCTCAAAACCATCCTCGCTCCCCTCGACGGAGAGCGAGCCCACGAGCAGGGACTGGATGTGGCTCTCGAACTTGCCCGCGCAACCGGAGCACGACTGCAGCTTCTGTCCGTCGTGCCAACTCGGCGCACGCTCGCCGGGCGCGACATGACCATGGGGAAGTTCATGCCGGGCACAACACAGGCAATTCTGGAGCTCACGGAGAGCGATTTGAAAACCTATCTCCTGCAACAAGTGGCAATGCTGCAGAAGGCAGGCGCGCCGGCAGCGGCCGAGCTGCGCTACGGCGATACCGCCCCGACCATCGCGCAGGCAGCCGACACTCTGGACGCCGGCATCATTGTTCTTGCCACCCACGGCAAGGCCGGAACCGAGGCCTTCTGGACCAACAGCGTCGGGGCAAGAGTCCAGGCGCAAACCAGACGTCCGTTGCTGCTCGTTCCGGTCAAGCGAGAGAGCAGCGATCTCCACCATAGCACCACGTAGTGCCTGCCGCGCCGTCCCGCGTCGCGGCCCCTCGCTGCCTCTCCTCGCACTGCGGCGGTACCTACGTCACCCATCAAAGCTCGCCTCTCCACAAAAAGCCGAGCAAAGCGGAGCCGAGGCGCGGCACATTCCTGCGGGCATCAATTCAGGCACGTAAACTCTCTGAGCCTCATGGCACAACGGCCGCGTCTTACGTGGAGCGCCGGGACAGAAGAGCTTTTCGCGTCGCACCGCGGCAGGCGGTGGTTAACTTAAACGAATTAAACCTCTCTAATCAAGGTGCAAAAGAGAATCACTTGATATTCAAATAATTGAATGGGTATATCAAATATATTGTACCTCCATGAAGATATCATTCGGCTGCACTTGTTCTCCTTATGGTAAGAAGCTCCATTGTTCGATGAAGCTACCGCGATGTCGGATTATATCCATTTTGTCGGCGTCTTTTGGTTCGTTTTTGGCATATTCTCATGTGGCCCGAGTGGAGTGATCGTTGCGTGCGTCGTATTTGTATATGTTCACTCTTGAGCATCTTGAGAGCATTCTTACAAACACTCAAGATCGTGATAGGAGCAAACAAGGCCAAAAGAATACTGCGACCCATACACAGAGCCAAATATTTCGAGGAACGATTCTACAGGGTGTAGTGAAAAACTAGGGTTCTACCCAGGGGAAGGCAAGGGATCCTCCCAATCACATTAGGGTTTCTGCGGAGCTTTAATCAGGGTTTCTCCCAATTGCCGAGAGAATGAGCAGTATATATGGTCTACTGGAGTATGGAACACACACGGCACTGCGACGCGATCAGAACCTCATTATATGGCTGTAGTGAAACAAGTGCGATCTCTGGAAACTTGCCAGATGCAATCCCGCCGATCCTCAGATCGAGAATCGTTTCTTAACTCGTCCTGCAAGGAGGATAAGTAAATGAAGTTAATCAATCGGAAGGCCACCATGAACGTGCAGCGCTGTATGCTTGCATTTTTTGTGGCGTTGCTGCTGGCTGGGACTCTCCTGGCGCAGCAGGAGACCGGCCGAATCACCGGAACCGTCAAGGATCAGAGCGGAGCGGTGGTTCCAGGCGCGGTTGTTTCGGTTCGCAGTGTGGCCACGAACGCGGCGCGCTCAGCGACCACAGGCGTTGATGGAGGTTATGTTGTTACCAATTTGTTGCCGGGATCCTACGAGGTGTCCGCGGCATTGACGGGCTTTAACACCGCGAAGAAGCAGGTTGCGGTACCTGTCGGCGGAATAGCTTCCGCCGATTTTTCCCTCACGGTTGGTGCCATTGCCACGACCGTGACCGTCAGTGCAGCCGCAGTACAGGTAGAGACGGAAACGCAGACGCTGTCGAGCGTAATCACTACCAAACAGGTTCTCGAACTTCCAACCCTGACCCGCAACCCGTACGATTTGGTTGCCACCGCCGGCAACATCACACCGGTCGATCCCAGGGATTCGGGAGCTGTTCGTGGCGTGGGATACAATATTAACGGGCAACGCAGCGCCAGTACCAACATTTTGCTTGATGGCGCCGACAACAACGACACTTTCACAGCAACGGTAGGACAGAGCGTTCCGCTGGACTCCGTGCAGGAAATCAGCGTTGTTTCCAGCGCCTTCACAGCAGAGTACGGCCGCGCTGGCGGCGGCGTGGTGAACGTGGCCACGAAATCAGGCGCGAATCAGTTTCACGGCACGGCATACGAGTTCAACCGCGTGTCTGCGCTGTCCTCCAACAGCTTTGACAATAATGCTCAAGGTGTTCCGAAAGGCGTCTTTACGCGCAATCAGTTCGGATTCTCCGCCGGCGGCCCGGTGAAGAAGGACAAGCTGTTCTTCTTCAACAATACCGAGTGGTATCGTATCCGCAGTTCTTCGACCGACACTGCGCTGGTGCCGACTCCTGAGCTCCTTGCTGCCGCAGCGCCCGTGACCCAACAGTTTTTCTCCACTCTTGGCCAGCTGAAGGTTCAACCGAATGGAAGAATTTACACAAAGAACGATATCCCGGGCCTTTGCAACGCAACCGGTCCTTGCGCCAGTCTCCCCGGGACCTTGCCGGTCTGGGCAACTGTCAATTATCCGGTGCCGGCCGATGCGGGTGGCGGAGATCCGCAGAACCAATATCAGTCCGTTACGCGTATTGACTATAACCTCAGCGAGAAGACCACGATTTACGGCCGATATGCTGTGCAAAGCCTGGATCGCTTTACGGGCACCATCAGCAGCAGCCCTTACGTAGGCTACGATACCGGAGAGAACATATTCAATAACAATGGGCTTCTGTCCATCACACACATTTTCTCCCCGCAGCTGGTGTCGCAGTCGAAGGCTGTATACAGCAGGCTGAATGACCTGCAATCCTTAGGAAGCGCTCCCGTGGCTCCAGGGCTGTACCTGTCGTCAGCCAATGTGGCCTCGCAAATCCTGGGGATCAACGTGGCTCTGGCAGGATATCTGCCACTGACTCCTGGCAATGCCATTCCGTTCGGCGGGCCGCAGAATCTCGGCCAACTGTATGAAGACCTCAGCTGGAACAAGGGCACACACACCTTCCGCTTCGGCGGCCAATACATCTATATCCGAGACAACCGGGCATTCGGCGCATACCAAGAGGCCGTAGAGGTGCTGGGTACGAGTCTTAAGCAGGGAATGGATAACTTCCTGCTCGGTCAGTTGACGAACTTCGCTGCCGCGGTCGATCCTCAGGGGAAGTTCCCCGGCCAAACCGTCACGTTGCCGGTCGGGCCGCCCGACTTCACGCGCAGCAACCGCTATAACGACTTCGCGCTCTACGCTCAGGATACCTGGCGTTTGAAGCCCCGGTTCACCGTCAACCTTGGATTGCGTTGGGAATACTACGGCGTCCAGCACAACAAGGATCCGTTCAAGGATTCGAACTATTATCTGGGTTCAGGATCCACTATCGATCAGCAGTTTGCCAATGGTTCCGTGCAACTGGCGCCGAATAGCCCGGTCGGCGGACTCTGGCAAAAGGACTTGGACAACTTTGCTCCCCGTGTGGGAGTTGCCTGGGATGTCTTCGGGAACGGCAAGACCAGCCTTCGCAGCGGGTACGGAATCAGCTACGAAAGGAACTTCGGAAATGTCACCTTCAATGTGATCCAGAACCCGCCGAACTATGCCGTGGTTACACTGTCTCCCTCGGACGTCGGTGGCAATCTCCCTGTTACTCTCAGCAACTTCGGCCCGCTTGCAGGATCATCTGGGACGAAGACCCTTCCGGTTGTCCAACTGCGCGCGGTCGACCCAAGCATGCAGACCGCATACGCCCATTTTTGGAGCGTCTCAATCGAGCGTGAAATCGCCAGCGACACCGTGTTGAGCGTCGAATACAGCGGATCCAGGGGTGTGGGACTCTATTCCATCAACCGCGAAAATAATCTCGGCTCGGCCAACGTCTTTCTTGGCCAGACGGGTCCTCTATCCAGAGAAAACCCGCAGTACTCGAACATCAACTTCCGTACCGATAACGGTTTCTCCAGGTACCATGGGATGGTAACCGAGTTGAGAAGCCAGAACCTCTTCAACTCAGGGGTCCAGCTCAAGTTCAATTGGACCTGGTCGCACTCGCTCGACAACATCAGCGACACGTTCAGCGGGTTCAGCAACGACTTCAACCTGGGATTGCTCGATCCTCACAATCCATCACTGGACTACGGCAACTCCGACTTCGACGTCCGGCATCGGATCGCCCTGAGCGGCGTTTGGGATGTGCCATTTGCAAAGAACATGAAAGGGGTCGGCAATCAGATCCTGGGAGGCTGGAGCTTCGCACCGATCTTGACGGCGCACACAGGACTGCCATACACCATCTACGATTGTTCGAACGCTTTCCTGCAATGCAACCGGATGATCATGGTGAACCCCGGGCTGCCGACGGCGGGTTCAGGCAATTCCGCAATGGTGCCCGGCGTCCCCAACAGCTTCACATTCCTCGACCTTACGCCCGAGCTGGCTGGTGTAGGCACCTACGCCAATCCGATCACCGGCACCTCGGATTTCGGTCCTTATCCGAGCAACATGGTCGGCAGGAATACATTCCGCCAACCGGGTGCGTGGGATTTCAACCTGGGAGCCTACAAGAGCTTCAAACTGCCGAAGGAAGGAACCAGTCTGCAGTTCCGCGCAGAGCTGTACAATGTCTTTAACCACTCCAATCTGTATGCGGTTACCAGTTCGGCTGACATATCGTCAACAGCATACATCCCCGCTCTCAAGGGTGCGACTGGCACTGTGGCGGAGAGGAGAAACATCCAGTTCGCTTTGAAGTTCCTCTTCTAGAAGAGCCGCTCGTCAGAAAAGGGAGGGTTCCCGTCCGGGAGCCCTCCCTTTTTGCAGGCAGGAACAAGCCACGAAACGGACAAACGGATTTCCGTGTGTTTCGCGTATTTCGTGGTTTCGATATGAGGCGCGGCTCAGGGCATCTCCGCCATTTGCTCTTCCACCACCAGGCCATCGAAGAGATGAACCGTGCGCTCGGCATGCTGGGCATAGCGCGGGTCGTGCGTGACCATACAGATGGTCGCACCTTCCTTATGGAGATTTGCCATCAATTCCATCACAGCCCCGCCATTTTTGGAGTCCAGGTTGCCCGTCGGCTCGTCGGCAAGAAGAATCAGAGGGCTGCCGACCAGCGCCCTGGCTACTGCAACGCGCTGCTGCTGCCCTCCGGACAATTGGCTAGGCAGATGCTTGGCACGGTGTGCCATCTCCACTTTCTCGAGCGCTTCGTTGGCGCGCGCCTTCCTTTCGGAGGACTTCATGCCCCGGTAGGTCAGCGGAAGCTCCACATTTTCAAAGACCGTGAGATCGCCAATCAGGTTGAAGCTCTGGAACACGAACCCGATCTGCCGGTTGCGGATGCGGGCGCGCTCGGAAGCATTGAGCTTTTCCACCGACTTGCCGTCGAGCTGATAGATGCCGTCGGTCGGCGAATCCAGCAGGCCGAGGATCGAGAGAAGCGTGGACTTTCCACAGCCTGAAGGACCGGCAATGGAAACATACTCACCCTTTTTGATATCCAGATGAACACCAGCCAAAGCATGAGTTTCGACTTCTTCAGTGTAGAAAACCTTTTTGACGCCTTCGAGATGGATCAGAGAGTAGTCTGTGTCAGTCATCGTTTCTCCTTCGCCGACAGCCGGTTCACCGCCCGTCGCTACCGGCGCCTGCGGTGTGAAGTTGCTCGAAGCAGCAGCCGTCCGAATGCGAGCCCCAAGGGCTGCAAGGTATAGTCCAGAACCTTTAGATTATACGGATGCGATCGTTTGCATCGTAAGTAGACATATCCGACAGGATCACCTGATCTCCGGGTTGAAGACCGCTCAGGATTTCTACCACGCTCACAGAAACCCGACCAATCTTGACCTGGACCCGCACCGCTTCCTTACCGTCAGGCGTCAGCTTGAAAAGCCCGATCAAGCTTCCCTCCTGACCTTGTGTCGGGCGTTCAACATATATTACGTCATTTAAGCGCTCAAGTTCGATAGTACCGTCGACACTTAAGTCGGGAACGGCGCCTTGAGGGAGATCCCCATCCAGGGCGACGTCAACGGTGACAGTTCCCTCGGTGACCTTGGGATCTTTACGGATGACGCGGCCGGGGATCAAGTTGTTGCGCGTGTCGATGGAAGCCATTTGCCCGATCTGAACGTCTTTGGCTTGCGTTTCCATGATCTTCAGCTCGGCTTTGAGCTTCGCGGGGTTCGCAACGCGGGCAAGCTTGGTGCCGGCCCCGATTTGTTCTCCTTCTTGGGCGTCCAACTGCTGGAGGACGCCGGCGACGCCGGCTCTGACTTTGAGCTGTTCGAGCTGGTTGTGCCTGAACTCGTAGAGAGCGTGCAGCTTGTCGATCTCCCTCTTCTTGATTGCCAGCTGTGCTGCAATCGACGCTTTGTTTTTCTCTCTGAGCTGCTTTTGGAGCTCGATCTGGTTAGCAAGATTATTAGCAGTTTCCTTGGCTTGGCGCACATCCAACCCAGTGGCCAAACCGTACTTGGCTAAGGTATCCTGCGCTTCGGACCTCATCTTGGCAGTGCTGTAATCCGACTGGAGCTTGGCAAGATCCGCCTCCCTGTTCAAATCAGCAACCTCAAGCTGCACCTTAAAGTCGTCAAGGTTGCTCTCGGCGGACTTCCAGTCCCACTCGGCGGTCAGCACTTCCTTTTCCAACTCAGGATTGCTCAGCTCCACCAGCACCGTATCCGCCTTCACATATTCACCAGGTTGCACGAGTTTGCGCTCCACGCGCCCGCTTGCTACTGCGGCAATCCAGCGGATCTCCAGCGGGACCAGAGTCCCTGGACCTCGAACCTCGCGCACCATCGAGCCACGCTTGACTGTACTGGTCCACACAGTGGCTCGTTCCACAGGCGGTGCAGCAGGCTTGAGATGGTAGACATACCAACTAATTCCTCCAATCGCACTCACTGCAAGTATTCCATAAATAGTCCAGCGAATGCGACGCTTGCGAGCCTGCCCTGTGCGTGGAATATCCATGGGTCGCCTCCCCCACGTTGGTTAGCAAACTCTGTGCCACTTAGGGCAAGAGCCCTAAAATCCTTGTTTCAAAAGAGATCATTCACCATTTCCGTCCGACGCTGCGGCCATATATGCCCGATTTTGGGACGCAGCTGTAGCGAAAACGAACACTAGAAATTCGGCGACAGGCACTGAATTGCCTGATGATGGCAGCGGGTATGTGGAGAATTGAATTCGGCAATTCGGTGCCTGTCACCGAATTTCAGCTGGTGCCGAAGGGGGGACTCGAACCCCCACGGGTCTCCCCACCACCCCCTCAAGATGGCGTGTCTGCCAGTTCCACCACTTCGGCACGGACACAGCAATAGAAGCAGTAGCCCTAACAACAGGCGAGGGACCGCTACCAGGCAGGACTCTTGCCTGCCGATGTCTTCTTTTCCGCGGCAGGAGCCTGTTTCCCAGGCGGAGCAGCCGGCTGTTCGGAAGCCTTGGCGGGAGACTGCTTCTGTTGGGCCTCGGCCTCCTGCACCTTCCTCTGGATCTCTTCCGGAGTGAGCACCTTGCCTTGAGATCTGGAGGCAGGTGCAGGCGCTGTCGGTGCCGGCGCTGCGGCCCCCTTGGTGTTTTCCATGACAGACTTGCTTGTGCCAGGGCTGTTCAATCCCGACAGCAAGATGCTCGTGATCATGAACAACACGGCCGCGCCGGTAGTCACTTTTGAAAGAAAAGATGCCGGTCCCCGGCTGCCGAAGGCGGTCTGTGATCCTCCACCGCCGAAAGCTCCCGCCAGATCCGCACCCTTACCTGATTGCAGAAGCACGACGAGAACCAGAATGAAGCAAACCAGAACGTGCACCGTTATGACCGCGTAATAGGCTAACATTGCGCGTGGTTACCTACCTTCCGCCGGCTGGCTGGGAATCGTAGTGGACGATGCGCAGAAAGCCCTCGGCTTCCAAGCAAGCTCCTCCCACCAGGCCGCCGTCAATGTCCGGCTGGCGCATCAAGTCACTGATATTCTCGGGCTTAACGCTGCCTCCGTACAGGATGCGTACCTGTCGAGCCGTCTCATCACCGAACCTCATGGAAAGCCAGTCGCGGATGGCCCAATGGACCTCCTGGGCGACTTCCGGCGATGCGGTACGGCCCGTTCCGATTGCCCAGACCGGCTCGTAGGCGAGAATGATACGCAACAGGTCCTGGTGTGTCAAGCCATCGAGCCCGCCCGCAAGTTGTTGAGAGATTGCCTCGTGATAGACCCCTGCTTCCCGCTGTGCCAGCGTTTCGCCGATGCAGAAGATCGGAGTGAGGGAGGACTTCACCACCGCACGCAGGCGGCGGTTGACCGTTTGATCGGACTCGCAAAAGTATTGCCGGCGTTCCGAGTGCCCGACGATGACCATACCGCAGCCCACGTCTTCCAGCATGGGAATGCTGATCTCGCCCGTGTAGGCCCCACTTGGCTCCCAGTGCACGTCTTGAGCAGCCAGAATTAACGGCGTGCCACGGATCACCTCGGCTACCACGGAGAGAGCCGTGTAGGGGGGAGCCAGTACGATCTGGCAGTGCGTCGCCTTGGCGGCGCCTTCCCGGATCGCTTGGCCCAACGCCCGCGCTTCGGCCAGGCTTTTATGCATCTTCCAGTTACCAGCGATCACAGGAACTCTCATAGGTTCTCCTGCCAGCCCGCAAGGACGCTTAGACGCCAAGTAACATACGATTATCGTTGGAGACCTTGACTCTTACCACCTTGGCGGTACATCAGTCTACTCCTTATCCGTCAAGGCAGCGACTCCCGGCAGTATCCGGCCGGCCAAGAATTCGAGTGAGGCGCCGCCGCCGGTCGAGATGTGCGTGACCTGGTCCGCAACACCCGCCTTGGCAACCGCGGCTGCCGAATCGCCCCCGCCAACTATGGAAACGGCCTTGGATTCGGCTACCGCCAGTGCGATCGCAAAAGTTCCCGATGCAAAGGCGTTCTTTTCGAACACGCCCATGGGACCGTTCCAAACGATCGTCCTGGCCGACCCGATGATTGCGGCGTACTGACCAACGGTCTCCGGCCCGATGTCCAACCCCATTTCGCCATCGGGTATTTTGTCGGCTTGCACTTGATGTGCAGAAGCTTCGTCCTCCATGCCGGTGCTCGCGATCGCATCAGCAGGCAGCACTATCTTTGGAGATCCACCGGCAGAGCCGCGGGCGAGCAGATCGCGTGCCAGATCGAGCTTATCCTCCTCGAAGAGCGAGTTGCCGATCTGCTTTCCCTGGCTCTTGAGGAAGGTGAACATCATCGCGCCACCGATCAAGAGACGATCCACCTTGCTCAGGAGGTTCTCGATCACCTCGATCTTGTCGGAGATCTTTACGCCGCCCATGATAGCGACGAAGGGATGCTCAGGGTGTTCGAGAGCGCCGCCGAGGTAGCGCAGCTCCTTTTCCATCAGGAACCCGGCAGCCGCCTTTTCAACGTAGTGAGTAATACCTTCTGTCGATGCATGGGCGCGATGGGCGCTTCCAAAGGCGTCGTTAACATACAGAGGCGCCAGCAGCCCCAGCTTCTTGGCAAACCCGGGGTCGTTGGCCTCTTCTTCCTTATAGAAGCGAAGGTTTTCGAGCACGATCACGTCCCCGGGCTGCGCGCTTGCGACGGCATTCTCGACCATGGGGCCTACGCAATCCGGCACGAACTTCACCTCCTTGCCCAGCAGTTCCGAAAACCGCCTGGCAACCGGAGCGAGGCTATACGCGGGATTAGGGGCACCCTTGGGCCTCCCGAGATGCGACGCCAGAATCAGAATTGCTCCCTGCTCCACGCCATATTGGATCGTAGGGAGAGAAGCACGGATGCGCAAGTCGTCGCCGACCCGGCCATCCTTGATCGGAACGTTGAAATCGACGCGAATGAAGACGCGTTTGCCTTTCGCGTCGAGATCGGCGATTGTCAGTTTGTTCACGGTGTGCAAGCCCCCCTTCACCAGTGATGAGTGCTGAGTGCTAAGTATCGAGCCGCGGATTCCGATTACGGTTGTCCGCTACTCAGCACCCAGCACCCAGTACTCAGCACTCAACACTCAGCACTTAGCACTTTTTCTTAAGGGCTAGGCGAGGCGCTCCCCGACGTAACGGATCAGGTCGAACAGCCGCATCGAATAACCCCACTCGTTGTCGTACCAGGCCAGGGTCTTTACCAGATTGCCGTTAACCTTGGTCTCCTGAGCATCGACAATCGAAGAGAGCGGGTTCTGCATATAATCGGAGGAAACCAACGCCTCCTCCGTGTAGCCGAGGATTCCTTTCAGCGTGCCTTCGGAAGCCGTCTTGAAAGCCCTGTTCACATCTTCCTTCGTTGTCTTCGTGCGCGCAAGGACGACAAGATCGACAAGCGAGACGTTCGGAGTAGGAACACGAATGGCGATCCCATCCAAACGGCCGGCGAGCTTGGGAAGCACCAGGCCGATCGCTTTGGCGGCGCCGGTCGAGCTGGGTACGATGTTGAGCGCGGCAGCGCGGGCGCGGCGCAGGTCGCGGTGTTGAAGGTCGAGCAGGTTTTGATCGTTCGTGTAGCTGTGCACGGTGGTCATGAAACCCGCTTCGATGCCGAAGGTTTCATCGAGGACTTTGGCCACAGGCGCCAGGCAGTTGGTCGTACAAGAGGCATTGGAGATGACGTGGTGTCTGGCCGGATCGTAGGTGTCAATGTTGACCCCGATGCAGAATGTTCCATCGACATTCTTGCCGGGCGCCGAGATAATGACTTTCTTCACGGAGCCCTTAAGGTGGGCCTTGGCTTTTTCGGCATCCGTAAACAGTCCTGTAGCCTCGACTACGACCTGGGCGCCCAGGTCACTCCAGGCAAGCTTCGAAGGATCCTTCTCGCTGAACACCCTGACAGGTTTGCCGCCGATAACGATACTGCCCTCTTTGACCTCGACCGTGCCGTCGAATCGTCCCAGAACGCTGTCGTATTTGAGGAGGTGCGCGAGCACTTCTGGGTTGGTGAGGTCGTTCACCGCCACGTACTCGACTCCAGAATTCTTGTAAGAACAGCGGATGAGATTTCGGCCGATGCGGCCGAAACCGTTAATGGCGACCTTAATGGGCATGACGATATCCTCCTAGGTTATGAACTCGCACATGAACCACGAGTTTTTCATCTTAGCCTATCGGTTGCGGCGCAACAATGCGCTATGAAATTCGGTCCTGTCACTGAGTTCCGGCCGCTTGCGCACTCAGCGACACCCCGTGACGGGCAATGCAGTAATCGATCACATGCACGCGGCGTTCGCGGAGCTTGTCCTGAATCTCCTGCCGCCGTCCTTCCGGCACACTCAACACCACACAGCCCCCGCCTCCCGCGCCGCACACCTTGGCAGACCGCGCCCCGAAGGAGACTGCGAGGGCGACGATCTCGTCGATCTCCGGGGTCGTAATGCCTGCGCTCAGCATTCTGCGATTTGCCCATTCCTCAGCCAAAGCGTCGTCGATCTCGTCGAAGGATCCGGCGCGCAAAGCAGTCAGGGTCCTGTTGGCAGCGGAGATGATCCCTTCGAACGCCTGATATACAACAGGGTCGCCATCGATGTGGCGCTTCATGACATCCCAGTTGTTGATGCCGGAGTTCCGCTGCCGGCCGGAATAGACCAGGATCAAACGTTGGGACAGACGATCGAGATCCGAGCTGACCTCCTCGCGGTGCACTCCGCGCGGCGAAAAATGAATCGCCTGCAGGCCGCCGTAGGCCGCAGGGTAATAGTCCTGCATGCCGGTCGGCACCTCGATCACCTGCGCCTCCACATCCCTGGCAATCCGGATCAGAGCTTCGAGGTCGTACCTCGCGCCTGCAAGCTGGTTCAATGCGGAACAGATCGCAATGTTGAGTGCCGACGACCCGGCCAGCCCGGACCCCGGCGGCGCAGCGCAGTCGGTCACCATTTCCAGACCGGAGCCAAGACCAAAAAAGTATACCAGCCGCGCAAGGAGCTTGAGCGCAGGCGTCGCCCGTAACTCCGCGAGTCCGTCGAATTCGGCCGATTCCCCGGTATCGACCGAGCGCAAAAGGATCTTTCCGTCGCTGCGCGGCGCGACCCTGCAACGGGCGGGGAGATTCACGGCAAAGTTGACTGTTACGGCACGCTCGTGGAAAAGGTAAAGGGGCCAGATGTCGACAGTTCCGCCCGCGAGATCCACCCGGGTCGGTGCAAAGGTCTCAATGGTCGTCGGTGCAGGCCCTGGAAATTGACTTGTCATCTAGTCCGCAGTCCACGAACGGTGATGCGCGCGAGCGAATCTGGATTGCACAAGAGCTAAAGGATACCACGGTCTGCGCGAGGCGCGCAGCTTTGATTATGCGTTTTCCTCAAAACATCAAAGCAGAGAAGGCCGCGGCGCCTTCCGACGGCAAGCCAAGCAGCGACCCTGAATTACACGAATTTTCCGTGTGTTTCGTATATTTCGTGGTCCCCGGAACACCCACTGCCCTGCTATTATTTCGTGGTTGCGCCGGTACGCGCCTTGAACCAAAAAGCGGATTGAAGGGTGTACCTTGCTGCTGGTAACGTAATACTCTGAATGTCGGACCATCGCCTGCGTTTGCACTTTGGTTTCTGGTTGCTTGCGGCAGTCAGCATCGCCGCGCCTGGGCCCGGCTACGCACAAACTCAATCTCAGAAGTTCGCGCAGGTCTCCACCGTGATCCCCTATCGTGACGGCGAATTCGTGCTGATCTCCGACAGCCAGGACAGCATCAAGACGCGACACAGCGCCACCGGGCACGTCTTGATGACTTTTCAGGACATTCAGATAACCTGCGACCACGCCGAATACGACGAAGCCACACGCAAGGGTTCCACCTCGGGTCTGACGCGCTTCACCCAGAAGCAGCAGTGGCTGACCTGCTCGCGCGCCGAGTTTGATCTCATCAATCAGACGGCCACATTCTATGACGCAACGGGGTATACGGATCAGGGGTTTCTAGTTCAAGGCAAGGTAGTGCTGAAGACCGGCCGCGACACCTACGAAGTGGAACGGGGCCTTCTGACATCCTGCGAGGAAAAACCTCCCAAATGGGGTTTCAATGTAGGAAACGCCAAGATCCACGTCGACCAGACGGCGCGTCTCCGCCAGGTAGTACTTCGAGTTAAGGGAGTGCCGGTGTTTTATTTTCCTTACCTGATCGTCCCCATGGAAAACAAGAAGCGCAGCAGCGGGCTCCTTCCATTCCACACGGGGAGTTCCACGTCCAAAGGAAGACAGTTCTACCTTGGCTACTACCAGACTCTGGGTTCAAGCGCAGACCTCACACTCTATGGCGACTATTTCAGCCTGCGCGGCCTGGGGATAGGCGGCATTTTTCTGGCCCGGCCCAACGAGCAGACACGCCTTAATATCGAGGCTTTTGGAGTTAACGACAGGCTGCATCAGGGCGGCGCCCATCTTCTGGTGGACGGATACACACAATTCCAGAACGGCTTCCGCGCAGTCGCCAACGTAAACATCACTACCAATTTCCAATTCCGGCAAGCCTTCTCCGAAGGGTTGCGCTCCGCGACCATCCCTGCGGAACAGGCCATTATCTTCGCGACACGCAACGATGACAGCTTCTCGAGCAACTTCTCTTTCGAGCGCAACGAGGTGCTCTTCCCGATCCGATCCCTAGTGCTGCGGAAGTCGCCGTCGATCGAATTCGACTCTCTGGGAAGGTCCTTGGGCAAGCTGCCCCTGATCTTCTATTTGCGTGCCGCCGCAGAGGGCCTTTACAGGGCCGACAGCGTCATCGAGACGCCGCGGATTGTCCAGCGCTTCGATTTCCATCCTAGCGTGGCTTTGCGGCTCCCCTCGGTGGCAGGCTTCTCGCTCATGCCATCCATCGGCATCCGGGAAACTTACTACAACGCGCGCTTGTCGGACGACGCCCAGCCGACGGCGATCCCCACGTCCCTGCGCCGCCAATATGCCGATCTCAATGTCGAGTTGCGCACTCCCGAGCTGGAGAGGAGCTTCCAGTCAGACCGGTTCGGGGACTTCAAACACCTCGTCCAACCTTTGATCACCTATCGATGGATTCGTGGCGTCACGAACCTGCAGGACACCATTCGCTTCGATGACCAGGATGCGATTGCGGACACCAACGAATTGGAGTACGGTCTCGTGAATCGTATCCTCCGCAAGCGCGGGACGAAGCCAGAATTCAGCGAATACTACGAACTTCTCTCATTCAAGGTGGCGCAGAAGTACTACTTCGATCCCAGCTTCGGCGGGGCCTTCATAGCCGGGGAGCCCAACTTGTTCTATCCGCTGAACACGCTGAGCGGATTTTCATCGACGGGCATCGAACACACACTGTCTCCAACGAGTGTGAGCCTTCGACTCACCCCCAAACCCGGTATCGGCTATGATGTGCGCGCCGACTACGACACCAAGCTCGGCCGGCTACGCGATGCGAGCCTCTGGGCTACCTGGCAACACGACAAGTTTCAGTTCGCCGGCACTTACGTCAAGACCAATGCGCTCGAACCCAACACATTTTCAGCCAACCATGTCCAGGGGCAGGTCTTGTATGGCTTGCCCAACGAGCGTGGTTTCTCCGCTGGCCTGACGTTGAGCTACAACATTCAAACCAGGGCACTGCTCAACAGCAACTCGAGGCTGAACTACATGTGGAACTGTTGCGGGGTCTCCCTGGAATTTCAGCAATACCACCTCGGCGTGCGAACGGAGAGCCGCTTCACTTTCTCCTTCAGCCTGAAAGGCATCGGGAACTTCGGCAACCTCAGGCGCCCCGAAAGCCTCTTCTGATTTTGAATTTGGGATGGCAGGTCTTGGATTTGGAAAACAGGCTGCGGCATGCTTCGAATCACGGATTCGGCAGCAAGTTGATGGCACGCAATGACTGAAACTCCTATTGCCTATCTATGCGGCGGCTCGAACCTCGGCGACCGGAGAGCCAATCTGAAAAGCGCGATCGACGCTGTGCGCAAGGCAGGGATTATCGTGCGGCGCGTCTCCTCCGTCTACGAGACAGAGCCGGTCGGCTTTCTGAACCAACCCTGCTTTCTCAACATCGCGGTGGCAGTCGAGACGCGGCTACCGCCGCGGGAGCTGCTCGCCTGCTGCCAGGACATCGAAGAATTGCACGGCAGAGTGCGTTCCTTCCCCGGAGCCCCAAGAGTACTGGATTTGGACATCCTCCTTTACCACGACCTCATCATCGACGGACCCTCGCTGCAGATTCCTCACCCACGGATGACACAGCGGAGATTCGTCCTGGAGCCGCTTGCCCAGATCGCACCCGAGGCGATTCATCCAGTGCTCAAGAAGACGATCCTATCCTTACTTGCCTCCTGCCCTGACGGTTCCAGAGTGACGCTGTACTCAGAGCTGGAGGATTAGCTGGCAGCTCAGGCAAAGCGCTCCCGTTCACTTCGACCTCCGCTGCCGGCAACGTCTTTGAAATCCAAGATGCGCAATCCGAAATCCAAATGTCCGAAATGCCTTGAAACAGGAGCGATTTCGATTATGATGTCGCTCCTATGGAGATCATCAACCGCCTTTCGCGCATGTCCGCGATCAGTGCCAAGCTCTTGTCGAGCGACGTGCAGATCGGGTTGGTTCCAACCATGGGGGTGATTCACCCGGGGCATGTCAGCCTCATTGAAGCCGCGCGCAAGATGACGGACCTTGTGGTGGTCTCGATCTTCGTCAGCCGCATGCAGTTCCACAGCGACGAAGAGTATCTGAAATACCCGCGGGACTTCACTAAGGACGTGGATCTGGTCAGTCAGCAGAATGTGGACTACGTGTTTTCCCCGGCCGAGGAAGAAATGTTCCCGCGCGATTTCTCGACCTATGTCCAGGTGGAGAGGTTTGCTGAGAAACTGCCCGGCATACCCCAACCTGCTTACTTACGCGGGATGACCACCACTGTCTTGAAGATGATCCACATCGTGCGGCCCTCGTTCCTCTTTCTGGGGCTGAAGGACGCATTGCGGGGCGCGATCCTGCGCAAGATGATCAGAGATCTGAACCTCGGCACTGAGGTGGTGGTCACGCCGGTTGCACGCCACCCATCCGGCTTGGCGTACGGCACCCGCAACTATTTTCTCACAGAGCCGGAGAAGGCAGCCGCGGCCGTGATCTACCGGAGTCTCAAGGCTGCAGAAGAGGCGATCGCGCACGGGGAGAGACAGGCCAAGAAACTCATCAAAGAGATCACCCGGGTCTTGGCAAGCGAGCCGATGGCCAGGCTCGAATACGCTTTCGTGGCAGATCCCGAGACGCTGGAACCTGTGAACAAGCTTCATGGCACCGTCCTGATCGGCGTCGGGGCCCGAATCGGCGCCAATGAACTGAACGACTCGCTCCTGGCCGAAACTCCTGCGGAATGAGGCGCTGTTGGTCGAAAAACGAAAATCGGTGGCGCGCGCTGTTCAGGGATTGTGCTATGCTGCAGGGTAGATCGGCTTCCGATCACCTGGATGTAGGATTGGGATTGTTGGCTACGTGCGCGATTCACGGAGGATAACCAGTAGGATGAGCAGATCGGCAATTCCTGTGCGCAAGGCCCTCGCGGCTCTGCTGTCTGCCGCACTTCTGATTCCCGCTTTTTGCCTTGCGGCCCATGCAGACACACTCGAGACAATTCAAACCAAGATCGCGCAGTTTCTAAAGCGCCCGGGCGTTCGCTCTGCCCAATGGGGAATAGAAATCGTTGATCCGACCACCGACAAGGTCGTCCTTTCTGTCAACCCTGACAAGACATTTCAACCTGCGTCGTTGCTCAAGGTTGTAACCACGGCAACAGCTTTGGAAAAACTGGGGCCGGATTTTCGTTTCCGCACTGGGGTCTATACCGACGGGACCATCCAGTCTGACGGGACGCTCGCCGGGGACATTGTTCTAGTGGGTCGTGGCGATCCCAACCTGATGGATCCCACCAAGGAACTCCTCGACAAGTACGCATTGCAGGAACTGTCCGAGCAGCTTCGTGCTCTGGGTATAAAGGAAGTCTATGGAAATGTAGT
>Ga0315280_10001494_pt1 | contig 40063 bp, 41 predicted proteins | sample YL17G06_40_MG_FD_203697 | JGI IMG/M metagenome (GOLD analysis project Ga0315280, IMG submission 203697) | Sediment microbial communities from Yellowstone Lake, YNP, Wyoming, USA - YL17G06_40 | ecosystem: Environmental > Aquatic > Freshwater > Lake > Sediment | place: USA: Wyoming | collected...
CTTCTCAGAAATCCAAGCAGATACTTCTTTGCATCTTTTTTACGTGCATCTAACATAGTTGAGATCGCGTCATCTTCTTCAAAACTGCTTGAATCAATGAGAGAGTAGTAAAATAGTTTGTTTAGATCTGCCTCGTCTATGAGATCGTGTTCAAGGATTTTCCTTACTCTTTTTTTGTCTATGATTTGCCCTTTAACCATGGCAACGCCTTTATCGCCCTATGAAGCTTTGGGTTTTCCGGGACTACTGAATCGTTACTGCCCGTCAGCAAGTTTGACGTCTCGCCAGCATCGCATGTAGGTGTCGTAAACATCTTCTGGGAGGGGGTGCTTAGAATCTACTCCTGTCATACCATGTGCCAAGACATACTTGCGATTTGTCACGTCCCAGCCGATGATATCTCCAAATTGCTCAGCGAACTTGCGGAAGTCGCTCAACCACAGATGTGCCTTGCTTGGATCACGCACGCGTGGAAGTGGGATTTTTCGCCGTTCAAGCCACTTTTCAAATGAGTTGAACATAAAGAGAGGCTTGGCATCGTCGTTTTCGCCAAAATCATGCTTCAAAACGTCCCTAATTGAGCCTACTACCACAGGATGCAGAGGCACGTAATGCTCAATCCTATTCTTTTCTTGTTCAGCAAGAACGTGGAGCACGGGCCTCTCTTCGTTGAGCGCAGTTCTGAATTGCCCAACGGTCAAGCGTTGGATTGTGCTGGGCCGTAATCCTGTGTAAGAGGCAAGGAGTGCAAAAGCGCGGTAATTGCGCATCTTTTGAGCGCTAATTTTCCCCTTCTCCGCATAGACATCAATTCGATTAAACAAGTGTGCAATATCTTCCCGAGTGACAATTCGCTCGGTAATGGCTTTCTTAAATTTAGTGGTCTTCGGGCGCTCAAGAAAGAGCGTGAAGGAAAGATAGCGCGGCTCAACTCTCATTTGTGCTAAATACTTGAGGAACGCAGCTGCGAACCCAAGCACTTTCCTGTGTGCATCTACCGACGAATACTTGCTGAGAACAAATGTCCTGAGGCCTGTCGTGGTCTGGTGCGAGATTTCACCCTGTGTTGATTCCCAAAGCGCTTCTGAAGATCTGGTGATCCAATCCTTTGATTTCTTTGCAAGACCTTCGCTGCGATAGGCTACATACGCCTTAAGTTCGGTCTGCGTGAAGCTGAGTTTGAGAGGTGCGTCACGATCTTGCGAACTACCCGCAGATTCGTCAGAGGTGGGGTGAAGATGAACGACTACCTGACTGTCCCCGGCGAGAACTTCGTTCGACTGCCGCGACTCTTTTTTAAAGGGTAGATCTGGCGCTACTTCGCTGGATATCCGAATATCGAGGGGGCGCGCCCCTGTTTTGGGCACGGGCAAAGCGATCTCCTGGTGCGTTTGTTGTGGCAACCGTGAGAAGCCTACTATGTCTAAGGTGCGAGGCCTCAGTCTTTCAACTTTTTCGTAATTTGGTTTTCTTTTTAGCAGGTCTTTCAAGTCTTCATCATCATTCGGAATCAGCTCTTGAGCAAGGAACTCTCGAGAGTGGATGTTACCATCTTCGTCCGTGAAGTAGTAGATCTCTGAACCGCGGTCAGCTTCGTCCTCGGGTAGCAAGTCAACAGCTTCTTGCCAGCTTAGATCAGGCTCGGTAGAGTTGCACAACGAGTTGTGCAACTTTTTGTCCTTCTTGTGCCTCTTTTTGGCCATGATCTTCGTAACCGACAAACCGCAACGGACGTTTCCAATATCTCCAATTGGAAAAAGAACAATGGGCTCGGCCGGATTCGAACCGGCGATCTCCGCCATGTCAAGGCGGTGATTAGAGCATAAGGCGGCGTTTTCCGATCGTCAGCACTTTTTTCTGTGGCTGCGTTAGAGACAACAACAAGAAATGCTAGTGCGCGGGTCAGATAGGAGTCGCGTGGGCCTAACTATTTGAGATTTGCGCCAAAGAAAGTGCACACCTTCACCCACGCGTCGTCTCTCGCGGCGGCATTTGCGTCCTCAGTGCCGCCAATGGCCAAGCCTCCAGCACCAATCGGGTGGGCCGGCGCAAGTCTGCTCGGCCCCGCAAGCAGGTGTCCCGCGCCCTCGTAGGAGAAGTGTTGGAAGGAAAAGGCGAAGCGGCTCTGTTTGAGCCGTTCGACGACCCGTTCGCACATCGTGCCCGACGGCCAAATAGCGTCATCCGTGCCGGAGACTAACAAAATGGGGCCGTTGATACGCTCGACGGGAATGACTGCGCGCTCTACCGCCTGCTGGTCTTGCAGGCTGCTGAGGTACAACCCCAGATAAAAGCCATACCGCTCAATGCAGTCGTAGTCCATTCGGAAGGGCACGAAGGGCACCGGCTTTCCGTCTAGCGTCCAGGAGGATTTCGACGCCGACGCATCAGACCACGCCTCATCGATGCCCTGAAAGACGACATGACTCGGGGAGTACGCGACGACGGCCCCGATCTCTTGATACGTCGCGCTGACAAGCAGTGCAGCTTCGCCGCCTTTCGAGGTGCCCACGAGGCCGATTTTGCTGGGCGCAACCGACGGATGCGCGCGCAGCCATATGATTGCCCGCTTGAAGTACTCGAGCGGTATCTCCTGAAGCCGTGTAGGAAGGTATTCGACGCCAAAGTAAGCCAAAGCGAGCGTTGCATATCCCCACTCTGCCAGCAGCGAACCTACCGCGGATGTGCTGCCCAATCCCCCACCCGCTCCGCCGATAACGATTATTCCGGGGTGTTTTCCCGACGTCGATGGTCGAAAAAAGTTGGCGACCAGGTCGTACTCCCTCACCGCGATGGTTTGCATGAGGTCACCGGTCTGCCCTACGCTTTGATCTCTAATAAGACTATGCGCTCTAAGGCGTCCGTCGCCGTCGCTCAGCGTTTCAGCAGCTAAATATAGTCAAAGGCAATAGCAAGCGCAGCGATGAACGAATTTGAAAGTCGATGGGCGTTGTCCGATTTGCAGAGCGCTATCAAATGGTGCGCGCGGCGGAATGAGCAGAACATCCGCTGCGTCATCGATATACTCGGAGAATACGCGCGCGAAGATCGCCAGTCGGCTGATTCGGTTGAGGTTTATTTAGCCGCTGCGAAGGCTATTGTCGACTACGGGCTAGATGCATCGTTAACCGTCAAATTGAGTGCTCTGGGGGCTCTTTTTGACCAAACAGGATGCCGAGAAAACGTGTACAGAATCGTGCAAGAAGCGGCACGTCTCGGCGTCGGATTTGAGATTGACATGGAAGGGCAGGCCCTCGTCACATTCGCCGTCGACGTGGCAGCCGCATGCGCAGAAAAAGGGCATCGCGTAAGCCTCGCACTGCAGGCGTATCTTGACCGCACGCGTGATGACCTCAAGCGCGCGTCCGCGTCTGGCATCACCGCGCGGATCGTGAAAGGCGCTTACTTCGGCTCAACGACGGACTTTGCTGAAATCCAGCAGCGTTTCAAGGAGCTTGTAAGCGTCCTACACGCACGACCGACTTTTTTTACAGTCGGGACACACGATCCCGAACTCCTCGAGTGGACGAAGGCGCAAATGGGGGCGAACCGGACCTTAATCGAGTTCGGCTTCCTCAGAGGTCTTGCTGATCGCACGAAGATCGCGATGGCGAAAGAGGGGTGGCTGGTTTCGGAATACGTGCCGTTTGGTGAGAATCACGCAGCGTACGAAGCAAGGCGTCAAAAATACCTGAACGAGCTTCAGAATCTAGGCAGGATCTCCGTTCCTTAGGCTCCAAAGAAGATGCAACGCTATGGCGAATTAGAAGTTCAAAACGCTAGCGTGCGCTTCGTTTTCTAAAGACCCAATATGTCGTGATTCCGGCAGCCAGAAGCACCCCCGTAATCGCAAGGTACGGCAGTAACCTGCCACCTTCGATAATCCCGTCGCTGCCCTCGTGACTTCCATTGCCAGCGCTCGTGATTCTGCTTTCGATGTCGGGCAGGTTAGTCTGAGTGGCTATCCACAAAGACAAGGCGATGAACGCAACGAATAGTGCTAAAAATGCAAGATATTGGCGTTTCACGAAATTCTCCTTTCGGCGTCTTGTAGCTGCAATTGCGTGGAGGGGTTCAGAGCCGCGCAAGAAGCAAGGCGCGATTTAGTTATTCAGACCAAGCAGAGCAACCAGGCCTTTCGCGGTCTCGCCGGCGCCGAACCCGGCGTTCGTATTGACTACGGGCGGGTTGACGCGATGTACGTTCCGTGACTATAAGAGGAAATCCCGTTAAGCGCTTGGATTGCGATTCGCTACGATGTTAAGGCGAACGACGCCACTGCATTGAAGCGGCAGCTCCCAGCGGCGGCAAACCCTCTTAAGGCGAACACCACTTCTTAGCGGGCTTTGAGCCATCTGCTTTTTGGCTCTGCGCATGCGCGGGCAGGACCTGTCACACTACTGTTAGACTCGCCTGCACGCAGATTATGATGGTTGGGCCCAAGCTACGCTAATTCCTCAGTTCGATGCATCGAGGCGCTCTTTCTTATTCCCGAGCTTGCAAAAGGCCGGGGATGGGTTACACCCATCTCCCGAGAATGCCTGAGACTATCGACTCTAATCCGAAGATTACCAGGAACACCGCGAGCAGGAACACGAGCGTTGCCAAGCCGAGACCCGGGAATATTATCACGGCAAAGCCTATGATAATTCCGAGTATTCCGACGATGATACCTCCTGCTGTACCGCGCGCGGCACTCGCTATCCCGGCAAACAACAATGCTAAGCCGAGCAGATAGACGAGCGTCAGCGATCCGTAGATGAACGGATTGGCGATTACAGAGGCGGCGATTATGATCGCCAGCGCCGACAGAATCAGGTTGAGCAGTCGTCGCCATCCGGTAATGCCTTTTGCAAATACTCGTATGAAGTAGTCAATTCCAATGATGATCAGCGCGATTGCTAGGAAGAGTATTAGCGTTCCTATTGCCACTCCCGGATAAGCAATGACATAGCCGCCCAGGATAACGATGATAATACCTGCGATGATTTCAAGGATTCGCAGCCACATAGAACTCTTTTGTTCATCAGCCATTTCAATTTTCACCTCCTTTGGCGTTTTAAAGTATAATTTTTGATTATACGTTGGCGTATTTATATCGGTTCCGGTTTGGCAGTATAGCCAAGAAAAAGAGATTCACGCGCATCACTAACGTTCAAACTGAAGCCGATTCTTTTTAAGTCTGTATGGAGAAAGAGCCGCGAGCTATCTTTTATGATCAGATGGTAAAAAAAAGAGGAGGAGCGGCGTGTTAGCCGCTTTTACTGCTTGCTCCCGATGCGATTAGCTCAATACCGAACAAGCCGAAGATCAGAGCCATCAACCAGCCGATTAGTGTTTCACCAAGTCCGGGCCAAACGATCACCGCTATAGCAATCAGTAGCACGATTACACCGATTACTATACTTCCTGTTCTGGCCCACGGTGGCATTCCCGCGCCTACCTCGAATCCTGCGAATGCTATTCTTCCAATAGCGGTTAGCAATAGTCCGAGCGCGAATAGGAAGATGACGAGTGCAGTGCCTAGATCCGGGTAAATTATTGCATAAGCCCCGAGAGCTAGCACAATAATCCCCAGTATGACGTTGAGTATCCTGCCCCACGCCGAAAGCACATCTGAGGTAGCGCCGCGTACTACTAGGACCAGACCGAGGAGTATCAATCCTATCGCAAGCAAGGTTCTGACTAGACCAACTCCAAGGCTCGGATTAAAAACGAACCACACTGCTATAACAAGAAGAATTATGCCGGCAATAATTTCAAGGGCGCGCATCCACGTTTTAGTCATTTTTGATTTCACCTCCTGGATAAATTGTTTGTCTTATGCTGCGTCAAGAGTTTATTTATATTTACCGCTTTGTTTAGTCAATCAGCTCGCTTTTCCGCGTTTTCGGCGCTTTTAAAGCAGTATCAAGAGCTTTATTGCAGTTTCAAAGCCGTTGGTTTGAACAGCGACTCGACGCGCAGTTGCAGGAGTGGTGCGACGACCTCTCCGTGCTGAGACTTCAACGTTTGCCTCAAGAAACGGCGACAGCCCGCGAAGGACGCGGGAAAAAAGAGAGAAGCGGCTTGTGACCGCCTCAGCTTGCAAGCCCTGAGACAATGAGCTCAATCCCCAACAAAAGTAGGGCCGAAGCGACCAAGAGGACGAGAAGCACAAAGCCGATTCTAGGGAAGACAATTACAGCTATAGCGAGTATGAGCGCTATTATACCAAGGGCGAAGCTCGCTCCTCGTAGCCGTGGCGGAAGTCCCGCCCCCGCGGCGTAGCCCGCGAACGATATCCTGCCAATCGCGCTGAGTAATAATCCGATCGCGAAGATCGTGACCAGGAGCTCGCGCCCGAAGCCAGTGTCGGCGATAGCCGCAAAGCCTAAAGCAATCGTGATAATCCCTAGTGTGATGCTGATCAGTTTGCCGCTTGTAGCAACGATCTTTGCCGTTACCCCGCGTACAATGAGCTCGACGCCCAAGATAATCAATGCGATGCCGATAATAATACTAAGCAGATCTATCGTAACGTTAGGATTGAAGATGAGGTAAGCTGCTAGAGCAAGAACGATGATACCAGCGCCAATTCTTTCCACTCTGTGATGCGTCGAAAGCCCTTTTTGCGCCATTTTTTAGTTTCACCTCCTTTTAACTTGTTTTCCGTCTGTGATCCTACGTCACGAGTTTATTTATGCTTACCCACCCTCCGGAAATGCTTCGAACTTCTGCAACATTTTGCGCGTTTTGAAGCAGTATGGATAGCTTGGCGCCTTTTGCGGACGCAAGCTAGAACAGCGACTCCTAGTTCGGGAACCGGCCCTCGCCGCGTCTGCTCGTGATGTGACGGCGTCACGGAGTTACACAGATTGGTGTAACAAACCTTCTTTTAGCGGTTTGCGCAACACTTGTTTGCCAAGACCATTCAAGGCGGTTTGTGCAGCGCCACACGTCATGTGATGTTGCTTCCTTCGAGAGTGTTTTTAAAAACAAACCATGACCTCAGTTTGGTAGCACTGCCCCAAAGGAGAAGGCGAATGCGTGGCGCTGCCTCCTCTCTTTTTTTGCATATTACGTCAGCTCGCAGCGGATTTTGCGCTTATCCTAAACTTGAGGCGCCGTCCACTCCGTCGCAACGTGCATTGCGCGCCAATCGCACGTCTGTGTAGCGCCATGCAGCCTAATAGCGGGAGATTGCACAACTTGTCCCGTTAGCGCGCTTTTCGTAAGTTTGTAGGCGCCGGTGCAACGCAGCGGACGGGATTCTTTACTATCGAACGGCCGGCGTCCACCCACGCTCATATGGGAGGAAAGAGTAGACCCACGCAATTTTAAGCAATTTTTGGCCTCCTAGCGCCCCAAGACCGCCAATAGACAAATTAATAAACCAAGTTGAGTATATGGGAGTAAAGTGATCTGATGGACACCATGGATATCGGGCAGATCTACAGGAAGCTGCAAACAGATTGGGCCGACTGGACTGATGACGATGATCACCAGTGTATATCCGTATGTAAGAAAGAGCTAATGGCTTCGATGCAAGCGATCAATGCTTATCTCGTGAGCTATGATCTCAAGACGAGAATAGAAAAAGATCCTACCCCAAAAGTTTGCGAATTTTGCGGCAACACGTATACGGGGGCTGAACCAGTTTGTAAAAACTGTCTACTAAACATGAAGTTCAGACTCCGCAGGCTCAGCTGTTTATTAAGTGAGGAAGACATACGCAAAGTATATACTGAACCTATCGTCCTGTGACTTGGCTTGACCATCCAGAACTGTCGGATCCTCAAAAATATCTCGCTTCATTGTTCGAAGGCCAAACAACAGTCAATTTGCGCCGCCTTTTTTTTAATATTCGGTTACGGGCGGTGCGCAGAATTTCAAGCAACGCACGCGGATTATAGGGAATGGCCTAGAGGTAAGTGCAAAAGTCGCACACACTCACGCGACCTTTAGTCCATAAAGTAGTCAAGCGCCTCTGGACAGCGGGTCGTCAGTTTTTCGTAGAATCTCCGCGTGAGCTCTCGCGTGCTTGTGTCGAGAGCGTGCTTATACGCTTCGACCAGGGGGGTAGGAAGCTTTCTTTTGCGCTTCATAATCGTAACGACAGTCTCAACAGATACATCCACCTCTTCGACCGAACTCCAGTTGCTGTCTGTCATATTATCACGGTTAATACGTCTTCCTAGATAAGACCACGTCTGCCTCGTCTTGTGCCCTAAAGGCTCAGATTGACAGTCTCTCGTTAAGGCCGATCGGCTTCCATACGACATATGTCATGGACGATTATAATCGCGTCAGGTCTTGTGCTTTTGCAGCAATTTTGAGCAGTCCGGCGACTACCAAATAGTAACTGGCCAAGCCTTTTCATTTATCCCAACGCTCTGCAATGTCCCTGGCCTCTGCACTGGTGATTCGTCGGTCGTTGCAGTAGTAATGGGCAATCCATCTTCGCAATCCGAGATCATCTGCGGGAATAACGTCTAGCCTGTTGAGGCCGCGTATTGCCGTGAGTTCAGTAGTCCACGCACCTACACCGCGCAACGCGCACAGGTGATCCAGGATCTCCTGCACGTCTCCGTATTGTCGCAGCTCCTCCAAATCGACCTCTCGTGCGGCGATATGTTGGGCAATCCCAGTAATGTACTCTGCCTTTCTTCGGCTCAGTCCACAGCGTCGCAGGCTGTCTACAGACGCGAGAGCAAGTTGCTCCGGCGTTGGAAACGCGTAATACTGGTCGCCATCGACAAGTAAAACGTCGCCGAAGGTCTTTATCACCCTACGCTGCAAGACGTGCGCCACGTTGAGTGAGATCTGTTGCTCGACGATCGAGTCGAAGAGCGCCTCGAATACCGTAGCAGTCGCCGGGTTTTTTAATCCTCGGAGCTTTCTTGTGAGGTCCGCCATGATGGGATCGTTACGAATCGCCCTATAAAACGGATTGACGTCGAGATGTACATTTAAAACGGAACTTATGATCGTGTGCGCCGCGGCGACGTCGCGTTTAGTCAGCGCGCGATCACTGGCGAATGCCACACGCAGTCGTGGCGCTTCTACCGATCCTTTGGAGGCGACGGTCGCGAGCAGCAATTTGTTGCCGACTCGCACTACCTGTCGATACTCGCTCCCGTCATATTGTGCAATTTGAGGGTCGCCGTCAGCGAGAATGTGCGAGCTTAATGCAAAGTCAAACGGTGGCGTAGGGTCGACGGTTCGGATCAGGTGCGTTCGTTCGTTTTTCCGCATCAATCTCACTGCTACAGAGCTTCTAGGAGGCAGCGCCGAATCGTCCTTTCGGTCGCTTCTCTGTGGTGTTACGTGTGCTGCACCAAGACGACCGTAACGTTGTCCAAGCCGCCTTCCGCGTTTACAAGCTCAACGAGTCGGGTACACTTGCGGTACAGATCCTGTGCTTTATCTGCAATCACGGTATGGATTGTCTGGTCTGCAACCGCCTCGGTGAGCCCATCAGTGCAGAGCAGCAGGTGGTGCCCTCGGGCCCATGGAAAAGACCCAAGCTCAACGTGCGTGCGGACCGCAATCCCAAGCGCTCGTGTAATAACGTTCCGATAGGGATAGTCTCGCGCCTCTTCAGGCGTGATACGTCCCGAAGAGACCAATTCTGCTACAAGAGAGTGGTCGTTAGTCAGACGCGTGATTTCGGTCGGGGTGACGAGGTATGCGCGGCTGTCTCCTACGTGGGCGACGAAAACGCGCTCCTTGGTCAAGAGACACGCGACAACTGTTGTCGCCATCCCAAGTACCGACCGGTCTTGGCGCGCCCTCTTGTTGATAGCATCGTTGGCCAGCGTCAGCGCGTCGTGGAGGGTCGAAAGAGGGGCTGCACTATGGTCACAAGTTGTTACATAGTCTTCGATCTGTTGAACGGCTAAATGACTTGCTATTTGACCTGCCGGCGCGCCTCCAACCCCATCAGCTACCACAGCTAAATGAAACCGCTCGTTAATACAAAACGCGTCTTCATTCTTCTCTCTTCTGAGTCCCTTGTCGGTCTGTGCCGCGAATTTCAGGTTCGACGCCCCTCCATGCTATTTGGTCAGCACGCACGCGCTTAGCTGATTGGAGGATCATACGCGGATGTGTTACTTGAGGTATTCGGCGGAGCTCCATCGCATCGAGCGTTTGCAGCCCCAGTTTTTCGATCTGCCGCGCTATCCGCCGCTCGAATTCAAGTGACCCCTCTCACAAAATGCTTTCTTCTTAGCTTTGGGATGCGGCTGTGTCGGAACCGAAGGCTGTAAGCAATAATGTCGCCTTCGGACGACACGACGCTGGTTTTAGAATAATCGCAGGCGACACCAGATAGGAACTCTTTAATCTCTGAGTGGCGTTAGTGACAAGATGAGTAGACCGATCTCTGCCGGTTGAAGTCTAGCCAGCTCCGTCAACGCGGAGTAAGGACGCCGATAACGGATTGTCGCGTCTGGCACGACTAACGCGCCTGAACAAGTGAAAGGAGAAGCTCATGAACATGGCTCTGCATGACGAAACCACGCTTGATAATGAAACGAAGGAACACATCGCAAACGCGCTGTGGATGAGCACATACGACGAAAACCGAATTCCAGCACACGTCGTTGAGAAGGCAAACGGCCAGAAAAACAGCAGCGCGGCTTTTGCGAGCAGAATGCGCGCCTATTTGAGCTGGCTCCTAGCGCACCCACAATCTCACAACCCTAACTACGCGCCCCGCTATAAGAAACTGAAAGACGGCTGCGCTCAACTGACAGCACATCAGGCGTACATAATCGCGTCCAAGTTTCTCGGCTTGAATTTGAGTCAGGGGTTTGAGCCCCTGCCAGAAGTGGCGGATCTGCAATTCCCTCGCGACCACCTGCCACAGCTCAGAACGTCAGTTGGCTGGCATTTTTTCGTCGGCAGCTGTTGGGACGAGGCAGGCATCGAATACGGGGTGGAATGCATGTTCTTCCGAGTCGCCTTGCTCCCGCCACGCGTGGCGGCGGAGCTTGGTCTCAGCGACGTAGAGAATCAAGCAATCGAACTGCAACTCGGCATAAGCGAAGCGGGCGGACGGCACTACCAGGCAGACCCGATCGTTATCGCGGGCACAACCGGCCTGATTCGTTGCGCCCTTGATCCATTTCGATATGAGTTGGGAAAGAATCGCATTGCGAGTGCACGACCAGAGTCCTTCTGGCCGCTCACCGTCCAAGCATGGGGTCTGCAAAAGAGCGACGAAGGGCCGATTGAACTCTCAATTGACCTCACGTTTAACACAGGCAAGGAATACCTGTTCCAAGGCGACAGCGGCTGCATGCCGTGTGTGGACGGCATGGGCACGCTCTACTACTCTATTCCCAATATCACATTAGCAAAAGGCAGCGCGATAGGTCTTGGTTCCACGACGATCTCGCTTGAGAAGGGGGTGTTCTGGTTTGATCACCAGTGGGGCTTCTTGTTTGGCAATCCGCGCTCTGCCGTCTTGCGCGCCGCAAACAATATTAAGAAACCCGATCCGCCTGGCTGGGATTGGTTTATGGCGCAGTTTGACGATGATCGCCAGCTAACGATGTTTGCTGCGCACCGCAGCGCGTACGCCCCTTACTACTTTCAGACCGGACCGAAGCCACCGGGAACGATGCGGGTTGATACGTCTGGAAAATACATGAACGAGCGCAAAGAGCTGATGAACACGTGGGGAACGCTGACGATCCGTGACTGGGTCAGAGGTGAGCAATCGCCAAATCCCGCGTTATATCCGGTGACGCATACGTGGCATCCTAACAAGTGGGAATTTGCGTTTGATGACAATTTGCCAGAAGACGTTCGCACCTTTACTCTGATCCCGATCGTCGACTCCGGCCAAACGAACTTCTTTGCCAACGGCTCTCAATATTCCGAAGGCGCGGTTTACGTGCGCGGGAGCAACGATGCCGATATCGGTCGCGGATTCGCCGAGTCGGTGCAGTATGCCGATACGACTGACACGATGTTTGCGATAGCCGGCATTACTGATGTGCATTTGCAGCGGCTGCTACGAGAAACGTCGAGCTCCTTGCCGCGCCGTTTTTGGAGCTCCCTATATGTTTTGACGCACCGACGTCAGCTGAAAGCCGTGCTGGCCTCGCAAAAAGGGCTCGAGTTTTTCGCAAAGCCCAGCGCTTCCGAAACGGGGGCACCGCGGCATTAATGATGCACAAGACGAAGCACGGAGAGCATCACGACAAGTTTCGGACCTCGTAGGAGGATGAGACGCGTGAAGTACACTAACGTCTTAGTGGGAACCGATGGAACAGCGCTGATGGATGCAGTCTTTGACGAATGTGCCTATCTCGCGCGCCTGACGGGGGCGACGATCCACGCTGCATACGTGTTAGACATTACCGGCTTTGGCACTCAGCCCATCGACGCGACGTGGGAAGAAACGTACGTCATCATCAAATCAGAAGCGAGACGGATTCTCAACGTGGCAAGAGAAGCGCTGGTGAAGAGGGGGGTGGCAGAAGCTTCCATCACGGAGATCTTGCTTGAAGGGCACCCGACTGAAGAAATCAGTGCTTACGTCAAAGACCACGCAGTCGACCTCATTGTCATCGGAACGCACGGTAGAAAAGGCTTAGATCGACTGCTCATAGGCAACCTGACGGACAAGATCATCCGGACAGGCACGGTTCCAGTACTCGTCGTGCACGGGACATAACGTGGGTCAGCTAAGCCCAAACTGGCAAGATTTGTTTGCTAAAGTAACAATTTCGCACAGCTGAAGTATCTAATATGATCGACGTTTGTGGGGCTGGTTGACGCACTTTCCTAAGTTGAGACACGATGCTTAATGCGCGGCAGCGCTTGGCGCCGAATGAGAGCCTCATTTAATATCTTCTTATAAATATTATTGAATAATTATATTAAATATGAGAACAATTACATGGTCATGCTAATGGGGCGATACCTCGGTTGGGGCGTTGCGTGCAGGCCTACTTGCACGATTGCCTGATTTTCCTTACACCTGCCTGCTTTTTGTTGGATTCACCTCCCTAGCTACAAGGCAAGGTTAAACGGCCGCGCCCCTCTATCCTCCCCATTAGCCCTCCCTTTGAAAATCAACAACGAACGGCTTTTTGCTAATGATTATTGTTCGTGCATCATCATCTAACGTTGCAGTTGTGCTAGGCTGAGCTTTCTTTTTTTGCTCTTCAAGCCGTGACTAAGGGTAAAATACGTTTTTCAATAGAGAGAAGCAAGGAGCGCGTACCAAGCGTTGCGCCAAGCCAGCTTTGACACGAGGGCTCGGTGGCCCAATACGGCTCATAAGAACGTGGTGACGATAAGCCCTGCGCTTAACCCGATCATGATAACGGCCGTTGTCCACGTAGCGTAGTTGTAGATCCGCGAGTTGACGTGGTCTCCCATCACCCGCTTATCGTTAATGATAACGAGCATGAATATCAGAACGATAGGCAGAAGAATCCCGTTGACGACTTGAGAAAAGTACAGTATAGAGAGCAAGGGGGCGTTCGGGATCATTATTACGAGCGCGCCCACCACAATAATCCCTAGGTATAGGCCGTGAAATACGGGCGCTTCGCGGAAACTCTTCGAGACGCCCGCTTCGAGACCCAAGCCTTCGCTGACGACGTAAGCCGTGGAAAGCGGCAAGATGCTGGCAGCGAACAGGGAAGCGTTAAGAAGGCCAAACGCGAAGAGGATGCTCGCGTATTGTCCCGCTAACGGGAGCAACGCGGCAGAGACATCGGCGACGTTGTTGACCTGGATTCCATTTGCATAGATTGTTGCGGCGCACATCACCACGATAAAAAAAGCGACGACATTGACTATGATCGCACCGGTGAAGGCATCGATTCGCGAATAGATAAGATCTCTTACCGGGATGCCTTTTTCGACGATCGATGCCTGAATGTAAAACTGCATCCACGGAGCGATCGTCGTTCCGACTAGGCCAATGAGCATGGCTAAGTATGCTTGGTTGAAGCTAAGCTGGGGTACTGCGACGTGCAACGCTGCTTGGTGCCAGTCGGGATGTGCTAGCAATCCCGATAGTATGTACGAGACGTAGAGCAATGACGCCAGGAGGAATACCCTCTCCACGCTTTTATAGTTCCCTTTGACGACGAGTCCCCACACAAACACCGCCGCTAACGGGAGCGCAAGCAAGCGCGGAACGCCAAATATTCCCGCGCTCACTGCGATGCCAGAGAACTCTGCAAGGGTATTTCCGAAATTCGTCAACAGCAGCGCAAACATCAAGAGAAAAGTGATCCGCACGCCTGCTCGTTCCCGAATGAGGCTGGCAAGGCCTTTCCCTGAGATGACCCCCATTCGCACGCCCATCTCTTGAACGATAGCGAGCGCTATCGTGATTGGGATGAACGTCCACAGAAGGACGTAGCCAAACTGGGAGCCAGCGAGCGAATACGTGGTAATGCCGCCTGCATCATTATCGACGCTTGCGGTGATTATGCCAGGGCCCATTATCGATAGAAATATGATAATTCTGGTTAGCGTGGGCCCCCTGAGATGCCGAAGGAAGATGTTGTAGTCCATGGGTTGGCCTCATCGATCAGCCAAACATCTTGGGTACCTTTTTCTTCCACGCAGTGGGCAAAACAATGTCAATCGCATCGTCCACAGTAACGATGCCTTTAAGTTTGGTCTCCTTTTCGACGACGGGGAGCGCAAGTAAGTTGTACTTCGCAATTTTTCGGGCGACCTCGTGTTGATCCTCTCTGACGTCCGCAGTAATAAGATCGGTATGCATGAGCGCGGCAAGCTTCGTGTCAGCGGGCGTCGTCAGGATCTCGCGAAGCGAGGCGACGCCGACGAGATCGTTGCCATTCGACGTGACGTAGATATAATAGATTGATTCCACCGATTTTGCGGCTTTCCGGACCTCCCCAAGTGCCTGCTCGACGGTCCGCTCTTTGTTCACCGCGATAAACTCATTTGTCATTATGCCGCCGGCCGTGTCCTCTGGATACTCGAGGAGCTCTTTTATATCCTCCGATTCGTCCGGCTCCATGAGGTCCAAGATGGCCTCGGCGCGATCAGCAGGAAGATCGCCAAGGAGGTCTGCCGCATCGTCTGGCGACATCTCTTCTAAAATGTCAGCGGCGCGCTCAGCGTCCATCCCTTCTATAAGCGAAACTTGCCGTTCTTCGCTAGTCTCTTCGAGCGTGTCGGCGGCTGCCTCTTCATCGAGACAGTTGATGAGCGTCAAACCCTCCTGGAGATTGAGCTGATCGACGATCTCGGCTATATCGGCAGGGTGGAGCTTCGTTACGTTGTACTTGGGGACGGTCAACTTCACGCTCATTGGGTCGCTTCGTATCGAGTCGACGTCCGTCCAAGCGATGTAGTTCTCTTCCGGGTGGATCCCCACGCGCTCCACCATTCGCTCGATTCCAAGCCGCCGCAAGAGCCCCGTAACGCCGATGTCTACGCCGATAAGGCGGTAAGAACCGTTCGTGGGGGCGAGCTTTAGGTCGTTCACGCGGCGCAACTTCTTTCCCTCAACGTCAACCACCTGTCGGTCGAGCACATCGGTAGCGAGAAGCACCTCGTGCTCCTGTTTTTCGTACGTAGCGACGTCATCCGTCGCCACTTTCAGTCTCATGCCCTTTTCTAAGCGTTCCACTTGCTCTGACGGGATGGCGACAGTTTTGCCTTTTGCCGTACGGACACTAAGTGCTTTGACCTTCGGATAGGGGCGATCGGCTGAAACGATAACGTCTACAAGTTTTCCGACCGTTTTTCCCGCGTTGTCAACTACCGGCTTTTTTATTATCTCGCTTAGAAAGGGCATCGATCTCTCCTCCGTTACTCTATCAGTGGGACTATCTCCTCCTTCACGCGCTCCATGACGATCATCTCGGTCAGATCATCGACGCCGTCAATCGAGCGTATCTTACTGTTTATGACGTGATTGAGCTCCTCCATATCGTGAGCCCAGAGCTTTATCAGAAGATCATACTCTCCTGACACGCTGTACACCTCTGAAACTTCTTCGAGCTTCGAGAGCGCGATTTTCACCGCGCCGTGCTTTTCGGTCTCTGTCTGGATGATGATAATCGCGGTCATTTCGAGACCCACCGTTTGGGGGTCGAGGATCGCCGTGTATCCCTTGATCACCGCTCGCTCAAGCCGCTTGAGCCGGTGAGAGATGGTCGCATCGGGCACATTGATCTCTTGTGACATCTTCGATATCGTGATCCGCGCATTCTTCATGAGGGAGTGAAGGATTGCTAAATCCGTCTCATCCATCTCAGAGTCAACGTCTTCCGTCATAGGTACCGTTGAGTATATTACTCTACATTTATATGATTTTCGGAAGAATACTAAAAAAAATAGCAGTGTGTTAGAAAATAACTAATAATTGCGACCAATTTGAGGAAATAATCGATTTTTCAAAAGCATCTAGGGACGCACATTACGCGGTTTAGCGCTTGGCTTCGAGAACCACTCAACTATGTGCCTACCCGGGGGGTGCAGGATCTGCTTAACGTCGCAAAAGAGAGGACGATCCTGTAAGTCGAGCTTCACAGCCCCGAAAATGTGGCTTCGCAGCTCGCACCGGTCAAAAAACGTCGCGCTCGAGCCGCACTCGCCAATCCTGCACCCACGCCGCACTCACTCGCTCGAGCCGTTTCTTTTTGAGATTCTCTCTCATTATCCAGCGTATGTCCTTGTCTCTAGTCGAAAACCAGTGTTCCATCATAGACATCCCTGCATCGGGGTTCGCAGCAACCGCCACACTCCAGCAATATCCCATGCTCTTTCTAAGGGCTTTGAAAGCGTCCGTGTTGCGATTTTTTGCACCCGAAATCGACTTAGTGATCCGATCCAGAATGAGGAGTGTCTCTTTTGCGTATTCTGTCTGCTTTAGCAGCCTGGGTTCGCATAAAGAAGCAGCAGCGGTCCGCATCTCAAGGAAGTTGCCTCGGTTCCAGCGCTCCATCTCGCTGAGGAGTCTCTCCATATCTGTGTCGCCGAGGCGTTGGAGGGCTATTGCCACGCCTTCGCGCACGCGCCAGCGCGAATCAGAAGCAGATGCCCGGAGTATTTCGAGGGCGCCGGAATTTCCGCGCGCGAGGAGTTGCCCCATGCCCACAACGCCGCATACAGCCAGAAACTCGAGCTGTGAATTGCGCGGCGCTCTCCTTTCATCGAACGCCAGAAAGTGTTTGAACTGGGCTTCCGTCCCTTCGTCAGCAACCACGTTGACCAGCTCAAGATTTGCGCGCGGGCCTGGCAATCCTGACTCTTTCAGCAAGAAGCTGTCCCAATCGGCTAGCGTTCGCAGTGTCTTGCGATAGTACTCGGTCTTGCTCATGTCGCTTTCTCGTTCAAGAATTGCGGAAAGCATCTACTAATAATCGGCGGTAAGACACAAAAAGAGAGAGCCCCGCATTTGATGACTGAAGGCGTTGTAGTTGTGGAGACTGCCGCAAATGATGCAGACTAGGCTCTCGGTCGCATTGCAACGGCGAGAGAATTGGCATAGGACTTTGCGTTATCATTGTGCCTAAGCGTGGTCTGGCTTCAAAAGAGGGGTTCCAGCACGACCGGCAAGTTTAAAACGTGCATTGCTGACTGCATATAAACCGCAGAACGTAAAGAGTACGGCGTAACGATCCGAGGCGAGCGGAATGGATGCAAAAAAGACATTGTGCACATCTTGTAAGCTGATTCTTCCAGGAGAGTTCCGATACTGTCCGATGTGCGGAGGGCCAGTCACCGATCGTGCCGCTCCTTCGCACGCGCCACCGTACGAACCTGCGCACGAGGATGAAAATCCGTTATTGCTCGAGCGACTAAGCGGTGCCCTCACGGGAAGAAAAGCCATCATTATAGGAGTAATCGCCCTTGTGCTCATTGTTATAGGCGCAATCGCAGTCGTTTCACTTACTCAAGGACCGCAAAGCCAGCAGATCGTGGTCTCTTCGGAGACTCCGACGCCAACTCCAAAGCCCTCGTTGACCCCGTTCCCCACCGCAACACCGACCCCGTTCCCCACCGCAACACCGACCCCGTTCCCCACCGCAACACCGACCCCGTTCCCCACCGCAACACCGACCCCGTTCCCCACCGCAACACCGACCCCGTTCCCCACCGCAACACCGACACCCATACTCACAACGCCAACGCCTCTGCAGTAGTAGCGCCAACCACAGGGTCATAAAGTGTTCTTTTCGTCGTTAAGGCTATGAAATTTGAAAAAAGAGCCTTAGGGGACACCAGTAGCCCAATCGAACGCACCGTGGGGGTGTCTAGACTCGCTTACGGGGAACTGTCTGCCGATGCCGTGATGGCAACAACGTGATCGATCATTTTTAGCAAGTTTTCAATGTGCTGCCGTCGTTCGAGCGCCCCCTGCCGCAGAGTCTGCTTTCCGCGCTCAGTGATCTCGTAAACAATCTTTTCGCGCCCTCCCGTCGGCTCTCCCGCCTCGACGTCACCCGCCTCTTTCAGTTCGTGAAGCCGTGGATAGACGTTGCCAGCGGTCGCCCTAAAGTGTCCGCGACTGCGTTCCTTGATGAGGTGCGCCAGTTCGTAACCGGTCATAGGACCTTCAGTGAGAAGAAAATATAGCACGAAGAGCGAGTATACTTTAAGTCCGTGTCGCTCAAGCGGCTCTTGTTCGATCATTACTCAAGCATGCGCCATCTCTATATATAACATTTACTGTTATATAGACTATTGATATACCATTAAATGATATACTAAGGCTAATATAGAAGCCTTGCACAGTACGCTCGCAACGGCTGTATAAATCCTTGAAACGGACAATTGAGATACAAACAATGAACGATTTAGACACAGTGCAGATTAAGCGACGGAACGGGCTCCATTCTGGTCATCTTGAGCCCGTTGAAGAGGGAGCTGCAGCCAGTTGAAGTGGATGATCCCGTATGGAATATAAAAAAATATTAATCGGAACGGATGGCGGGGATTTGATGGCCCCCGTTTATGACCACGCGGCCTATTTCGCGCGACTCACTAATGCGACCATGCACATCGCTTACGTGCTTGACATCGCCGGGTTTACGGCATACCCCATCGATTCATCCTGGGAAAACATGTACGACGTGCTTCTCGACGAGGGAAAGCAAATCGTCGCGAATGCCAAAAAAGACCTGGCGTCGCGCGGCGTGAATGAAGACCGGATTGTCACAACGGTGCTCGACGGTCACCCGGCCGAAGAAATAGACAAGTACGCTGGAAGTCACGATATCGATCTCGTCGTAATTGGATCGCACGGGCGAAAAGGTTTGGATCGTCTGCTTATCGGCAGCGTCGCTGATAAGGTGGTACGCGGGTCTAAAGTTCCGGTGTTGATAGTCAGGAGCCGGTAGGGCGTCGTTGGCGTGTCGGGTTCGGACTTAAGCGTGCTGTGCATTGCAGCAGCTGTCACTCCATGTACGTCTGGAGAGGGGCCCCCCCATCGTCTAACGAACCGGCAAGAACTACTCGTTTTTCATTGGTTTGTATCGGTCACTTTGTCATCGCGCGGCACAGCTTTGTTCCGGGCCGATTACGCGCCAAACAGGTAATTGAGTCAGCGCTCCGCTTCGGTGTTCCAGCCAAGCCTGCTCTGCTTCGCAACGTTATTATTAAGCTCCTTACGCAGTATTGATCATGTAATGTATTTTGCGGAGCTTGCCTCCCTGTTCGATGAGCTAAGTGCTTATTCGTCGAGACTCAAAAAGACTGACATCATAGCTGATTTTTTGACGCGAGCTTCTGAGGATGATATCGAAATTGTGTGCACCTTTCTGGCTGGTCGGATATTTCCTGCATGGGACACGCGCGACATCGGCGTGGCCGGGAAAACGCTGGTCAAGGTCATTGCGAACATTAGCGGCAAGAGCAGTGAGGACGTCATAGAGAGCTATCGCGACACGGGACACCTCGGCATTACAGCGGAACGGCTTCTGGAGAAGAAGGTCGCAATGAGCCTTGCTGCTTTCGAGGAGGACCTCACGGTCGCAGAGCTATATCGTCAGTTCGAGGAAATGGCCGCAACGACGGGAAAAGGGTCAGCGCAGAAGAAACAACGAATGCTCGCGAGCCTCTTGAGCAGGGCCACGCCGCGGGAGGCGTACTACGTGGTCAGCCTCGCGATGCGCAACCTCCTAATCGGCTCGAAAGAAGGCGTGACTGAAGATGCCGTCGCCCAGAGCTTCGATGTGCCGCCCGACGCGGTGCGTCGCGCGTGGATGCTTACGAACGACATCGGCCTCGTCGCGAGAATTGCTAAAACGGAAGGGTTTTCTGGTTTGCAGGCGCTCGATATTGAACCGATGCGGCCTGTCAGACCCATGCTCGCACAGAACGTCGCCGGCGCGAGCGAAGCGCTAGACGTGATGGGGGGGCAGGCAGCGTTTGAGACGAAGTATGACGGGGCACGGATTCAGGTTCATAAGATCGGGCCAGAGATTAAGCTCTTCTCGCGCAAGATGGAGGACCTCACTGAGGCACTTCCTGACATCCGCCTGGCAGTCAAAGAAAGCGTTCACGCGGATTCGGTCATTCTCGATTGCGAGGCCATCGCTGTGGACAATCGCACCGGCAAGGTGATACCGTTTCAAAACGTCCTGAACCGGATCCGGCGCAAGTATAAGGTCAGAGAGCTGAGCCATCAGATCCCTATGCAACTTCGCCCCTTTGATATCCTGTACTTGAACGGAGACAGCCTCGTTGACCGCTCCCTTGTCGAGCGACGTGCACTCCTCGAAAAAACCGTGGTGCCCCTCGATGGGCGATGTAAGCCCTCTGAATTTAAGATTCTTGACGATCCCGAGGCTGTTAGCGAATTCTTTAAGCGATCGATCGATGCTGGGCACGAAGGGCTGATGGCGAAGGAGCTCAGCGCTGACTACAGCCCGGGCATTCGTGGGCGGAAAATGGTGAAGCTGAAGGAAACCCTTGAGAGCCTTGATCTCGTCGTGATCGCGGCTGAGTACGGCCACGGAAGGAAAGCGGGTTGGATCACGTCGTACGAGCTTGCGGCACGAGACGAGGACAACGAGCAGTGGGCGCCTGTCGGGCGCGTCTCGAGCGGTGCCTCCGATGAACAACTCAAAGAGCTGACTGAAGAGATTAAGCCCCTCATCATCAGCGAGCACGGGCGTATCGTGGACGTCGAACCGCAGATCGTGCTCGAAGTGAAATTCAACGAGATCCAGAAGAGCCCGAACTACGCTTCGGGGTTCGCCCTGCGATTTCCGCGTATCGTGCGAATACGAGAAGACAAGGGTCCTGACGACGTTGAAACGCTCGAGCGCGTTGAGGCGTTATACCATCTGCAGTTCAAACTCAAAGGGACAACGCCAACGTAACGCTTTTGCCATCTGAACGGCTTAAAAAGCCTTAAACGGCGAAAAGGTGGCGATCAGCGACTCAAATGTGGGATATAGAGTGGGATGAATCTGAAATATGACGCGAAAGCGGTAAGGCCGTGCGTTGGCGGCGGAATGGTCGTCGAGGCGCACTTTGACAAGGGATTTTCCATGAATGCGCTCTGCAGACTTTTGGAAGGCATTGCGCAGTGTTCGGAGAAGCTTGGTGTCGCACGATTCTTCCACGAGGGACGCACGCTCACGTTATACAGGAGCGGCAGGGTAGATGTGCACCGGGTCGAGTCTGAAGATGAAGCAGTCCGGTTGATCGACGACATTAAACCGATGATCGAGGACGCATTTGTTGACTCACTAACTTAGTTACTCCGACTTCTTACATACCGTCGTCATTTTTTTGTATAGATCTTTGCCCGCTGACGTTAGTTCGACATCGCTGCCGCTTTTTACAGCGTAGCCCGCTTCGATGAGGCGCTGTAACTCCCTATTAATGAGCTCATCTCGAGCGGCGCCGTATGCTTCGCGATATGCCTTTTTGTTCCCCAAGGACATACTCCGCCAGAGCAGGTCGTGCGCTGCGATGTTGACGTCGATTTCCATGGTCAGAGTTCTGCGAATCGAGGAGTATATCTTCACAACAGGTGATTAATAGTATCGCATGACCGGTTTTCGGGACGCTCCGGTCGATCGAGTCCGCGCTAATACAAACCTTAATACTAACAAGATGCAGAAACCCGCATAGTTGCCAGCAGCAGCGATAGGTAGATCGACGGCGGAGCCTACCTTGTGTCCGGTGCAAGAGGGCCGTGAACATGTCTTACGCAATCAAGCTCATACCGATCCAACGCAAGGAGAAAATAGCAGAACGATTCCGTGCCCAGACTCCGTACGAGGTCAAATCGGACGTTTATGGGTGCTGTATTAAGCTCCTTACCGACAGGCAATCGGTCGCAACGCGCTGGGGCCAGAGCTTCTATTTCATGTCACAAAACATACGGTCGCACGGGCGCCTTTATGTCGTCAACGATCCGGCTGAAGAGAAGAACAGAGTGTGCTATGACCCTCAATCAAAGACCGCGTTCCTTCTAAACGTCGACTACTACGGCTGGATCAAGTCGCTGGCCTTGAGCGTTGCAGGAGACGTACTTGAAGACGAACACAATATCTACTCTATTCACGGCGCTTGCCTCGACTTGAAGGGGCAAGGAGTGTGCATTCTCGGTGAATCAGGAGCTGGAAAGACGACGCACACCTATGGTTTGCTGAGGCGTCCGGAGGTGCGCGTTGTTTCAGATGACTGGTTCTTCGCGCGGGTCTATGGGCGAGACATACTAGCCTACAGCTCGGAAAAGAATTTTTACATACGCGCAGATCTCGCCAAGATCTGGAGCGAATTTGACTGGCTGGTCGAACGCGCGGAGTTGGATGGCGAAGGCCGCGCTGTCGTCGATCTTCGACTAGCAATCGGGAAAGGACGCATCCTGCCCTTGACGACGCTTACCAAACTGATTATTCTTAAACGCGACGCAACCGATCAGGAGTTCGTTCGAGAGCTTACAGCAGCCCAGGCATTGGCAATCCTTGAACGCCACAACTATTTCAATCCACACTTGCTCGTCGGTACTCCGTTCAAACGGAGGCTTCGCAAGGCGTTTTTTGGGGCGCTTCTTAAGAGGGTCACAGCGTACGAGGTCAATACGACAGATCAGCCCGAACAAAGTCAGATGCGCATAAGAAAAATCATAGGATTGTCTTAGCTGTTCCGTGCCTGCTCGAGCATTAACGTCGCAGGCCGGAGCTGCGTAAGCGAGGCCTAGTAGTATACGAGCAAATCGCAAAAGAAGTATGGCTCATTGCAGGACTTAACGTTAAGCATCTGGGCGTTTCTCACCTCCAGCGAAAAGTGATAAACGAGGGTGAGAGTCGGCAGAGTGCAGCACGAGACGGAGGGAAATCACATTAACGCCGTGAAGCCTGTGGACTGGCACGCGAAGACTGTAGAAGACACGTTCAATGTTACAGGCTCAAGCCCGCAAGGGCTTAGTCAAGCTGAAGCTGCCAAGCGCCTCTCGACGGTCGGAACGAACGAACTTCCGCAAGGGAAAAAGCCGAACAAGTTCCTTGTATTCCTCAGGCAGTTCCAAAGCCCGCTCATTTATATTTTGATTATCGCCGCCGTGATAACGCTCTTCTTTGGCTCCATTGTGGACGCGGTGGTCATAGCGCTTATCCTGGTGGCTAACGCGATTATCGGCTTTGTTCAGGAGAACCGCGCAGAAAACGTCCTCGAGACCTTGAAGGAACTTGCCGCCCCCAAGAGCACGGTGGTCAGAGCGGGCGTGTCCGAAGTCATCGACGCGCGGCAAATCGTTCCTGGCGACGTGATACTGCTTCAAGCCGGCGATCGGGTTCCGGCAGATGCGCGGTTGTTCACCGTTAAGACCCTGAAGGTCGACGAATCGATGCTTACCGGAGAATCGGTGACGGTGGACAAACAGAAGCGCCCTCACACGTCTAACACGGTGTACTCAGGAACGGTTGTGACTGAGGGGCGTGCGGAGGCGGTCGTCGTCGCCACCGGGCGTGCCACTGAGTTTGGCACTATCGCGGAGTTCGTGCAGAGCGCCGAGCGTGAAGAAACGCCGCTGCAGAAGGATCTAGGAAGGTTGGGAAGATGGATAGGCATTCTCGTCCTCGCGATCGTCGGCATCCTCTTTCTCGTAGGGATACTGCGGAGTTTTTCGATCTTTGAGATGTTTCTTATTGCGGTCAGCCAAGCGGTTTCGGCGATACCCGAAGGGCTGCCCGCCGCTATCACGGTGGTCATGACGGTGGGGGTTCGGAAGATGGCGGGGGAAAACGCCATCATTCGACGTCTTTCAGCCGTTGAAACGCTCGGATCGACTGACGTCATACTGACAGATAAGACCGGGACGCTTACGCTCAACGAGATGCGCGTTGAAGAGCTGTACGTATCAGGCCGGGGCCGCATCCCGGTCGCGGACGAAAACGCTGGAGCCGTCGTTTACGGTGTGGCCGGGACGGAAACGGGAGCAGACGAGAGCGTGCACGATCTCCTGACAGCGATGGCGTACGCGAACGATGCGCAGCTTGCCGACGGTCGCGCCATTGGTGATCCCACAGAACTGGCACTCCTCGCAGCAGCCGCGGAGGCAGGCATTGACAAACGAGCGTTAGATAGCGCATATCCGCGCGTTGATGAGATTCCCTTCGATCCCGAGAGGCAGTACATGGCTGCCGCGAGCAGCGACCGGATCTACGTCAAGGGGGCTCCAGAGGCAGTCATCGCCCGCTGTGAGACCATACTCATAAACGGAACGACAAAGATCATCGACGAAACGGTCGTGCAGGAGATCTTGAGGGCGAACCGAACAATGGCAGCAAATGGCTTGCGGGTGCTTGCGGCAGGCTCGCGTGACGTTGCCCCCGCCAATCAGCGCACGAATGCCGGCTCAAGTAGCACTGCGATGATGGACGACGAATCTCTCACGGGGCTCGCGTTTCTCGGCCTCGTTGGAATGAGAGACCCGCCACGTCCAGAGGTGAAAGACGCGCTCAACGTGAGCAAGAGGGCGGGCATTCGCACGGTCATGGTCACCGGGGATAATCCCCACACGGCGAAGGCCATCGGCGTCCAGCTCGGCATCACGGATAAGACGGACGCCGTACTGACGAGCGATGAACTAAGCTCCATGACTGACGCTGAGCTTGCCAAATCACTGAATGAGGTGTCGGTGTTTGCTCGCATACGACCCCTTGAGAAGCGCCGGCTCGTCGAAGCGTTCAAAGATCAGGGACACATCGTGGCCGTCACCGGCGACGGGGTCAACGATGCTCCCGCGCTCATCAGCGCTGACATCGGAGTAGCTATGGGGAGGGGTGGAACCGACGTTGCTAAAGAGTCGGCTGACATGATCCTCACTGATGACAACTATGCGACGATAATTAAAGCGGTGAGCGAAGGCCGAAGAATTTACGCAAACATCAGGAAGGTGATTCTGTACCTCCTTTCGACCAATATCGCCGAATTGCTGTTCATTTTCACGGCGATAATAATCGGCCTGCCGCTCCCCCTGTACCCGGTTCAGATCCTATGGATCAACCTCGTGACCGATGGGGTGTGCGTCATTCCACTGGGGTTGGAGCTGGCGGAGCGCGATGTCATGGAACGGCGACCGCGCGAGACGAACGAGGGCATCATATCGAAGCTCATGAGTCAGCGGATCGCATTTATGGCCGCCATCATTAGCGTCGGGACCTTGCTCCTTTATGTTGACGTTCTATCCACCAACCGCGAGCAGGCGATAACGATGGCGTTCCTCACGATTGCGATCTTTCAACTCGTGAACGCGTTCAACTGCAAATCAGAGCGCTCGATTTTACACAGGAGCGCTCTCGCCAACCGCTATCTCATCATAGCAGTGGCGCTGGCCCTCGCCCTACAGCTCGCCGTCGTGTACCTTCCGGCGCTGCAGTTTGCTTTTCGGACGGTTCCAGTTGGCCCCGCTGAGCTCGCGTACGTCTTCGCCGTCTGTCTTTCGATCCTCGTACTGGAAGAGGTACGTAAGCGACTGATGTCTCCCAAAGCTGCATAGCCACCCCTGCTCTCTTTGTTGTCAGCGAACGACGCCCTCACTGCTTTACGCGTGTAGCTATCTAGGCATGGCTCTGAGACGTAGAAATTCTGCACACACACTTTTTCGCCCTTTGATTCTGTTGCCGAGAAAGACCCCTGGATTGGCCGATCGCCAAGGCTAGGCGGCAGCATCGCATTAGCAGGCCTCTTGCTCAACATCGCCTATGGAGACGCAGACCCCGTCTTTGCGGTCATTGGCAACGGAGGGGCGGAGCGATGGATCGTTTATCCATCAGTGCTCTGGGTCACCGGTTTTGGTGGCTACTTGATGGGAAACTCCGGTTAGAGACTAAACGAGCCGAAAGCCAGGGCGATACTCACAAGGGTGAATTGGTGCCCTTTATGTTGCGGCCTCTGGACCGTTGATGTGCTCGAAAGTGCTTTTTCTTTTTCTTGTCGCAAAAAAGGGCGAATATGGTGCCACTTCACGGGTACAGCGAAAAGTAGTTAACAACGCTCGAAATACACGTACATGTGAACTGGAGTCTGCTAGCGATTACTGTTGTCAGCGTCTGTCTTTTGGTGCTCAGTGTTGCGGCAGACAACGCCCTTTTGTCGTGTCAAGTTTAACTCACGATTTCAGTTATCGAAGTGCAAAGAACAAGTGCCGAGCTCACATACCAGCGTTTTTCCCGCGTTTATCTCGACGCGCCTTCGTTTTTTTGAGGAAGACTTTTTTCACCACAGAAGGCTCCTACGAACAAAGGAGGCGTAGCTAATGCAGTTCTTAGTGATGATCCGCGTCCTCGAGACCGTAGTCGGCCCTGATGACACTCGCGTCCGGCGTGAGTTAGGCCCGGAAATACAGCGGATTATAGCATCGGGGAAGGTCGAAGCGAGCGGCGCCTTTGCCGGCACGCGCAGGGGATTCTTCCTTATCAACACTGATGCGCCAGTGGATATCTAAAAGGTTCTCGGCAAGGTGGTTGTCGAATTTCCACACCGACGTCTATCCGATAATGCCGTTTGCGAAACTCGGCGAAGTGTTTGCGATGTGGGATTAGAAACTTCTCCGACAAACGCAAGCAAAAAGTAACAAGGGGGAGTCCTGACGTCGAGTGCCGGCGAAATGCGCTGATGCCGCGTAGAATTCCCGCTGCGGTGCAAGCAGCTACTCATAGGTCGGCTGACTTAGTGGCGATCAAAAAATGGCCCCCTGCATTAGAGCAACTCGGAATGGGATCTGCACCATTCAGACAGGCAATATTTTATAACTAAAACACAGGGGGAATTATCATGGCAGAACCTATAGATGCAATACGGGCGTTTCACAACGCGTTCAGGAATGACATGGAGCATATCGATGCTGCAGCGTTGGACTCAGCAAGGGGAAAAGAGGGTCTTGCCGCCACCGTCGAGCGCTTCCGGTTCTTCAACGAAGTATTGGTCTGGCATGCCCATGGAGAGGAGTTAGCTATCTTCCCCGTGCTCGAGAACGTCGCCCCTTTGGTTGCTGAGGCCTATGTGAAAGACCACCGTGGTCTGGACTCGGCATTTGACGAACTGAGTAAATCGTATTCTTCACGCGACCCTTTAAAAACTGCCCGGGCCACTGCTGCGTTCCGTTTTCATCTCAACATCCACCTGGATAAAGAAGATACCCACCTCTACCGGATTTTCAAGGAACGAGTCTCCTTGCCCGAGCAAGGGAAGGCGGTTGGTATCATGGCCAGCACGGTTCCCCAGGAACGGTTCCCGGAACTGGTGGCGTGGCTATTCCCGCTGATGGGGCAGGACGATCGTGAGAACATGACCCGTATCTGGCAGATGATGATGCCCGCACCTGCCTTTGCTGGGGTAAAGGAACACATCAAAAAGGCCATCGGCAGCGACTGGGCCGAACTCACGAACCGCATCCCAACGTTATAGGCCCTGCGAGATACCCTCGTTGTCGTTGCCGCGCGTTGTCCCCGTCCAGTCGCTTAACTATTTCTGTGACGTGCGGCTAATAATTCTGAGAGTTATTCTAATCTTTGAAGAAACGGCCCTGAATTTGCAGTTTTCCCGAATGCGCCATTAACGTATTGACCTCCGCCTCGCTGAGCGACGTTCTGACCAATCAATCGTAAAGTGCATCTTGGCGCACAATGTGCAGCGGAATCGATTGGAAGCACTACAAGCATCCGCTGCCTGAGCACGCGTATGATGCGTAGATGAAGTACTGAGGAGATGTTGATTTGCACCTTACTTGCTCCCTCTCTTCTGAAGGCCCTCTCCCATCTGCTTGGCCTCTTCGGCGAAGGTGTCCCAGTCGTAGTTCTGTGCGTGAATCATCGCACTCCATCGTGCGGTAAGGCTTGCGAGGTAGTACTCCTCAGCGAGCTCTTCCTGCGTCGCGCCGTGGAACTGGGCCATTGCCGTGTGCATCAGCTGACAATACGGGCACTTTATGTTTGCGGCGACTGCCAATCCGCCCAGCTCGCGATATTTGCCGGGAATGGCCGTCTGCCCCAAGCTGTACTTCTTCCATAACGGCCAGTCGTGCACGAGCACCTCTTGAGGAAGCGCTTTCATAAAGCCTGGAACAATGCCAAAGGTCTCTTCGATATCCTTGAGGGTATTCTCATATTCACTCATTGCATCACCTAGCCTGTGTTGTTGTCACCCCCACTGAAATCCAATGGGGGGGTTTCTTCATACTCACTATATTGATTCCCGCGCAATCTACGGATCATGAAAGGCCGTCTCGATCTTCCCATTATTGCACTGTAATGGTCCCCGTCATGGAGGGGTGTATGGCGCAGTGATACGGATACGTGCCTGATTGATCGAATACGTGCGTGTAGCTCGCGCCTGGGTTCAGAACAGGTGAACTGAAAGCGTTTGTGTCCGAGACTATTTGATGCGATACTGAGGCGTCGTTTCGCCAGGTGACACTTGTCCCTCTTTGGATCGTCAGCGACGCCGGCTGGAACGAAAAGTCCGGTATCGCCACTGTTTGTGACCCAGCACTTACGCTCGGACTAGCACTGGACGTTGCTGTGCTTGTGCTCGCAGTCGACGTAGCTGCAGTCGTCGTGGCGCTCACTGTCGCCGTGGTTGGGCTCGGGCTTGGACTAGGATTCGAGGTTGAGGCGCATCCAGCAACGAGCAGCGGCGCAGCCACGAGGACAACTATCACAAAGAGCAGATATCTTTTCACCTTTGTCCCTTCCTTGTTCATATCGGAGGTTACAAAGCAAGAGGCCCGTGCTTCAAATTAAGCTTTTGCCGCTTTTTCACTTGGCATAACGCACTGACGGAGCTGAATGAGTGATAGCTTGTGACAGCTACTTCTGCCCTTTGACCTCTTTGCCCTTGTAGTAGTACGCTGCCTTCTTTGCCATCGCCCCGGGTGAGGGAACTGCCCCCACCTGCTGCAGCAGGCCGAGAGCGTCAAAATTGAGCCACATCTCCATGATCGTCCCGTTGACGACCTTGTCGATGCCGATTCCCGTATAGGTCACCTGCTTTCCCGTCGCCGGCGTGCCCATAAGCTCACCTTGGTGTGTGCCGCGAAACGTGAGGCGGTAGGCGACTTTGTCGCCTTCGGCGATCATGTCCTCAACGGTCGCCGTAAGATCGGGAAAGGCGGTGCGGTACAGCGTGATGAGCTGTGTGATGCCCTCGGGGCCTGGGGGAATCGGGGGGCTGTTGGGATCGTGGTTGACGGCGTCGGGAGCGAAGTCCTTCTCACACAGCGTCGCGTTACCCGTGTTCAAGTGGTCCTCCCAAAAGTGGCGGACGGCGGCTTTATTCTCTTCTGCAGACATAATAATCGTCGTTTATGTCGGCCTTCACGCTTATAGTTGTTATCCTCCTTTTCAGGCACTTGTCGAGTCGCGCTATTAGATTGATGAGTCAGTCAGCATAACCACGACGAAGTGACCTACGATCGCTGAGGCAAAGGGCAGCTAATCTCTGAACCGCAATACTTCGAGCAGATTCCAAGCAGACCCTCGCCTGATGTAGGCAATATTTAGGTCAGTCAAATAGAGCGTATATCACGACGCACAGCGTGAGCGGTGTCGATTGGAAGCATGCAAGCATCCGCTGCCTGAAATGTCTGTGACGTGTATTTAGGTATATTAGGGAGATGTAGACTTCAAAGGCGTTCAAAATGAGGTTGGCAGCGGAGTCAGAGCGTGACGAAATAAACTGAGTTGCCGGTCACGTCTTACAGAAGAGTGATTTTGTTTCTAGACGATACACTTGACAACACCTATGCACCCAAAAGGCCCTTCGCAAACGCACGGGCATTCTCCAGATCCTTTTCGTCCGGGTGTCCTTTGTTTTTTCCGCCAATGAATGCGAGTGCCCCTTTCCAGTCTCTGTTCAATCGCAGCGCGCCCGCGAACTGGCCAAAGCAGGTGAACTCGCCGACGATGTGACAGCCTCTCTCTGTAAGCTTCTCCTTGATGAGCTGGTGATTGACCTCTCGAAGGTTGCCGGTGGTCGAAAAAACGAATACGTTCTTGTCCATTGCAGGCATGGTCTCTATTAGTTCTATCAGTGCCTTGTGGTGCTTCAACCCATAGATGCCCGAGCCAAAGCCGATGAGGTCGTATCCTGCCAGCTCTTCCGGCCGCACGTCCTCGACTTTTGTAAGCTGCGCATTCATGGCCTCCGCCATGGCCTTTGCGACCTTCTCGGTATTCATGCGATGGTAGGACTTGTATACGATAAGGGTCTTCATAAACCTCGCCTAGTGTTGGGGTTATTGTTACAACGACGATTAATTACGTAGAATTGATCAGAACAACTGTTCATACTTCAGCATCCATGTAAATAACGGGTACCTACATTTTACGTTGCTGATTTCATGCTGTGATCGTCACAGCTGACCAAAGGTCAATTTTGTCAGCTGAACAGCATCATTTTGCGCCAGTTAGGATAGCGGTGTGACCTCCGTCTCGCTGAAGCGACGCTCAAATAGATCGAATAGAGGCAGTATAACGCGCAACTTGAGCTAGCACCGCTTGGAAATAATACGAGGATCCGCTGTCGGGACGTGAGCGTGATCTCTGTATGCAGTCTGTAGGGCGCTTGAATCGGTTTCAAAGATCGAGCCGAGCTCCTTGCACCAACAAACCAGAAGAATAACACTCAATGGTACAAGACGAAAAATCAGATCACGTCGTTGCGTTGGCTGCTGCGTTAAATACGAGCTGTGCGTCCCCTAGCTCATTTGAAAGTGTCAGCCGATCATTGCTGATCGCATACGCCGTTACGTTCTTGAGCAGCAGTAGATAGGTGGTCTCCTGTGTCATTACGCCATCGGGAGCAGTGCAATACATAAGCGTCGAAGTGATTGACGAGATTGCTATTCCGTTTCCGGAGAGCTGATAGCCGGCAGAGTAGCGATTGCACCCGGCAGAACCCGTGATATTTCCGTTGTCAAAGTTGGCGGTGACGGTTGTATTGGAAAGCACGTTTTCTTGACCCGTTTCGGTAGCGAATGAGGTCAGCACCCACGCCGTCTGCTCAAGCCGTATAGACGGCGCAGATGGAGCTGACGAAGGATGTGGCGACGGGCTCACGCTATTTGCACAACCGCTAGCCGATAATGTGGCGAGTAATAAGACGCTCATTAGCAAAATAGTGGAGTTTTTGGCCATAGAATCCATCTTGTTTTGGCAGGTGTCGTCGTTGTGTTGGTTTGCCCGCAAGTGCGCCGTTTGTCGCGCAGCGTCGCTCGTGAACACCGACTATCTTCGTTTTCGCGTGAATCGTGCTTAAGCATTTCTGTCTCTCTGATTATTCTGATTTATCTGAAAAATATAAATAGACGAACAACCATGTGTTATGTAGCTATGCGAAAACAAGCCTCGTATTGTGTGCCTGGTGATGCCGACAAGAATAACTGCAAGGTTGAAGCGGTGGTGAGCGTTGACGAGCGCGGGCAGATGGTGCTGCCCAAGGAGCTGCGCGATCGCGCCCAGATACGGGCAGGGGACAAACTCGCAGTTGTCGGCTGCGAACGAGACGGCGACATCTGCTGCATCTCTCTCATCAAAGTCGAGGAACTTTCTGCAACAGTTAAGGGCTTTTTGGGCCCCATTTTTAAGGACGTACTGTGAGGAAGATAGTGATGGAAGAAGAGAAGATTAAGAGCGTCGTGCGGGACGCGTACGCAAAGGTCGCAACGCGTGAGAGCGAGAGCCTCAAGGTCATCCCGGTGAGCAGGTGTTGCGGGAGCAGCAACAGCGATCTCGCGCACGGCATTAGCCGGGCAGTGGGGTATAACGAAGACGAGCTTGCGTCAGTGCCGGAAGGGGCAAACCTCGGGCTCGGCTGTGGCAACCCCACCGCATTAGCCGGGTTGCACGAAGGCGAGACGGTGCTCGACCTTGGATCGGGCGCGGGATTCGACTGTTTCCTCGCCGCCAATATCGTCGGCGCGGACGGGATGGTAATAGGCGTTGATATGACTCCTGAAATGGTCGACAAGGCCCGGTCTAATGCGCGTAAGGGTGGCTATGAAAACGTCGATTTTAGGCTCGGAGAGCTGGAGCACCTGCCCGTTGCGGACAGTTTAGTCGACGTCGTCCTCTCTAATTGCGTGATCAATCTGACGCCCGATAAGGCGGCGGTTTTCAAAGAAGCGTTCCGCGTGCTGAAGCCAGGGGGGCGGTTTGCCGTCTCTGACATCGTTCTGCTTAAGGAGCTCCCCGATGCGGTGAAGCAATCGGCCGCGGCCTACGTGGGCTGCCTATCTGGGGCAATCATGAAAGACGCTTACATAGAAACCATCCGCGCTGCCGGGTTTGAAGGTGTGCGAATCGTAGAGGAGACCGCTTTCCCGCTTGATTGCATGGCGAACGATCCGACCGCACAAGCGATCGGAAGCAGCCTCAATCTGACTTCTGAAGAGCTGGACAATCTTGCCGACGCTGTGAGAAGCATAAAAGTTGTGGGGGAAAAGCCTTGACGGCCCCGAATCGTGTTCGCTCACTCGCGAGAGCGTTCTAAGGTGCAGCTGCTGTCTTGGCGTGTCTTTAACAAGCCTCGCTTCCACGGATCCAAATCGCAGTCCTTGGGCGTTCGCCTACATATCGCGCCCACAATGGCGTTAACGTCACACATTCAACGTCAAATCATTGTACTCGGCATCTAGTTTGAAGAAGTAGCGTAAAACAATTCAGGTATCCTGTTTTTCGCACAAAGCAACTACGCGTTTGTACTTTATTGATTATTGCATCGCCTTGACATGGCGGAGGTCGCCGGTCCGAATCCGGCCGAGCCCATTTGTTTTCCAGGGATTTTCAAGGAGCGACATTCTCCGATGAAACTGGACTTGCGAAGCGAATTGTGGACGCTATAAAAGCTAAATAGAACAAATTGCCAGGGCGCTACGGCACACAAGAACAAGTATGCCGCACACGTCAAAGGAAAACGCTTAAGGGCATCGCCTTCCTTCTACGTCTTTGTTTTGCTGTTGCGAAATCCCGACGTTTGTGGGGCCAACTTATCATGAAAAAAGTGGCGTTCATATGTGTCGTGTTGGTGTGCGTCGCGGTTCTTTCCGCCGGATGTCTGTCGACCAGCATGATGAGCCCCTACGTATCGGCGCCGAGCTCGTCGAACAACGCCGTGCAATCGACGCCGACGGCATCCGCGGCGCACGTCGCGAGTAAGACGTCGATTAATCCGCTTAAGCCATCAGCTCTGAGCGCGAATCAGTTGTCCAGGCGTCAAGCCTATAGCGGCCCATTCTATGCGAGTTCAAAGTCACTGAACAAGAAATACCATTACCCAGGATGTTTCGAAGTTGCGAATATTGAGGCGGAAAACCTCATTTCGTTCAACACCTTTGCAGACGCGTGCGCTGCTGGCTACAAGCCGTGCTTGCGCTGTAACCCGCCACCGTGCAACGGCGCGTCGCCGGACAGCATGGCAAGCACGCCCGCAACCTCAAGGTCTCCCGGCTAGGCTGGAGCCGGCGCGACAACAAGCCCGTTACTGGCTCGCAGCCCTCTGAGCTTGAATCGATGACAGTGCCATCGTGATCATGATAGAAGGTTGCCGCAAGTGTTGCCGCTTCTGCCGGCTTCTGACCTTCCAAAAAGCCACAGCGTTCATCCTGTCGTTTTACAGAGTGAAAACCATTATCAACTCGAATGATATGAACAAACTGAACCTTTTAAGAAAAAAGGCGTCTAATTCTGGAGCCGTACGGCTTCTCTATCAACTATATGCAAAAGAGGTGATTAACCGATGACAGAAAATGGTCATACCACTGTTACTGCCGAACAAGGAGGAAAGATTGTCGTCACTCGCGTCTTCGATGCGTCGCGCGAGCTCGTTTTCAAGGCGTGCACGGATTCAAACCTCATACCGCAGTGGTGGGGCCCGAAAGAGTACGATACCAGTGTTGATGCGATGGACGTGAGACCACGTGGTGTCTGGCGATATGTCCAGCGCGGACCTGACGGCGAATTCGCCTTCACGGGCGTGTATCACACCGTAATGCCACCCGAGCGGCTCGTCTACACTTTTGAATTCGAAGGTATGCCTGACCATGTAATGCTTGAAACCGTGACCTTCGAAGAGCAAAACGGCAAGACAAAGATGACTGTCACCGACGTTTTCCAGACGGTCGAGGATCGCGACGGGGCGCTCCAATCGGGGATGAAGGAAGGAGCCGTCGAGTCTGGGGATCGTTTTGCCGAACTTCCTGCTGTTCTCAATTGACTCGATTGCAGTTTGGGCATTGTGAGGCCGGTTCATTATTTTCAGCACGCTGTCATCAAGTGATTGCACCCCAATTGTAAGGCGGTTCACACCAGAGTCTTTCATGATACGCAACCGCTCAAGACCGGATTGCCCTACAAGTGTGCTGGGATCAACGTCATAATTGAACTGGCGGCACTGTGTCAAATCAACTCGCTTGCAGAAAAATTGGAGGAATCGTTTTAGTTGCTCTGGGGCAAGAAAGGTAGCTGTACCACCGCCGATAAGTATAGACCGGGCCTTGATTTTGTCAATGCCCAATCGGCGCATATAGATGTCCATCTCTTTTTCCAGAGCAGCTAGATAGTGGTTCTTTTCCTCAGTTTGCTGTCCCAGTTTCCCTGGATAATGACAAAAGGTGCAGCGCTGCTCGCAGAAGGGAAAATGCACATATACATCGAGGAACCCGTCCCGTGGGAGAGTATAACCGGCAAAGAGTTCATCTTCGGTGGTCGGAGAATATTGTGTAATTGGTGGGTAATGAACTGATGGAACGAAGTCCCCATCAAGGCAGATAAGGCCTGCTGCTTGTAACCTTCCAATTTCATCGACACGTTGTCCGGCTTTCGCCGACAACCCCCCATATCTAACTGAATCCGGTTTCAACGAGCATCAAAAATTATGTGAGAAAAAACATACTTTTCGGTAACGTGCCGCGGTCCCCGAGAAGAGGCTGTTGATCTTAGTGCCGTCGCAGTCGGCGAATTTTGGAGGTGGCAGCAACTATAAGCAGCTACGAGTCCATATATAAATAGTGAAGAAAAACAAAGCAACGCTGGCATATCTCGAGAAGTTGGTTGGTCAACAGGGGCTTGAAATGATCAAGCGACTTTCAAAAAATGAGTTAACGGACCAACAGATAGCACAAGAAACTGGTTCTGACTTGAACATTGTGAGGCGGACGCTATCCACTTTGTACGAGCATCGCCTCGCTTTCTATACGCTTGAGCGCGACAAAGAAACTGGATGGATGCTGTATCGATGGCGCGTAGACTTTGAGGATGTTGAGCGTCGCCTCGCTGACGATGCTCACAAGCTCGTCTCTAAGCTCGAGAAGTGGCTGGATGGGGAGCTAAACACCGTCTATTACACGTGTAACAACCACTGCGGCCGCTACACGTTTGACATGGCGAGTGGCTACGCGTGTGGATACGAGTTTGTGTGCCCTGTTTGCAAGCAAAGCCTCCACCACGACGATACGTCCAAGCTGACCAATACTATGCAAGGAAAAATTAGCGAATTAAAGACCGACGTTCAAGCCATCTTCTATCCGGAGAACTCGTCGATTTTTGAACTTGTCCAAACAGCACAAGAATAAAACGCCTCGTCGCGCGTCAAGTCAGCTTCGCACTTTTTTTGTGGTCCGCCGGTTAAAGTCCTTATGTCCTAGAAATGGAGACCGGTTCGACGCCTACCTGAAACACTGAGTTGTAGCAGCGGTTAGAAGTGGTCAGCGATTGCCGCGACGCCCTTCTTCCAACATCCGCAGCATTTCGGCAGTATCCGTCGTTGGCACGCTGCACGCGTAATTCTGACAGACGTACGCGGTGGGCTTCCCGTCGATGCACGTCTGGAACTTCGTAAAAGGAGCGATTTCTGCGATTTCAGGATGCTCCGTCTCTGCGGGCCGGAAAACCACACCATTATACGGCAGGAAATGCTTGTCAAGCGCCTCCAGCATGCGGTGAGTGTCTTCTGAGCGCGAGTCGCCGCATATAACGGTCTCATACGAGGGACCGAGGGCGAGATCAAGCGCGCTCAAAAGATGCGTGTGGGCTTGCGGGGCCCGGTCGACTTCGTGTGAGAGTGCCCGGCCCAGTCTCGAAGCTTCATCAAAATACTCCGGCCTCCCCGTGAGATGGCCAAGAAACGTCAGGTTCATCAGCATTGCCGAGTTACCCGAGGGGAGTGCGCCGTCGTACACGTCTCGCGTGCGCAAGATGAGCGATTCCGCGTAGTCGGCGGTCGAGTAAAACCCGCCGTCTGTGTCATCCTTGAAATGCGTCAGCACGTGCTCCAGAAGCGCAAGCGCCGCTGCAAGGTAGCGCGTCTCAAAGGTCGTTTCGTACAGTTCCGATAGGCCCCAGATGAGGAACGCGTAATCATTCAACGACGCGGTGACCCGCGCCTCGCCCTCCCGATAACGGTGAAGAAGCTGACCTTCACGGTCGCGCATATGCTCGAGGATAAAATCGCCCGCCTTCGCTGCCGCTGCGGCGTACGCCGGCTCCCCGAGAGAGCGCGCGCCTTTGGCGAGCGAGGTGATCATGAGCCCGTTCCAGTCAGCGAGCACCTTATCATCCCGCAGCGGATGTACGCGCTTCTCCCTCCGTTCATAAAGCCGCTGTCGGATTGACTCAATGCGGTTTCTGAGGGTTTCTTCGTCCATCTTGAGTTCTGTGGCGAGCGCCTTGACCGATCGCGTCATGTGAAGTATGTTCTTGCCGGTACGCCCCCCCGTGCTTTCGTCGCTGTAGTTGCCCGCGGACTTGAGGCTGAACACGATACGGGCGAGTTCTGTTTGCTTCTCAGTGAGCGCTAGCTGAAGCTCCTCGAGGCGCCACAGGTAGAACTTGCCCTCCTCTCCCTCGCTGTCAGCGTCTATAGCGGTGTAGAAGCCTCCCTCGGACGACGTCATCTCCTGCGAAACAAACGAAAACACTTCCCGAACGACCCGCGCATACTCATGGTTCCCCGTTGCCTGGTAGGCCTCACCGTACGCGAGCCCGAGGAGTGCCTGGTCATAGAGCATCTTCTCGAAATGCGGGACGAGCCATTCAGCGTCAGTGGAGTATCGATGGAAACCGAATCCCACGTGGTCGCAGAGTCCGCCGTGCCGCATCGCTTGAAGCGTCTTTTCCACCATCTGCATCGGCTTGCGCTCGCCCGTTCGCTTCCAATAGCGGAGCAGAAACGCGAGGCTATGGGGGGTGGGGAACTTCGGCGCACTCCCGAACCCTCCGTGCACTTCGTCGAAGAGGCAGATGAGCTCTTCGTACGCTATCTGAATCGCTGACGCGTTGATATCCCCGGCCGAGGGCTGGAGCGATGACGCACGGAGCACGGAAACGATCTCTGCTGCCGACGTGTCGATCTCGGGCCTCTTTTGGCGCCACGTCTCCTGTATGCGCGGTATGAGCTCCCGCATCCCAGTTCGCCCGAACCGCGTCTCCTTTGGGATGTACGTGGTCGCGAAGAATGGTCTGGCGTCAGGCGTCATAACGATGCTGAGGGGCCACCCTCTTAGCCCGGTCATTGCCTGACAGACTTCCATGTAGACGTCGTCGATATCCGGTCGCTCCTCCCGGTCGACCTTGACGTTCACGAACGCGTCGTTCATCATTCGCGCGATCTCGGGATCCTCGAAAGACTCATGGGCCATAACGTGGCACCAGTGGCACGTCGAATAGCCTATCGACAGAAACAGAGGCTTGTCCTCGTGCCGTGCCTTGTCGAACGCTTCCCGCCCCCACGGATACCAGTCGACGGGGTTGTCAGCGTGCTGGAGCAGATAAGGGCTCTTCTCGGAGGCCAACGCGTTTCTCCGTTCCCCGTCCTTTGTGCCTTTGCGCTCCACAGGTACCTCGCAAGTAGGCTAGTGCCGCGGCGCAAATAGCTTTCGTTTGACTTGTCACCAGCAGTAATGATTTGAGTCGGTCTGATCTTTTGGCGAGCAAAAAATTGGGAATGAATAGGCGTTTCTGCGTCAAGCAGGCACATTCAGCGGCAATTGTGCGGATGGCGCGAAAAGCAGAGGGTCATAGGACCCGAAACTGCCCTTTCGTGGAACAACGTTAGGCTTTGCAGATCACTTCTGTAATGGCCCAAAAAATCAACGGAAATGACACGTAATCCGATGCCGCTCCGTTGCGCTCAGGCCGGTGATTGGCTCTAAAAAAAGAACAGGGGCTGCACAAAGGGTTCAGAGAACGTACGGGATAAGGCGTTTTGTCTTCTTCGCGTACGCGACGTATTCGTCGCCCAGCTTCGATGTTAAAACCCCCTCCTCCACGTGAATCCGATAGCCGAAAGCCACGCCGAAAAAAGCTATAAGCACGAGCACAGCCCCCCACGACTGCAGCACGAACCCCAGTCCGACGATCGTGAGGAGCGATCCGGTATACGCGGGATGGCGCACGAGTCGATACGGCCCCCGGTCGACCACCGCCTGACCCTCTTGAACGCCGACGGTCCGCGAGAAATAACGCCCCAGCACGGCAATCGACCACTGTCGAAGCAGAATGCCGGCGATCATCAGACCGATGCCGAGGTAGAAAGCTTCGCTCGGCAACGACGCGATACCAGACGAGGCAAAGAGGAAGGCGATCGTCAGAGACAGAAACGTGCTCAGTGCTATCAGCGGGCGGGAGCTCTTGTCCTCGTATCTGATCGGGGCGCCGCGGCGACGCGAGCGCGGGATGATACCCCCAACAACGAGTTCGCTGAACAGCCACAGCGCGTACACGAAAAAGAATATTGAGGCTGCAATTGTCGTCGGGAATAGTTCCGCTAAATAGACCATCGTATCTCTGCTGGGCTGTCTTGCTCTTCTCAAATATGCCTTTATCGCCTAGTCGAGTTGCCTTTCCGCTCCCCACCAAACTTCAGCCCGTTACGTGGAGTCCTTAGACTACGCTGCGCAAAGTCCCTTACGGCCCTCTTTTTCGGCTCCGAGAAACACAGCGCGAAACTAATACGCAACCGGTCGTCAGGGACGATTTCGGAAAAACAAGATCCACACCACAAGGAGCACCAGCACTACAAGTATCAACAAGGGAAGCAAGCGGATGACTAAAGTGACCGCTAGGAGCACGATAATGAGGATCAGTACTATGACGAGAAGATCTGATAGTATGCCCATTACGTGATTGAAACCGCCGCCAAGAATGATAACTGTTTCTTATCTTCCCAGCCGATGTGTCACGTGCCGCCACCGCTTCATCCTCGCCGTTCGCGCGATCGACAAGTCAATCCGTGTGCTCTCGCGCAAGGATTTCTGAGCAGGCAAATTTGAAAGGGGTAGGATTTGGACTTAACCAAACCTGCGAACGAGTGGAAGAAAAACCCATTCCCATTTTGGAGCGACGTACCTACGCTTAGGCCGCCGGGCTTCTACCGCTCTTACCACTTGTTTTGCTATGCTCTCGGTGCTTTGTAACTCACGCTTTATGAGCCTCTCCTCCTCTTGACGCACGTATGCCATATGATCTTTGTAAAGACCATTTGCGTTCATCCACTCGTATTTCTGCCGCATGAATCTCTCATTGAAGCCCGTGTTATACCCCCCGGGGTTAATGACAATGACTTTGATGCCAAATGGCTTCAATTCCGTTCGCAAGGAGAACGC
>Ga0315280_10001495_pt1 | contig 40048 bp, 28 predicted proteins | sample YL17G06_40_MG_FD_203697 | JGI IMG/M metagenome (GOLD analysis project Ga0315280, IMG submission 203697) | Sediment microbial communities from Yellowstone Lake, YNP, Wyoming, USA - YL17G06_40 | ecosystem: Environmental > Aquatic > Freshwater > Lake > Sediment | place: USA: Wyoming | collected...
AAGCAAATCGCCGCGGCAAGGCAGGCGAACATGAGGACGACCAGGAACTTACGAGCCACTCCGCCGACGTTCAGTGTCAAGGACAGGAGCACCAGAAGGCCCGCGGCGGCCAGGGCTGCGCCGCTCCGGGTCACGTGCCACATCTGAAACTCCGCCACCCTCTCTGCGGTCGGCAACTCCGGCTCGGCGGTGGCGTCGCCGGGCAGGTCGGCCTTCACCCCGGGCAAGGCGGCCTTAACCCCGGATAGGGCGGTTTCGACCGCCGACCTCGCCGGACGTGTGCCGTACGTGGAGCCCCTGTAGACCCCTATCCACGGCATGAACTGGCCGATGCCGGCAACGACCAGTGCCGCAAGGATGACCACGTCCGCGACTGCGTCGAGGATTCTTCTCATTGGTTTTCTCCCTGGACTGATTGCGTATAGCCTCGGCGTCGGCAAGCACAAGCGATTCGGGGCCGTTCCCCAACGAACCGCCTGGGCTCACCCATCTAGAAGTTGTATGCCCCAATGTTGAACCCAGGGCGAGCTATCGTGCTCGGCAGCGTGGGCCGATGGCCCCGCAGGCCCATCATACCGGGGGTCGCCCCGGCGCTCAACGCCCCGAAGGCCGCCATAGTTCCCAGCCGCAGGATATTTGGTACACTGTCGGGGACTCATATCCGCAAGGGAGGGTGCGCCCATGACAACGGTGCTGGTGGTTGACGACTCGGCGGTAGATCGCCGCCTGGTGGGGGGGCTCTTGGAGAAGAAGTTCCCCTGGAGAATCGAGTATGCCGCCAACGGGGTTGAGGCGTTGGCGCGGATGAAAAACGTCGTGCCGGACCTGATCGTGACCGACCTGACCATGCCGGCCATGGACGGTTTGGAGCTGGTCCGGTCGTTGCGGGCCCACCACCCCGAAGTGCCGGTGATCCTGATGACGGCCTACGGGAGCGAGGCCCTGGCGGTGGAGGCCCTCGCTCAGGGGGCCGCCAGCTACGTCCCCAAGTCGAGCCTGGCCGCCAGGCTGGCCGACACCGCAGAGGGGGTCCTGGACCTGGCCCGGGCCACCCAGGGCCGCGAACAGCTTATGCAGTGCCTGGTCCGCACGGAATTCAGCTTCGCCCTGGCGAACGACCCCGCGCTGATCGACCCCCTGGTGGATCTGGTCCAGCAGATGGTGGCGGGGATGAAATTCACCGATTTCTCGGGACGCCTGCAAATCGGGGTGGCTCTGAAGGAGGCGCTACTGAATGCCCTCTTTCACGGCAATCTCCAGATTACCCAGCAGGAGATCGCGGCGGTTTCCGACCGCCTGCTGGGGGAGAACGAGCCGAGCCTGGTCGAGCAGCGGCGTGCTCAGCCGCCCTACAGCGACCGGAAGATCTTCGTGGATGTGAAGATCACCGGCGAGGAGGCCCGCTTCGTGGTCCGCGACGAGGGGCCCGGCTTCGACGTCGGCGCCGTCCCCGGGGTCGATGGCGAGGGGAAGCCCGAGCTCGAAGGCGGCCGCGGCCTGTCGCTGATGCGGGCGTTCATGGATCAGGTGGCGTTCAACGAGACGGGCAACGAAGTGACGATGACGAAGCGCCGGGACCAGGCTGCGACGAGCCGGGCGCCGCAGGCTTGACGGGGAGTCGAGAGTCCAGAGTCGAGAGTCCAGATTTCAGATTTCAGATTTCAGAGCCGGGCCGTGTCGGCCCGGTGGGTCCGCGGCGGCTACTTGGCGCTAATCACGCACCGGCGCCAGGCCTCGACTTTGCCGTAAAGCTCCTGCGTCTGGTAGGTCACGGTGATCGTGAAGACCTCCTTCTCGCCGGAGAGCTTCTGGTCCTTTGGCACTCGCCACGAGTACCCGCAGGTGCCGTCTCACCCAAAGGGCATCTTGCCCTCGGCCACCTTCTTGCCGGAGGAGTTGGTGATGGTCACGATCGGGTCCAGGGAAAGGGGCCGCTCGACGGTGTGCTCTTTTCCGTCGGGGAGCTTGTAGGTTTCCTTTTGCTTGCGGGTGGTGTCAACCATGCCGCGGATCATGATGTCCAGGACCGGATCGACCAGCACGGCGGCGACCTCGATCTCGTCGCCCGGCTTGAAGACCTGGTGCTTGGCCGGGCTTGCGAACATCACCGCGGGCGGGTTGGAGAAGTCCAGGACAAAGGGCTTGTCTTTGCGGACCTTCATGTAGACCGGCGTGCGGTCCCCGCGATTGCGCCGCCGGCCGTCGGAGTGGTAGTTCTCCGAAATGGTAAAGGCCAATGCGCCGCAGCGGACGTTGAGATACGAGGGGAGATAGTCGCCGACCGGCACTTTGTGCTCGCGCGACCTCTTGGGCGCGCTGTCGGCGAAGCGCCGATCGAGCGGAACTGCCAGGTCGCGAGATGTGATTGACCCCGCAACGTACAATTCCTTGAGGTCACGCTTTCCTGGCCCCACGGCGAAGACGCCGAAATCCCCGCGGTACGGCCTCACCGTCAGCCGATCGCCGCTGGGAGTGGTCGAGACGGTATAGATCTGGCCGTCCGCCTCGCGCAGCCCGCACACGTGGTCGTCGCCCACCCAGGACTCTTCCGCCGCAAACCCGATGGGCTTTAGCTCCAGTGTGGTGAAGGGCCGGTCATAGCGCCCGCTGATGCGCGATCGCTGGGCCAGCACGGCTTCGTACTGGCGGCTGCCGACGTGGATCGTCGCCTTTCGGGCGACGGTTGCCACGAAGAACATGGCCGCGTTCTTATCGTCGGCAACCACAAACCGCGGCAAGATGCGGAAGGGTCGCAAGCCCAGCCCCGGACCGTAATCGAACTCGACGGTGAGGTAGTCGAAAGCGGCGGCCTGCCGGGCCTCATACGCGGGATCGGGGAGGGCCCCGGGCGGCGGGTCGGCAAGCGGCTTCAGGACCGCGTCATTCGTGAGGTCGAGGTCCCGGTTGGCATCGAAGTACAGCCGGTCGAACTTGGGGCGCGGGCCGCTCACGAGGAGCGATAATGCCTCCTTCAAGACGGGCGGCTTCCTTTGAACAGCCACGGGACCGCTCAGCGCTTTTAGCGAGAACAACTGGCGCCACAAAGCTTCGATCGGACTTGCCGAGCCCGTCTTCGCGGCGGTTCCTCTCGCGTCCGGCGTTTCGGCCGGGGGCTCGCCGGACTCATCGAGCACGAAGCGGAACCTCAATCCGGCCTTCGGGTCGGTGCGGTCGGGGTCAAATGTGACCGTGCCATAGAACGGTCGCTTGGACCTGAGCTTCGGGTACGCCTTGACCTCCTTGTCGGGCTCAGTGCTGCACTGGACGTATTGTCCGCGGAGCAGGCGATACCAGACGCCGCCGCTCTCATCGAAGGCCGAGACCTCGCGTAACCGGAAGACGGCCTCTTCGGCCGTGCCTTGGTCCTTCTTGCCCGCGGGCTCGCCGGCCATGGCGGCGGAGAGCCCGGCGGTCGAGAGCAGCAAAACCCAACCCAGAGGAAGAAGACAACTCGTGGTCTGCACGGCGGAACCCCCATTCATGGTTAGACGCCACCATCTTTTGACGGGGGGGTGGGTGGTCTTGTCAATTGTACCCCAAAACATCGCCGAAAAGATCCCTAATTAGTATGCCACTGCTCAGACTGCGGCGGTACAATCGAATGGCAAGCGGTGCGAACGAACCGGCGGACTCATCCCACTGTTCTGTTTGTCGAATAGGAGAACCCGATGGACGACAGCGTTCCCCAACGTGTGATTGGCCCTCCGGTCGATGCGCCCGGTTCCGCCGTGGAGCAGCCGGCCGCCCCGCCGACTCCCGAACCGACTGCCGCCCAGCCTGAGACTCCGCCCATGCCGGAAGCGCCGGTGGAGCCGGCCCCAGCCATGGAGCCGGTGAAGCAAGCTCCCGCGAAAAAGCCGGCGAGGAAGGCTCGACCCAAGATGCCGGCCAAAAAGGTCGCCGCCAAGAAGCCTGCCAAAAAAGCGGCCAAGCCGCCCGCTCGAAAGAAGGCCATCGCGAAGAAGAAGCCCGCGCCGAAGAAGGCCAAGGCCGCCAAGAAGAAGGCCAAGGCGGCTAAGAAGCAGCGCAAGGCGGCCCCAAAGAAGAAGGCCAAGGCCGCCAAGAAGAAGCGCAGGGGATCTCGCTAAGGGGCTAACGCACGACTTGAGCCGCAGAAGGTGTGGATCGGTGCCATGGCGACGCTTGCGTCGCCATGCGAGGCTGAAACATGCCCACGACAAGCATGGGCATGGCACCCAATGCCGGTCAGCGTGACGTTGTTGAAGCACGGATGGTAAGGCACTCCCCTCCCGATCCAGGTGATGGGGACCGTCTGCTGGCTCGGATCGTCCACATAGTAGCCGCCCGATTTGCCGATGGCCCGGGATCCGTCGGCAATCACCGCGCCGGCACGGTTGAGCACCTGGTAGGAGACGATCACCTTGCCGGTCGCTGGTGCCTGAGCGGCGTCGATCTTGGCGATCCTCAGCCGTGTGTTCCAGCGGTCGCCCGGCCCGGTGGAACCCGTGACCAGCAAGGTGCAATCGTTTCTGGACGGCTGGTACCGCCTGCTCCCCGGATAGAAGGCTTGGACCGAGTAGGACGACACTTTGTCCGGCCTCCCGGGCACGGCACCGAGGAAACCGCTGCTATCGGGCCGGTTTGCAGTCCGGATCGTGCAAAACGCCACGCCGCTCTTGTCGGTCGCCGTCGATTTGGCGAGGTTCCCTTCGGTATTGTAGGCGAACGTGACCCGTTGGCCGGAGAGCGGTTGCCCGTGGTCGTCCACCAGCGTCGCCTTCACCAGGATCTCCTGATTCAGGCCCACGGACTCGATGCCCTCCCTGGGATCGTCGGTCCGGCTTCTCACGATGTCGCAACTGACCTGCGCCTTGGGTCTCGGCCCATCGGCGACCTCGCCTTCGCCCCGGACCTCGATCAGATGGATGGTCACCGGGCTTGCGGCCGACTCGATGCGGAAGTCCGTGGGATACTCCTTCGCATTGACGCCTTCGGACGCGTTATTGTCGAAATGCGCACCCTTCACGGTGAAGCGGACCTCCTGCCATAGCCTGCTGTTCTTTCTGGCAATCGGCACTTCCCGCCACTGGCCTTGGACGTTCTTGTACTGGAGCTTGAAGGGCTCGGTCCCCGTGTCCAGATAGACGATCCGGAAGCGATAGGCCGATCCGGCACGCCCGGCGAAGCGGTAGCCGTCGTCGACGTCGAAGGACATGTAGCGGCTGCCGGGGGCGTTTTTGCGCCCGACGTACTGGTTTCGCGTGGGATAACCGTGCCGGACCAGGGGCAGCCGCCAGTTGTAGATTTGGCGGGACGTGCCGCTGGGAAGCTCGTCGGTCCGCACGGGCACCGTGTGGTTGCCATCGAGGTCCTCCGGTCGATACAGGTAGAAATCGTAGTCTCCGTACTTGCCGGAGGTGTTCTGTCCGGGGCTCAGCTCCTTCTTGTGTACGGTCTCACGCAAATAGATCCAGCCGCCGGGCGTGTCGTTGATGTCTCTGCCGACGTAGCTACCCGCGAACTGGATAAAGTCCCCGCGGCCGTCCTGGTACAGGCCGTTATCGAACAGGTCCACCCAGCCGGTGATCATGTCCGTGTGCTTGGACAGGGCGCTCAAGACGCACTGGTAGAACGGAGGCCACCCTGGGCTCAATCCTTGGGAGTTGGTCAGCCAGAAGCGGTCCGCATAGCACTGCCACCAGCCGAAGGTGCCGAGGCCCCGATAGAGATAAGCGTGGATTTCGTCGGACTCCAGCGACTCCCGGTGAATGTCAACGTCGTTGTCCAGGTAGAAATCCTTGAGCGGCTCGTCCGTGTGGGCCCGGATGGTCTTGCCCGGATACCTTCGCTTGATCTCCCGCACCACCGCCGGAGCGTACTGGCGGTAGAAACGTTCGGGGACGCGGGGATCGTCGGGCACCCAGTTCTCCATGGATTTCAGGGGGCGGCCCTCGCCGTCGATCCCCAGGAAGATGCCCACCGCGCCGACCTTGGCCAGATCGGTCCGCCCGCGGATCTTGTCGAACTCGGCGGTCAGCCAGTCCCACCAAGGCCCGCTGGCCGTGTACGGAGGGGCAAAACAGACCAGAGTGCGGCCCTCGTGCTTTCTGGTTATGCGGATCCACGTCTCGCGCGGCCCGGCAGGATGGTAAATACAGTCGCACGTGCCGCCGGGGCACCGCGGGTCCTCCAGCGGCGGGTCGTGCTGGCTGTACACCAAAGGTGTCGCCCACATCCATCCGGGGTAACTCGTGTGTTTGCCGAGGTACGGCCCGATGGGCCAGTCGTACCCATGCGCGTCGTACCGCTCTTCGTCCGGGCGAACGTTCTTGTTGTTCTTCAGGTATGGCTTTCTGATCTCGGTGTAGCCGGGGTACTGCCGGTCGCAGATCGCCTTGGCCTTTTCCAGGGTATCGACGGCGGGGTCGTTCAGGCAGTGGACTACCGTCTGCCTGCCGCGGAAGACGCAGGAGAAGGACATGATGTCCGAGCGGCGGCCATCGGGCCGGAGCATCGTCGCCGGGTCGGCGTCTTCCGCCGATTTCGGGGCGATGACGTGCTTGAGCCTTTCCTTGTTGGGGAAGGGATCGCGCCCCAGAGCATCGGCGGCCAACAGGCTGAGTGTGATCGCCGCGAGCACGGTCTTGTTCAACATCGCACTCGTGAGACTCCTTTCGGTGCCAGGTTCACTCGCCCAGGGTATCGGGCGCGTCGCTTCCGAGCAAGCGATCGACTGATGGCCGGCCTTGACGAAGGCCACCCGGTGCGGATATAGAAGGCTCATCCGACCGAAGGGTGCTTGTCCGAGCGGACGGTTCCTGGAAGCCGCGGGGAGTACGGGTTTCTCTTCTTTCTGCACTTTCTGAAAAAACGGGCCTCCGACATCACAAATCCTTGGGAAATACGAGGGCCGATTCCAATAATGCCCTTTTCGGGGCTCGTTCTGGGCCTTGAAAACGAACCGACATTCACAAAACCCTGAGAAAATCGAGGTTTTCGGTCTCCGGTTTTTTCAGAAAGTGCAGTTCTTTGTGAAGCTGTGAAAAAAAGGGCGGAACAGAGAAGAGGCACCCGTACTTCCTTCCAACACCTATCCGGTCAGGGAGTTGCGTCTGCGAGCGCTTCCGGCGGATGAACCATATACAAGTCCAGTTTGCGGAACCACTTAGAACGCCGCCATCGGGTGGCGAGGTGTCTTGGGAAACGGAAATGGAAGACGTCAATCGGCAGTTGCAGCAGATCCGCGAGCAGTTGTTGGCGCAGCTCGCCAAGGCGGCCTCGGTTAAGGCGATTGAGGAGGTCCGCATCCGCTTCCTCGGCCGCAAGGGGGCCATCACGACGTGGATGAAGGGCACGGACTTCAGCCGCATGTCGCCGCAGCAGCGCCGCGAGTTCGGCCAGCGGCTCAATGAGCTGAAGTCGCTGGCCGAGGCGGAGATTGCCCGGGCCGTGGAGGCGGCCCAGAGCCGCTCATCCGCCGCGGCCGCAGGCCCGGCGGCCCCGCTCGACGTCACGCTCCCCGGCACGGACCACAGCGTCGGCTGCATCCACCCCATTGCCCTGGTGCAGATGGAGTTGGAGGACATCTTCCAGGGGATGGGCTTCATGGTCCTCTCGGGCTTCGACGTCGAAACCGAGCACTACAACTTCGACGCCCTGAACATCCCCAGCGATCACCCCGCGCGGGACATGCAGGATACCTACTGGCTCACCAACGGCCTGCTGCTCCGCACGCACACCTCGGCCAACCAGGTCCGGGCCTTGGAGCGGTTCGGGGCCCCGATGCGGGCGATTTTCCCCGGCCGCTGCTTCCGCTACGAGGCGACCGACGCCAGCCACGAGACCACCTTTTACCAGGTCGAGGGCCTGATGGTGGACCGCGAGATCTCCGTCGCCCACCTGATCGCCGTGATGAAGGCCCTCTTGAGCCAGGTCTTCCACCGCGAGGTGGTGATCCGGGTCCGGCCGGGCTTCTTTCCGTTCGTGGAGCCGGGGTTCGAGCTCGACGTGCAGTGTGTCTTTTGCGGCGGCCGTGGCTGCCCGACGTGCAAGAGCGGCGGCTGGATCGAGCTGATCCCCAGCGGCCTGGTCCACCCGAAGGTCCTGGAGTACGGCGGGATCGACACCACGGAGTACAGCGGCTTCGCCTTTGGGCTGGGGCTGACGCGGCTGGCGATGATCAAGTTCGGCATCCCCGACATCCGCCTGATGAACTCGGGGGACATCCGCTTTTACGAGCAGTTCCCGGCGGCAGTGTGAGGGGAAGGATGAAGGAAGAATGATGAATGATGAATGATGAATGATGAATGATGAATGATGAATGATGAACGATGAACGATGAACGATGAACGATGAGGGATGACGGTGGTTCATCCTTCTGCCTACTGCCTACTGCCTACTGCCATGAAGATCTCGCTGGACTGGATTTCCGACTTCGTAGACCTCTCGGGGATCGACCCGAAAACGATTGCCGATCGGCTCACCCTCTCCACGGCCGAGGTGGAAGGCTTCGAGGTCCTCAACCGCTGCGTGGACGGAGTGGTGATCGGCGAGGTCCTGTCGGCAGACCCTGTTCCCGCCGGCATCGCGGAGGCACCGAAGCTGCACCTGGCCACGGTCGATTGCGGCGGAAAACGGTTCGCGACCGTCTGCGGGGCCCCAAACGTCCGCGTGGGAATGAAGGCCCCCTTCGCCCCGCCGGGCGTGACCCTGGCCGGCGGCATGAAGATCACCGCCTCCGAGGTCGCGGGCCACCGCAGCGAGGGCGTGCTCTGCTCGGCGATGGAATTGGGCATGAGCCGGTGGCACGAAGTCCTCCTGGAGTGCCCCGTCGGCGGCCCCACCGGCAGCCCGCTGGCCCAATTCATCCCGGCCCGCGACGTGGTCATCGAGATCGACAACAAGAGCCTCACGCACCGCCCGGATCTCTGGGGCCACTATGCGTTCGCCCGGGAGCTGTCGGCGATCTTCCGCCGCCCGCTGCGCCCGCTCCCCATGGCCGACCTAGCCCAGTACGACCATTTGCCCGCGGTTCCGCTTGCGGTCGATGACCCCGAGGGGTGCCCTTGCTACGGGTGCCTCCAGTTCGGCGTGGCCGCGGCGGTTCCGTCGCCGCTGGTGATCCAGCGCCGGCTCCACGCTCTCGGGCAGCGGACGTACAACCTCCTGGTGGACGTGACCAACTACGTGATGCTGGAGCTCGCCCAGCCGACCCACGCCTTCGACGGCGACCTGGTCCGGGCGATCCGCGTGGCCCGCATGGGGCGTGAGGGCACGTTCACCACGCTGGACGGCCAAGAGCGGCAGATGCTCCCCGACGACCTCTTGATCTGGGACGATCGCCGGCCCATCGCCCTGGCCGGGGTGATGGGCGGTCTGAATAGCGAGATCCGTCCTGCCACGACGCGCGTGCTGCTGGAGAGCGCGAATTTCAAGGCCTCGCGGATCCGCCGCACGTCGGTCCGGTTGGACCTGCGGACCGATGCCGCCCAGCGCTTCGAGAAGAGCCAGCCGCCGGCCAACGTCAAGCTGGCCGTGGCCCGAATCCTACGGCTGATCCAGGATTCGGGGGCGAGGCCCGAGGTGACCTCCCGCTTCACCGTCGCCGGCGATCTGAAGGAGAGCTACCGGCCGCTGGCATTCCCCCGGGAATTGCTCAGGAGCATGGCTGGCCAGGAAATCCCGGACGGCGAGGTGGTTGCCATCCTGGAGTCGCTGGGTTTTCAGGCCCGGTTCGACGCGGAGGGGCAGTTGCACGTCGGCATCCCGCCGCACCGCAGCGAGAAGGACATCTCCATTCCGGCGGACATCGCGGAGGAAGTCCTGCGGATCTACGGCTACGGCAAGATCGAGCCGCGCATGCCCGAGGTCCTGATCCAGCCGCTCTACGTCGAGAAGTCGCTGCGGATCGAGCACAAGGTGCGGCGGCTCCTGGCGGTGGGCCACCGGTTTGTCGAGGTGCAGAACTACGGCTGGTTCGACGAGCCGTGGTTGGCCCAGCTTGGCTTCGAGCCCACGCGGCCGCTGGTCCTCAAGAACCCCAGCGCCCAGCAGAACCGCCTGCTCCGCACCACGCTGGTGCCCAACATGCTGGCCCTGGTGCGCCCGAACCGCGTCCACCGCGACGCCTTCCGGCTGTTCGAGCTGGGCCACGCCTACACCCTGGCCGACGACGGCGCCTGCGTCGAGACCAGCCGCCTGGCCGGCGTGAGCTTCCAGGCCGTCCATCAGCCCTCGCTCGAAGAGCACTTCCGCACGATTCGCGGCGTGATGGAAGACCTCGCCCGCGTGATCGGCTGCGGGCCGCTGGAGTTCGTTCCGGCAGGCGGCGGCCGCGCGCCGTGGGAGCTGCCGGGCCACGGCGTGGAACTCCGCCTGGGCGGGCGGGCCGTCGGCGGCCTCGGCGTGTTGGCCGGGCCGATCCTCCAGACCGTGGCCCAAGAGGGGCAGGTCGTCTGGTTCGAGCTCGTCATGGACGAGCTGGACGCCCCGATCTACCCGCAGCTCCACTACGCCGCCCCGCCGATCTACCCCGGCTCGTGGCAGGACTTCTCGCTGGTCTGGGACGTGGCCCAAGGCTATGCCGCCCTGGAAGACCGGCTCCGCCAGTTCTCCCACCCGCTCGTGATGAACCGCGAGTTCGTCTACTTGTACAAGGGTAAGGGCCTTCCCGCCGGGCACGGAAGCTACACGTTCCGCTACTGGCTTGGGGCGCGGGATCACACGCTCACCAGCGAGGAGATCGAGCAATTCCGCGCGGCCCTCCTGAGTTTTCTCCAGGAGCAGGGCATCGTGCTCCGCGGGTGACGCCGAGACAGAAGCGACCGTCATGTCGGGCGAGAATCAGCTCCAGCGGACGGAATTCAACCTCCGCCTGAAAATCGGCGGCGAGGAGTTGCTGGCGAAGGTCAGCGTGCCGGCCGCGCCGATCCGGCCCATTGACCTCCTGCCGGTAATCCAAGGGCTCGACGACGCCGTCGTGGACGCGGCCGTCGAGGCCGTCCGGCGCCAGGGCAAGACCATCTCGTGCCGGGCCGGCTGCGGCGCCTGCTGCCGCCAACTGGTGCCGATCAGCCGCACCGAAGCCCACTGCCTGGCCGAGCTGATCGTCAACCTTTCCGAGGACCGCCGAACGCGGGTCCTCAACAGGTTCCAGGATGCCGCCGCGACGCTGGGCGCCCGCGGGCTGCTCGATCGGCTCCGGGCCGCGCCGCAGTGGACCGACGCCGACCAGCAGGGCCAGCTCGCCCGCGAGTACTTCCGGGCCCAGGTCGCCTGCCCGCTTTTGGAGGAGGAATCTTGCAGCATTTATGCGGATCGGCCTCTATCCTGCCGGGAGTACCTGGTCACCTCGCCCGCGGCCTGGTGTCGGGACCCGGACTGCGGGGCGATCGAGAAAGTTCACCTCGATGCGAAGGCGACGCAGGTGCTGTTCCGTTTTGACGACGGGGTGGGCCGCGGCGAGTCATCCTGGCTTCCGCTGGTGCTGACCCTGGAGTGGGCCGTAGCCCACGGCCCGCAGTGGCAGCCCAAGCTGCCCGGCGATCGGCTATTCCAGAACTTCCTCGATCGTCTGGCGGAACAGGGAAAGGTTGGGGGAGAGAACAACCGCGGATAGACGCAGAGGGACGCAGACGAGAAGGGCACGGGGGCGCGAGCCGAGTTAAGGCGAGGTCACTCGGGCTTGCCATGGATCGATGCCGCGCGCTGGCGTAGGCTGGTGTCGCTGGACACCTTCGGTTGGACGGGAGCCACGGGATTATCCCGTCCCCCCAACTTTGCCAATATATGCGCCTGTCCCATTTTTCCTTCTATCAGACAGGACGGGCCGGGAGGGCGCCAAGTTCAAAGGGCCTCGCAAGAGGCAGAGAACCGCGTCGGCAATGGCAGAGAGTCTCCATGTCGCCCCCCCCAGATAGAGAGCCCGCGCGCGGGTGGCACGGGCATGTTGCCAGTGCTGCGGAGCGGCGCTGGCGAAACGCCAGCGCCATGGGGGTGACTACGGGCCAGGCATGGCGTCGCCCGAGCCAGCGGATTAATGGCGGCGTCTCTTCTCTAGGAATCGCAGGAGGCGACGTTCCAGTGCGGCCCGGTCTCGTGTTTCGCATTGCCACACTTCCAGCACCTGCCATCCCAACTTCCGCAACTGACGCTTCGTACGGCTGTCTCTCATCTTGTTCCCTTCGAGCTTCCGCTTCCAGAACCCTCGGTTCGTGCTTGGTATTGTGGCCCTTGGACAGCCGCGATGACGGTGCCAGAAGCAGCCATGCACGAGAATCACTTTGCAATGGCGTGGCAACACGATGTCCGGATTGCCGGGAAGGTCGCGTCGATGCAACCGGAAACGGTATCCAAGTGCGTGTAGCAACCGACGGACGCGCATCTCCGGACTCATGGTAAGTCGCTGCGCCGCTGGTGTGGGCGAATTCGGATCGTGCTCGCGAGCCGCCCCCAACAACGCCGCGCAGCGTTCCGGTGCCTCTATCCCTTGATGCTCGCGTACCTGCCTGCCGCGCCTTCCCGTTCCTACTGCCTCAATCCCTCTGGACCCTTGCGAACCGAGGGAGCCATGCCCTTGGACGTCGTTACCGGGTTTCCGGTGCGCATCTTGACAACTTGTGTCTGTTGCACCCAAAATAATGAGGGAACATTGGGTTGTGACGGCGGGTTGCGACGCATGGCTGAAAGGCGCTCATCGACGCACATGTCGCCGAGCCGGGAGCGGAACTGGCAGGCTTTCGGATACGCAAAGCTGCGTTCGCCGGGGTTTCGTTGCGCCCACAACAGTCGCAGCTTGTTGGCGCTGGTTTAGCACGAGTGTGACGCACGATTGCGTGGTGCAGTGATGTTCTTTTCCGACCGGCCGGAGAATTATGGAAAGCCTTGGGCGCGGGACGAGCTAATTCTGGCGTTCGAATTGTACTGCCGTATCCCTTTCCGCAAGACCAAGGCAACAAACCCCCGGGTGGTCGAACTAGCAGGACGTTTGCGCCGTTCGCCCGCGGCTGTTGCGCGGAAGCTCGGCAACTTTGGAGCCTTCGATCCTGAGCTGCGCCGGCGCAATGTGTCGGGTCTTGCACACGGGAGCCAGCTCGATCGTGAAGTTTGGGATGCCTTTCATCATGACTGGAATGCATTGGTGTTAGAGGCGCACAGACTGAAACACGAGTTAGCGTCTCCTACCCAGGGTTTGGCGACTCCCGTTATGCCAACCGGGCCGTCAGAGCGAGTTGCTTTGGTCAAGCAGCGAATTCACCAGGCGTTTTTTCGGGACGCGGTGCTAAGCAACTATGAGAACCGGTGCTGCGTAACTGGCATAAACGTGCCCGAGTGCCTCATTGCAAGCCACATTCTTCCTTGGAGCCGCGACGATCGGTTCCGAACCGACCCCACGAATGGTCTGTGCCTAAGCGCGACATTTGACCGCTTGTTTGACGCAGGCCTCATAACCGTTTCTGCGGAGCTGGCCGTTCGCGTTTCAACCAAGGTTCTGGCGTCGGGGAATGCTCAGGTGTCGCGTCTTATAAGCTCCTACGACGGAAGGCCAATCTTAACACCGCATCGGTTCTTACCTTCGTTGGCGCACCTGGAATGGCACCAGTCTAACGTTTTCGTTCCGTGAGGCGAAAGGCTCGAGGCTTGTCGGCGAGCCTCTTGGGTAGGCCCATCAGATTGTAGTTCCGTTCGCGGTCTCGCAGGATCCTATTGCTGAATCTTACAGGAACCACCGGGACAAAAAGGCGCGTATTCAGTACCGCCTCAAAGGATCGTTCGTCGCCTCCACCCCTCACCCGGTGAAATCCCTCGACACCGTAAGATATCAGTGCCAGGTGTGTGCCGGGTTCCAAGGCCGGGTGATTAGCGGCGGGCCAGAGTATGGATCCGCCTCGTCGCCAGGCTTATTCCACCGGTTGACCGCAAGATAGTAGGTCGAGACCGTCTTGTGACGCTGCTCGCGTAAGAGAACCGCGACGGCGATACGATCCTCTTCACCAGGCCCCAGCAGTTCCGGCGCTCTGCGTGTAACCAACACAACAGCCCTCGCATTCCCGAAGGTTGCCTTCGCGCCCATGCCGAAAGCACCCTGGAGCCAATCTGCCTCGTCCTTATGCAACCTTCCCCCGCCGAAGATGGTCTCCGGGACTTGGCTCGGCGCCATGCCGCATCCGAAATCACGGAGAATCGCCGTCAACCGCTTCGATTTGTTCGTAGGCGGATCCGATTCGTGTAATTCAACGGTCACTCGTTTCGCACGTTCTTCGTCGCTCAGGTCGGAAAATAGGCCCCTTGCGGCCTCATGGGGAGAGCCAAACGGGACCTTTGAGAAATCCTTGAACTTGGCCAAAGCAGCCCGTTCCAGAACTGCATCCTGCATATTGGTGACATTTTCAAGAATCTTGTAGTCGAAGCTGCCCGTCGTCGAGGCGAAACCCTGGTTGTTTGGCATATCCACCAGCGGTCGCTGATGCCGAGCGCCGATCGCTTGAGCGATCATGTCCTGAACCTTGACGGCCTCGTCAAAAGTGCGGGCCGAAACGGCCATGCCGACGATATCGATGCCTGGCATTACTCTTGTCCCCCGTCGGGTTCCAGCAGTCGTCTGCCGAACTCGGTCAACTGGTATTGGTGATTCACTAGTTTCGGATGCAGCAAACCCCATTCACGAGCCCTGGCGACATAGCCGGTGGCAAAATTCCCGGCTTTCCTCGCGTCCCACGCCGAGTGCGCGTTGCAGAACCGGTCGATCAGCTCCGGCCGGGTGTCTCCATCGCTAGCGCCCGCCAGCACCAACTCGAATCCTCGCCAATCTGCCGGGGCGGAGCGTTTGAGAAACTCGACAAATCGCCTGCCCATCTCTTCAGTGTGTGGAAGATCAAGGGAAATGCCCTCGAGCGCGTTCAAGAGGTCGTGTCCGGATGCTGTCACGCCGGCAACGAGGTAACCATCCCGCTTCTCGACTTGAAGCACGCCCCACTCAAACAACGGCCCCTTCGCAATCACTCGGCCGTCATGCGGATTGATGTGGCAGCCACCTACCGCAAAACTGAGGAACGCAGACGAGGCGGTCTGTTGCTTGCTTTCGTTGGTTGGGAACAAAGCGGTTAGTTTTCCCGAAATCCGTCTCTCTAGGCTCGCCAGCTTCCTCGCATACTCCCACGCCTCATTGACTACGTCGTTGAGCAGCGAGTCGATTTCCATAGGCGAATCGGCCGTTCTGGCTGCGATTCGGCTGGCCGCCCAAATGGACGGATAATCCCGATTGTGCAAACCGAACATCAGAGCGCCAACGATGTCCGCAATTCCAGCCTGGACAGTATAGCCGCGTGCAGGTCCACGGATCGCGGTGTCGCGAATCTCCAACGCCCTGCCGTCGTTGGTGTCGGCAACGGGTCGCGGGGCCATATTGGCGCCGGCGCGGGCAGGCATCGTTCCGTTTCCGCGTCTCTGGTCCGCTGGTTCGGCGGCTTCCGGGTAGGTGTGCTCCAAGACCATCGCGTCGACAGCCTCCTGGATGAACTCAGTCCTGGACGCGAAGCCACCAGCGCCGCCAAGCACCAAGCGGTCCATTTGCCTGATGAGGCTCACGGCGAGCGGGACACGAACTACGCGATAGCTGTCCGACATGTGAAACTCGGGACACGGGAATACAGGAATGTATTGGCAGATTATAGGAATGTAATCCTCAATGTAAAGGGCCCGGCCGCAGGTTTTCGGACTTTTCTGGGTTGTTACACACCGCGGCGCGGGGCACCACCAGATAGAGGCAGTTTAACGTGGCCCTGCGTCGTTGGGGTCCGTTGTCGGCTCAGGGGTACCGTTCAAACCAGAGAGAACGCGCATCCCCACCGCCGAAGCGCGGCACGAGCGGTAAACCGCGAGGCGGAAGTCGCGGGCGTAATGGTGAGCCTTCGTCCGTCCGTGGCTCTGACACCTGATCGCTGACGGCTGACAGCCCCTCGTCCCTCGCCCTTTCTCCGCGCCTCCGTGGCTCTGCGGTGGGGGATCGCAGTTGGACAGGACGGGGGGGAATCGGGTGAGAAGTTGGCGGTGGGTGAGGAGTTGGGGATCAGGGATTGGGGATTGGGGGACGCGTTGCGAAGCGGGAGCTTCGCAACGCGGGTATTTGCGGTGGCGCGCCCGTGCAAGTTGTCATGGCGCGCAGCGACGTTGCCGTGGGGGCAACATGGGGTTACGTCGAACGGCGGCGTGGGGGAGCGGGCGCAAGAGGTGGTGCGGGAAGGGGTTGGGGGGATCGGGTGAGATTGGCCGTCGTCGTAAGTGGCGGTTAACGGGAAGGGACGTAGAAAGGGAAGTTGGCGTCATGGCAACTTGGGTCGCAAGTGCTTGGGCGGTATAGACTTATCATCGAAAACGCGGCCCTCCAGTTGGACATGGCCCTTGTGGGGTATCCTCACTTACGAACATTGTAACAACCGTAAGTCCAAGCCTCTAGGCAGGTTACTCGCCGGGCGGAGCGGCGCAAGAAATGGGCCGGGGGCCGAATGTTGGGCATGGCGGCGGGTGGCAGGTGGTGGGTGGCGGGTGGTGGGTGGCATAAAGGGTCTGCGGCGCGGTTTCTCGGGCCTCGGGGCGAAGAAGGCGAAGGCCACGCGGGCTTTCCAGCAAGTTGCACCGCCCGGCCGCGCCAGTTAGCATGGCAATGCGAGAAGGGGACATCTTAACCCACCACGAAAGGAAGAATCATGCCTAAGACAAGGCGTCTTTGGGGACTTTGGGCGCTCAGCATCGCGGCGTTGAGCTGGACGGCGGCTGGCCCGGCGCGGGCCGAGCGGGCACCGTCCGAAGGACGGTCGTGGGTCGTGTTCGAGGGGAAAGAAGGGCCGGGCAGGGGCAAGCACATCGTCTTCGTCACCGGCGACGAGGAGTACCGCTCCGAAGAGTCCATGCCCCAGTTGGCCAAGATCCTCGCCGTACACCAAGGATTCAAGTGTACCGTCCTGTTCGCCATCAACAAGAAGGACGGGACGATTGACCCCATGACCCTGGACAACATCCCCGGCTTGGAAGCCCTCCAGACGGCCGACCTGATGGTCCTCTTCCTCCGCTTCCGCGAGCTACCCGACGACCAGATGAAACGCATCATCGACTACACGAACTCCGGTCGGCCGATCGTGGCCCTGCGCACGGCCACGCATCCCTTTAACTACGTCAAGCACAAGGAGAGCCCCTACGCCAAGTATAGCTTCAACAACCGGGAATACTCCGGCGGCTACGGGCGCCAGGTGCTCGGCGAGACCTGGATCAGTCACTACGGAGATCATCAGCGCGAAAGCACCCGCGGCGTGATCGCCAAGGGCATGGAAGATCACACAATCGTCCGCGGCTGCGAGGACATTTGGGGGCCTTCGGACGTGTACGGGCTGACCACGCTCCAAGGCGACTGCAAGCCGCTGGTGCTGGGTCAGGTGCTCAAGGGGATGAACCCGAACGATCCGCCGAACCCGGACAAGAAGTCCCTCCCCATTGCCTGGATCAAGACCTTTAAGGGTGGGGCAGGTTGGCAACCTGCCTCTACGGGGAGCGAGGGGAAGACCTCGCGGATCTTCACGACCACGATGGGCCACGCCGGCGATTTGAAGAGCGAAGGGTTCCGCCGCCTGCTGGTCAACGCCTGCTACTGGGGCATGGGGCTGGAAGACAAGATTCCGGCCAGGGCGAAGGTGGACATCGTGGGCCAATACGATCCCGCGCCGATCGGCTACGGCGGGAACAAGAAGGGCGTCAAGCCGGCGGATTACAGGCTTTGACTTGACTTCCACGCCGCTTGGGGATAGGTTGGCTTGATGTTGTCGAAGCGATTTGGGAACGTGTCAATGCCAACAGTCCTCCTTGTACGCGGATGGAGAGTGTTCTTCTATGCCGACGAAGGCCAAGAACCCGTCCACGTTCACGCCAGAAAGGGCGACGCCGAGTGCAAACTGTGGCTGCGAACCGAGAGGTTCGATTTGGAGGAGGCGTGGGCCTATGGGATGAGCCCGAGGCTGCGGCGGGAAATCCGCCAGATCGTGTTTGATCATTTCGACGTGATTGTCGACGAATGGAACCGTCGCTTCGGAGATCGAAGCCATGCGGACAGCTGAAGTGATTACCGCCGTCAGCATCGCGACAACGGAGGACGAACTCGTGATCCGGCTTGTCGACCGCGAGGTGCGGATCCCCTGGGAGCGGTGTTCGCCAGTCCTTGCCGCTGCCACTGCCGAGGACCGCCGCCGGGCCGAGCTATCGCCCGGCGGCTATGGGATCCATTGGCCAACGCTGGATGAGGATCTTTCGATCGGCGGCTTGGTCGGATAGAAAACTTTGAAGTCGCCGGGGGAAGGAAAAGGGGACGGGAGTCGTTTTCGTAACAGGCTGCACGCGTAGAAACGACTCCCGTCCCCTTTTTCCCTTCCACCGGCAACGGCGCGTTCAAAAAGGGCCTCAAGCCGGCCGATCACAAGCTGTGATAAGACAGATACTGACCCCTGGTCCCCAGTCCCTAGCCCCTAGTCCCCAGTCCCCGTGGAAGCCAACCAGAGCATCCCCGAGCAAACGATGGTCGTGCTCCTGGCCGCGGGCAAGGGCACGCGCATGGGACGCAGCGACCTGGGGAAGGTCTGCTTCGAGATCGACGGCATCCCGGCGATCAACCGCCAGATCACGGCGTTTCGGCGGCGGCGGTTCAGCCGTTTCCTGCTCGTGGTCGGATCGAAGGCCGAACAGGTGTTGGCCACCGTCGCCAAGGATCACCCGGGGGTCATGTGCGTTTACCAGGAGCCGCAGTTGGGAACCGGCCATGCGGCCAAGGTCGCGGCCGACGCGCTCCAGGCGATCGGCTACCAGGGATACGTCCTGGCGGCCATGGGCGACAAGTACCTGGAGGAGGCCGCGCTGGACGCCCTGGTGAGCGGTTACGTGAAACAGCGGGCCGACGTGGCCCTCCTGACCGTGCCGCGGACCAACGCCACCGAGGGCTCCGTCGGCCGCGTGTTCGTCGATGAGAGCGGCCAAGCGCTGGACATCGTCGAGCGGATCGACCTGGCGCGACAGATGATCGGCGACGACCTGCGGGCGCAGCTCGCCGACGGCGACGAGCTGACCGGCGGCGACGTTCTGAAGATCGTCGGCCGTCACATCCCCAATCCCGCCAAGCAGCAGGCCGCAGTCGGCGAGGTCCTGGCCCTGGCACGCAACAAGGAGAGCATCGACCGGCAGAAACTGAGCAAGGTCCTCCAGTCCGACAAGTACAACCTCCGCGTCGGCGGACAGCGCTACGCCGGCAAGCAGCTCGACAAGCTCTGCGCCGGCGTCAACCCCAGCCTGTACCTGATGCGCGCCGACGTCTTCTACACGGGCGTGGGGATGATCCGCAACGACAACGCCCAGGGCGAGTACTACATCACCGACATGGTGCGCGTCCTGGCCCGACTGCGCGACGATCAAGGCCTCCCGCGATACCGCATCCGTGCGGTGCCGATCGAGCATCCCGAATGGGTCCAGGGCTTCAACTCGCCCGACGAGCTGCTGGCGATTCAGGACTACGTGCGCCGCAAGAAGGTTCAGCAGGACCATGCCGCCGACGCGATCAGCCGGCCGCCGCTCAGGCCCGCGCAGTACGCCACGGTGCGGCAATGGCTGGAGCGGATCGAGGCCGCCCGGCCGGGCATGAAGCGGTGGCTTCGCAACGTCTATGGCCCGCACGAGCGCCTTCACGCCCAGAAGTGCAAGGACCTGGCCGGCGTGCTGGAGTGCTACGGCCGGCGGTTCGGTTTCGACCAGCCGGTGTGCATCGTGCGGGCGCCGGGGCGGATCAATCTCATGGGCCGGCACGTGGACCACCGCGGCGGGATGACCAACTTCCTGGCCATCGACCGCGAGACGCTCGCGGTAGCCGGACTGCGGGACGACAACAACGTGGTGGCGGTGAATGCCCGGCCGATGAAGTTCAAGCCCGTCCAGTTCAACATCTCCGAGCTCATCGGCCGCTTCGCCTGGAGCGACTGGCTCAATTTCGTCAACAGCGACTGGGTGCGAAACGCCGTCTACGTCGCGGCCGGAGATTGGGGGAATTACATCAAGGCCGCCATGCTCCGCCTCCAGCACCGCTACCAGGACGTCCGCGTCCACGGAATCAACATGGCCCTAAGCGGCAACGTCCCCATCGCCGCGGGCTTGAGCAGCAGCTCCACGATCGTCGTCGCCACGCTCCAGGCGGCCATCGCGCTGTGCGGCTTCGAGCTCACCAGCCGGCAGTTCATCGACCTCTGCGGCGAGGGAGAATGGTTTGTCGGCTCGCGGGGAGGCGCGGGCGACCACGCCGCCATCTATCTGGGGCAGCGCGGCAAGATCGCTCACGTGGGGTATTTGCCCTTCCGCGTGGAGAAGATCATCGACGCCCCCGCCGACTACCAGGTGGTCATCGCCAACAGCCACGTCAAGGCGGCCAAGAGCGCCACGGCCCGGCACGAGTTCAACGCCCGGGTCGCGGCCTACAACCTGGGGCTCGCCCTGCTCAAGCAGCGTTGCCCGGAGATCGCCGGAGCGGTCGAGCATCTCCGCGATCTCAACCCGGCCCAACTCGGTTGCACGACCAGCGACATCTACCGCTGGCTCCTCAAGGTCCCGGAGCGGATGACCCGCAAGGATTTCCAGACGATGCTCTCCCAGGAGCATCGCGAGCTTGTGGAGGCGAATTTCGCCACCCATGCCGAGCCGGCCGCCTACTGGCCCCGCGGGGTGCTCTTGTTCGGGGCCGCCGAGATCGTGCGCAGCCGGCTCTGCCCGGAGCTGCTCGAATCGGGGCAAGTCGAGAGCTTCGGGCGCCTGATGAAGATCAGCCACGACGGCGACCGCGTCAGCCGCGCGGCGCGCGACGGCTCTTACCAGACCGTCGCGGAAAGCCCCGGCGACCAGTCCCTGCAGCGGCTGATCGTCGACCTGGCCAGCGAGGACCCGCACCGCGTGCTTTCGGCCCAGTTGTACATGCAGCCCGGCTATTACGCGTGCAGCACGCCGGAGATCGACCAGATGGTCGATATCGCCTCCTCGGTGCCCGGGGTGGCCGGCGCGCAGATCGCGGGTGCCGGGCTGGGCGGGTGTATCATGGTCCTGGTGAAAAAGGAGGCAGTGGAAACGGTGCGCCGGACCCTGGCCGCCAAGTACTACCGCCCCCGCGGACTCCAGCCCGCCGCCATGCCCTGCATCACCGTCGAAGGCGCCGGGCTGGTGGAGTTCTGAAAACGGTTCCCAGATTCTTGCCCTTCTTCACCAGGCGCAGTAGCATTACAGCACAAGGCGTAGCGCTCTCGGGCGCCTGATACCCACGAGGCACGAAGTCGATGACCGCGCGTGAAGCCACCGCTGAGGTTCTTCTGACTGCCCTTCAGGCACTCCCCAAGAAGGATCGCGATGCCGTGCTGGCGAGGATCGCCAACGACAACAAGCTTCGCGAAGACCTATTAGACCTCGCCGTAATCGCCCAGCGCCGCAAGGAGTCCTCCCGGCCTTTCCGTCGGTACCTTGCGGAGAGAGTGAAGTGAGTGCCTCCGGCAGGTATGAGGTTCGCGTAAAAGCCTCTGCCGAGCGTGAGATGGATTCCATTCCCCACGGCGCTTTTGGGCGACTCTCCAAGAAGATTCTGAGTCTCGAGTCGGTTCCGCGCCCGCACGGGTGCAAGAAGCTGGGCGGTCGGGAAGAATACCGGCTCCGCGTGGGTGCCTACCGAATCCTCTACACGGTCGACGACGCACGCCGGCTCGTCGAGATCGTGGCGGTCCGGCACCGCAAAGACGCCTCCCGCCGCGGGACGTGAGCCGATCGCCGGTCGCGCCGAATTGGGGACGCGACCGCCGGTCGCGGCTTTATGGCCGGAGGCGATTCGTGCCGCGGGTGCGGCCACACATCTCGCCAGTCTTCAGCCCGCTGCCGACTTGCCGATAAATCTGACTCAACGCCCGCCACGCAGCATCGTCGTCCTGCGGCGGGAGCTTCTCGAGAGCGAGCCGGAATTTTCGCGCGGCCTCGCGGTAGCGATGCTGCAATCGCAGGGCGTGCCCGCGCAGGTACTCGACCTCGGCCTCGAAAGGCCCGAGCGGGCCGAGGCATTCCAGGGAGTCCAGTGCCTGTTGAGACATTCCCAATTCCAGGTACCCTGCCGCCTGGGTCAAACGCTTGGCGATCCGAACGAGCTGTCTCCTCTGAATTGCCATCTCACTGCTCCTATCGGGCCCCTGACCGAACTGGAGAGCGGTGCAAAGGATGTACCAATCGTGACAACTGTGGCCACCACTGTTCATAACACAATTGTCTCCAACAGGTTCCGACAACGCATCCTACTGTCTGGCGAGCGGGAGCGACCGCGCGATCGTTGGGGACTGCGGTGCAATTTGGCAGTCCGCTCCGCAGAATTGATCCGCCTCCGGCAACCGGTGCCTCCGCGGCCCGCTGGCACTGCCGCCCCGTCTCGCGTAGGATCGGGCGAAGGAGATCGCCATGGACGACCAGCCGGACAGCCTGGTGCCTCCCGAGACGCGCCGGCGTGCTTTGGCAATAATGCAGGAGAACACGGCCATCGGGCCGGCGCCCCTCTGTCCGGAGATCCGGCTCCACTTGCTCCGCGACGATGCCCCGGTTTGGCACGCCTCGGAGAAGCACCTGTTTGACGACGCCGGCCTGCGGCCCTATTGGGCCTTTTGCTGGGGAAGCGGTCAGGCCCTGGCACGGTATGTTCTCGACCATCCGGAGTTGGTCCGCGGGCAGCGGGTGCTCGACTTCGGCGCAGGCTGCGGGGTCGCGTCGATCGCGGCAGCCATGGCAGGCGCGGCGCAAGTGACCGCCACGGAAATCGACCCCTTCGCGGTGGTGGCTATCGAGACGAACGCCCGGCTGAACGGCGTGGCGGTCGAGCCGAGCCTGGAAGACGTGGTGCAAACGAACCGTGGCGACTGGGAAGTCCTGCTGGCCGCGGACGTTTGCTACTGGAGCTCCAACACGGCCTGGCTCCGCAGCCTCGCGGAGCACGAGGGGATCGTCCTGGTCAGTGATCCCGGAAGGCCCAACTTCGAACGGAGCGCCTTCCGCGAGCTGGCCCGGTATCAGGTCCGGACCGTTCCCGAGATCGAGCGCTATAGCATCAAAGAAACGGCGGTGTACTCCTTTCAACACTAGACTTCCTAAGTCTTCAAGACCTCGGAAGTCTGTTAGGTCCCTTGGTTCTTCTCTCTACAGTTCCGCAAGGCTTGGCAGCACCCACGGCTTACGGTACTGAGGCCGAGAGAGATAGCGGTTGGCGTCCGCATCGTCCTGGAAAGTGTAGGTCGCAGGGTCAAAGCGTAGCGTGCGTCCGGCGCGCCACGAGGCGTTGCCCAGGTGGCAAAGCAGGCTCGACGGGTGTCCGATCGTCTCCAGGTCGGCGGCCGGTTTCCGGCGGGTTCTCATGCACTCCAAGAAGTTCCTGATGTGGCCAACATCGTTGTAGCTGCCCTGCTGTTGGTCAACTTGCTTGCCCCGCCCGTCAAAGGCCCGCCAGCGGCTGTTGCCGATCACGATATATCCCTTGTCGCCGAAGACCGCGGCGCCTTCGGATTCTCCTTCCAGCGGATAAGGTGACCAGATCCGCATTTCGTAGTACAGCACGTAGCCCGGGTAGTCGTAGACGACCATCAGCGTGTCGGGCCACTCCTGGTCGTCGTCGAAGTAGTATTTGCCGCCGAGTGCCGAAACCTTCTGAGGCAGGAGGGGGAGTTTCTCGCCGCCAGCCGCCACGCCGGTCTCCAATCCCCAGCGGGCGATGTCCAGCCGGTGGACCCCGTCGTTGCCCAGGTCGCCGGTTCCATAATCGAAGAACCACCGCCAGGAGCCATGGAAGCGGCGGACGTTGAAAGGCCGCTTGGGGGCCGGGCCGAGCCACAGGTCGTAGTCCACTCCCGGGGGCGGCGTGCCGTCGGGCGGGTGCCCGATCGAACCCTGCTTCGAGCTCTCCCACGCCTTGGCGAATTTCACACGCCCCAAGCTCCCCTTGCGGACGTAGTCCATCGCGCTGTGGAAATACGGGCCGCTGCGACACTGCGTGCCGAGTTGCACGACGCGGCCGTACTTCTTCGCCGCGGCCACCATGGTCCGCCCTTCGATGGCGTTGTGCCCGTCCGGCTTCTCCACGTAGACGTCCTTGCCGGCCTGGCAGGCATTGATCGTCGGGATGGCGTGCCAGTGGTCGGGCGTGCCGAGCACCAGGGCATTGAGCGACTTGTCGTCCAGGGCGACGCGGAAGTCCTTGATCGGCTTCGGCTGTCGGCCGGTGCGATCGGCGACGCTCGCGGTGGCCTGCTTCAGGACCCGCTCGTCTACGTCGCAAACGTATCTGACCTCGACCTCGGGGAGCGAGGCAAATGCGGCCAGCAGACTCCCGCCGCGCCCCCCCACGCCGGCCACCGCGACGGAAATCCGCTCACTGGGAGCCGGCTTACCCTGCGCGTAGAGCCCACTGGCCACCGCGCCGGTAAGAGAGACTCCCGCCGCCATCCCAGAACGCTTCAAGAAGTCTCGCCGCTGCATCGAATTGCCCTTTCTGAGACTCTGGCCAAAGCCCAGGGGCTGCAACCCCTGGGCTTTACGGCGCCGAATGCGCAACAAGGCCAAGACGGCACCACCTTAGCCGAATCGCGCCGCGATCGCAAGTCGCCGCGAAGACTTGCGGGTGGACCGCCTGTCGCCTATTCTGCTGCGAGAAGGGGGCCTACGAGGGGGAGGAATCCTGTCATGACACCGACGAACTTTTTGCAGAGCGGCAAGCAGACGGGTTTCTGGCGGCTGAGCGCAGCGAAGCCCCAGTTAGGGGCCGCTGGGGCACGCTGCGCTTTGCCCCAGCCACCCGACCGTTTTGCCCCAGCCACCCGTCGCCAATTCTTGGCAGGCGCGGGGGCCCTTTGTCTGACGTCGCCAGGCGCAACGGCCGCCGTCGCCGCCCCCGTTCGAGCGGCCAAGTATCGCGCCGCCGTCATCGGGCACACCGGCCGCGGCAACTACGGGCACGGCCTGGACGTGGTCTGGCTCGACGTGCCCAACGTCCAGGTCGTTGCCGTCGCCGACGCCGATCCGAAGGGTCTAGCCGATGCGGTTAAGCGACTGGGCAACCCGAAAGGCTACCCCGACTACCGCCGCATGCTCGACGAGGTGAAGCCCGACCTCGTCACCGTGGCCCCGCGGTGGCTGGACCAACACTGTGACATGGTCATCGCTGCGGCCGAGCGGGGCGTGCGGGGCATCTACATGGAAAAGCCAATGTGTCGCACGTTGGCCGAGGCCGATCGCATGGTCGCCGCCTGCGAGAAGTACAAGGTCAAGTTCGCCATCGCCTTTCAGACGCGCTACAGCCAGAAGCTTCCGGTGGTCCAAGAGCTGATCCGCTCCGGCCGGCTTGGCCAGCTCGTCGAGTTCCGCGCCCGCGGCAAGGAAGACCAACGCGGCGGCGGCGAGGACCTCTGGGTGCTCGGCCCGCACATGTTCAATCTGATTTGCCATTTCGGCGGCCGGCCGCAATGGTGCTTCGCGACGGTCCAGCAGGACGGCCGACCGATCCGCCCGGAGGACGTCCGGCCCGGCAACGAAGGCATCGGCCCGCTGGCGGGCGACAAGGTCCACGCCACGTACGGCCTGGCGGGCGGGGCCGTGGCCTCGTTCGACTCGACCCGCAACGCCGGCAGCCGCCCCACCCGCTTCGGTCTGCAAATCTTTGGCTCGCAAGGCGTGCTCCAGTCGTTCGACACCGGCCACCTGCCCGAGATGTATTTCCTCCCCGAGCCGTGCTGGTCGGCGCATCGCACGGCGAAGGCGTGGGTCCCCGTGAGTTCCGCGGGCGTGGGCCGGCCCGAGCCGCTGGAGAACCGCGGGCTCGATGGCGGCAATCTGCTCGCGGTGAAGGACCTTATCGAGGCCGTGGAGAACGACCGGCTTCCGATTGCCAGCGTCTACGAGGCCCGCACGGCCACCGAGACGGTCGTCGCGGTGTTTGAATCCCAGCGGCTGGGCGGCCCCGTGCGGTTCCCGCTGGCCAATCGACAGAACCCGCTGGCGATGCTGACAGAGGTCAGTAGGCAGAGGACAGTAGGCAGAGGACAGTAGAGGCTCGACAACCGGTTTTCGGATTTCGATTGCACAAGCATAAGGGGGGACCCATGAGTAGGTCGCCTGCGTATACATGGCCACTGGCACTTCTTTCGGCATGGATGGCGAGCAAGGGCCTGGGCGCTGAGCCCCTGGCCGGGGGCTCGCGACCGGGCGCGACCTCGCCGGATCTCGCCGCCGCCTCGGTCCGACCTTGGAGCGATACGACCGGGAAGTACAAAGTGGAAGCAGCGCTGGCCGGCGTGGAAGGCGGCAAGGCCCGCCTGAAAAGGGCGGACGGCAAGATTGTCGCCATCGCCATCGAGAAGCTCAGTGCGCCAGATCAACAGTATGTCCGGCAGTGGGCCGAGCTGAGAGAAACGTTGCCGTGGTTGGATGCCAACATTCCGTTCGACGTGGTCGCGATGCTTGAGCCGATCCCCGATTCGGAGAACGCCGCGGTGCTCTATCCGGATGCGCTGTTTGAATTCAGTGCCGAAGTGGGCCACTTGTTTCCGCCCGCGGAGCGCCAGCGGCGGGAGCCGATCGCCAGAAGACGGTGGGACCAGTTCGTGCGGCTCGACGAGGCGCGGCGCAAAGACCCGAAGTCGGTTGATCCGCGGGCCGTGGATGCCTGGCTTGCGGAACATGAAACGGGTTTCAAGAAGCTCGCTTTGGCGCAACAGCGTCCGCGGTGTGCGTTTCCGACGGAGTACCGCATCGAATCGCTCCTGGGCCACGTCCAGCCAACCCGGCAGGTGGCGCGTGTTGTGCAGTGGCAGACGCGGCGAGACCTCCAACGGGGGAATTTCGAGCGGCCGATCCAGAGGGTTGAGATGGTGCTCCGTCTCAGCCGCGACCAACGGCGGCGTGGGGAGCACCTGGCCCAACTGGTGAGCGTCGCCATAGAAGCCATCTGCTACCAGCACGTCATTCTTGAGATTCTCTTGGCGCCGGGCGTCCGGCCGGAGCACTGCGACCGCTTGCTGGCCGCGCTGGCAAGGCACGATGCGGAGGCCGCCGATCCGTTCGCGGTAGGCTATCGGACGGAATACCTCATAGCGCGGACCTTCCTTTTTGATTTCCAGCATCGCGACGATCCTGCCGTCAAGCAGCGCATCACGAGACTCGGGCTGGCCGGTCCGGCGGATTCGCCGCTCACGTGGATCCGGCTTCTGACCGCGCTTGGCGCCGGCGGCGGCCCACTGGCCAAGGAAAAGTATGGCGCCGGAATCGAAGGCGGTCGAGAGGCTGGCGCCGTCGCCCGGTTGAAGGAGCTTGAAGGCCAAATCAACGCAATGACCGCCGAGGACTACGCCAAGCAAGCCCAGACCCTGGGTCGCGTGTATGCCGCGATCTTCGCCCTTGAAGGACAGTCGATGCGCCAGCGAGACCGCGCCTGTGCGGACCAGGCGATCGTCGAGCCGCTGCGCGAGACGAAGGTGGCCGTTTGGCTGGAGCCGGAGTTCATCGTCATCCAAGCGTACCTTAGGAGTCAAGCCGCCCTTCACTGCACAGAGTGCCTGATCGCCCTGCGGCGCTGGCAACTCTCGCACCGGGAGTTGCCGCCGGATCTGGACGCGCTCATCAAGGCCGCGGGCATGACGGCCGTACCGGTCGACCCCTACAGCGACCAGCCGATGCGCATGACGCTGATCCAGGGGACACCCGTCATCTATTCGGTCGGGCCCGACGGCAAGGACGACAAGGCCCTGAAGGTCTGGAACCTCCGTCCCGGCGAGCCCGGCGACTACGTCTTTCGCCTGGAACCGCCGCGCGGGTGATGGGCAAGACTATGAACCGCCAGCCCTTTGAAATGCCGCCGCGGGTTTGACGAGGCTGTTGGAGCAGCGTGTGCAGAGTCTGTTGGACACGGGTTCCGCCGCGGCCTGCGATGCGGTCCGCTCCGCCGCTGAGTGAAAGCGAGAGATCGCAGAACGCGCCGCGCCATCGTCACCCGTGGGCCGCATCCTCCGGCTCGGCGAAGAGCTCGGCAAGCGACAGGCGGAAACCCGGCAGCACGTCGCCGCCGTCGAGCGTCTGGTTTTCCGTCAATACCATGCGCTGCTCGCGGGTCTTGTAGACGTGGACCTCGCGCGGAATGGGGTAAACGTACCAGACCGCCCGGACTCCGGTCGAGAAGTAGTCCAGCAGTTTGTTCTCCATCTCCTTGGCGGTGTTGCTCTTGCTGATCACCTCGACGGCCAGGTCGGGGGCCAGATTCGCCATGGGCGTGCGCGGGACCTTGCGGCCCGGCAGCCGATCCCACGAGATGAACGAGACGTCGGGGATCCGCACAAGCCCCGGCGAGAGCCGCATCATGCCGTCCGGTCCCAACACGATGCCGAGATGGTTCGCTCGGGCAAAGCTTGTCAGAAAGTGTATCAAGAGCACGGCCAGATACGCTTCGTAGGCTCCCACGGTTTTCTCCACCAGGATGCCGTCCACCAGCTCGTACAGCCGATCTTCGCGGAGGTGAATCTCGATCACGTCGGCTTCCGTGGCCGTGCCCGGCGCAGGGTACTGCCGAATGCGACTCAGCGGAATGGGGCCGAATCGCTCCACTAGATCAACGGCCGTCCACGTGCCGCTGCCGGGTTCGAGTGCCTGGACCATGGGCAAGTTCCTCATCTATGTACTCCATTATCGCCGCGCCCGGCGCGGGAGGCAATCCCCAACGCGGCCTGCGGCCGCAAGAAGGCTATCAGCCGTCAGCTATCAGCCGTCAGACAGAAGCTGATGGCTGACCGCTGAAAGCTGATCGCCAAAAGCTTATCGGCGCTTGCCGATCAATCCCTGTTACGCACATCGTAACCAAACAGCAAATCTCCGTGCCGCAGATAGAGCCTCCCGCCGCAGACGACCGGGTGCGGCCAGGTCGGGCCCTTGCCACCTTCCGGGAGTTGGAACCGGCTGACGAGCTTGTGTCCCTCGGGTGTGGCCTCCACCAGGCCCACGTCGCGCCACTTCTTCAGGAGGCCCGTCTCGGAGGAGATGTTGTCTCCCCTGGGGCCGTGGAAGCGAGGCCAAGAGGCCGCCGCATCCGCTCCCGATACGACGGGAGCTTCCTTGGAGCCGGCGCAGCAAAGAAGGACGCTCAAAACCCACATTCTCTTCACCAGCATCGTCGGGACTCCTCAGTGGTTGTTGGACTGGTCCCCTTAATCTTGGGGGGGCGATCGCAGTTGGCGCCGCTGCAAAGCCTGCCGTATAATACAGTGAATGAGGATTGCTCCTCGTTGGGCGCCTGTGCCGCAATTCTACCCGCGCGGGACCGGGTAAGGCCATTCGGGCCGGAACACTCTTGAATCGTCCGGGAAGGCATCGCTTATGGCAAGCCTGATCGACCCGCCCGCCGAGACCTCCGCGCCCGCGGAAGCCCCCGTCGCGCCGCTCAAGCAGGGCTCCCCGGGCGTTCGGCAAGCCGACGCCGTGGACGCAGACCCCACTCCGCCCGGGCCCGTTCCCGTTCTTGCCCGACTAAGAGAATGGTTCCGGGAGGACGGCTATTGGTACGCCACCAGCGCGGTCGTGCATGCCATTGGGTTTGTGATCTTCGCGCTGGTCGTAACGTTCTTGCCTCACTTGCTGCCGACGGGCTTGGACCTCTCCGGGACCGGGGAGGCCCCCGAGTTCCAAGCGGCCGAGCAACAAGACACGCAAGCCCCGGACTTCGCCAAGTTTGAGCTCGGCAACCCGCGAGAGAAGACCGGCAACATCAGCACCGAGGCGTTGCGGGAAATGCAGGCGCCCGCGGGCAAGGCCGTCTATATCGACGACTCAACGGAATATGAGCCGGCCGGCGGGGGCATGGCGACCGAACCGGGCGGCGCCCCGCTCGGCGGAATCGGGGGATTCACGGTTGCGGGCGTCCAAGGGATCGGCGGCAGAGGCGGCGTCGGGGGCGGACAGGGGACCAGCAAGTATCCCGGCATGGGCGGGTCCGAGATCGGCTTCGGACTCCGCGGCAAAGGGAGCCGCGCAGGAGGCGGCAGCGGTCCGACGCGGGACACCGACCGCGCCGTCTTGGGCGGGCTCGTTTGGCTTGCCAAACACCAAGGGCCCAACGGCGCCTGGAGTCTCCAGCACAGCCGCTTCTGCCCCACCCGACAAAGCTGCGGCGGGCAAGGGACCTATATGCAGTCCGATGCCGCCGCCACGGCCTTGGCTTTGCTCCCCTTCCTCGGCGCCGGCCAGACGCACCAGACCAACGGGCCGTTCAAGAAGGAGATCACCAAGGGACTGAACTGGCTCATCAAGCAGCAGGCCCCGGACGGCAACCTGGCGCATCGCGGCGGCCGCAGCGCTGACGACGTCGAGCGCAAGCCCATGTACACCCACGCCCTGGGCACGCTCGTCCTCTGCGAAGCCTACGGCATGACCCGCGACCCCAAGGTCGGCGGCCCGGCCAGCAGGGCGGTCCGCTTCATCGAGCTGGCCCAGAACCAGTCCACCGGCGCCTGGCGCTACCATGCCCAGGACCCGGACGGCGACACCTCCGTCGTCGGCTGGCAGGTGATGGCCCTGAAAAGCGCCCAGATGGCGGGCCTGGGCGTCAACTCGGTCACCCTCGAAAGCCCGCGCAAATGGCTCCGCTCCGTGGCCGTGGGCCGCAATCAGGGCCTGTTCTGCTATCGCCCCTACGAGCGCGAGTCGCCGTCCATGACCGCGGTGGGGCAGCTTTGCCTCCAGTACATGGGCTCGGCCCCGGACGATGCCGCCCTGCTGGAAGGCAAGCAGTACCTCATGGCCAACCTGCCCGACGGCAATCTCCAGCGCGACATCTATTACTGGTACTACGCCACGCTCGTCTTGCACAACTACCTGGACCAGGACTGGGACAAGTGGAACCGCGTCATGCGGCGGACGCTGGTCAACACGCAGGTCCGCGAGGGCTGCGGCACCGGCAGTTGGGACCCGGACCATCCCACGCTGGACCGCTGGGGCAGTGCGGGGGGCCGGCTCTACATGACGAGCCTCTCGGTCCTCACGCTGGAAGTCTATTACCGCTACATGCCGCTGTTCCGCCTCAACGGCCCCCCGCCGACGCTCCAAGCGCCCGAGAAGAAAGCCCCGCCCCCTGCCGAGAAGCCGCCTGCGGAGAAGTGAGAATCGCGGGTGCCATGCGCACGCTCGCGTAAGCATGGATTTGCACTCCGTATGCTCGCGGGGCGTCAGACACGTGGCCACGCGGTGCGTGGCCGTGGCGCCCGGCAGCACAGCCGGGGGCGGCTGCGCCACATGACGACTACGGGAACCGAAGTTGCCTCTGGGTCGTCTCGGGCGTGATGGTCTTGTACTTGCCGGCGAGCCAGTTCTCCAGGTCGGAGCAGTACCACTTGGAGAACCGGCGCTCGGAGGGGCCGCCGGCAAGATTGGTGTGTAGCTCGTCGGTGGCCAGGTCCGTGACCATGCGGTAGGAAGGAACGAACGTGGAGATCCGATCGCCGCTGCGGAAGATTTGCATCTGGTGGACCGTCGCCCGGCCGCCGGGGACAGTCACCGGCCCACGGTCGAAGCCGAGGAAAGCGGGCAGCCTGCCGCCGAAGAGCAAGTGGCGGAGCACGTACTGCTGCGATTGGCCCCAAGGCCGCGGCTCGACGGCGAGCGCCTCGGCGGCAGCCCGGCGATAGACCTCCTCCCGCGACCGGCCGCCGAGCCAGGCCGACTTCTCAGCCAAGAGGACGCGGTCGAAATTCAGGTGGAAGGCAATGAAGATCTCGCTCCGGGTGACAAGGTGCTCCACGGCCGCTTCGCCCAGGCCGCCCTTGCCGAAGACCTCGCGCAAGAGCCGGCCGTAGAACTGCTCGAAGAGAAAGGCCCCGCGGGAATCCACGTCATAACGGAGGTCCCACTGGCGGAGCAAGCGGGCACCGTCCGCGACCATGCTTTGCATGGTGCCCGGGTCGTGCGGCGTGTCGGGCAGCAGCGGCCGGAGGATCTTCATGAACGCCTGGGCCTGAAGCGAAACCACGTCGAAGTGGATGGCGAACATGTCGGCCGGGGTGAACTTCTTGTCCTCCTGCAAGAGCTGACCGATCCGCTCGGCCCGGTACGGGGCCATGACCGCGTTGATCGGTTGGACCCTGCCGTACGCGTTCAGGTCCTGGTTGGCAGTCGCAAAGTAGCCTTGCTCAGGGTTGAGGACCCGGGGCAGCTCCTCGTGACCTGCGAACCCGTTCCAGTCGTTTTCCGGTTTCCAGCCCGGCAGCGGGACGAAGCCGCTGGTGCCCTGGCGGCGCCGCGGGGCGAGGCCGGACATTTGGAAGCCGATGTTCCCCTGGCGGTCGGCCAGGACGAAGCTCCATGCCGTTTCCACCTGGCCGAGGACGTCCATCCCTTCGGCCACGGTGCGGACCTCGAGCATCTTGAGGATTTGGCAGAGGGACTTGCCCCCGGACTCGTCGGCCGCCCAGCGCGTGGCGAGATAACACCCCTCCTGCGCCGGATCGCCGTCCAAGACGCCGTGCTCGTTTTCGTAGAAGACGAACTCGGCGGTCGGCTTCTTCTTCCGCAGGATGACCTCCCGGCGCCGGTGGAAGGGGACCCACTGGCCGGGCTCGCGGAAGCACTTCCCGTCCCGGCAACGCTCGATCCACGAATCCACCGCATCCACGAAGGCGTAGGTGACGCCCCATGCCAGCTCCGGCGTGCGGCCGACCAGGATTCCGGGCCCCCCGGGCATGGAACCGCCCATGGCCCAGCGATCGCCCCAATGGAAGGCAATCTCGCTCCAAACGTTGGGGAGCCGGTTGCCTTCCAGGTGCGGGTCGTTGGCCAGGATCGGTTTGCCGGAGGCGGTCTTGGCCCCGGAGAGGACCCAGTTGTTCGAGGCCGTGAGGCGCGGGACCGCCGTGCCCCAGAAGATTTCCGGCGGCACGACGCGCTCGCCTAGCCGGACTTGCTTGACCAGCTCCACGTCGAGCTCGCCGAGCAGGCCCGGGAAGAGTTCCTCCAGCTTCTCCCGCGGCACGCCGGCCTGGACCATTTCCAGCAGGAGCCGCTCGATATCGGCCTGGGTGCGGACGAGCATCGCGTAGGGCAGCACCCGGCTAATGAGGATCGTATCTTCGGGCCGCCACGGCTCCGGACGGCAGCCGACGAGCTTCAGCTCCCACGGGTACTTCTTGGCCAGGGCCCGGTTCACGCCATCGCAGTATTGATCGAGGCAGCGTCTGGCTTGCGGCGTGAGGCTTTCGACCTGCTGCCGGAGGTTCTTTGCCAGGTTGGCGCGGCGGAAGAAGAGGTCGATCCGGAGCGAGGCGTCGCTGGAATCGAGCACTTCGGAGACCCGCCCTTGCCCGACGAGCCGCATGAGGAGCATCTGCACGCCGCGGTCAGTGGCATGGACGTACCCTTGGCCCCAACAGAGGCCGGGCGGGTCCGCGGCCTCGACGTGGGGAATCCCGTGCTGATCCCTCCAAATCCGGACATTCTCGATCATGAGCGGCCCCTCATGGCTGGGAGACCATTCTAGCCCCTCGGCCGGCAACGGCCAAGGGCTTGAATGTTCCGGGGTGGGTAGCCTAGAGTATGGCGTCGGTTGGTGAGTCCGAAACGGACCCCAAGCTGGATGAGGTCCGCTCGACTGGGCTAAAGAGTTCACGCCGGATGCAGGAGAACCCAATGAACTACTGTCGGATTATTCCCTGTTTGGACACGAAGAACGGCCGGTTGGTCAAGGGGGTGAATTTCGTCAACCTGCGGGACGTGGGCGACCCGGCCGAGAACGGCGCGGCTTACAGCGACGCCGGGGCCGATGAGCTGGTCTTCCTGGATATCACCGCCTCGGTCGAGGACCGCAAGACCTTGTTGGACGCGGTCAAGCGGACGGTCCAGAGGATTTTCATACCCCTGACCGTCGGCGGCGGGATCCGGACCGTCGAGGACATCCAGGCCCTGTTCGACCTGGGCGTGTCCAAGGTCTCCATCAACACGGCTGCCGTCCGGCGTCCCGACCTGATCCGCGAGGCAGCCGAACGCTTCGGCTCCGAGCGGATCACCGTGGCCATCGACACCCGAAAGAACAGCAGCCTTCCCTCGGGCTTCGAGGTGGTCGTGCGCGGGGGGACCGAAGGCGCGGCAATCGACGCGGTCCAATGGGCCAAGAAGGCCGAGAGCCTGGGCGCCGGGGCCATCCTCCCCACGAGCATGGACGCCGATGGGATGCAGACCGGCTACGACATCCCCATGACCCGGGCCATCGCCGACGCGGTCAAGCTGCCCGTGATCGCCTCGGGCGGTGCAGGGACGCTGGAGCACCTCTACGAAGCGGTCGCCCAGGGGCATGCCGACGCCGTGCTCGTGGCCTCGATCGCCCACTTCGGCAAGTACACGATCCGGCAGATGAAAGAGTATCTCGCCGGGCGAGGGATCGCGGTCAATCTCTGAGGCATCTGCCTATGCCTGCGACGCCATTAAGCCCATTCTCCAGACCATCGGAGCATGTCGCCATGAAACTGCCGTTGGGGATCAAACCCGTCGTGTCGTTAGCCTTTTTCCTTTCGCTCGCCGCGCCGTTGCGCGGCCAAGACCCGGCTTTGGAGGGCCTGGCCGTCCAGCGTGACTTTGAGTCCCATCGGCTGACATCGGCCGACCCCACCGGGGGCAATGCCGATTCGTGGGACATCCTCTACAACGGCATCGTGTTGCCGTCCGATTGGCCGCCCAAAGTGACCTGGGAAGACATCAAGGCCAGAAAGCCCATCCCGGAGCCGCCGTACCTGAAGCAGCCGCCGGAAGTGATCCCCATCGACGTTGGCCGCCAGCTCTTCGTGGATGACTTCCTCATCCACGAGACCACGCTCCGCCGCACCTACCACCAGGCCGAGTATCATCCCTCCAACCCGGTCTTTACGGGCGGGATGCCCTTCAGCGGGGGCGTCTTCTGGGACCCCAAGGACCAGCGGATCAAGATGTGGTACCACGGGGCCGGCGGCACGGGCTACACCACGTCGAAGGACGGCATCCATTGGGAGCCCGGGCGGATCGTGCTGCCGGGGAGCAGCGACTCGCAATGCGTGTGGCTCGATCTCGAAGAGCCCGACCCGGCGAAGCGATACAAAATGACGCGCTCCGTGGTCGCCGACAACCGGTGCCGGGGCTGGATCTACTTCTCGGCCGACGGGATCAACTGGCGGCAGGTGGGCTACACGGGCGATTGGGGCGACCGCAGCACCTTCTTCTGGAACCCGTTCCGCAAGCTGTGGGTGATGAGCTGCCGCCACGGCTGGGGCCAGCCGCGGGCCCGCCGCTACTGGGAGGTCAAGGACATGGAGAAGGGGCCCTACTGGCGCAGTGCGGGCCAGCCGGACTACGCCCCCTTCTGGATCGGCGCGGATAGCCTCGACCCGCCGCGCCCCGACTACAAGATCAACCCCGAGCTCTACAACCTGGACGCGGCCGGCTACGAGAGCCTGATGCTGGGAATGTTCTCCATCTGGCGAGGCCAGCCCCCGCCGCGCGAGAAGCCCAACGAGGTGTGCGTCGGTTTCAGCCGCGACGGCTTCCACTGGACGCGGCCGGACCGGCGTCCGTTCTGTCCGGTTTCGGAAACTCCCGGGACGTGGAACTACGCGAACGTGCAGTCGGCCGCCGGCGCCTGCCTGGTGATGGGCGACCGCCTCTATTTCTACGTGAGCGCCCGGGGCAAGGGGCGCGTGGCCGGCCTGGCCACGCTGCGGCGCGACGGATTTGCCTCCATGGACGCCGACGCCGCCGGCGGCGCCTTGACCACTCGGGTCGTTACCTTCAACGGTAAATACCCCTTCGTGAATCTGGACGCGCCGCAGGGGGAACTGCGGGTCGAGATCCTCGACGCCGCCGGCCGGCCGATCCCGCCGTGTACGCGAGACAACTGCCTGCCGCTCCGGGGAGATCACACGTTAGCCCCGATCCGCTGGACGGGCGCAGCGGACCTCTCCGCGGTGTCGGGCAAGAACGTGCGGTTCCGGTTCCACCTCACCAGCGGCCGGCTTTATGCCTTCTGGGTCAGCCCGGACGCATCCGGCGCCAGCCACGGCTACGTCGCGGGGGGCGGGCCGGGGTTTACCAGCAACAAGGACACGGTGGGAAGGCCCTCGGCCGCTACGGCCGCCGAGGCGGGGCCTCCGCTCTACCTGCTCACCTACGACCACGGCGGGCTGGTGCTCTGGGGCAGCGACCACTTTGCCAAGCACCTCCAAAGCGCCGCCGAGTGGCTGGAACGCTACCCCGGGTTCAAGATCGGGCTGGACAACGAGGCCTACACCTACGACGAGCTTGCCCGGCGCGATCCCAAGCTCCTGGAGCAGATCCGGGAATACCTGAAACGGTACCGCGGCCGGTTCGGCATCGGCACCTGCACCTACGGCCAGCCGCTCTCGGCGTTCATCAATGAGGAATCGAACGTCCGTCAGATCGAGTACGCCTTGGAAGCCGACCGCCGTCATTTCGGTTGTGCGCCCACGGTCTACCTGATGAGCGAGCACGCGATGCACGCCCAGATCCCCCAGCTCCTCCGCGGCTTTGGCTTCACCGGCGCGATCATGCGGACGCATTTCATGATGTACGGCTACAACCCGACCTTCGACGTGCCGACCGGCTGGTGGGTGGGCGAGGATGGATCGCGGATTGCTGCGGTCCCCACGTATCACGGCGAAGGGGCCCAATTCGGGCGCACGACCAGGGACAACTGGATCCTCACGCGATACCCCAGTTCCGACTGCAACACGTCCCCGGAGGACTTCCGCCGGGAGTTCGCCCGCATCCAGCCCTCGCTGGCCTCGCGGGCCGACGATTCCTCGCTGCGGCGCGAGGAGCTGGTCCGCAAGGTCGAGGGGAATCCGTCCTTCCGCTGGATCCTCTTGGAGGAACTCTTCTCGACGTTTCCCGCCCCGACCCAGGACCTCAAGACGGCCGCCAACGATTTCCACGTCCGCATGCCCTGGGGCTATTGCGGCAACGAGATTTGGAACCAGTCGCGGCGGGCCGAGGTCGCCGTGCTCACGGCCGAGCGCCTCGCGGCCGTGGAATCGCTGCTGGGAGGCACGGACCGCGAGGCCGAGCTGCGCGAGGCATGGAAGAAGCTCCTCGTGGCCCAGCACCACGACATTCAGATTTGCGGGATCCTGAAGGACGCCCGGACGTTTCTGCCCGCGTCGCTGGCCGCGTCGGAGAAGGTGAAGGAGGCCTCGCTCGGCTACGTCGCGAGTCGGATGTCGGGCGGCGGCGTGGCCCAGGTGACGGTCTTCAATCCCCTGTCGTGGCAGCGCCGCGAGTGGGTCGAGGTCGGGGTGGCCCTGCCGCGCGGGGCGGCCAAGGCCCTGGCCGCGCGCCGCGGAAACGAGGTCAGGGGACTGTCCCAGTTTTCGCGCAGCGAAAACGGGACTGTCCCCTTCAAGGATTCGACCCCCTTGGCCTTGCTCTCGGCCGACCGCCATTCGGACGGCAGCATCCGCGAGGCCAGAGTGAGTGTCCTGGCCGATCTGCCGGCCTTCGGTTTCAGGTCGTATGCCCTGTTTCCGGCGGAGCAGGACAAGCCCCAGGGTAGGACGACTTTGAAAGTCGTCCCACAGGTCGCCGCCGTCGAGGTCGATGCCGCTGCGCTGCGCCTCACCACGCCGTGCTGGCAGATCCGCTTCCACACCGAAGGAGGCATCGCCTCGCTGCGGGACGTGCGCACGGGCCGGGAACTACTCAAGCCCGGGAAGCGAAGCGGCGTCTTCGCGGGCACGATCGACGGGCGCCCCTGCGAGTCCAAAGGGACGTGGTCGCTCGAAGCTGCTCGCGGTGGGGCCTCTTGGGCCGTTGCCCGCGAGTCGGGCCTGATCGGCAGCATTCCGTATCGCATGGAACTCGTGGTCCGTGCCGACAGCCCGCGGCTCGATTGCCGAGCCACGTTCCATTTTGCCGGGCAGCAGATCGGCCGGGTGAGCAACAACCTGCGCGACGCGGCCTCCGGGTTCCTTCACGAGGAGAAGCTGCGCTGGAAGCTTTTTCCGGCAGTTGCGGAGGGCGCCGTGGGGATTCGCGACCTCCCCTTCACCATCGCCGAAACGGCCGACCGCTACATCGAGGGGAACTATTGGACGGCCTTGGCCGATGGGAGTACGACGTTTGGCCTCTTCAACCGCGGGACGATGGGCTCGGTGCGCGAGCAGGACGGCGGTTTTTCGATGCCGCTGGCCTTCGCCATGTACTATATCTGGGGCACGCGGATGCTCAACGGGGACTTCGCTTACGAGTTCGCGCTGGAGCCGTCTGCGGGCGACTGGCACGCCGCGGACCTGCACCGCCGCGCCTTGGACTACAACTTCCCTTGCGTGGCGGTCTGCACCGGGGCGGGTAGCGGAGAACTGGGGAGCGAGGTCCGCCTGCTGGATTGCCCCTCCGGCGGCGTAATAGCCTCGGCGGTGTTCACGCGGTCCGGCAAGCTTCACGCACGCCTGTACGAGAGCCGGGGCCGCGACGACCAGGCGACCGTCAAGTATCTGCGCGGGCCGGCACGGCTTGTCGAAGTGGATCTTTCCGGCCGTGACATCGGGCCGGCGTCATCGCCGCTGGCCTTTCATCCTTGGCAGATCCGCACAGTGCGAATTGAACCGCAGCCAAAGTAGGCGGGGCACTCCGTGACCCGCGCTGTGTGCCACGGCTTCGTAGAAGCCGTGCTCGCTGGCACCTCAAGCACGGCTTCCTCGTTCCCACGCGCAGCACCAGCACGTCGCGCTGATGATCTCGGAGGCAGAGGACCGGATCGTCCCCTCGGCAACACTGGAGTTCCCCGATCAGATCGCGGATGCCGCGGAGCCCCACGGGCCCAGACAGCCCGGCGGCCAGCATTTGACGGCGATCGAGGGGAGCGGTAGACGGGTTCACGGTGTTTCCGGCTTTCCCATCGCAAGAACCGCGCCAACCACTCTATTGTAGCATGGCCGCAGGCAGAGGGGAGCGAACGACTCACCGGGGAGTGTCCCGGCGTTGGCGGCGCTTTCCGCGTGAGCGTCTGGCTCGCCGAGAGGGCATCGGCTGGGAAGACGGTTTCATGAGGTCTAGTAGGGGCCCGTCGAGTCCGGCAGGTAGGGATTATCGTCGGAATCGGAGGACCCATAGAACTCGTCGATATTGAGCCACCCCTGGATATTGCCTGGGGCACCCAGCGAGTCCCTAGTGATAAACCCCATTTTCTTTGTGTCCCCACCGCCAGCGATCTTTATGCCGCCGCTCCCGCCAAATGCCTCCATGAAGACCCCCACGTGCCCGACCGAGCCGGGCCCGTAGATCCCGTTCGTACAGAAGAAATCGCCGTTATTCGGGGAGTAGTCGCTATCGGGGTAATAGCCGTAGTTTTTCAAGCTTGGGACGTTGAATGTGATGCCGCATTGAGGAGTGTAGCCCGCGGCTTTGATGTATCCGTGAACGTGCGTCAGGAAATCGATGCACGACGTGTGAGTGGGATCGGTCGCGCGGTACGCGGCATACTTCGCCTGGGTCATCCCTATCCAATGAATCCAGGTGTTGTCATCAGAGTACGATCCATCCGTCGGAAACCATGACTGAAGCTCCGAATGGAGCCACTCGCGCAGGGCCGACATTTCACATCTCCTCTCTTAAAGTTGGGGAATAAGGAGCCCCGATCCTACCCGGGCTGCCTCCACCCGTCAATATCGCTCCGCCCCCTTCTCCCCTACTTTCCCCCTCCGTGCCGCCGCGTTAGACTCGTGGGGAGTTTGGGTTCCCTGTCAACCGAGTCTAGGAGGGCAGACATTCCTGTCTGCCGCTGGAGGCATCCATGGACCAAACCATTCAGTTTACGCTCAACGGCAAGCCCGTGAGCCTCACTGCGGACGGCGAGCGAATGCTCCTCTGGGTCTTGCGATCCGACCTGGGGCTGACGGGCTCCAAATACGGGTGCGGGCAGGGCTATTGCGGCGCCTGCACGGTCCTCGTCGGCGGCGAGCCCGTGCGGTCGTGTATCACTCCCGTCAAAGAGGTGCAAGGCAAAGAGGTG
>Ga0315280_10001497_pt1 | contig 39973 bp, 33 predicted proteins | sample YL17G06_40_MG_FD_203697 | JGI IMG/M metagenome (GOLD analysis project Ga0315280, IMG submission 203697) | Sediment microbial communities from Yellowstone Lake, YNP, Wyoming, USA - YL17G06_40 | ecosystem: Environmental > Aquatic > Freshwater > Lake > Sediment | place: USA: Wyoming | collected...
TGCTAACATAAGGACCAACAGCCGCAGCAAGATCAACCATTCCGTAACCAGTCCATTTATCCCAACCCGGATTTTGTGGAATCCAATCACGACAAGTTACACAAATCTGATTAAAGACAGAAAGTGTATCAGACCAATCTGGATAATAATTTGGTGGACAGTGTGCACAGAACGTCAGAGAGGCAATACCTGCAACGAGTGCAGCACTCATTCTTAGAGTTGTTGTGCTTCCATATATACGTGAGCTATATTCAGGGAGCAAAGGATCATATGTATTTTTTTGCAAAGACCAAATATTATCCATTGGTGCTGAAACTTTAAGATTCTCTGTATACCGGTTATCATATGGCGTTCCAAACCAACTACCATCGGACCATATCCCAGTGACAGATAGTGTTTCCGGATAAATTCCTGGAAAGAGAAGCCTATGTGATGTTGAAAAACAAGGAGCAACTGTTATACATCCTCGTTTTAAACCATCACCTATAATTAATTGTAGAGCTTTGGCACTATACATACTATATTCAATATATTCTATTGCAGGTTCAACATATATGACATGTGCCCTATTCGGCTCTGGTTGTGTAGATGCCCAACCAATGCCCCGTGCTATGTCAGATGTTTTCGTTTGTTGTGGATTCCAATGCCATACTTTGATTGGCATAATTCTGCAATGCCAGTCTACGCCTGTAATATTGTAGAGTTCAGGTACATAATTGTCTGATTTTGCACCAATTAATGCAGCCCAGACCTGTCCATTATATCCACCATTTTGATGATCCCAGTCGTTGCACTCAAATGGGGGATCGCCTGGGTGAAGACAATTATAGCCAGCACAGATCCTATCACGTATATCCATATCTGGATGATGCCCATATATTTGATCATTTGAGTAATTCAAGCCATCGCTAATCACTGCTACGACCCAGTAAGGATGACCGGTAGTTACTTCCCAACCTGGTTCCGCATTTATATCTACACCTCTGACATAACCTACCTGTGTGTTTTCTGGCCAGCTACTTGTTGGATAATTTGGTCTTTGTCCCGTGTTACGGAGATACCATTGAAGTGGGTATTCAGGATCTACTGGTTGCCTCCTTGTTTCAGATTTGGTCAAATACTTCATCATTTTTTCTCTGTTTTCGTAAAACGCTTGTTTATCAATTTCAAAATTGTTAATTTGGTTTTCTTCTGTCTCTACACATAGTGCATCACCCTCACAAAAATCAACATCATCTCCAAGGTATTCGGCAACAACCTCAGGAATATTCAGGTTATGGTTAGCTTTAAAGATATACACATTCTGACAGCCATCCTCAAAAAAAGGATCATCTGGAGTCAAAGTTTCTGGAATTACAAAAAGATGTTCAAAAGAAGTTATTCCATTCCGTATATTTGCTGTGTCTACATGTGAAATTCCAGTATAAACATATCCACCTTGCATTTGAACAGGGGTTTCTTCAAGGAACTTGATTATGAAATGATCAGGAACATACGTATAGTCAGAAACTGCTGCCAAAGGGAATACCGCGATCAAGACAAGGAAAAGACAAGGAAAAGACAAGGAAAAGATTTTCATTGTGACTCTCCTTTTTTAAGACTCAACTAAATCTATCATACCCAAAACGCGAAGTCAAGTATTTTTTGCTGCTCCAGTAAAAAATCGCATTAAAAAGCTGAAGAGTCATACATTGCCAAAACATGCTAAAATTACACTCTACAAAACGCGAATAAGGGGATTCACAGTGGCTATATTTGTTGACGAGAAGACCAAGCTCATCGTGCAAGGCATAACCGGGCGCGATGGTTCGTTTCATACCCGCCAGATGCTGGACTACGGCACCAAGGTGGTGGCAGGCGTCACCCCCGGCAAGAAGGGCGAGTTGGTAGAGGGAGTGCCCGTGTTTAACTCGGTGCTGGAGGCAAAGGAGGCGACCGGCGGCAACACTTCCATCATCTATGTGCCGGTATTCGCCGCCGCCGATGCGGTGTTGGAATCCATCGCCGCGGGGCTGGATTTGGTGGTCATAGTCACCGAGGGCATCCCGGTGCACGATGTGCTCAGGTTCTATCATCAGGCGCAAAAGGAAAATGTGCGGCTGATAGGTCCCAACTGCCCCGGCATCATCAGCCCGGGCAAATGCAAGGTGGGGATACTACCCGCCAACATCTTCAAGCCCGGTCTGGTGGGTGTGGTCAGCCGCAGTGGCACCCTCACCTACGAAGTGGTGTGGCAGCTTACCGGGGCGGGGTTGGGGCAATCCACCTGTGTGGGCATCGGCGGAGATCCCATCATCGGCACCAACTTCATAGACTGTCTTACCGCGTTCCAGGACGACCCCGAGACCAAAGCCATCATGCTGATTGGGGAGATCGGCGGCACCGACGAGCAGGATGCCGCGGACTTCGTCAAAGCCTATGTGACCAAACCGGTGGTCAGTTTCATCGCGGGAGCCACCGCGCCTCCGGGCAAGCGCATGGGGCACGCGGGTGCCATCATCAGCCGCAGCAGTGGCACCGCGGTGGAGAAGAAGGAAGCGCTTAATGCCGCCGGAGTGGGCGTGGCGGAGATCCCGGCAGAGATTCCCAATCTGGTCAAAATCGCTCTAAGCAATCTCTAATTTGACATCTGATCAAAACACCCCTTGTTTGCGGGGTGTTTTTTACTTATCAACCAAACTCAAACATGGGGGGATTTTATTAGTATAATTATTATAGAAAGCAGTTCCAATGGAGGTAATGCCGTGTTTAAAAAGACTGTGTATTTGGTTGTTTTCGTTCTGCTTGTATTCGTTTTGATAGGCAGCAATTGCAACAACGATTCAACCCCCACCAATCCCCCTGATGGTGATGGCACGCCCGATCCCAGCATTTACTATCCGCATGTAGCCGGCTCGTGGTGGATCTTTAACGATAGCACTGGTAACCCGGCATATAGACTGGAACTGGGTGCAGTTTACGATCACCCCCAGGCAGGCGAAACCCAGCGGTTGGAAATTTCTGTCTATGGCGGCTCGGGTTGGTCGCTGGACCATGTTTACTATCAAAAAGTAACCAACACTGATGTGCGCATCTATCAATATACCGGCAGCTTCTATGAATTGATGCTGGTAATGCCGCTGGATGTGGGCGACCATTGGGGCTATAACATGGGTCAGGGCGATAATGTGGAATGTGTGGCAGAGGAATCCATCGCTACCCCAGCCGGCAATTTTGACACCAAGAAAGTCGTTTATGACGCAGAAATACCGATGACTGCCTGGTTTGCCGCTGGCATTGGCAGCTTTATCGGTGTTAAAAACACCGGCTGGTTCCAGGATTTCTATGGCAACACGATACCAGTGGAGCTGTCATCCTATCATTTGGAGCAGTTTCAGGAAGAACCATAGTATCAGCGTGCTAGAGGAATAAAGCCTTGGCAAGGGATAAATACGACCGGGCGCGGGAGGAGATGGTAGAGCGCCAGTTGGTGGCGCGGGGCATAACCGATGCCGCCGTGCTGGATGCCATGCGCCAAATCCCGCGCGAACGGTTCCTACCCACCCGTTTGGCTCCCTATGCCTACGAGGATAGTCCCCAACCCATCGGCTCGGGGCAGACCATCAGCCAGCCCTACATCGTGGCGCTTATGACCCAAGTGCTGGAAATCAAACCCGGCGACCGGGTGCTGGAAATTGGCGCCGGTTCCGGCTATCAGGCGGCAATACTGGCGCACATGGGCGCCGAGGTTCATTCCATAGAGATCATCTGCCAGCTTGCAACCAAGGCACAAAGGGTTTTGGATGAATTGGGCTACAAAAATGCTCATGTCATGTGCGGTGATGGTTACAGCGGGGATCCCGAACATGCGCCCTATCAGGGGATAATCGTCACCTGCTCGCCCGACCATGTGCCGCCGCCACTGGTGGAACAGCTAGCCGAGGGGGGCAGGATGGTGATTCCGCTGGAGCAGGGCTACCCACAGGTGCTGGTGCTCGTGCGCAAGGTGAAGGGTGAAATGATGCGCCAGGACATTACTGGCGTGCTATTCGTCCCCATGACGGGGGAGAAGACCGGTGTGCCTACGCCTGAATAATGTTGGCTAATTACTGACGGATTGCTCACATTAAACCAGTCAAGCTGTTGAACAAGCTTCTGGCTCGCCGTTACACAAATGGATTTCTGGTTAATAGTATAATCCCCTGTGGACTTTATTCTGAACTGGGATTCCTCCCTCTTCCTCGCCATTAACGCTATGGCGGGGCAGGCGCCGTGGTTTGATTCCACCATGGTCTTCCTCACCAACGCCAACACCTGGCGCATCGCGGGGGGCATCCTTGCCATCGCCATATTCATCTGGGGTGATAATCCGCTGCGACGCACGGTGATTGCTGCCACGCTGGCACTAATCATAGCGGATACATCAGCCACCTTCCTGCTCAAACCGCTCTTCTGCCGCCCCCGCCCCGGCAATATCATCCCCGCGGTAACCATCCTGTTTCCTGCCGCCAGCTACTGTGGGTTTCCTTCCAATCATGCCGCCAACATGATGGCGCTGGCAATCACCTTTACCCTGCGCCAGCACAAGTCGTGGGCATACATACTTATCCCCATCGCCCTCCTCGTCGGGTTTTCCCGCATCTGGGTGGGCGTCCATTTCCCCCTGGATGTGCTGGGCGGCTGGTTGTGGGGTATCCTTATTGGATGGCTCGGTGCAGTCGTGGTCACCATTCTGGAAAAAAAGTTCGGCTGGGGTCAACCTCCCCATGTCGCCTGGTGTCCTAAACAGTGCCGAAGAAAATAACCCGGAGGAAATAAAATGAAAAAATACTTGGTCTTCATCATACTGTTGATGACCCTTGCACCTATGGCGATGGCTGCCAACTATTCCGGCAAAACCATCGCGGTAGTCCCCTTCGTCAACTCCAGTTCCAATCATGGGTTGGACTACCTGAGCGATGCCGTCGCCAAGATGCTGGTCACCGATCTCAAACAGTCCGCCAAACTTACGCTGGTCACCCGCGATAATCTGGATAAAATCCTGGCGGAGAACAAGCTCAGCCGCAGCGAACTGGCTGACCCCAAGAACGCCCAAAAACTGGGCAAGATCCTGGGCGCCGACCTTATCGTAGCTGGCTCCATCATCACGGCGGGCAATGAGCTGCGTTTTGACACTCATGTCCTGGATGTATCCACCGGCGAGATAGTGAGCGGGCAGAAGATCACCGGCAAGGGCGAGAACGAAGTCATTGCCATGGTTGACCAGCTAAGCATCGGCGTCATCCGTGACCTGACCGGCGAGCAGATCAACATCGCCAACACCGGTCCCGTCAAGGGCAACCAGAATCCCACCTATCAGGGCGAAGCGCTCACCTTCTGGGCACTGCTGGGCAACACCTACGGCATGGTCGGGGAGACCAACACTGCGCAACTGGAACTCAAGTTTGCTGGCGGCAACAAGCTGCCCCCCAGCCTCACCGAGCGTGCACCCCTCAACATCTGCCTCGTCATAGACCGCAGCGGTTCCATGGGCGAGGAGGGCAAGCTGGATCAGGTAAAGGTAGCCGCCAAGCACCTCATTGACCAACTCACCGCCCGCGACTACATATCCATCGTGGCTTACGATACCGAAGTCAAGGTCGTGCAGCCGCCCACCAAGGTGGAGAACAAGGACACACTCAAAGAGATGGTGAATGAGCTGTATCCCGGCGATATGACCAACCTGAGTGGCGGGCTGCAAAAGGGCTACGACCTGATCAAGCAGAAATACAATAAGAAGGCATTAAATCGTGTGATCCTGCTCTCGGATGGGCTTGCCAATGTGGGCATCACCAATTTGGAAGAGCTGACCGCCATCGTCAAGCGGTTGCGGGAGAAGGGCATCGTGACCACCAGCTTTGGTGTGGGCAATGACTATGATGCCAAGCTGCTCACCGCCATGGCGACCACCGGCGCCGGCAATTATTACTACATTGATCGTTCCGAACGCATCCCCGGATTCTTCGCTCTGGAGCTCGCTGGCATGACCACCGCGGTGGCAAAGGATATAGAAGTGGAGATAGAGCTTGCCCCCGGCGTGCAGATGAACAAGGTCTACGGATACAGCGCCGACAGCAGCGGTAATCGCTGGCGCATTCCGGTGGGCGACATAGCCACCGGCGAAGTGCGCAGCATATTTGTAGAACTGCGCCTACCCACAGTTACTGCCGAGGTTACACAGCCGGTGGTGAATGTAACGCTGGCATGCAACGATGCCATAGACAAGACTGCCATCACCGCCAATACCACCTTGGCAATGCACTTTGTGCCCAACCGGGATCTGGTCGCCAAGAATGAGAACACCGAGGTGAAGAGCACGGCGACCCGGGTGACCAACAGCACGGTGCTGGGCGAGGCGCAGGGCATGATCCAGCAGGGCAAGGCGAAGGACGCCGCGGTAATGCTGCGCAAGAAAGCTGAGGAGACGCGGGAAGCCGCGGTGGTAAGCCGCAGCCAGGAGTTGATAGACCAGAGCAGGAATTTGGACGATCTGGCGAATCAGGTGGAGGCGGCAGCAGAGACACCGGCGGATAGCGAGGATAGCAAGGCAGCCACGCAGGCAGCCGGCGCCGCCGAGATGAAGGCAGCATACCATTAGGATTGTTAAAATCAAATTCAAGGGCGGTAGCAATACCGCCCTTAATAATTTGTTTGTTCAGATATAAAACTTAAAGGGTAACGGTGAAACATCAAGTTTTTTAGAGGGTCCAGAAGTGAGGATTTCGCCTACAGCATTGGCAAATTTTAAGGTAACTGGTAAACTATCGCCAAATGAGCATGAATTATAATTAAGTTTAGTCAGTGCTAGTATGTCTGCCATCACTGTGTGAATATTTGCCACACCTCGGCAGATATCAATTGACAATGGATTAGGAACTTCTCTACCAGGATAAGTTAATAAGCGAGGAACCATCCCTTCAGTCCATAAATAACCCCTTTTATTATCGATGTGGTAAGCAAGACCTCTAAGAATGGGATGGTTACCCTTCCTAAAAAGTTTTAAATCCTGTACTTTTCGGATTCGGATTCCGATTACTTTTGTAACATTTCCAGCACCTTCAACAAAACCAGACCATTCATCATTATTTAGGTATGTGCGACCGTGAATGAATAATTCTGTTGGTGGGACTCCATTCCCATCAATGTAAGATGAAATGCATAACTTCACTAAATCACACGCTGATTTTTTATCTAAGTGGAAATCACTTTCTTTTTCTTTGTACCAAGGACCAACAGCCCCTTTAAAAACCACACCATCCCCAGAATCAAGGAACATTTGTGCACCACAACACGCAGTACGTAGATTTCTGGACATTTCATCTTTCTTAAATACTAAACCTATGTAACATACTCCTTTTCGAACAGCGCCTAATTTCCATGGGCGACCTCCTGCCTTATAAAATATTGCAGTCGCTAGATTCCAACATATTGCTGTCTCAAGATTGTCATAAGCAGTTAGCATTTTCTTGTTATCTTTATACAACTCATGTGGTGCTATTGTCACATCTCTAATAATTTGTGTTGGTATCTTTTCATGCAACAACATTGCCTTTAATTGATGATGATAATTAATTTCATAAAGATAATCTTCAGCAATTACATTATACTCTTCGATTAAAGATAATTGAGAGGATAATAGCTTTGCTTTCTTTCTGCTTATATTAATCTCTGGCGGAATACTTATGCTTGATGGTACATGAGATTTAGGTCTACAATAAAGGTATATCTCATGAGGAATAAGAACGAACCAAATATCTGGACGAACATCCTCTGTTCTAAGTGATGATATAATCTTAGATGCATATAATTCTACCAGCTTATGAACTCTTTGGTAACCATCAGAAATATACAAATAACTTTCTATTGCTTTCATGGGAATTTCAATTTCTTGTGCCGGCTCTAATGACAATTTAGTTCTAAATATTGATTCAAAACCAGGAAAATATGGTCTTGCATGTGGATTGTTTATATTATAAATTGGTTGCTGTATTTTATTAAGCCATCTTTTCATCCATTCAATACTTCGTTGTGGACCGACAATTGACCATCTAATTCCCTCAGGCTTTGCTCTATCGAGAGGACCAAATAATGTTAATCCATCTCTTGGATCAATCATCGGTTGCTTGTAATTAAAGAGAAGTTCTGGTTCCTCATAAAATGATAATAACTGTAGATCTTCATTCGTCATCGTATACCTCCAATTCATCAATATTATCTTCTTCTGGTAATCCAGCCTGCTCTAAAAGATTTTCTTCATAACTTACACTGCTTTCAAATAAAATTGGGATTTCCCCACATTTTATGTACTTATTAGTCGCAACAGCGATTAAAATTTCAGAATCGCTTTGAGTTAACCAATGAAGAGAAGCCAAAAGTCTATCACGCCATTCAGGATTCCACCAATTTCTACAGCTACTTCGTCGGGCTCTGTGTAGAATCTCATGAGATTCCCAAATGTTTACGCCATCGTCAGAAAATAGTACATGTGGTTTCATGGAATAAACGAGAATTGGGCTGTTCATTACATTAGTGGTTATTCCAAAGTGCCAGAACCTTTCTTTATATTTTCCCCAAAGTTTTCTTCTTATAGGTAAATCTTTGATGCTATTTGATATAATATAATCATCTCCAACTAATTTTTCTGTAAAATAGAAACACTCTCGTTTATTTGCCATCATAAAACCAGGCATGCCTAAAGCTCTACAGTATTTCTCCCAACCACTTCGCAATAAGAATAGCATAGCATTTATTAGGTTAATATTATCAAATATAATATCATTACTATTTAATATATCTCTGGTTTTTTTAGTGATCGTTCTAGTAGGAATGATTCCTAAATCTAAATCACTTGCAAATGATATTATGAGTTTTTTTGCCCAATAATATGGGAATTTATTATTTAAATTATCCAAATTAGCACCGCTACTTGATCCCACCAAATAATAAATGTATAAAATGTCTGGCAATTCGGTAATTGGGAACCAATTAGAATAATATATATCACGGTTTGAAGTTATTATTTGGTTTCCATTGTATGTATTTTTCCACCAATTTGCTACAATATTAGGATTATGTTCATTAACATTATTAGGAACATTATCCTTATCAAGTTTTTCTAATAATATTCTTAACCCTTTTGCCCAGCTATCTTTAAAATCCAGTACATCAACATTATGAATTGAGATTTTTATTTCACTATGCGGTAGATTATCTATTCTTAAAGGTATAATGAAATCCTTAATTCCTTCTTTACTCGCCATCGTGCTTGCTAAGTATAATTCTTTCTGAGGTCCTGCTTTTGAATTTGAATGTTTTGATAATACAAAGAGAAATTTTATTGTAAAATTACGAATCGCATCGTCTATATCATGCCATATAATTTCTCCCCCCAATAAGTCAGTGACGTCAGACCAAACTTTGTAACCAAAATTTGTCAATTGAACTGCCAACCATTTTGTGAACTCATTATCCTCAGGATTGGCATGGCTTATGAATATTAGATTACGCTCCATTTTTCATCTCAACAAGTATAGCATAAGTCAAGTTCATAAATTTTCAAAATTCAAGCAAATAAAACAACGATAGCACTCTTACAGTTGGCTATCTAATTGCCAATATTAATCCTCCTTCCCCGCTTGACAAATGCCCCAATCCCGTTTATAATCACATTTGACTCATCGGTCAATAATTGACGGGTGAGTTCAATTTTATATCTTTAAGAGAGGTTGATTGTTGTGACCAGCGGTCGTCGCATAGCGATATTCATCACCATACTTGTGGTGATTGCCATACTGGTTGTGGTTGGCATCCGTTTCTTTAGCGCCCTGCAGGAGAAGAAGACGAGCACCGCCACCAAGGAAGCCGCCGCCATCCCGGTAGAGGTCATCACTCCCACCCATGGTTCCATAGAGAACTTTATTGTCCGCAATGGCGATCTGGTGTCCAAATCCACGGTGCAGGTGTTTTCCAAAGTGGCGGGAAAGATCATCTCCATCCCGGTGAACCTTGGCAGCAAGGTGGGCGCCGGTTCTACTATCGCAGTCGTAGACCGCGACGAGCCGGGATTTGAATTCGTGCGTTACCGGGTGGAATCCCCCATCTCGGGTGAGGTCAGCGCTATTATGGTGAATACGGGCGCCTATATATCCCCCAGCACTCCACTGGCAACCGTCATCAAGCCCAAGGATATCAAGATAGTGACCAACCTCACCGAGAGCGACCTTAACTTCGTCAAGCTGGGGCAAACCGTGCGCATCATGCCGCGCGGTAGCACTGACGAATCGGCGGGGATCGCGGCAACCGTATCGCACATCTCGCCCTCCGCCAACCCCATGAACCGCTCCTGGCAGGTGGAACTCACCTCCAGCCAGCTTCCCCCCAACCTGCGCGTAGGTGACTATGTCTGCGTTTTCATCACCACTGAGAAGCACGAAAACGCTCTCTTGCTCCCCCGCGACTGCTTTGATAAGAAAGGCGAGCGTTGGTTCCTCTTCACCATTGAAAATGGTGTGGCAAAGCAGAAATTCATAACGCTAGGGCTAACTGATGAGAAACGCTTTGAGGTGCTGGAAGGCGTGAAGGATGGCGACAAGGTAATCGTGCTGCAAGGCATGGAGATTCAGGACGGCGACAAGGTGATGGAAATTACAGATAGAAAGGAAACAGAACCTTCTTGAGATCTATTACAGATTGTGAGGGAGGTAAAACCTCCCTTTTTTATTGCTTGAGGCTCAAATCCATTTGATTATTAAAAAGCGGTTACATTATCTGTAACCGCTGCTTGTTACGAAAAACCCTTTGGATTATTCGCTAGTCCTGCGTGGTACGCGCTGTTGGTTTAGCCAAGCCGATGTTCTTAGGGGGATATTTAAGGAATGTCATCTGGTGCCTGAGCCCCTCACGGGTTAGGATAGGCAGGACCCATTCCAGATAGTCCACCGAAACGCTGAATTGCTCCTTGGGATCCATATAAAGGTCATACACCCAGGGCGACATGCCCACATCGCTGATGGTAACCTGGCTTACTCCACCCATGGGTCTCCCCGGCGTTAGTATCTTGATGTGCGCTTTGAACTCGGCGCAACGCATGGCTGCAAAATCATACTCCGACCACATGTAGACCGCTTCACGCTTGGTTTTCCCGTCATCCGCCAACAAGAAGGCTGTTTGATCCACACCGTCTATGTAGCGTCCGCCCGGCATTTTATTGGAGATCCCCGCCAGCCCCAGCGAGGTGTTGAAAAGATCAGTAAGGTCAAAGAGCCCATCGCTCACTCGCCCGGCTTTGATCATGCCATGCCAATAGGCGATACCCGGAACCCGCACGCCGCCTTCCCACGTGGTCCCTTTGCCACCCCGGAAAGGGGTGAACCCGCAGTCGGGGAAAGTATCCTCGTTGGGACCATTATCGGAGGTGATGAATATGAACGTGTTATCCAGCTCTCCCTCTTCCTCCACGGCTTTTAGAATCCTGCCCACCATGTCGTCCACTTCCACCACCGCATCACGATAGGGCGTACCAGCTGGACTCTTCCCCTGATAACCTTTGCCGGGCCAGTTATCCTTGTGCACCTTGCAGAAAGCATGTACCAGATAGAACGACTTTTTCTCCGCTCTGGAGCGTTTGATAAAGTTGATTGACCAGTCGGCAAACTCCTGGTCGCAGTTCCCGATATCCTCTGATGTAGCCAGCGGTTTCACATTCTTCAAATCTCCGCCCTTTTTGCCCTCCACTATGTATTCCGCCGCTCCCAGCGCGTGATAGGCTGCCAGGCGCTCCGGCTTGTTTATAAGCGGTCCGTATTTACGGCTGTCCATATAAGCGGTGTAATCGGAGGCAACGCCCAGGAACCCAAAGAATTCATCGTAGCCGACCTCGTGCGGTCTCATGCCCTGTGCCTCGCCTAGGTGCCATTTTCCCGCCAGACCCGTCTTGTAGCCGTTGTCGCTTAGGAGCTTGGCGGCGGTCACCTCGCCTGCCCACGGATTGACCTGAATCGGATCGCCGGGCAGAATGGGACGAGTAAGCCCGCTGCGGCACGGAAGTCTGCCGGTCATCAGAGCGGCGCGTGAGGGTGTGCATGTTGGCTGGGAATAAACCGAGGTGAGCCGGAATCCCTCCCGGGCAAGGCGGTCTATGTGCGGTGTGGGCGATCCCACCGCCTCTCCCCCGCCAAAACATCCGATGTCCCCGTAGCCTAGATCGTCTATGACGAAAATAATAATGTTCGGCCTCTTTCCGGTTTTTTGCTGCAAATCGGCAAGCTTGGTCTGTGCTTCCTTTTCCTGCTCCGGTCGCGGTATGGATGGTTCCATGCTGTCTGATGTCTTTTTCGCCATGAAGAAGCCATCCCCCGAGGTTTGAGCCATCGCGGCAATAAATGCCCCCTGTGCCAGGATTACCGCTGTTCGAAGCATCCCTTTTCCCTTCACCTTTCTCCTCCTTTTGGTTTTCCTTCCCTTGCTCTTCTTATTTTCTACCCACTTCAAAAAACTGTGCCAAACCGATCAAACAGTGTAGGAACGGCACTTTTATCACTCTTTTTAACTCCTCCAAATCCGATTGGCAAATCCAATTTTTATACAGGATAAACGCCCGCCTACCACTTAGTTAAATTGGGTGCAGGTGGATTGGGAAAATCCTTGAGCGTGGCTTTATACTCTAGTATCACTTTCAACATAGGCGCACTCGCCCAGCTGAAGATGGCGCCTATGTTGCGCTCTTCGCGGGGATCTATCTCTATATCGTAAAGCAAAGGATAACCGTTGAGGGGAATGGCGCCGGCGCTCACGCCCGCCACATGCTCGGGACCGTTGCCGGAGGGCACGGCGTTAATGAAGTAACCGTGGAATTGCTTCCACCGCGCTGCCACCAGTTGATCAGCTATAAAAGTGAGCAAACTCTCACGGTTGCCGATACCCACTTTGCCCAGCAAATAGTCCGATTGGTCAATGCCGTCGATGGGTCTATCGGTAGGGACTGTGCCACCAGTGAATTTTGCCAGCGTGGGATAAAAATCCATGATGGAGAACATGGAATAGCCCACCTGCGGCTTGATATGCCCAGGCCAGCGGATCATGCCCACTGTGCGTACCGAACCCTCCCATGGTTCTCCCAACTCCCCGCGGTAAGGTCCCGAAAGAGCGCCATCACCCATCATGCCACCCAGTTGCCACACCACATCGCGCTCGGGACCGTTATCGCTGCAAAAGATCACGATGGTGTTGTTTTCTATGCCGGCTTCTTTCAACGCATCAAGAATCTGACCGGAATTATAATCCAGTTCCATGAGGCTGTCGCCGTAATTCCCCACCCGGGATCTGCCCTCAAACTCCTTGGAGGGCAGGTTGGGATAATGGCAGCGCGACCACGCCACATAGAGGAAGAAGGGTTTGTTGCTATTTGCCTTATCCTTGATGTATGTGATCGCTTTTTCCGTCATTTCCTGATCAATGATGCGGCGTTCATTCAGATCGTAGGGTTTGACCGGACTCAGCTTACCGCCGCTAACACCGTGCATAATATGCGGCTGGGCATCAGGGGGAAGATCCGCCACATGGGTCATCTTCATCGTCGGGGCAATCAGGGTGTCATCGGTGCTATTTAAAAAGCCCCAGTACTCATCAAACCCTTGGTTGATGGGCAGGCTCTGCTCGTCGGTGCCCAGGTGCCATTTGCCCAGCATGTTGGTGTTGTAGCCGGCGTTTTTCAGCATCTCCGCCATGGTGATTTCTTTCGCCTGCAGAGTATTGGGCGACCCGGCGACTGCAACCAGTGAAAGTCCGGCGCGGATGGAATAGCGTCCCGTTAAAAGCGCCGCCCGCGATGGCGTGCACGCCGGCTCCACATAGAAGCGGGAGAAGCGCATCCCATTCTGAGCAAGCTCATCCAAGCGGGGGGTAGCTGCACCGCGATTCTCACCGCCGCCATAGCAACCCAAATCGCCATAGCCCACGTTATCGGCAAGCATGAGCACAACATTAGGTGACTTATCGACGACAGGGAGGGGCTTTTCAGTGGTAGCAGCAGGGGATTGTTGCACGAGGGTTGCGCCCATAATGAGTCCCAAGGTCGGCAGGACGGTCTTTGGTTTCATTTCACGGCTCCTTGTTAATTCGTTATCAATTGTGCTGGCTCTATTCTATATATATTCTTATCATAGATATTCTGATTATGTAAGCAAAACAGATTAAATTACCGCTTCAATGTCATGAGGTAGAATACACATTGGATTTATCCAAGCATTGGAAGACAGGAAAATTAAATGAAAGCAGCAGAGAACAATCAGGAAAAAATGGTGATCCGCTATGCAGTGATGTGCAAACCCATAGGCAGCCGCTGCAACCTGAGTTGCACCTACTGTTATTACCTAAGCAAGAAAAACCTGTTGGGGCAAAGAGCGGATGCCCATATTAGCGATGAGGTGTTAGAGGAATTTATCCGGCAGAACATAGAGGGGCAGGCAAATGCTGAGGAGATTGTGTTCAGTTGGCAGGGCGGGGAGCCGACCCTGCTGGGCATTGATTTCTTTCGTAAGGTCGTGGAACTTGAGAGGAAATATGCCCACCCCGGTGTGCGCATAGAGAACGATCTCCAGTCCAATTGCATCCTGATTGATGAGGACTGGGCGATATTTCTTGCAGAGAACAATTTTTTGGTTGGTCTTAGTATAGACGGACCGAAACGCTGGCACGACATGCACCGGGTTGATAGGCACGGCAGGGGTTCATTTGACCGGGTGATGGAATCAGTTGGTTTATTGCACAAACACCAGGTAAAGTTCAACGCACTGGTCACTGTAAACCGGGATAATGCTCGCGATCCGCTGGGGGTCTATCGTTTCCTGCGCGATGAAGTTGGTGCCACAGTGATTCAATTCATCCCTATAGTGGAGCCAAAGGGTTTTGAACACAAAGCTCCTGACTACACCTCGCATCCCTTCCTGCCGACTATGGGCACCGTAGCAGCTAAACCGGGCAATCCCGATTCATTCGTTACCGAGTGGTCGGTGGATCCTGACGATTGGGGTGATTTCCTCTGTGCCGTGTTTGATGAATGGCATGCACATGACATTGGCAAAACCTGGGTGATGCACTTTGAATCGGCGGTCTATGCCGCGCTGGGGATGTTCTCCCCGCTTTGCAGCCTAAGCCCCGTTTGCGGCAAGTGCCTTGCCATGGAACATGATGGCAGCCTTTACGCTTGCGATCACTATGTCTATCCGGAGTTTTACCTGGGTAACATCCTTGATAATAAAATCGTCAACCATGTATTTAGCAAGCGACAGCAGGAGTTTGCATTCAGCAAGCAGAAACTTACATGGATGTGCGACCGATGCAGCTATCTTAAGTGGTGCTATGGGGAGTGTTGCAAGAACCGCTTCATCAAGACCCCGCAAGGAGAAGCAGGACATAACTATCTTTGCACAGGATTCCAGAAGTTCTTCACACACGTAGAGCACAGGATTTACCAACTAGCGGAAGAGATCCAAAAAACAGTTAGTGGGATTTATTTCCTATCCTAGATGTTATTTGTCTACATCTCCTTTTTCCGATTATTATTTACAGCCAAAGCCGAAGGAAGTAATATTTCCTAGAGGTGATTCCATGCGCCTTCTTTTTATCATACTTTTACTATCTGCAACGGCATTTGCCGCTGTTGGCGACGATGCGTCCGCCATCGTGCGACAGTCGCAGGACCTGCTGCGCGGGGTTACCGCTCATATCACACTCTCTATGAAGATAGAGAATCCCGACTACACCCGCACTATGCAAATGGAGAGCTGGGCAAGTGGCAGGGATCAATCCTTCATTTTGGTGCTTGCCCCTGCCAAAGAGAAGGGCAACACCTTCCTCAAGGTGGGCAATGACCTGTGGCAGTATGTGCGCAGCGTGGATGAGGAGATAAAAATCATGCCCACCATGATGTATCAAGGCATGATGGGCTCCGAATTCACTTATGATGACATGGTGCGAGAAAATTCCTTCGCCGATGACTACACCTGCACCGTAAAGGAAGAAGGCGGCAACTATTGGGTGATAGAGATGGTGCCCAAACCCGGCACCGGCATCACCTACAGCTACCTTTACTATGCAGTGCGCAAAGAAAGCTACCTGCCCGTCTATGTTGCCTATTACGATAAGCGTGGTGAGATCCGTCAATTAGACTATTCAGAGCCCAAAGTCTTTGGCAGCCATGAGATACCCACGCGCTGGGCGATGACCAACAAGCGCAAGGAGGGGCGGGTCACCACGGTGACTGTGGATGCCGCGGAGTTTGACCTCAAACTGGACCCGAGCATCTTTGAGAAAGCCAACCTGCGGCGGGGCAGTCGATGAGAAGGCTGCCGCTCTTCCGGCTAGCGTGGCGCAATGTGTGGCGCAACCGCCGCCGCACCCTCATCACCATTGCCGCGCTGATGGTTTCTGCCACAGCCATCGTGTGGTTCCGCTCGCTGGTGGACGGTATGCTGGAGGATCTGGTCAAGGCGCAGATTCAGAACGGGATGGGGCATGTGGCAGTGCAGCCGGTGGGCTTTGAAAAGAACCCACTGGTGGATAAATACCTGCACGATCCCGCTCTACTGGTGGATATCGTGCACAACGACCCGCTGGTGCGCACCTGGGCGCCACGGGTGGAAGCGCGGGGGCTGGCTTCCTCGCCGGAAAATTCGCTGGGCGCTACCATCTGCGGCATTGATCCTGCGCGGGAACCAGGTGTCTCCTCCTTCCACGAAGCTATCGCACAGGGCAGCTATTTTACTAACCAAGATGAAAATGGCGTCATCATCGGCAGCAAGATGGCGGAAGTGCTCAATGTGGATTTAGGCGATCTGGTCGCAGTGCTGGTGCAGAACCTTAAGGGCGAAGTTGCCGCCGAAGCCTATCCCGTAGTGGGCATCATGCACACCGGGTTTCCCAACCTGGATAACAATCTGGTGCTCATGACGCTTGCCCGGGCACAACAGCAGATCGGCTATGGCTATGCCTATACAAAGATCGTTATCATGGCACCGCAAAGCAGCGATATGGCGAAACTCAAGGCATCGCTGGCAGGCAAGATCACCGTGCCGGGGGTGGAGGTCAAGACCTGGGAGGAGCTTTACCCCATGCAGCAGCAGCTCACCCAGCTCTACGATGCCTCCATGGTTTTCTTCATGCTCCTATTCATCATCTTAACCAGCTTTGGGATGATCAACACGATACTGATGTCGGTGCTGGAGCGCATCAATGAGTTCGGCATGATGGCGGCGCTGGGGATGCGCCCGGGGCAGATCTTCCGCCTGATCATGTATGAGGCGATAGTGCTGGCGTTCTTTGGCACTCTGGTTGGACTGGGGGTGGGCGGGGGATTAGCCTACATCAACAGTATCTATGGCATCAACCTATCAGCGGTCGCCGGCACTCTCAAAACGATGGGGCTACTCAGCACCGTCATAACCACAGTCATCAAACCGGGGGCTTTTGTGCTGGCGGCGCTCACTGTGCTCATCACCGCGCTGGTCTCGGCGCTTTATCCGGCGCTAAAGGCGGCGCGGCTCCGCCTGTTGGCTGCCATCCGTCACATCTAATCAGCAAAGGAATTATCATGGAAAAAGTGGTGGTGATAAAGAATCTGACCAAAATCTACAAAAACGGGTTTGAGGTCAAAGCCCTTAACGATGTCACCTTGGACATCTTCCGGGGCGACTTTTTAAGCATCGTGGGACCCTCCGGCTCCGGCAAAACCACCTTCCTCAATGTCCTGAGCGGGCTGGATGTGCCGACCTCCGGCTCTATCATCATAGAGGGGCACGACATCACCCGGGAAAGCGCTTCGGCAGTGGCGGACGTCCGCCGCACCCGCCTGGGATTCATCTTCCAATCGTTCAATCTCATCCCCGTCTTTTCGGCGCTGGAGAATGTGGAGTTTGCCCTCATCCTGCGGGGGGTGGAGAAGGAAGAGCGGCTGCGCAAGGCGCGGGATATCCTCCTGGCGGTGGGCATAGACGAGCAGATGATGAAGCGCCGCCCCCACGATCTTTCCGGCGGGCAGCAGCAACGGGTGGCGGTGGCACGAGCCATTGTGGGGCAGCCGGCGCTTATCCTCGCCGATGAGCCCACCGCCAACCTGGATACCGACAATGCGCTGGGGCTTTTGGACATGATGAAGAAGCTCAATGTAGAGATGGACGCCACCTTCATCTTCTCCACCCATGATCCGCGCGTGGTTGACCGCGCCCTCCGCCGTATTACCCTCAGGGACGGCGCGGTCATCTCCGACGAGAAGGTGGGTTCGTAGTGGCAGGCGGCAGACTACCGTTAATCAGGCTTGCCTGGCGCAACATCTGGCGAAACAAACGGCGCACTATTCTTACCGTGGGCGCCATCTCGCTCTACAGCTTTCTGTTCCTGTGGTATATCTGGCTCAGCTACGGCGCACAGGAAGGCATGCTGGATAACTTCGCCCGCATCCTCACCGGACACATTCAAATCCATGCCAAGGGCTTCACCGATGACATGAGCGTGATGAAGCGCATCTCCGACCCCCAGCCCTTCATCAGCGCCATCAACGAGGAGAAGCATGTCATCGCCTACAGCGCCCGCATCAAAACCTACGCGCTGGCTGCTGCCAACGAGAACAGCTCCGGCGGCTTTGTGCTGGCGGTTGACCCCGAGCGGGAAAAGACCGTATCCAACCTCTACCTCGCATTGAGCGCGGGGCGCTACCTGAGCCCTGATGCCCACAACGAGATAGTGGTGGGTTATGTGCTGGCGGAGAACCTGGGGGTGAAGGTGGGCGATAGGGTGGCGCTGATGGTGCAGGCGGCGGATGGCAGCATGGGCGCCCGCAGGTTCACGGTGGTGGGATTGGTTGATCCGGGAATGGTGGAGCTTAATAATTCGCTCATCCTCATGCACCTGGGGGATGCACAGGCGCTTCTGAGCTATGGCTCGGCGGTGAATGAAATCACCGTCATCGTGGACGACCTCGGCAATGTGGACAGGGTCTGGCAATCTCTCAGGGGGAAGATAGATACCAGTAAATATGAAGTGCTGACCTGGGATGAGGTCTCGCCGGAACTGGTGCAGCTCAACGACCTCACCTGGGCGAAGTTCATCCTGCTGATGACCATCTTCGCGCTGGTGGCGGCGCTGGGCGTGATGAACACGGTGCTGATGTCCACCATGGAGCGGGTGCGCGAGTTCGGCATCATGATGGCGATGGGCGTGCGCCCGGGTCAGGTCACCCGCCTCATCCTCACTGAATCGTTCATGATCTCCCTTCTCTCCGTCCTCATCGGCTTCGGCGCAGCCACCGCGCTCGGCTTCATCACCCAAAACCAGGGGATCAGCCTCAAGGTTTTCGGCGCCCCCGACTATCTGGCGCAATTTGGCTTGGGCAACGCCGTGCTCTTCACCAAGGTCAACTGGGACGGCTTCATCATCTCCCTGTGCGTGATCATGGGCATGGGCTTTTTGGCATCGCTCTATCCCGCCATACGCACCGGGCGGCTCCAGCCCATCAAAGCGCTCAAATTCCAATGAGACTGGCTGCGGTTGCCCTTCTGCTTGCCTTGCTTGCCGGCGTCGCATCTGCGGTAGACATCAGCTGGGGAGGGTACCTGCGCGATGATGTCACCGTGACCGACCGTCATCTGGGTGCAGTGGTGGGCAACTACCTGGGCAATTATTTGTGCCTGCGGGTTGACCTCAAAGCCTATATGGATGAGCATGCCACCGTCACCGCCACGCCCGAATTCACCTACCTCTCCGGCGACCGTCAACTTGACCCCTATTCCGGGCTGCCGCTGCCCAGCGACCACGATGTCGGCTTGAACCGTGCGCAGCTGGACCTGTGGTGGGAACGACTGCAAATCACCCTGGGCAAGCAGAGGTTGCAGCTTAGCAACGCCTACTTCTTCAGTTCGCTGGATATCTTCAACCCGGCGGATTACACCGAGCCTACTGTCGAGCGTGAAGGGGTGACCGCCGCCCGCATGACGGCATATTGGTCGGGATTCTCCGGCGAGCGACTCATCTTCGTGCCTAAAGAGAGTTGGTCAAGCTCGCCCAAGGCGGCGCGAACCTTTATGAAAGCCGGGAATTTTGAGATAGGCGCGACCTATCTGGAGCCGGGTTACGATGTGATAAAGACGACTGGCATTGATCTTGCGGGTCCGATAGGTGAACTCGGCATTTACTTGGATGCGGCGGGCGATGTGGATAACCCGGAGCACCTGCTTGACCCGCGGGCAACCCTGGGGCTGAACTGGGGCTGGCGCAATGGTCCCAACTTCACGCTGGAGTACTATCACGATCAGCGGGGCGCCACCAACATGGCTGATTACAATTACAAGAGACTATTGCGGGGACGGCAGTTCACGCTGGGGCGGGACCTGGTGGGGGAATCTCTGCAGTGGCAGGTGCATCCACTGTGGGTGCTGGGGCTGGCGAGCCTGGTCAATATCTACGACCGGAGCTTCTTTGTCAACCCCAGCGCTACCTGGAGCTTGCTGGACAATGTGGATTTAAAGCTGGAATCGGACTTCTACGACGGTGTCAAATACAGCGAGTTCTCTTTCCACAACACGCTGTATCGCCTGCAAATGATGGGGTATTTCTAAACCATTATAATTTTTCAGCAAATTTCTTAGAATGCTTTTAAAATATCTGAGGTTTTGTGATCCAGATCACAGAATTCTTCTGTTGATTATTAAATTCTTTCAATACTGCATTAGCAAAAATGGTAATTTGTGAATATAGGCTTATACACTACATACGGAGGTCTTTGAAATGTCAGTAGATGTGAAGCATATTGATTATCATCTTAAACTCGGAAGTTCACTTCGCCTTATCAGCCAAATCAATAGCAAAGATACTGTTGATACTGCGATCAAAATAAACAAAAAGGAAAAAGCACACACTCTAGATCATAAAGTCGAAGTTGAGTTCTTGTGGGATGTTAAGCTCGATGGTAGCGAGATAACATGCTATTTCCATAGGGAAACAACTGATAAACCTGCAAAGATAGATATTACACTATACGGTGGGTTGGAGGATAAGAACTTCCCGTTTCCTTTTTCTGTAAACACCTTGACGGTTGTAATTCTATTGGCTTTATAACTTGATCTGGAGATAACACTTATGAACAAGCACATGGTTTTCATTATATTTTGCATTCTCACTCTCCTTTGCACCTTTACATTTTCAGCTGATGCAAACGGAAGCACCAACGAGATTTCATTAAACTACCTGGAGGTTCCAACTTCACCTGCTTCAACGATCTTAGGAACTTCAATCACAGACATTGAAAATCTGAGTATCCCTAAAATACTGAAATATGCGGTTTCCGACAATCTTCAGAAGACAAAAGGCATTCCTTCCGATTTTGCATTCGATTTTACACCTGCCCAGATGTGGAACGAAAACATCTCTGAGAGTGATATAAGAGCAGATAACCCTCAGAACGATTCTTTCAGTGATCTGGGCAATAGTGTATTAAGAAACTCTACCTTTAGCTTTGCATTCAGCGGAGATAGTGATGTATCACTGTTTGACAACTCAAAATCTTTGGGTTGTGCTTACAGCACATCCTTTATCAGAGGTCAATACGATAAAGGGTCAAGAAGAAATATTCAAAAGTATCTTGACGATTATATATTTATTTATGAGGAAACAGTATCTAATGATCCATTGTATAATACACTTAAAAAATTAAATTACTATCTATTCACAACAAATAAAAACAAAAAAACGACAGCACTACCAGTATTAAACAAAGAACTTGCCGAATATAAAAGCAATGAGCATATTGACCAGTCTTATATAAATGATATAATACCGATACATGAAAAATTAACCTCATATATAGAATCATATTTAAAGAAGAATGATAAAACGGAAGTAGAAGACAGTGCGAAATCGGATGAGGTACGAAATGATATCATCAAGCTTATGGATAGAAGGGCGACTGAATTTGCATACAATACTGAACAGATAGTCTCTGATGAAAAAATGAATGAAACCAAGAACTCTGTAAAAAACTACCCAATGCGGCGAGTTGGCTTTAAATGGAATGCTGCTGCTGCATGGGCTTTTGATTTTCAATCAAATGGGAATGGATTCTATCAACCTTACGATGGGAACAACAGGAAGTGGGGAGTATGGACCACTTTAGAGAACGAGAACATGATGTTTGATCAGAAAGATCTATCAATGAGTGAACTGGTCTTGTTTAGAATATTGAATTACCCTCACTCAGCAGACAATAATACGTTTGAATTGGGTGCAAGATGGATTATCAACTCGTATCAAAATGGCATGCGATATTCATTTGAAGGGCTTTACGATGTAAAAGCTTTGAAGCAGTGGAAGGTCATACCGCTAATATTGGATTACCAAATGGCAAATAACTCCGTAGTATCACTATCTGTGGGAAGTAATTATGGTAAAAATTGGTTCTACTCAATCGCTCTTTCACAAGGATTTGGTTCAACAACGAAAGTAACAAAATAATCGCCAGTCATTAGTTTACACCACGATCATTTGACAATACTTTCAAGCGCGCACCTCTCTAATTCTTTACTCCCATCATAAAAAACCTTAATATCAGGCAAGAGGTGTTCCCCATGCGTCTTTATTCCATCCTAATCCTGCTGTTCGCCCTGTGCCTGGGCGCCCTTGCCGCCACGCCCACCGCACAGACCTATATAGAGGAAGCCAACCAGAAGCTGGATGCCAAGGACTATGCCGGCGCTCTCACCGCCTGTGAATTGGCGCTATCGCTGGAGCCCCGCAGCGCCGAAGCCTGGGGGCTGGAGGGGCTTATCTACAGCCACAATGGCAACTACGCCATGGCGGTGGAAACCTTTAGCCAATACATAGATATCCGCCCCAATGACTCTCTCGGTTATCTTTCGCGGGGGCAATCGCACTATATGGCGGGGCATCCCGTGCAGGCGCTCCCCGATTTGCAGAAATCACTGGAATTGGACGATAGTTCGGCGCTCTGCAACTATCTACTGGGACGCACCTTCATAGACCTGGGGCGGCAGGAGGAAGCCGTCAAGCCCTTGCAGCAGGCAATCGCGCTGGACAAAAAGGAAGCGGAGTATCCCTGGCGCCTGGGCGACCTCTATGCCGCACTGGGCAATCTGAACGATGCGGAGCGCTATCTGATGGACGCCTACCACATCATCCCCGATAATGCCCAACTTGTGCGTTCCATCTCACTGCTCAAGATCAAGCAGGCGCAATACCCGGATGCGGAGAAGTTTGCCCGGCAGGCTCTGGTGCTGGATGGGAACAGCTACGAGGGATGGGCACTGTTGGGAACCAGCCTGGGGTTTGTAGGCAAGAAGGACGAATCGGAGCAGGCGTTTGCCAAGGCGCTCGCCATCAAACCGGACGACGCCGATGTGCTGCTCTATCGCGGCATCGCCCGCAACTCCGCCGGCGACTATTCCGGTGCTGTCGCCGATTTCCGCGCTGTGCTCAAATCGCACCCCCAGAACCAGGAGGCACGCCTGCGCCTGGCATATACCCTCTATGCCGCCGGTGACCTCACCGATGCCATCGCCACTTCGCGCGAGCTACTGCACCGCAACCCGCACAGCGCCGAAGCTGCACGCATCCTGGCGGCATCACTGGCGCCCACCGATAGCAAGGCAGCGTCCGCCGCCTACCAGAAAGCCATCACCGAGAATCCCTACGATGTGGATGCCTACATCGCCTGGGGCAGTCTGCTGCTGGGCTCGGGCAAATATGCGCAGGCGGTTGATGTATTCACCCGCGCCGCCACGCTTGACCCCAAGAGCAGCGAAGCACAGAGCGGCTGGGCGCAGGCTCTAATGGCGCAGGGCAAGCGGGATGATGCCGCGGGTAAATTCGCGCAGGCAATCGCACTGGCACCCGATAATGTTGACTACTACTATCTGGCTTATCAGAACTTATCCGCAATCAAAAAGAATGCTGACATCCTGCCGCTGTTTGAGGCAAATGCCACATCACAGGCGCAGAATCCGCTATTTTATAAAGCCTGGGGCGATATCGTGTTTGACATCGGCAATATGGAAAAGTCGCTGGAGCTCTATAAAAAAGCTTATGAGTTGAATCCTGATAATGATACTTCCAAATTTGACTATGCTTTGATACTCACGCGCCTGCGTCAAACCGACACCGCCATGCCTCTCCTTGCCGACCTGCTCACCCGCCGCCCCGAAGACGCCATGCTCCTCAACGCCTACGGTTTCTGCATAGCCAGCGGTGGCAACCATGCCGAGGCGCTGCCTTATTACGAGCGGGCGGTCAAAGCCGACCCTAACTATGCTGATGCCTGGAATAGCTGGGGTGCCAGCCTGGCGTCGCTGGGGCGCAACGAGGAGGCGTTGGGCGTTTTGGAACGGGCGCTCACGCTGGAACCGGGGTTGGGCAAAGCCTGGGTCAACATCGGGCTGGTGTATCTTAATCTGAACAAGCCCAACGACGCCGGGGTGGCATTTGAGAAGGGACTTTCCATCCTGCCGGAAGATATGGACGCACGCCTGGGCTTGCTGCAGGTGCAAATAGCGCTGGGCGAGAAGGATGAGATGGAAAAAACCCTGCTCTATTTCGATTCCAGACCGGAATTAACCAAGAATGCACAGTTGCAACTTCAACTGGCAAATGCGGTCAATTACGGCGGAGACCCATTGCTATCGCTCCAATATTACACCCGTGCGCTGGAAGTTGATCCCAAGCTCTATGATGCATATCTCAACCGCGGGCTGGCATATACCCGGCTTGCCAAGTATCAGGAGTCCATCAATGACTTCATGAAGGCAGCGGCATTAAAACCAACGGAGATAAGCCCCTACATATACTGGGGCGGGGCGCTCAACATGATGGACCGCTTTCTGGAGGCGGATCAGGTGTTTCGCAAGGCAGCAAACATCAACCTGAACGATCCATTGCTGAACAAATACTGGGGCAGCACCGCATATAACCTCTATGATTTTCCCACCGCCATCGCCCGTTTCCAAATCGCGCTGCCCGCCTACCCAGACGATTACGAGACACTAACTGCGTTAGGATCGGCGTATGTGTGGAATGATCAGGCGACGGAGGCGCTGCCCATGCTGGATAAGGCGGTCCAACTGAACCCACAGTTTGCACCGGCACTTAACGCTTATGGCAATGCATTGCGCGAGACGGGCAAACTGGATGAGGCGCTGGCATGGCACGATAAGGCGCTGGGGGTGTCCCCCGACTATGACGGTGCCAAGCTGGGGAAGGGACTCACGCTGGCAGCACTGGGGCGCAAGGAAGAGGCGAAGGCGTTGCTGGAAGCTTACGCCAAAGCCTACCCCGATGACAGCCGCATGCTCAAAGTGATAGATGAAGCATTGAAACAGTAATGAATACCTATTGATAAGTGCTGTGTGCTGAGTTGGGATGCTGCATGTATGTCCTTGAATGTAGCTGTTTCTTGGATTGGAGACTCGGTTGGGAAGCTAAATCCCACAATGATGGAAGCAAAATAGAACTCTTAAAACGGACCCCATATTAAGAAAATGAGCCTGGATTCGGCTTTTTCTGTCACTGTAATTAGTTGGGAACTGTCGTTTTAAAAAAGAGAGGCTTTGAAAATGAGCGAAGAGATGAACAAAAACGCCACCCCAAGTGAAGTTTTCTGGGCGTTCTTGAAGGCGATAGAGAACCGCGACGGCGAGGTAAGCTGGAACCTGCTCAGTCAGGCAACGCAGGAGCTGTTCGCCGCCATGTTCGCCATGATGGACAGCTTTGTGGATGGATTCGTGGATGCCGCCAAGGAGATAACCGGCACTGAGGAAACCAAGGAGGGTTGCGCGCCGCCTCCCGAGTTGAGCGACAGCAAAACGATGTGGGTTAAGCTCATCACCGAGGGGGAGGAGGAGTCAAAGCCCGGGTTCAGCGTCAAGGATGCGACCATCAAGTCGGAGGAGGTTGGCGAGGACGAGGCGCATCTGACTTTGTTGGATAAGGACGGCAAGGAGCAGAAAGTGGATCTGGTGAAGGAAGGCGGGGCGTGGAAGCTGGTGCTGGCAGAGCCGGGAGGACAATAGACTTTGTGTCCAAACTATTAATTCATCTAATGTTTACGCCAATCTCTATAGGTACTTCTATGAATGATGTATTATAGGGATGAGCTAGCCATGTATCACCGAAATCCATATTATTCTGAACTTTATTTACGATTTTACTTCCGGTATCAAATACTAAATGACCAGTAGGGATGATAGTAATACTTAATAAACCGGTATCGGCTTTAAAACCAAAACCGACAGAGATACCACCATTCGTCCAAGTCCCCTTTGTTCTTCCTTCATAAGGATAGTCATATTCTGCCCCATAATACTCACCATTAAACTTTTTTAGATGGTTTAACTTGTAAATTCCCCCGCTTATTCTAACGATTAAAGAAGAACCGTCTAACGACTTTAAACCATAGAAGCCAAGGTCAAGATGATTGTCTATGTAATTAGCACTGCCAAGTTGACCACTGATGTTTGATCCAAAATTAGATGTAATCCCAAACCAGCCATTGATTGGTATGTTAATCCCAAAACCGAGAATTGAGGCTCCATCAGGAAAGATAGGTGCTATCTGTAAGTATGGAGTTGCTGAAGATGGTTCTACTGATGAAAAAATATGTCCGAAGGATATTAGGACTACAAATGCTCCAAGTACAATTCGCATTTTATTTTCCTTAGTGTCAAACCAATCTTTCAGATTATATCCTGCTTTCTCCTCAACAATGGTTATTGATTTCTTTTTACGCTATACTCCCCTTATGCCCACCGTGCATCGTTTGCCACCCAGCGTAGCCGAACGCATTGCTGCCGGCGAGGTGGTAGAGAAGCCCGCCAGCGCCCTCAAGGAACTGCTGGAGAACTCCCTGGACGCCGGCGCCAAGAGCATCACAGTGCGGTTGGAGGCGGGTGGAAAGCGTTTGCTGGAGGTGGTGGACAACGGCTGCGGCATGTCCCGTGAGGATGCCCTGCTGGCGCTGGAACGCTTCACCACCAGCAAGATTGCCGACCTCGGCGACCTGGACCACATCAGCACTTATGGCTTCCGCGGCGAGGCGCTCCCTTCCATAGCTGTGGTTTCCCATTTTGCTCTGCTCACCCGTCCCGCCGATGGCAATGGAACCCACATCGCCTGCGAGGGCGGTGGAGGATTGGGCTGGCGCTGCCGGCACCACCGTCCGCGCGACCGACCTCTTTTACAATCTGCCCGCCCGCCGCAAATTCCTGGGCAGCGACTGGCGCGAACTCTCGCTATGCCTAAATGTGTTCAACGGCATCACCCTGGCAGCGCCGCAGGTCTCCTTCCGCATCGCCCACAACGAGCGCTGGCTCTCCACCCTCACCCCCACCGATACCATCACCCGCGCAGTGGAACTCCTGGGCGGCGACCTGGCAGATAACCTCCTTGAAGCTCGCAAGGTGTTTGGAGAGGTTGAGATCGTCGGGATCCTCTCGGTTCCTTCAGTCACCCGACCCCACGCCGGCAACATCTATTTCCTAATCAACGGACGGCATGTATCCTCCCGGGCGTTGATGCGGTCGCTCCTGCGCGGTTATGGCAGTCATCTGCTGCCGCGGCGCTATCCGGTGGCGGTGATTTCCATCGCACTCCCCCCGCATCAGGTGGACGCCAATGTGCACCCCCGCAAGGAGGAGGTGCGCCTGCTGGGTGAGCAGCAAATATGCCGCGCGTTGGAAGCTATGGTGCGCGATGTCCTGGACGCCCACTTCCCCCAAATGGAATCGCGCTTTGATTCCACCGATAATAGTGGTTTCATGGACAGGGTGCTGGGTATAGGGGAGTCGCAGACAAATGATGAAGGGATAACATCGGCAACGATGCCTCCGGAACCGAGTCTGACTCTTCCCATACAGGCGCAAGCTGAAGAGAGTTACCCTGCCGCTATCAGCTCCTCAGATTTAGGTGGAGAAATCTCCTCTGCCGGTGCCGGGCTGCGGGTGCTGGGGCAGTTTGACTGCACCTACATTTTGGTGGAAAGAGCCGGCATCCTGGCAATCATAGACCAGCATGCCGCCCACGAACGGATACTTTATGAGCAATTAAAATCGCAGCAAAGCGGACGGTTGCCAGCGCAGGTGCTTTTGGTGCCAATAGCAATGGAGCTTCCCCTCCACCTGCGCGAGTTTGCCCAAGCCAATCTGGAATTGCTTTCATCGCTGGGATTTGACCTGGAGCCGTTTGGGGAGGAAACCATGCTCCTGCGTTCGGTCTCGGCGGTGGTGCGGGCGGGCAGGGAGGTGGAAGCGCTGACCGAACTGCTGGAAGGTTTGGTGGAGGAGACCCGCGACGGTTCGCCGGACCGGGAGCGGCAGCTCTATCGGCTGGCGTGTGTGGGCGCCATCAAGGCGGGTGACCCCCTGACCATGGCGGAGATGCAGGCGCTGCTGGGCAGCCTCGCCCGCACCGACTATCCCAATATATGTCCGCATGGCAGACCCATAGTAGTGGAACTCCGCCGCGAAGAGTTGGAGCGAAGGTTCAGGCGGAAACTGTAAACTTGTGGTAATTTTGGCGGGATTTACTAACATAGTTTGATTTTGGGGGTGTAGGTTGGCGAAACAAAGCTCGGTCTACATTTGCCAGGCATGCGGCTATGCATCGGCGGGATATTTGGGCAAATGCCCCGACTGCGGCACTTGGAACAGCTTTGTGGAGACCGTGCGCGAATCCGAAGTCCGTCATAAGCAAACAGCAGGCAGCAAACTGACCGAAGCACATCTGCTCAGCGAGATAGATACCACCCCCATCCAGCGGCTGGACAACGCCGGTGAGGAACTTGACCGCGTGCTGGGCGGCGGCTTCGTGCCCGGTTCCACCGTGCTGCTTGCCGGCGACCCCGGCATCGGCAAATCCACCCTGGCGCTGCAGGCAGTGCACGGCTTGAGCCAGCGCCAGAACACCGTCATCTACATCACCAGCGAGGAGACGGTGGCGCAGATTCGCGAGCGCGCCGGTCGCCTCAACCTCTCACTCGGCAAAATCCTCGCCACCGCCACCACCGACCTGGACGACATCCTCAATCTGGTCGTGCATCACAAACCCAGCCTGGTGGTGGTGGACAGCATCCAGACCATCGCCGCGCTCTATCTGGAACAGCCTCCCGGCTCGGTGAGCCAGGTCAAGGAATGCACGCTGCGCCTTTCACGGGCGGCGCGGGAGAGCGGTTGTGCCATCGTGATCATCGGGCATGTGACCAAGGAGGGCACGGTGGCAGGTCCCAAGTCCATGGAACACATGGTGGACGCCGTGCTCTATCTGGAGGGCGACCGTTACCACCGCATGCGGGTGCTGCGTTCGGTCAAGAACCGCTACGGCAGCACAAACGAGGTGGGGATGCTTTCCATGAGCGAGGGCGGGCTTAGCACCGTCTCCAACCCCTCGGAGCTATTTCTGACCGAGCGGCGGTTGCATGTGCCGGGTTCGGCGGTGGCTGCCGTGCTGGAAGGCACCCGCAGTTTTCTAATAGAGATTCAGGCACTCACCTGCGCTTCCACGCTCACCTATCCCCGGCGCACCGCCAATGGGCTTGATCCCGCCCGCCTAGCACTGATCCTGGCGGTGCTGGAGCGCCATGTGGGCATCATCACCAGCAATGCTGATGTCTATCTGAATGTGGTGGGAGGTTTTGCCATAGAAGAGCCGGCGGCGGACCTGGCGGTGTGCCTGGCGATCGCATCGTCTTTGCGGGGCAAGGCAATACATCCCGATTTGGTGGCAATCGGAGAGGTGGGGCTGGGCGGCGAATTGCGTGGTGTCTCCGGCATCCGGGAGCGGGTGCGCGAGGCGGAACGGATCGGCTTCGGCAAGGTGTTGCTGCCGTGGCGTGATGCCGAAACCATCAAAGCCGGAACCATACAGAAGATTGGGGCGGGCAATCTGGCGGAGGCGCTGGAAGCCGCCTGGGAATAGTCTTAAAGCTCATTTCAGACTTTCATTCAAATAAAGGAGAGGCACATGATTGAGAAGAGGCGCATGGGAACCAAGGTCCGCTATGCATTTGACAACATCATGTCGCGGGGCACTGCGTCACTGATAGGCTGGCTGGCACTCATTTCGGCAGTGCTAATCCTTTTAGTGACGCTGATTGTCTATCTGAATAATCTCGGACCCGAAGACAAGGGGTTCTTTGACATCGCCTGGATGGGAATGATGCGCACGCTGGACGCCGGCACCATGGGCGGCGATGAAGGTCCCTGGGGCTTCCTCTTCTCCATGTTTGCCATAACCCTGGGCGGCGTCTTCTTCATCAGCATCCTCATCGGTCTTATCACCACCGGCATAGAGAACAAGATTGAAGAACTGCGCAAGGGCAAGTCGGTGGTGATGGAAACGGGACATACCGTCATTTTGGGCTGGACCGAGCAGGTTTTCTCCATCATCTCGGAACTGGTGCTTGCCAACGAGAATCAGAAGCGCCCCTGCATTGCCATCCTCGCCAACCGTGACAAGGTGGAGATGGAGGACGAAATCCACCAGCATGTTGGTTCCACCAAGAATACCCGCGTGGTCTGCCGCAGTGGCACCCCCATCGATATGAGCGACCTGGAAATCATCGGCATCCACGGCGCGCGCTCCATCATCATCCTCTCGGCGGAGAACGGCGACCCCGACTCCAATGTGATAAAAACCGTGCTCGCCATCACCAACAACCCGCACCGCCGCCCCGAACCTTATCACATCGTGGCGGAGCTGCGTAATTCCAAGAACTTGGATGTGGCAAAAATGGTGGGCAAGGACGAGGTGGAGATCATCCTGGTGGGCGATTTGGTAGCAAGGGTAATCGCGCAGACCTGCCGCCAATCAGGGTTATCGGTTGTTTACACGGAACTGTTGGATTTTGGCGGCGACGAGATTTATTTCCACGATGAACCGGGGCTGGCAGGCAAAACCCTGGGTGAGATACTGCCCGTTTACGAGGATTCCAGCGTGATGGGCATCGTAAAGGAAGGCACGACACCACTTTTGAATCCGCCTATGGATACCGTAATCACAGCCAACGACAAGATCATTGTGATTGCCGAGGACGATGACACCACCAAGCTTTCCGGCAAGACCGATTATGCGATTAATGTAGATGCAATCTCCAGCGGACCGGAACCGGAACCTGTGCCGGAAAAGGTTGTGATACTGGGGTGGAACTGGCGGGCGCCGGCAATCATCTGCGAGTTGGATAACTATGTAGCAAAGGGATCATCCGTTACAGTAGTGGCAAATTTTGAAGATGGCGAAGAGGCGATTAAGAAGCGCTGTGCAAAGCTTGGGAACATCTCGGTCAAATTCATACTGGGCGACACCACCGATCGCGCTACATTAGACGGACTCAACCTGCCCGGTTATCAGCATGTGATACTGCTGTGCTATTCCGATACGCTCACCACGCAACAGGCGGATTCCATCACGCTCATCACGCTCTTGCACCTGCGCGACATATCGGACAAGCGGGGGCACCCCTTCTCCATCGTCAGCGAGATGCTGGACATCCGCAACCGGGCGCTGGCGGAGGTCACCCGCGCCGACGATTTCATCGTGAGCGACCGCCTCATCAGCCTGATGCTTTCGCAGGTCTCGGAGAATAAGCAGCTCAACGCCGTGTTCGCCGATGTGTTTGACCCGGAAGGTTCGGAGATTTACCTGAAGCCGGCAACTGTCTATGTGAAGCCTGGCATGGCGGTCAATTTCTATACGGTAATGGAATCGGCGCGCCGCCGGGGGCATATCGCCATCGGTTACAAGCTGAAGGCTTTGTCCGGCGATGCCGAAAAGGCATGGGGCGTAGTGGTTAATCCCGCCAAATCTGAAATGGTCACCTTTGCCGAAGGCGACAAGATTGTGGTGATTGCTGAGGATTAAAGCGACCGGATAGAACAGGCAGTATTTGTGATAAATAAGCATCAGACTATATGAGGCGTGCTTATGCTTAAGGAGATGAGGCATTGCATTCCTTCCGACCATGCGCGGCAGGTGTGGGCTGATTATTATGCCAAGCTTTTGCTAAAGCGTGGTGGCATCAGACGGGTGCTGGACCTGGGTTGCGGTGATGGGGAATCGGCGGGTTTATTCCGATCATATCCTTCGGTAAAATACATGGGCATTGATCTAAAGCATGCCCCCATCTGCAATAGTCCGCGAAAGCATAATGGCATTTTCACCGTATATAACGGCATCAACTTGCCCTTTAGCGATGGTTCTTTTGACACGGTTTATTCAAAGCAGGTTCTGGAGCATGTAGCGCATCCAAGAGAGCTGATAAAAGAAGTATATCGCATCATATCCAAAGGAGGCTACTTTATAGGTTCAGTATCCAGCATGGAACCTTATCATGCCCATAGTCTTTGGAACATGACACCTTATGGTTTATATCGCCTGGTTGAGGATGCAGGATTTAAGCTGGTTGAAGTAAGACCTTCCATAGACATCATTGGCATGATGATCTGGAAGGCTTTTCATCTGAGTGATTTATGCATACATTGGTATCTGCGTAGATCCCCGCTCAATATCATGATAGACATTCTGTATGGAGTGTCAGGGAAGAGTAAAAGGGGGATAAATTACGCTAAATTGATGTGTGCCAGCCAGTTCGCATTCATGGCACAAAAACCTTGATGACTATTTCTTGATTCCCCAAAAGTGAAGGGACGCCGCCAGCACATGGGCGTTCTTTTTTCTGCCCAGCCAGTAGTCAAACGGGCGTAGCGGAATCGCCAGGATGCTGCCCACAAAATACTTGAGGAAAGCATGTATCCAGCGGTTGGTGGAGAAACTACCGATGAACTCCCGCAAGAAAAGCCCCGCCGCGCTGGCGGGACCGCTGGTCGCACCCTCACGGTAGGGTTCCATCCCGGCAAAGAGCACGCGCAGTCCGCTGCGGGTAAAGCGCCAGTAGTCGTCGGGATCGGCGTGGTAACCCTCTACCAGCGGCACCTCGGCGTAGATGTGCCCGCCCGGCGCCAGCACCCGCATTGCCTCCCGCGCCACCGCCCAGGGGTCGGGCAGGTGCTCCAGCACGCCCTGCGTCACTACCGCCGCCACCGTTCCATCGGCGAAGGGGAGGCTGCGGGCATCAGCCAGCACGGTAACGCCGGGCATAATTACTGCATCCAGGTCAATCCGCCGTGGTAGGTATGCTATGCCGCGCCCGGTGCCCGCCCCCGAGCCTAGGTTGAGGATGGGCAGATTGGGAAAGTTCCGTTGGCAGGTGGAGCCAAGCTCGCGCAGGTTCTTCTTGCTGGCTAAATTAACCACCGGGAAGAGAATGCGGTTCACTATTTGGATAGTGCGAAAAAGCCCCCGCCTTTGTTGCAAGCAGGCTTTGAGCGAGGAGTGGAGATCGGTGGGAGCCAGCGCTGCGAGTTCAGGCGGACGGAAGTCGGGGACGCCATCGGTGAAGGGGTAGGTTTTCCCGCACGATTTGCAAGGCAGCGATTTGGGTGCACGCGATGTCTCATTCCCACTCAAATCCCCAAGGTAAAACGGCGTGTGGCACTGCGGGCAGGCAAGGTAAGGCAAAACCTCATCCACAGACAAGGGAAGATATTTTTCGAGTTTCGGACTCACTTTTTCACAATTGATGTAGGTTTTACGACTTGTATTATAGCAAAAACTATCTTTCCACCTGTGGCTCCTCACGCCAGTCGGCGCCCAAGTTCACCGCTACCGTCATCGCGGCACCGTCGTCCTCACCATGGGCGAGGCGCAAGGTGCCCAGCGCGGCTACCATTGCGCCGTTATCGCCACAAAGCTCCCGCAGCGGGATATAGAGCCGGTCGCCAAAAGCGCGTCCCAGCTCAATGCACAGCATACTGTTTGCCAGCACTCCGCCGGCTGCCACCACCGCTGTAGCACCGATGGCTTCAGCTGCCTGCACCGTCCTTCCCACCAGATGGCGCACCACCACTGCCTGATACGCCGCCGCCAGATCGGCTCGTGCCGCGCCCAGTTCCTCCTCCGTCATCCCGCGCACCTTTAGCATCAGCGCCGTCTTTAATCCGCTAAAGCTGAAGTTGCAGCTATGATCCTTTGCCATCGGTAAGGTGAAACGCTGCGCTTTGGGATTGCCCTTCCGTGCCAGTTCCTCTAACAGCGCCCCGCCGGGATAGCCCAGCCCCAAAAGGCGCGCCCCTTTGTCCAGTGCCTCCCCCGCCGCGTCGTCCAGCGTCTGCCCCAGTCGTTCCATCCTCTCCCAATCCTGCACCCATAGCAGTTCCGTATGCCCCCCACTCACGATCAATCCTAAAAACGATGGTTGGGGTGGAACCGGCAGCAGTCGCACCGCCGCCAGATGTGCCTGCACATGGTTCACGCCCACGATGGCTTTGCCCAGCGCGCGTGCCAGTCCCTTGGCAAATGCCACCCCCGCCAGCAGCGATCCCGCCAGCCCCGGTCCCCGTGTTACCGCGATGCCATCCAAATCTTCTGCCTTGATTCCAACATGCGCCAATGCGCCATCCCACAGCGCCGGCAGCACCTCCAGATGCCGCCGTGCCGCCAATTCCGGCACCACCCCGCCATAGGGTGCATGCTCCATGTCCTGGCTTGCCACCAACGAGCTTAAGAGCTTTTCTCCACGCAGGACGGCAACAGCAGTCTCATCACAACTGCTCTCTATCCCCGCAACAAGTAGTTCTTTTCCCATGACTCTATTGTAGAATGAAAGACCGGGATTTTCAGTGCAACATCTGCTGTTTTCTTTGGGAGGAGAAGGCGCATGATAAGGATAGCCGGCATACACATGGTGGACAGCATGACGGGCAGACGGCATGTCAACTTGAACCGGGAGTGGATAGAGATAGCCAACTTTGGGCAAGGTCCACAGGATATTTACGGCTGCGTAATAGTGACCAGCCGGGGCGAAAAAGCCGTGCTGGAGCCCAAGGGTTATACCGCGCTCATCATTGACCCGGGCAGGGTGGTGCTGGTCTTCTCCGGTCGCCCCGATGCCGCCACCGACCCTCCCGGCGTCTTCATGGAGATGGAGGCGGAACGCTTCTTCCTCAGCCGCACCCGCCCCCTGTTTGACCGCGAACAGGATGCCGCCTTCCTCTATCCCTCCATGTCCGCCTACCTCGCTGATGCCTCCGCCTACATAGACGCCTATAATTTCACCCGCCACAATCAGGCGAAACAGATCTTGGGAGTATGATGGTACGGCACGATCTCAAATCCCGCAAAAAAGGCTTCCGCTTGCCCCTCTGGCTGCTCATCCCCCTGGGCATCCTTCTGATTATCGTTGTGGTTGCACTTTATCTCTGGTTTGACTTCCTGGGCAAGCTGGAAGCGCCCGATCCCGCGGGCAAAGCGCAGGAAGTGGTAATCGCTCGCGGCAGTGATGCAAATTCCATCGCCATGCAGTTGGAGCATGCGGGGATAATCCGTGATGCCGGCGCCTTTGGCTGGTATTTGCGGCTCTATGGCAAGGGGAACGACCTCAAAGCCGGCACCTACCGCCTGAGCCCCGCGCAATCCGTGCCCGATATAGTGGACCTGCTGGCTGCCGGCAAGGAGGATATGCTCAAGCTGACCATCCCTGAGGGGTTGACCGTGCCACAGATAGCAAACCGCATCGCCAAAGAAGGCTTGGGCGACCGCGCGAAGTTCCTCTATGCGTGCCAGCAGGGCGACCCCAAGGGGCGGTTGGGCAGGGAAGGAGTGGAAGGCTACCTCTATCCCGATACATATATCTTCCCGCATGGCACCAGCGAGGAGCAGCTGCGGGATATGATGCTGGACCGGTTCTTTGCGTTTTGGACGGAGGAGCGGGAGAAGGCTGCCCAGGCGGGCGGGCGCACCCGGCGGGAAGTGGTCATACTGGCGTCCATCGTGGAGCGGGAGGCAGCGGTGGATAGCGAGCGCCCCATCATAGCCGGGGTGTTCATGAATCGGATGCGCAGGGGCATGATGCTGCAGAGCTGCGCCACCATTGAATATGCCATCGGTGAGCATCACACAGTGCTTACCATACAGGATATGCAGGTGGATTCACCGTATAACACCTACAAACACGCCGGCTTGCCGCCAGGACCCATCTGCAGCCCCGGCGAGAAGAGCCTGCTGGCTGCATTGAGCCCGGCACAGACCGATTACCTCTATTTCGTGAGCCGCAACGATGGGACGCACCAGTTCAGCACGACCTTCGGGGAGCATGAGAAGGGGCGGATAGAGTACCAGCATAATAAAGGCAAGAAGAGCGGGAAATAACCCGGGAGGAATAAAGGATGAACCAAAGGACGGTATTGGTCTTATTAATGGGGATTTGTGTATTGCTGATGGCACTGCCGGCGGGTGCGGATGTAAGCTACGGCGGCGGGGACGGCACCAGCATGGAGAAAGCCATCGTGGTGAACGCCCCCAACGAGGACCAGGGGGTGGGCGCCGAATATGACTGGCTGGCAGCGAAGTTCGGTCCCCGCAACTACGCCTGGCAGATGAACCAGCAAAGCACCAGCAACAATGACGATAAGATTTATGACATCCTGGAGGTGAAATTCCTCAAGGATGCGGGCAGCTACAAAGCCGGCACCAAGCAGGATTTCTTCTTTGACATCACCGGCTTCTACGGAAAGTTTTAATAGTTAAAGAATCAAAGGATGGCACTACTATGAGCATTAATGCGATGCTATTACTTTCTGCGCTGTTCTTCGTATTTGCCCAGGCTGATACCGTCAGATACTTCGTGGACTACCAGAAGCTTGTGCCGAAAAAAGAGACTGAGGGGCAGGCTTACGAAAAGGATGTCTTTGATGATGCCGGCAACTTGATCTCTGAGAGCGCCTGGGACACTGAGGGAAAGCCTGCATGCATCTACTATAATACCCACGAGTACTGCTATACTTACAAGGGTAAGAATTTATTATCCATAACTAGACGGGACATCCAAGGCGAGAAAGTTGCTGACGACAAGGGCATCTACAGCAACATCTTTACCTACGATAAGTGGGGCAACCCTACCAGTGAATCTTATTGGGGCGTAAATGGCGAGCCGCGGGCGCTCCCTTGGGGAGTGCACCGTTCCGAATCCACCTTTGATAATAAACACCGCGAGATCTCTTACCGCGGATATAACGTTGAAGAAAAGCCCTTGATGGATGAGGAGGGCTATTTCCGATACGAGATTCGTTACAATGACAGCGATCGCAGTTATGAGCAAGCATATTTTGGTGTTAATGATGAGCCGGTTATCATGTGTTATGGCTTCCATATCTTTAGGTGTCACAAAGATAAACGGGGTCGAATATTAGAGGATAGTGTATTTGGGTTGGCTGGAGAACCTGTACTCAGAACCGAAGGTTATCATCGTGCTATACGCACATTCGATGGTAAAGATAATTGTACATCAGAGAAATACTACGACATGGATGGCAACGAAGTAACACCAAAGTGGTGGTAGAACAGCGTAAAAGTTGGTTAGCTTTTGTCTATATGCCGGAATTCTGACCTGTTTAAGCACTGAAGAGCTCGGCGGCGGCTTTTACGAATCGCTGGGATATAACAGACGCTACCCCTTCATGCCTTGATCGAATCTATATTATTCTCATTTCTCTTTGATTAATTAATTTATAATCGATTATATGAGAGCAATCTTCCTTTTAATCATTATAAATCTAATACTTCTCTCCGCCGCAGCTGATACCGTCAAATACTTTGTGGGTGGGCAGATAGTGCTGGAAGATATGGTGGAAGGGTTGGCGTATGAAAAGCAGGTCTTTGACGATGCCGGCAACATGACCTCGGAATCCGCCTGGGACGACAAAGGCAAGCCTGACTACCTCTACAACGAGACCCATGAGGTTCGTTACACCTACACCGGGAAGAACTGCACTTCGGCGACGGAATGGGGCGTCCACGGCGAACCGACCGCCGACGGCAAGGGCATCCATCGCAGCGAGTTCACTTACGATGAGCGGGGCAATCCCACCGGTGAAGCCTACTGGGGCATCCACGGCGAGGCGCGGGCAGTCTCGGGCGGGGTGCATCGCAGTATATCTGTCTATGACGAGAAGAACCGCCAAATCTCCTATCGGGAGTTCAATACCGCCGGGGAGCCGCTGCTGGACCGGGAGGGTAATTCCAGCTACCGCAGCAGTTACAGCGAAGACGGTCGCACCGCCACCACCGAGTATTTTGGCGTCAAGGATGAGCCGGTACTCACCACTTGGGGCTTCCACATCGTGAAATCCACTTCCGACCAGTGGGATAATGTGCTGGAGGAGCGCTACTTCGGGCTGACAAGTGAGCCTGTTTTGAACATCTGGGGCTATCACTGCGTAAGATACACCTACGATGGTAACTTCAACCAGACCTCGGCGAAATACTACGATGTGAATATGAACGAGATCACCTTGCCGGCTGAAATGGGGCAGAAATGAGCTGGCGCTTCGGATGGATTCCTGGAGTTGCTCTGATGGTGGGCGCGTTGATTCTTGCCGGCTGCAGCGGTCCCGACCTAAGTAAATATACCCGCGCAGACATCCCCAACCCAGAAGGCAAAGCCAAGGACACATTTAAGAAAAGCACCAAACCGGAGAAGGGGAAGGAAGCCTCCGAGAGTTACTACGATGTGAATGGCAAGCCGGCGCTGGATAAGGAAGGTGTGCACAAGAGGGTTTATACCTACGATGAGAGTGGCAACCGCATAGCGGAGAGCTACTTTGGGCTGGATGACAAGCCGGTGCTATGCAAGTTTAAGTACCACAAAAGAACATGGGAATACGACAAAAACGGACAGAAGGTAAGCGAGAGCTATTGGGGGATAAACGGCGAGCCGGTGAAGAACAACCAGGGGATACATGAGAAGCGCTGGGACTATGCCGGTGGGGAGGCGCCTCCGTTTGAGGAGACGGAATAGGATTATTTGATGATAGCTATCTTCCCGCTGTGATTGCCGGATGATGAATTCACTTTATACAGATAAATCCCGGAAGCAACCTGAGGTGCCCATCTTACCAGTGTCCCATCCGAAGTAGCCGTCCATATTTTCATACCCATAGTATCGTAAATAGTGACCCTGTCGCCGGGATGCAAACCCACGAATGTGACAACATTTTGCCCTTGCGATGGTCGCAAAGGATTTGGATAGACATGAAAATAATCCTCAGATTCCGGTTGCAAAGTTCTTTTACAGCCGGCTAATTCCAGGGCAGTCGCCAAAACCAACTGTGTGGTCAGAAAGACCTGTTCATGATTGATATTGCTCATGCGATCTGATTTCCAATTAACGTTTGGATTAAAACCTACGGCAGTGTATTCTATGATTAAAGATATAGTGAAATCCTTTTCAAAGAAGGGGTTGCAATCAGGATTATCAAAATATCCCATATCATAATTATTGATGACTGGAAGTGTGGGGACATATTCGTCCCGGCATTCAACCATCAGGTTATAGAGTGGTTCTCCTTCAGCCCAATTAGAGATGTAGATATCACTCACACCAGTATCTGAATATCCTATGCAGTCCAAATCCATTATGGCTACCACTTGTTTTCCGGAAGCTGCCAACAAATTCGCATAAGCCTGGCTTCCCGGTGGCTCACTATACCAGAACTGTTCATTTCCCGAGAATAATACAAATTGCACTGTTCTTTCGGTAGCAACCTCTGACATTATCTTGGCGCAAGCCATCACCGCAGCGCAACCGCTGGCATCGTCATCGGCACCCTCGGCATCGTACATTGGATCTTCCGAGACCGAATCCAAATGAGCGCAAATTATTACCAGCTCATTTGGCTTGGTCAACCCCAGCTTTTCCCCAACTATATTTACGGCTGTGTTGCTGCCTATTACTGGGTCCGGATAGGTTTGCCATGTCTCCCCGCCATCTGTAGTGTGAGCGGTGATGGTGCCACCTACCCACACATCATTTTTATCATTAGGATTAAGCCAAAGAGTAAATAGAGCACCTGGAGGAGCA
>Ga0315280_10001498_pt1 | contig 39962 bp, 64 predicted proteins | sample YL17G06_40_MG_FD_203697 | JGI IMG/M metagenome (GOLD analysis project Ga0315280, IMG submission 203697) | Sediment microbial communities from Yellowstone Lake, YNP, Wyoming, USA - YL17G06_40 | ecosystem: Environmental > Aquatic > Freshwater > Lake > Sediment | place: USA: Wyoming | collected...
AACCAAAAGATTTTAGAGATGACGAATAAGGATAATAGGGATAGAACCTTTCGCGTTGCAGGAACTCTTTTAGTTCCTCGTATGACTTGAACCTATTTAGTGTAGCCGCACTGTATTCTACTTTGGTACATAACATTGCAATTGCGCTTACGCCAATGAGCAACGTTAAGATTACAACTTTTCCATTTTTCATTTAACTTCACCTTCACAGTCTGATTGTATAAAATGAGTTCGTGAGCCTTAATGCTATGTTTTAGAACATTATTGTACCAAAATTAGTACGCTTATAGTTTGGTCCTTCTATAATCGTGAAGAGGTGTTCTGCGCCTAAACAACACATATACAACTAATGCAATTGCAAAACAGACTCCGAGGACTTGAAGATTAGCAGTTGAATAAGCTGGTTTATCTAAACCATATGTTCCTTCAAGCTTTTTCATTCGTTCAGGAAGAGACTGCGCATATAGCGTTGCATCATAATGGTTTTCAGTTCTAAATTCTGCAAGCGTGATTAATGGAACTAGCGTTAGTAATAGCCCCAGAACAACGGCGACCCCGGAGTAGAGCAGAATTTTCTTCAATGTGTCCGTCTCCATGAAAAGTAAAAGAGGCTGTGGCTTTTAAGTCTACATTTTAGAACACCATGTTGAAGTTTCAAAAAGGCTTTGCCCTCCATAGCCTAAAAGTTTCAACCCAAAAAATAACGACAGCAATCAAACCAAACATCACAGTATAAAAACTCGGAGTTATCCGATACAAGACACATAGAGTCAAATAGGCTGTTAGCGTCGTGGAAAACAAGACTGAATAGAAGAGATAGCGAGGCACAAGAAAACGACCCATGCGCGTGAAGAACCGTAGAATTCCAACTTTTACTTCCTCTTCAAGGAAGTATTCGCCTGTTCCCTTTTTCCGAATAAGGCCTAGATCCTGCAACTTTTCAAGGTGATGCACGGCAATGCTGGGGCTTGAAAAGCCTAAGGCACGCTGAACTTCACGAATGCCCACAGTATGTGTGGGCTGCTGTAAAAGATACCAATAGACTATGAGAGTTTTCCCTTTTAATGCGGATTCTAAAAAAGCCAAATCAAATTCGTGTGGAGTCTTTGACACAAAGCATCGCCAAATACCCTTTATAGAAGGAGCGTTTAAAAGCGTAATCGTAAATTGCCGTCTAGGTAACTCTGGTTCCTCAGTTTACTAAGTGATGAGATATTTTATGTTTCTGTTTTGCGAGGAACTATAGACTTATAATTTTCCTTCACAAATCCAAGTTAGGTGAATGAGTTGGTTGGGAAGGATTCGAAAAAGGGGAAGTTTTAACGGTTAAAGGGAGCTATCAAAAAATTTACGGATTTTTTTGGCAGACGGCATATTTGGTCGGGTTTGCTTGCTGGATTTTTATGGGCTTTTTCTGCGCCTTTTGTGTTAACAGCGTTTTTGTCATCTTTTCAGAATTTGCCTGAAGAGACAATTTGGATATTTTTCTTTCCTCTTGAATCATCATATTGGTTAACGCGGTGGATTACAGACTTGGAGCTTGTTGATCCCCCTCTATGGGCATTTATTCTCTGGATTGTGCCTGTGTTTGTTGGCATGTTTTTAGGCGTGGTTTTCACGTATTCTATCCATCGGATTCGTGTTTGGAGACGCACACGCAATATTTCTCGTACAGTGCCGTCTGAGTAACTCTGAGATTTCATCCATGTGTCAAGCTAATGCCTTCTCATCATCCGGCAAGAAATCAATAGGCGAAACCAAAAATAAAAACGTTCCTTGTTCACTAAAGGTGCAGTTTTTCAAGCCAAAGTTCAATCTATATATAAGGGGGGTCTAGACAACACAGAGCAACAGAGAAACAGCCAACATAGAAAACATGCCAAAAAATACCAATTGGCAATCCAGCAAAAAATGTGTATTCTGGATTCATATTTTCTATTCATAAGTTAGTTAAATACCCGCAACTTATTCTCTGCATAACGATTGGAGGAAAATCCTTGAAACAGAACATAACCTTTAAACAGAGAAAAGAGTTGGAAACCAAAATGGCCAAGGTTTTTAAAGAAAACATTAAGGGGCTTTCGACGGAATTGCAAAAAATATTGGTAGATGACCTAGTCACAGCTTTCCAAAATAGAATAAACGTGTTAATCAGAGCACAGAAGAAAAGGAGCTACTAACGCAGACTAAATAGGAAAAAGACGGAGTTGGAATCCATAAAAGCTTTATATAAAGAGGTTGAGAATATGCCCAAGAGGTTTGGACAATGAGACGATCCAAACTTGAAATGTATATAGACATCCTTAAGGTATTAGCCCATCGTGGTCCATTAAAGCTAACTCACATAATGTATAAGGCTAACGTGAACTGCAGTGTACTAAAGGAATACTTGGACTTTCTAATAAAACAAAACCTAGTTGAAGAAAGAAACGTTGGGAAACGAAGAGTTGTGTATGCAGTAACCCAGAGGGGCATAACAGTGCTCAAATACTTCAGAGAACTAAAACAAGTGTTACCGTTAGTGGAAGAAGCAAGAAACAGAATACCAGTACCATACTAATCATCTTCAACTTTTTTAACAAAATCTATCTTAAATGTCCCGTAATATTTTCAACGCCGAAACACACCTTTTATCCCATTACACGCTTCTATTTTTAATGATCAAAATGTTCGAACAAACAGCAGCACTTGCCGCAGGATACACCGCCACACTATTCATCACAATGATACTGGCAATGGTACTCCTGAGCGCTTTTTGGGCTAAGACTGACATTTACAGAAAATAGAGCCTCTTAGTAAGTTAGCATTTATTTTACGAATCATTATATATGTTTCGTAAGACTTAATAAACGCTGTCTTCTTTACACTATTGTACACACGTAAAACACGCTGGGGAGCCATGGTGTCTAAACAAGAGGTTCTAGGGAAAAAACCGCTGCAAATATTGGAGAAAATCAGAGAAAACCTTGAGAAACTAAACGAAAAAATGGAAGTCATGATTGAGTTGCAGAAACATGGCAGAAAAGACATTCAACTGCTTCCAGAAGCACCACTAGACGTTATGACGTTGCTTTCTATGCCTGATCACCTTAGAAAAACAGCCATGATTGTGTGCAGACTTGGCCGCGTCACAGCAGAAGAGACTGCTCAACAAACGCGCAGAGCTAGGGCTGTTGAAAGCGCCTACTTGAACCAGCTTGTGATTATGGGACATTTGAAAAAAGAAAGGAAGGGAAGGAAAGCCTACTTCTATGTAGATAGGGAAAGTCAAGGGTGATAACTTTGGGCAAAATAATAGCTGTGCATTCGTACAAAGGCGGAACAGGAAAAACTCTCCTTTCAGTAAACTTGGCTGCAACCTTTGTTAAGCATGGCAAAAAGGTTTGTTTGTTGGACCTTGACTTCCGAGCTCCAAGCCTTTCCACAGTTCTTAAAATTGAAAAGGCAGAGTACTGGCTTAATGACTATTTAAATGGGACATGCGAAATCGATAAAGTATTGATAGACTTAAGTGGCAGAATTCAAAACAAGGGTCAACTTTTTGTGGGGTTAGCCAATCCCGCAACAGAAGCAATGAGAGAAATGTCTGCAAAGGATAGAAAGTGGGAGATGCGGGCTTTAGGAAGACTTTTGGCTCTTAGAAATTCCCTTTTAAACGATAAAGGCTTTGACTATTTAATTTTCGACACGAGTCCGGGACTACAATATTCTTCTATAAATGCTATAGTGAGTGCTGATTTAGTAATTGTAGCAACAACTCTTGACAGATCAGATGTTGACGGAACAAAACGTATGCTACGCGAACTTTATGACTTATTTGAAAAGAAGACCGACATAATTTTGAACAAAGTTCTGCACGATGTTTCTTCGAAATCGGGAAAAGAAGAGATGCAAACTAAAATTAAGGACATATATCAAGTTCCACTCCTTGGCATAATACCATGTTTCTGCGAAGTTTTAAAGGGAGAAGGAAACATCATTTTCGCTCAGGAAAGACCAGAGCATCCCTTCGCAAAAATTTTAGACGAAATAGCAGATAAGATAGATAACAATAAAACATAATTTCCCTATTGCGTCGCAATTTTATTTACCAGCTGATAAACTTTGCAAGTTCTGCATTTTTCATATTCTTTTTCTTCGCATTGATTGCATATTATTCGGTTTAATTCCTTAATTTCATTGGTCATTTCTCATCCTCTCTCAGTAAAAGAATGTTGATTTCTTGTATATACTATATTCCAATCTCGTAATATTTACGGAAGCCTAATGATGCTGCAATATGCAAGATTAGGTAAAAAAGATGACACGCAGATACTGTTAAGTCTTTTGACCAGTTGCTATAGTTATACATTACTTGAACAATAGTTCATAACTGAAATTCATAATACATATATCTTTTAATCAGAAAATCAGAAATACTGTTAAATAGTGGTATTAACGCTTATCTATGATGGAGAGTGTTAGTATGGCAACTAGGAAAAAAATCAGTGTTGTCGCTCTATTTCTCGCTTGCCAAAAGAAAATCCTACAAATATTCTTGCAGAATGATATAAACAAGAACAAAGAACTCTTTGAAAAACTGGCTAAACTATAGTCTTTTTAAGGCACATACTTTCTACTTTCTATTATGGTTTTACTAGGTCCTTCACCTCTTGCTATAAAAGAAATTCATGCTACTTTCATAAGGCAATATGGTGTAGAGGGCTACATGTGCGAGGGTATGGTAGAAGGTTGTTTAGAGAGAGCAATGACTTACATATACAAGTATCAGCCATTTCCTAAGCTATTCATGAAGGCGGGTGTGATATTATATTCTATTATTATGTTTCATCCTTTTGTAGATGGTAACAAGCGAACAGCTTTTGAAACCACAAAGATATTTTTACGATTAAATGGTTATGAGGTCATCGCGCCTAAAGATGGCGTGGATTTTACAAAAGCAATTGCAGATGGGAAAATAACAGAAGTTAGCGAAATTGCTAGATGGTTGAAGAATTATTCAAAGAGAAAGTTAGGTTATGTGCTTAATAGCTATCTCTTGAAATTTGTCTTATTGCTTTACTCAAAATCGTCAAAAGAAGAGATACAAACACTTCCAAAACAAACTTTGCTGTTATTACAAGCCATTAAGCTCTATCCAGATTAATCTTCATAGGTCAAAAGACTTAGCAGTATCTGACACGCAATAGTTTTATATGGGTTTATGATGGTAAATCTTGCTTGTGGTGGTTTAGTTTGAATAGAAATGTGGCTTTGACCTCGTTAGCCTGGGGATTATTTTTTGTTTTAATTGGCTTAAGCTGGGCTGTAAGCAATGTTGTAGATGTGGTTCCTTATGTTGCGTTAGGAGCGGGCATTATTTTAATTGGGCTTAATGTCGCAAGGACAGGTTTAGGGATGAGGTTAAGCAAGTTTAGCTTGTTCATTGGGATAGTGGCATTTGCTTTCGGCGGAGTAGCATTGATGGGTTACGAGTTGCCGTTGTTCGAAACGATAATAGTGTTAATAGGGCTTTTCATAATTGCAGAAGCAGCAAGATCGCTAACAAAATCTCGGTAAGCAGGTCTAATACTTCGCCAAAACTGGAGATTGTTAATGGGTAAGTCAGCAATTATCCTTACAGGTGGAGTTTCAAGCAGGTTTGGGCAAGATAAGGGGTTACTGCAATTGGCTAATAAGCCTCTCATAGAGTATGTTTTAGATGCAATTAGCACTCTTGTTGATGAAAAAATGGTGGTTGCTAGTTCAAAGGTTCAAGCTGAAAATTATGCAAAAGTCTTAGGTTCAGATGTCAATGTCCTTATTGATGTGGATGATGCTCAGAGTCCACTTGTAGGCGCTTTGACAGGTTTCAAAGAAGCACATGGAAGATATGCGCTTCTCCTTGCATGCGATACGCCTTTCGTTTCTAGAGATGTTGTTTCGCTTCTCTTTGAAATGTGCATAAATAGATATGCGGTTATTCCACGTTGGCCAAACGGCTACATGGAGCCTTTACAGGCTGTTTACTGCACAAAACCAGCATATGAGGCTGCCAAAAATGCCTTAAGCGAAGGAAAATTGAATATGCAGTCTATGGTAGATAGGCTGCGTGGTGTGCGTTATGTTTCTACGCTTGTTCTAGAGCAATTGGATCTAGAGCTTAGAACTTTCTTTAATATTAATACGCCTCTAGATTTGAGAAACGCTGAAAACATGCTAAAACGCTCAAATACACACTCACTTTCGCTTTCTAAATAGTTTAACGCCTTCAATATCTGTGACATATTCAAAGCCTATCCGTATTGACTAAAGTGCGCACGAGTATGCATGCGAAAGTTAATTTGCTTGACTGCAGTAGCTTAAGAAAAGGTGATGACAATATTCGAGTTTGCCGACCTCAGATTTAGACCCGTCGAGAAGGATGACCTGAAACTGCTTCATGTTTGGGAGAACGATTTCGAGTTGATGATGTATAGCAGAAGCAAACCACTGAACATGGTAACCATGGCGCAGCTAGAAGAACGGTATGAGGAGTGGATGAAAAAAGAGAAGGATCTTTACTTCATCGTGGAAAATGTGGAATCCAAAGAGCCAATAGGCTTCGCTGCCATTCGCACAGAGGTCTGGGGCAACGTGCTAGGAGCGGACGTTGGCACTTACATCGGCAAAAAGGAACTGTGGGAAAAAGGGTTCGGAAAGAAGATAACCGTGGCTCTGCTTGAAATGTCCTTCATTCACTTAAACATGGAGCGATGCCAAGCGTGGAGCGTAGAATATAATACACGAGCTCATAGGGTGCTTGAGTTCTGCGGATTCAAGAAAGGCGGAGTCGTGCGGAACACAGTGTACGTGGCAGGCAAGAAATGGAGTTCCTTCCATTTTGACGTGTTACGCGAAGAATACATGAACATACGGATGGGCTTATTAAAGAAAATGCTTGGAGAAAAAGTAGACGCCTATCTGGCGAAAACTCGGCCAATTCTTAGAGCGCGTGTAAATGGCTAAAATTATACTGCGCAGCATTGCTGTTCGTGTCGGTCATTGTAAGCTAAAAGATATTAGGGGAATTCAGAAGCTAAATCAGTTGTTTTGATTCTTGAATTTTCTTTAAGAACGGACGCAAAGCTGGTTGCAGAGTGTGATCCTCTGTCAAAGCATCTTTGGGTACGCCTGGCGTGCCTATTTTTCTGCATATGAAGTTAAGTGAATCCTCTGTGAAGTTCAGCAGGCTCTGCCCTTCGGTTGTCAGTTTGTAAACTTTCCTTGGCCGTTCGTTACTCATGTTCCATTCGCTTTTCACATACCCCTTCTTCTCTAACGCGTTTAGGAGCGGATAAATGGTGCTTGGTCCAAAGTACACTCCGAAGGTTTTGCGAATTCTTGTAATTACTTGGTAACCATGCATGGGTGTCGAACTCAAGAACTGTAGTACTATAAGGTCTAGGAGTCCCTTCATCAACTTGACTTGAACTTCTTTTGAGTTGTTTCCCATTTTATTTTCCCTTCTGTATTTGTGTCCAACAGTTTTTCTGTTAGACAAGGATACAATATGTCCTTTTTCGGACATATCTCAAGACTTTATAGAGCATAAACGGAGATATAAAGGTTCATGCTTACGCTAAACATAAAAAAGCATATCGCAGCATATTAGAATATTCCATTCTATACATAACTTAAATAAGCCCAAACATGAACCAGTACAAAATAGAACATGTGGGGCGTGAAAAAATTGGCAGAAAACTTCAGAAAAGAAATTGTTCAACGCATAACCAAGAACTTGCTTGACATCCAATTGTTAAGGCTTATTCAGATGCAACCCATGTGGGGCTACAAAATAAAAAAGCAGGTAGAAACAAAATTCGACGTAATACTAAGACACGGAGCCTTATACCCACTACTTAATGCATTAGAGGAGAAAGGCTTCCTAACAAGCCAAAAACAACAACAAGGAGGAAGAACAAGAAAAGTATACACAATAACCAAAAAAGGAAAAGAATACATAGAAACATACAATGGCATACTAAAAGAACAAATACAAAAACACGACATAAAAATGAAGAGTCATTGCACCTAACCTAATCAATCTTTTAAACAGCAACGTGAATAAGAATACAGTATGACACCGAAAATGGGAAAAGTTATAGTTGCAGATCTCAAGAAAAGAAGCAAAAAAGGGCTCGAGTTTGCAAAACAGGTATTGCAAGCAGAAAAAATAGACCATCCAAAACTGCATGACGCGCTTGAACATTACCTTACGCATTGGAACGAGTCCACGCATCCAGGATTATTCTCAATAGCATGCGAAGCAGTAGGAGGAGACCCTGATGGTGTTGTGCCGACACAAGCGGCAATAGCTATGATGGCAGCAGCATTTGATATACATGACGACATCATAGACAAATCTAAAGTGAAGCACAAGATACCCACGGTTTATGGCAAGTTTGGCGCTGAAATAGCACTTCTTCTCGGTAACGCATTCTTAATAGAAGGTTTCAAACTTTTTGTCGATTCAACAAAAACATTGCCAAAAGAAAAAGAAAAAAGAGCGCTTGAAACAATCAAGAAACTGATGTTTGAGGTAGGCAACGCACATGCGCTGGAAGTTGGTTTAAATGAGAGAAAAAACGTCACTCCAAATGATTATATGAAGATTATCGAGATGAAGGCGGCAGGGATCGAAGCAGACATACATCTCGGCGCGCTGTTTGGTGGAGGAGAAGACATCGAAGTTAAGGCTTTAGCAAGATTGGGAAGAATTCTTGGAATATTAGTTACGCTTAGGGAAGAATTTATCGATGTTTTCGAAATTGAAGAGCTTTGTCAACGAATCTCTGTCCACGATTTGCCTTTGCCTCTCTTGCTTGCAATGCAAGATCAGGAAGCTAAAGGAAAAGTTATGAATATAATCTCAAAATCCAAGATAACTGAAAGCGATGTTGCTGAACTAGTTGATATTACTCTTGATGCTGAGCCTGTTGTGGAATTTAAAGGTAAAATGCATCGCTTAATAAAGGAAGGATTAGCTCTAAGTGATAACCTACTAAACGTGAAGCTACAACGCAAAATTCAAACTATTTTATCTTTTATGCTTGAAGACTTGTAGCCTTTACCCCATCAACCGAATGGGTATTTCTTTCTTTGCTTTTTTAACTGCTGCCTTCTTCATCTCATTTCCCTCGGGTATTATTGTAGAACATATCTACTAATAAAGTTTGTTGTTAAACATAAATACAGAATGGTGATTAACAATAGTTTTATCTTCAAAAGGCGCATGTCTTAACGAGTTACAGTAATGATTTCCTTAAGAGCGCTCAGAGAGAAAACCGCTTGGAGAGCAACAGCACCGTCGATTCTCCTAGTGCTCAACAGTTTAGTATGGTACATCTTAACCTACGCTGCCTTTCTTGCGATTGTGAATCAACTGCATTTGCTTGATACAGAAAAATTGGGCTTGTTCACCACATATTTTGCGGGCATTGCAATTTCGGCAATACTTGGCGCAAAGTTTTTACCACATGCACGATCCAAGTTTCTAAATTTATGGTCTTTTATGGGAGCGATCGCGACATTACTTTTGATTGCGGTTTCTGGTAATGGTATGTTAGTCAATGCTTTGCTTGCTTTTTTTTTGGGCGTTTCGATCGGAGTAGGATTGCCTTCTTGTTTAAGCTATTTTGCCGACTTAACATCTGTTGAAAACCGCGGTTTTATAGGTGGAATAATATGGAGTGCAGTAGGATTCACTATTTTGATTTTTGCCTTTTTAATAAACATGATTGGACAATGGGAAACCATTATTGTACAATGGGAAACAATTGTCGCGCTAACAATGTGGCGACTTTTTGGCGGCATCGGTTTTCTGGCTCTAAACAGAAAACATAAGACGCTTGGTGCACAAAAATCTCCCAGCTATTTAGAACTCTTTCGCAAGAGAGAGATATTGTTGTACTTGTTTCCATGGATCATGTTTTCCCTCATAAATTTTGCAGAGGCACCTATATTAGAAAGCGTTTTTGGTGCGGATTTTGGTTTTGTACAACTTCTGGAATGGGCCTTTGTGGGCATCTTTGCGATTGTAGGCGGCATTGTTGCAGATGTCGCAGGAAGAAAACGAGTAGTTATCTCAGGCTTTGTAATGCTTGGCATTGAGTACGCTGCGATGAGTGCCTTTTCTAATGCACCGGCTACTTTGTACTTGTTTTTGACGCTCGACGGTATAACATGGGGATTGTTTGCTTCAGTCTTCTTTACGGCTATTTGGGGGGATCTTGGCGAAAATCGTGAAAAGGAGAAATATTATGCTTTGGGTGGGCTTCCTTATCTTCTTGCGAACTTCTTGTACATACTAATAAGACCCTATGCTAGTGCTATTTCCCCAACAGCAGCTTTCTCTTTCGCAAGCTTCTTCCTTTTCTTGGCTGTTATTCCTTTGATGTATGCTCCTGAGACTTTGCCTGAAAAGAAAATTAGGGAAAGAGAGCTTAAGGGGTACATTGATAAGGCAAAAAAGGTTAAGGAAAAATACACTTAAGAATCAGAGTGCTACTCTCTTTTTGAAAAGAAATGTTCTTTCATGTCATATTGACAGGCGAATGCAATTCGCAGTGCAGATACTGTTTTGCTGAGGCAATGGAAGATGTAGATGAAGATTTCTCTGGTTTCGATGTTGACTACTCTCTGCCAAAGAAGATAAGTTATGATGTTGATTTGCTTGAGAGACTCTGCAGAAAAGACCCAGAATGCGTGTTGACCTTTTACGGCGGCGAACCGCTCCTTTGCACAGAAGAGATCAAACAAATCATGAATCGCGTGAACGCCAAACACTTCATGATCCAAACAAATGGATTACTTTTGAACAGTCTGGAACCTGAATACGTCAATCGCTTTCATACCATTCTTGTCTCAATAGATGGTGACGAAGTGTTAACAGACTATTATAGGGGGGAGGGCACTTTCAGGAAAGTAATTGACAATTTAAAGTTGATTAAGCGAAACGGTTTTGGAGGTGAGTTGATTGCCAGAATGACGGTTATGGAACAAACGGATATTTACAAGCAGGTCACATGGCTCGTAGATAACGAGGAATTTTCATTTTCTTCGATACATTGGCAACTGAACGCTGGCTTCTGGAAAAATGATTTCGCAAGGAGAGATTTCAAAAGGTGGAGCGAAGAAAACTACAACTCTGGAATACGAGAACTTGTTAAGTTTTGGGTTGACTCCATGGAGAAAAACGGAGTTGTACTGCGACTTTATCCATTCCTTGGAATCGCTCAATCACTTCTATCAGGCAAAAAAACAAGTCTCCTGCGTTGTGGAGGAGGATGGATAAATTATGCCATACAAACAGACGGCCACATTGTTCCATGTCCAACCATGTGGGGAATGAAAGACTATTATTTAGGACACATCAGCAATGCAGATCCGTTGAAATTAAAGAAAGTTTTCGTAGGTGAGCCATGCACAAAATGCGACGTTTTCCACATCTGCGGCGGCCGTTGCTTATATGCAAACGTTACCAAGCGATGGGCGGCAGAAGATTACACTCTAGTTTGTAACACTGTGCGAAATCTTATAGACGCAATAGCCAAAGAGCTACCGAGAATTAGAAAGAATATTGAAAATGGAAGAATACGCCTAAAAGATTTTGAATTTATGAGGTATAATGGATGCGAAATAATTCCGTGAAGCTCAAATCTTTGTTATTTTCCGCAAGGCACCTAACTCAGTGAGCAATAATAGAAACAAGAGAATAGGAGAATCACTGCTATTATCGCAAGACGGTGGGCACGTGGCAACTGCATTTTACATTCCGAACAGTAAACTTGCCGACCAGTTTGGTAAGGTTTTGTATGTAACTCTCTCATACTCACAGTGGTGAAAGGAAGGTTAATGTGAAACTCTAAATCTAGCTTTTACCTAATCTTTTTGCAGGTGAACCATATGTCTTTGACTTTGCAGGATGCTCAGCATCTCTGTTGGAAAAACTTTAGGAAGATTAATGAGAACCTCGACCCAGCGAGAGGACAAGGCTGGACCCCTTTCGTGATGGTTACTGATTTGCTTGAGGAGGCTGGCGAAGTAGCTGCAGTCGTTAAGGGGTTGGAGGGTTTTAAGCCGCCTGAAAAGCCCAAAACAAAAGAGATGTTAGCCACAGAACTTTCAGACCTGCTTTACATAATCTTTATTTTGGCTGAACATTACGGCATAAACCTAGAAAAATCTTTTCTACAAACTGTAAGCGACTACACAGTCAGATTCATAAAATGAGTTGATGCCAATTATTTAACACCTGAAAATGTGAGAAACGCTGGATATTTCATACCATATTTATCTATTAGCTTGCCTAGACTTTTCTCTACATCTGCATCAAACCATACCTGTGCATGGCTTAAATCTTGTTTTGCAAGGTCTGGTGAAAACCAAATATCAGTTTCAACCTTTTCCACACGAATATCCGCAAGTTTGGCTACTTTCATGGCTTCAATGATTTCAGGCGGTTCAAAAAAGGAGTCACCACTTTCTCTATGAAGCCTAATGTATGCCTCTTCAGCCTCATTCTTCGGCTCGGTGCACAATTCGACAATGCCGATCCTTCCTCCGCCTTCTTTAACTATTCGAGCCATCTCTTTGACAATCATTGGCATAGCTTTGGGCTGTTTCAATTCTTCAAGAAGACGGTAGCTTGCAACCACATCAGCAGATTCGTTAGGTAAAACATTTTTGAGATTAACCGCATCCGCTTGAATAAAGGTAACTACATCCTTAACACCGTGTTTATTTAGGCGATCCATAAATTCCGCCAAATATTCATCAGAAACATCAACAGCCAAAACTTTCCCCTTTTTTCCAATAGTTAATGCCAGAGAAGCCGTAAACCCACCCTGCCCACAACCCATGTCAACCACAGTCATGCCGTGGCATACTCCAATTTTCTGCACAATCTTCAACTTCAGTTTAAAAAGGGCGTCTTCGAGTTCTTCGGAATCCGTTATATTCCAGCCCATACAACTTCCCCGCCTACATTTCTAGTTTGATATTAATTTCCTAACGGGCTTTTATAAAGAACCTGTTGTTATTCCGTAGAGTACCCCGAAGATTACGCTGCATATCCATGCTATGAGGGCAGCGCGCGCTTATTGCCCTGAAGCTTCCTGATGGAGATTTTGAATGTGTTTGTTTATTAGATTCCTAAAGTCCTCAAGAGAAGGAAATGTACCGTCTAAGACAAGCTGACCGTTGATGACAATGAATGGCACGCGTGTGCCTGCTGAAAGAAGCTTGTAGATATGAGATGGATATGTGTCGTATGATCTTCGGCTACTTACTATCTCCCTTTCGATCTCGAGTTGTTCCTTGAACTCTTGCTTTAAGGCGTTCACAGTTTCGTTTCTTTCTATAAGCATCTTTCGTAACCTTTCAATCGCATCTATGGAAGCTATGCCAGGACCGCAACAGCCGGTAAAGGGGTCTCCCTCATATATTTCAACTTTTACCTTAGCTTTTGACATGCACACCCGCTCTATATGCAATCATTTTGTTTCTTGCTCCTTGATGTGAGCACTCAAGCGCAAAATGTGTTTTACCTCATCTACACTTGGGATTCTTCCAGTCACAAAAACTTTCCCATCTATTGCGACTGCTGGAGTGAACACAAGCCCATATTTCGTTATGGTTGACTTGGAATACGCATCAATTTTCTTGACTTCACAATTAAGCTGTAATTCCTTCACCGCTTGCTTTACAATTTCTAATGCCTTCATGCACCGCGAACATGGCGGCTCAGGTCCGAAAACTTCCACAATCATTGTGTTTTCACCTCTTTTACCTGTTCGTACCCATACTTCTCCCTCAGAGCTCTAAGCGTCTGCTTCAACTCTTTCCTAGAAGGGAAGCTTATAGCACCTACTGGACATCGTGGTCTACACGATTCGCAACTCACTAGGCAGTCATAGGGTCGCGCAACCACAACCTTGTCTCCCTGTTTCTCGTAAACGTGGTCGTGGCAGAACTCCACGCAAACGCCGCAACCAGTACACAAGTCATAGTTAATTCTAGGATACCACTCTATTTCCTTTCGAGGAAGCCCCGAATAAGTCTTCTCGCTCATCAACTCACCCCATTTCTGGTTGGTTTTCAGTTTGGTGCTTCATGGTTGTTGGAACCTGAATGTCTCTAGTAGCTTTTATGTAGGATATAGCGCCTATTGCTGCCAGCACCGCACCACAAATGTAGAATCTGAACGCGCACACGATCCCCATAACATCAGAACAAGCCCTAGCCACGACAATGCAACCATAGAGATTGTTACGTTATCATGCTTATGGGCTACTTGTGGCGTATCCATATTTCTTCCTTAAATCCCGTAGCATTTGTTTCAGCTCTTCTTTAGAAGGAAAGCTAATGGCTCCAGTGGGGCAACGAGGCGCACAGGACTGGCTGGGCACGTTACAATTGTATGGGTCGTCGACTACCACCTTGTCTCCTTCTCGCTTGTACACTCTCATGTGGCAGTAGTCAACGCAGAAGTAGTCGCACTTGCTTGGGTCGCATTTTTCATAGTCTATCTTTGGGTACCAGTTTATCTCTTTTCTTGGAAATCCATATGGTTCTTGGGGTGTCTTGACTTTTTCTCCGTAAGATCTTTCTGATTCAAGATACTTTTCTCCCATCTATTGCGCCACCAGCTTGTTAACGACTTCCTCAACTTTCTTCATGGCTTCCGGAGTTTCCATGTTTCTTAAGTCCAGAGAAACTACCTGTTTGTCGAAGTCAAGGCCTTTCTCTGCGAATGCATCCTTGAACATCTTCTTCTGCATTCTGGGGTCGCAACCGCCAACAATGTACATCGTATCCTTGTCGCCAGCACGGAGATAGTCCCTCCAGAAGTTATCTCCATCTGTTACACATAGTTGCGGATGAACAATAGCATACTCCACGTCAAGCTCATTTCTAACAAAGTTTATCAGCTTCCACAGATCCAACTTTGCAAATCCGGGGCACTCGCCAGTGCAGAAGCACATTATAAATCTCGGCAACTTCTTTTCACTCATATATTAGTCACCTTGTTGGAAAATTATCAAATCTAGATATTTAAATTTATTGCTATATTTGTCCTAAATCTCTCGACGACTTTATTCGCTTTTTTTGCATAATAGTCTCTTTTTAATTGAAGTTTTAGTGATGCTCTTAAGGGAACAGTTCTATCTCTTTTGTTTTCCCGCACTTTAGACATACAAGCTTAACATGCGTTCCTTCATGCGTTCTTTCAACAGCTTTCCATCATGGTCACATTCGTTTTTCTCTCTTTGCTCTGCACCACTCTTATTCATAGACGTCCCTCATACCATTGGTTATAGATTAAAGAATTTAAATCTATTATTTTAACTTTTCTTTAACATGTCACTTTAGAAAACGGGGTAAAATCTAAAACATATTTAAATATCTTGTTTTATTACTTACCTAAATGGGATACATAAATGTCTAAACCCAAATTTGACGAAAGGCTCATGCGGTTGCTAAGCTTAAAAACTTGTCCAGACGATAGTGTATCAAAGTACGCAAATGAACTCAAGCAGATTGCTGACGAAATTGCAGATGCCAAAACAGCTGAAATGCGGAGCAGGTTTTTTAAGGCCTTAGCAGATGTTACAAGAGTGAGAATTCTTAAGCTTCTAGAAGTTAAGGAGATGTGCGTTTGTGAAGTCATGGTTGCTTTGGGTTTAACTCAGCCCACAACCTCCCATCACTTACGAATTTTAGAAAATGCTAGTCTGGTGAACGACAGAAAAGAAGGGAAATGGGTTTATTACAGCATAAGTGATCCCAAACTAATTGAAAACATGCACAAGCTGAACATCCTTTAAAGATAACATGGTAAGCTTGTATTGTTCTTATTTGGTTAAAGTAAGAACAAATTTAAATTTTTATAAACAATAAATTTAAATACTTGCATACAATCCAGTTCTGCTCTCTAGGTGAGAGATGTTTGAAGAAAATGCTGGTCGGTTTTGATGGTTCAGAAAATTCGAAAAGAGCGCTGGCAGAGGCGATTGAAATTGCAAAGAGATTTTCAGCGGAAATAACTGCTGTAAATGTTTACCACATTCCTGCAGGTCACGATTTAAGCCAGCGGGTTCTGGAGAAAGCTAGGGTTATGTTAGAAGATGGGGAAGTCAAATTTCAACTCGTTTCGGTTCTGAACCCCGATACTTCAAGGGCTATTACGGAAATGGCAAAAAACGAGAAATTTGACTTAATTGTGGTAGGACATAGAGGGATGAGTGCGGTCAAAGCTTATTTGATGGGAAGTGTTTCCAAAAGGATATGCTCAGAATCCCCTGTAAACATACTTATTGTAAAATAGTTTTCAATCGTAGGCGTGGAAACATTTGTCGAATGAAGATGTATCCGCTAAAAGGGAAGCATCTCTTGGAATTTTCGAAAAATATTTGACGTTGTGGATTGCCATCTGCATAATTGTGGGTTTGCTTGTCGGAAGGTTTCTGCCGCAGTTTGGACAATTTATGGATTCTTTGAAGTTTAGTAAATTATCGATTCCGATAGGTATCCTTCTGTTTTTCATGATGTATCCCACCGTTGTTGGAATACGCTTTAGCGACATAAAAAAGGCGGTGCAAAGACCTAAGCCGTTGCTTGTTACGATAATTGCAAACTGGGTGATAGCTCCACCATTAATGACACTCTATGCAAACATTGTCCTAGCCGGGAACCCACAATACATTGCCGGGGTCATACTTCTCGGTTTGTCACCTTGCACAGCTATGGTCATGTGGTGGATGTTTCTTGCTAAGGGTGATTTAGCACAGGGACTGATCAACACAGCGGTCAATGCGTTATTGATGCTCCTCTTATATGCGCCGCTTGCAGCATTATACTTAAGCGTGAGCAGCATTGCCGTTCCGTGGGATTTGATAGCTGTTAGCGTCTTGGTTTTCATAGCGTTGCCAGTGGCAGCAGGAGGGATTTCCCGCAAACTAATACTGAAGAAGAAGGGCGAGGGTTGGTTCAACAATGCGTACATTCCTCTAGTCGGAAAGATATCCATCGTTGCGTTGCTGACAACTTTGATAGTCCTGTTCTCGCTCGAAGGAGAAGTTATTCTGAACAATCCTTCATTGGTCGCTTACCTTGCAGTTCCCAACTTGATGCATTACGCCACCATGATTACATGGACCTATCTTCTCGGATATTTTGCGGGTTGGGCTTATGAAACCGCCATAGACACTACTCTCATAGGCTCTAGCAGCCACTTCGAAGTAGCCATCGCAGTCGCAACAACACTTTACGGTATCGGATCGGGCGCAGCCTTAGCAACAGTCATAGGGCCACTGTTGGAAGTCCCATTGATGCTCTCTTTGGTCAAGCTCGGTTTACATACAAGAAAATACTTCCCAAGGAAGAAACTCTGACCCATTTCCTTCCGCACACATATTTTGGAGTTTGCTTCGGCTCGAGCAAGACAGTTTGTCTTCTTCTTGCCACTATAATAATATAAGCTTAGTCGATGTATAAAGCCTCTAAACCTCGACCTAAAATCATTGAATTTCGATGTTCTCTTTTTGGTATCCTTGCTCAATAAAAAATGCATATGCCTTCTCTCTTTGGTCGCCTTGCAACATAATTTTGCCGTTCTTTGCTGTTCCACCACATGCAGCAAACGTTTTCATCTTCTGTGCAAGGCGTTTCAGATTTGCATCTTTGTCGTCTATTACGTCGATTATCGTCACAGGCTTATTGAATCTACGTGTTTCAAGGCGAATCCTGATCTTCTGTTGTTCTATGCTTATCTGTTTGCAAACACACCTGTCTTTGGGAAGCCCACAAATAGGGCATATCGCGGCCAACGTGATCCAGACCCTTTTCCTCTATAATAGGTAGCAACTGAAGGATATTTGGATACCGTTAGCTCCTTGCATGGCAATTAGTCTATTCTAACCAGCATCTTCATCCATCTTTAATCTTTGTTTATCTAGAGAAAAGGACCTCTACCGGCATGCATGTCTCGGTAAGAAACCATCAGCGGTTTCGGAATCAAATATTCTGATGGCATAAGTTTTTTCAGGTTCTAGCAGCAATTTCTATTATTCGTGAAATCTCTGAATTTAGGGATTCTGGTAATCCCATTATGCTTACGTCCATAAAGCCTCGGATGATCAAAGAAACTGCTTGATCTCGCGATAACCTTCTTGTCATTAGGTATACGATTTCTTTTTCTGAGATTTTGCCTACGGCTGCCTCGTGGGTTATTTCGACGCCCTTCTTTCTTGCTACCAGCTCAGGTATGGATTGTATGAATGATTCATCATTAATGATGAGGCCTTTGCATTCCAAATGACCTTTACACTCTGGGCCATTTCCTTCTATTAAGCCTCTAACAATGATCTTTGAGCCTTCTCTGGTTATGGCTCTGCTAATCATTTCTGCCTTGCTACCTTTCCCGTTAAGAATAGCTTTTGATCCGATGTCTAAAAGAGAGTTTTTATGGCCGTAGAGGATGCTGTTGAAGCTAACTTTCGAGTCTTCGCCGTTGCAATAGGCAATTGGATACATTTGCACGTCTCTGACTGGTTTTAGGCATATGTAATTTGAAACAAATGTTCCTTTATCCTCTATCATGGTTGCGCTTCTTGGTCTCACAATTGTTTTTTCTTTCCACTGATGTACCATTGTAAAGTTGAGCGAGGCTCCCTTTTTGACGTAAATTTCTGATATGCCAAGATGAGCTGCGTTCTCCACTGTGGAATGCTGAAGGCAACTTGTTATTATATGAGCTTTTGACTCCTCCTCTGCAATGATAACGTTGTGTACTCTTTGCTCCAAATTTTTCTGCGTTATCATTAGGCACGCTTGAAGAGGAAACGTTATTTCCGCGTCGGGCAGGATTCTCATAAAGTAGCCTCCGCTGAAGCTTTCAGCAACTTTCCTCGTGAACTCGTCTTGATCCCTAGGGACTGCTTTCCACATATACTCGTTGAGCCAAGAATATTTTTGTAAGGCATCCTTTATGTCCATCAGTTCTATTTTTCCCTTAAAGACTTCGTTGACTTTAGAGTATATAGTAGCTTGGTCAATATGGAAAAAAGTGCCTGCACGCTCTTTCTCGCTTGAGACGCCGGCTTTGTATGCCTCTTCGAGTATTTTATGCGGAATGCTGGTTAATTCATCTTTATTTGCCAAATTACCATCTCTCAGTAGTTCTTTCTTCGCATTTAATGCATCCTTCGTAACCTTCTCTCTTAATGTTCTCGTATATGCGTTTAGGATTAGAAAAACAGTGAATTGTTCCGTCAAGTAAAACGCAGCCATATTTAGCCTTTACGTAATCTAGTATGTCACCTTTGTGTGTTATAACTAGAGCTGAGCTCCCACTGTTTTCTACATACCGCTGGATTTCGTTGGTAATTAGTTTCAAGCTTTCGACATCAACCCCTGAATCAGGCTCGTCCAGGAGAAGAAGCTTGGGTTTGAGGAATATTAACTGAAGGATTTCAGATCTTTTTCTCTCTCCTCCGGAAAATCCTACATTAGTATCCCTATTCAAGAAATCAGTAAGCTTGAAAGCTTCTATGAGGCTCTCTTCTTCCCCACCAAAATCCTCTTTAGGAGTTTTGCCTAGGCACAGTTTCAGTAAATCTGCAAGCTTCACACCAGTGATTTCTGGGGGATTCTGAAAACTTACAGCGATGCCCATTTTAGACCTTTCCTCGACACTTTTGGCGGTAATATCGTTTCCCATGAAAAATATTTTTCCAGAGAGCACTTCGTACGAAGGGAGCCCAATAATAGCGCTAATGAGAGTTGTTTTCCCAGAACCGTTCGGCCCGAAAAGAACGTGACTCTCACCACTTTTCAAGTCAAAACTAACGCCATTGAGGATCATCTTATTTTCGACTTTAACTCTTAAATCCTTGACTTCTAATACATTCATATTTATCTCGTCTAGCCTTCTCCCAACACGTAATAAACCTTTTGAAAGCGCATAAACCTCAAAAAGGAATATTTCAGATGTTTCAAGCTATGCCTTACCCTTTATGTGGTTTTTTGCAAAGACTGTCGGATCGAATTGACTGTGTCTTATCGAAGAGTTCTATGCCTATCAGAAGTAATAACTGCAACATCGTAGCCTAAATCAATTCGTTTGCCTTCAACCCTACAATTATTAACACAGAGGGCCATCCGAATCTTGAATAGGTATCCATAGCCTCCTCCAAGATTCGACCTTCCATAATTATCTTTCCAATCTTTAGACCACTCTCGCGGATTGAATCGTTGATGTGAAATTTCTCGTCCTCATACCCTCTCACGACAATCCAGTGGGGCAGATGAGGTGGGTTTCTTGCTCCTCTTGCCTCTGCAATGTAGTAGGAATCTACTAGTGCAATTACGGGACTATGATTAGACAACGCCCTTCTAATATCGAGCAGTGTTGGGTTTCTATCAAGAATAGCTGAAGTGATATGTCTTTTCAGTATCCTACCGTGTGCTTTGAAGAAATCAAGGAAAAGCTTTCTCTCCGCAGGGTCAGTCTGGCAACATTTAAGCAGTATTCTGCCTTCGCCACTCGTTCCCTGTTTCATGATCAGCTTCGTTTCGAATCCTTTCTTAATGAAGAACGTTGCAATTCGATACGACGACGAGAATTTGAAGGGTAAGGCAACTATCTCCGTCCAGATCAAGAACTCGTTTCGCTTGGAAAGTTGTACATTTCTATCAAAGTACCTCCAGACCATAAGAGTTGCGCATGCACCACACGTAAAATCTGTCGTCTGTCTGTAGAGCGGTACATCTAGTAACATATGTTCTTGTCCCTTCTCACTGCAAAGTTGCTCCTCACTTTATCACCAAAGAGGCACATATCAAGGGTTGTGCAGCCCCTTCTCTGCCGGCTGCAACCGTTCATGCAGGCACGCTTCAGACTGGCTTTTCGCGTACACAAAATGACGTCTATGTTAGGTATCTTCTTTAGTTTCATATGCTAGAGCCTTCGCACCATTACTTTTCAGGTGGTACTGTCGGGAAAGGGAAGAGTCATTGAAACGGAGTTTTCCTGAGGAAATCATTTTTAGATAATCTAAATGCGTTGTATCGATTCCTTTCATTATGCATGATGAAATCAAACTCGCAAGTCCTACATCCAATACATTTATCGTAGTCAACCACTATCATTTTTTCCATATACTTACCTCGTGCATCGAAGACGATACTTCTTTTTCTAGCTGCACCTCGGCAAATTTCACATCCAAAACTATGTATTCGCTGTTTTCAGGTGCCATTTTATTGGTGGCGTGCGTGTTGACACCCTTCTGTTAATGCTACAAGCTCATTTTTGGTATACGCGGCTACTACTTCTTTTGCAGTGTTCTCATTAGCCCTCAGCACCGCTACGCCGGCGTCTTGAAAGATGCTTAAAGCTCTTGGCCCCATTCCATAAGTGATGAGCGCGTTCGGTTGAAGCTGTAAGATTCGATCGGCTGGTCGGCCTGTGCCACCGAAATGCTCGCTTACATTGGATTCTGTTCTCAAGCTTAAGACATTCCCATTCTCGTCTAAGTCGATAACAGCAAAGTATGGTGCCCTTCCGAAATGTTCCGATAACCTAGCATTTAAGCCGCTTTCGTCAAGCACTGGAATCACTATTCTGTCTGCCACTACATCACCTCCTTCTCTTATCATATTTTTCAACAGCCTCCATCATTTCTCGGCCCCTTGTTCATGTAAACTCGGCTTAAGCGGGCTTTCTAATTGCTTTTTATGCTCCAAAAATTGTTCAATTTTCTTGACGATTTCTGCAAATGCTTTTGTTGCGGGTGAGTCTATATGTTCGGTTATGAACGGTATTCCATTGTCAGAGTCTCGGCAAATTTCTGGGTCAATTGGAATGCTCCCGAGAAAAGGAACTGATAAATCTTCTGCTATTTTTTGTCCACCGCCAACTTTGAATATGTTAGTTTCTGTTCCGCATTTTGGGCAGACGAAACCGCTCATGTTCTCGATTATGCCAATTACTGGAACACCTAGTTGTCTAGCGAACGTTGCAGCCTTTTTCACCACGATCTGTGAAACTTCCGATGGTATAGTCACTATAACAACGCCATCCATATCTGGAATGAGTTGTATAACACTTAACGGTTCATCACCAGTTCCTGGTGGAAGGTCTATGAACAGAAACTCGAGCTCACCCCACATTATATCGGATAGAAACTGTTGGATCGCCTTCATTTTTAAGGGTCCGCGCCAAATGACAGGAGCTTCATCGCTCGGGAGCAAAAAGTCCATGGATACAACTTTAATTCTCAAAGGTCCGATGACGGGCAAAATGCCTATCGGATTAGCTTGAAGCCTCTGTCCCTTCAAACCTAACATCTTCGGCACACTTGGACCGTGAATGTCAGCGTCAAGGATGCCAACACGGTTAGCATATCTGTGCATTGCAAAAGCCATGGCCAAATTCACAGTCACGGTGCTTTTGCCAACGCCGCCTTTGCCGCTTATAACTGCTATCTTATGCTTGATCTTATTCATTTTGAGCTTAAGCTTCTGCTGTTCTTCATAGTGCGTTTTCTTAGGATCTGAGCATGAATTTGCCTTTGAACAAGAATCGCATTTTCCGTTGCATTCTTGAGTCATATGACACCTTCTAGGTTTGGCTAAGGTTTTTCTTCGCGGTTTTGAAGTATTTTTGTTTACTTTTCTAAGATTGTCTTCACAATGAGTTCTTTTGCCCTCTTAATGTCATCGTTAGATATGTATTTCTCTACACCCAAGCCTTTGCCAACGTCGATGTGTAACGCTTTCTTCTTCATGCCAATGTCTCTAACTAGCACGATGCTCTTGGCAATTTTGAAGCCAGCGGCCTCAATCGTCTTTCGAGCACATTCAAATGGGCAGCCATCAATGGTGATTATCTTCTTAGCAGCCTTTGACTTTCCCAAGACTGGCGGTACCTTCAGCGGCACTGATGGCAAACAGCCTATTGCTACTTTTTCTAGGCCAAGTTCTTTAACCGCTTCCAAGCAAGCTAGAGCACTTGTTATTCCTGTGTTTGATAGTCCTCCGAAGCAGGAGAAGATTATGTTCTCATGGGTTGGCATGCCTTCACGCCATTCTTCTTGTTCAGTCATGTTTAATTCTCCATATTTTCCCAAATCGCTGGGAACATTCTGAGCAATCGCAAGAGTTAATAGCAATATTTAAAGTTTGTTATATATTTTTCACAAAAACAATGATGTTTAAGGCGATAAGGCGGAATTGCCAGCAAAGAAAAGAAGCAATGTAAAACTTCAAACAAGGCTCTTTATTGCAGTTCTAAGATAATTTTGCTTCATTTATGACTATTTCAGTTATCTTCTTCACATCTCCCTGATAGATGTCAAGTGTAGGCACCTTTTGCAAGTACTTAGATATGTCAATCTCATAATCAATCCTTTTTCCAGCTTTCTCTAAAACTTTCGAGGCACATCTGTTACCGCATCCGTTTATAACGATGTTCTTTTTTGCTTTCTCTGCAATGTCTAAGTGAGGTTTCGAGCCCGCAGCGACAGCAGTTGTACAGCACATCCTAGCTTTGTCCAAGTTAGTGAGCAGAACCCCTACTGCATGCCCTATTTGGCCTACGTTTGCAGCGCCATCGCAAACCCACACTACATTTTCATGCTCAGCAACTTTATAGCAGAGCGGAAGTATCTTGGGCTGAATAAGTGTTTCTCCCGACATTTCTCAGTTCACCTCCCTTTTGATCTTCATCCATATTTTTTGATGGAGGATACATATGCACAGATATCGCATCCTATATACTTATCATAGTCGCATACCACGATTCCTGTTGTCTTCCATTTTAGCTGATCACCGACGTCTAATCGATAGCGAAATAGCCTTGTTTAAATTGGCTCATGTCAACCGCAACATTACATGTGGAGCCACTGCATTTCTTACGGTGTTCGAAACAGTACAATTCTCTTCAGCAAGTTTAACTAGCCTTTCCAGTTTTTCACGGTCTTCAGTCCTTGCTTCAATTAAAACGTTTACGTTAAGCGTTACGAATGATGCAGGGTGTTCGTTGTACTCTTTGGTTCCAGTTATCTCCATGTTAACACTCTTGAGACCTAACCGCATTTTTTGGCCAATTCTGGATATGTTAGTCATGAGACAAGCTCCCAAAGCCGCTAAAAACATTTCTGTAGGCGCTGGACCAAGATCGCTGCCTCCTTCCTCCTTCCCAGAATCGATTACTACAGTGTGACGTCTTATCTTAACCTCGGAGCATACTCCTCCTTTCCAGGTGAGTTTAGCGTTTAGCTGTTTCTTAACATTCTCTCTTTTAGTCATTTATGCAGATCGCCTTCGTTTATGTCAACCATTATTTTTTAAAATTTGTTAACGGCAGCCACATGACTGACCTGATGAGCCCGAACTGGCTACTATGCGATTCTCGTTGTAAAGTTTTATCCAACATTCTTGACAAACCATGATGCGGCCCTTGTCCTTGTGGTTCGCGCCAAACAGGCTTAGGTCTTCACCGCTTTTGGAGCAAAGAGCGCATTTACCCATCTAAACCCAGCTTTTACAGAGAGTCGATGTTTGAGGTTTCTAGTATTTGAAATGACAAGCCGTAAGGCATGATGAGGTCAACTTTGAGTTGCAAGTCGTTTCTTTCCTCGTTTTCTTTGAAGAACTTCTTTATGAGGTCGCATGCAAAAAACGGTATTCCATTGGCGTTATCTAGCATTTCAGACCCGCCAGGTGTTTGCTCAACTACTTCAACCTTAGGCACAGAGCCACAGCAACTTTTTCCTAGATCAAGATAAACAGCGGGGTTTTTTATTTTCTCCCTTTCAGCTACTGACTTTATTTCTTCTAAGGCTTCTTTGGTAACAGTGATTTTCATACAACTTTCCTCTTTGCAGATGTTTTTGATAGATGTTTTAATAAATAACTGTTTCCAAAATTCGCCACGTTTTGTTCGGAAAGAATCAACCTAATCAAATCGTTTAGGCTTATGCCTACATAGATACGCATGTTTTTATTCACCCACCCTTTAGCAATTCATAATGCTTTGAAATAACTAGGATAAGTTGATCCCGCAAATCGTCTCCAGGGAGATTTCGTTTTTGCAAATTCTCAAGTTCTTCAGCCAATTCGTTATCTTCAAGCGTTTCGGTCACCCATTTCTCAAAATCCCCGCGATAGAGGTGAAACTCGAGAGATTTTACTTCAACCTCCCTTATTTTATCCAGAAATTCTTTAAGGGATGTAGCGGCTTCACCCGTGTAGTTTCCAATCGAAGTAAAAAAGTAAAAGGCTTCATTCTTTGAAAGTTCTCTGAAAATGTGAGAAACGTTAGGAAAGTGCTCGGTTAATTCTGCCTTATCTTTGCCCGTTTCCTTCATTACTTTTTTCTCCTAAATGCATGCCAAAATCGATATATTTAAATCTTTTTATATTGATATCAACGATAGGATGTTAGACTTTGCAAGTCGAGAAGATTGATATAACTGAAAAGACTCCATGCCTCCTTGAGCCGAGGAAACTTCAGGTTTCCGCACAGGTGGACAGACCGTTAAGTGAGATATTACCGATACTATTTTTGGCTTTACCACATTCGAATTATTCTAAGGCTTTCGGTTCAGTAACTTTCCTTCTAAGGGGAAAGCTGGTGACCATATACTCTTCCGGAAAAATTAATTTAGGTTACGTGGTAAGGGAAGAGATTGCAGTAGCTCTTTTAGAGGATATAAAAAAAACTTGATAAACAAGGCATTTCAATACTATGAAAGTCACGGTCCGCTTGATCCAAAGCTTGTTGAGATGAAGGGAAAAGTCACCCCGCTTGAAATATATAATTACCTTCCAAAGACAAACTGTAAAGAATGCGAAGAGCAAGGATGCTTCCCTTTTGCTGTCAAGCTTTCAAACGGTGAAAAAACCCTAAAAGAATGCCCTCCCATTAATGGAGTCCAATACGCGGAGAATAAGTCGCGTCTTGAAAGGATGCTACAACCTATAAAGTTAGAGTAAAGCCCCACAGCTCAGAAATCTTTGTGCCCTTTCCTAAACTAACTGTTCAATTACGCGCTTTAAAAGAGCATCAATCAGTTCTGGGGTAATCGCATCAATCGCCATGAATATTCGTGGGTCTGTGATTGAATAGAGCCTTCTGTTGCCTTTTTTTCGGTCATTAATTATTCCGCAGCTTTTCAGAATTGCCAGATGGCGGGAGACTAACGGCTGAATTATTCCAACATGCATAACGATGTCGCATACACATTTTTCTCCATCACGTAAAAATTCGATAATTTCAAGTCTTATAGGGTCTCCTAATGCCTTGAAAATTTTTGCTTTGGAAGAGATTGATCTATCTTTTAAGGATTGCATACATTTAGAAAATTCGATGGCAATATTTAAATGCTGTTATTAAACTAAATCGTCCAGTACGAACATATAGTCAAATTCTCCCTTCCGAGCTGAGTTTTCAGAAAATTTATGACGTCTACCTCTTCTATGTAACGACTTCCTCTTTTATCCCTATGAAATGGAATGCTTGTTTCCCTTAATTTTTCATCTTTCGGAAAATCAATAAATATGTAATAATTCTCTTTTGCTGGCATTATCAATCTCAAACATACGAGTTCTCTTGCTGAAGAGAGCCCGCTCTGCTCTATGTTATAAACGATAGAGTCTGGTTTTAGTTCCATGGCTAGGCGCTTGAATTCTTCCCAACTCTTGACTTTAACAACGTGATCACTCAATTCTTGTCATCTTTCAGTTTACACCTTAAAATCTGGGGCATAGAGCAATAATTCTGAACTCAGAGTCGACAGCAATATTTAAATTTTGTTATTTTCTTTTATTACAGCACACATTAGTTTAGCAGCAGCAAGTGAGCGAATTGTCGAAGAAAGAGAAACAAAAGAAGAAAAGCTGGAAGGAAAGACAACGTGAAAGACAAATAAGACAGCAGAGGTCTCAAGAGACTTATCAAACACAAAGGGAGAAGGAAGCTGCAAGAAAGCCGCGAAAATGGCCTAAAGGGAAAATGATCTTCGGATTTTGCTTAATTGCACTTATATTTACAACTTACGGCGTATGGCAATACTATGAGGGACAAAAACCTCCAGCAATCGGGGGAACAACAGGTAACCCACCTCCAACTGGTTCAGCGCCAAACTTCTCACTGAGAGATATTAATGGGAGCCAGTTTTCTCTTAGTCAGCATAGTGGAAAAGTGATTGCTGTTCATTTTATGGCTGTTGGCTGTGGTGGACAAATATACCCCATAAATGAGTATCAACTTAACCAATTAGAGGAAGTATGTCACGCTTATTGCGGCAATAAACCATTCACAGTGGTTACAGTTGCGGTGGCAACATGCCCAAACAGCCAACTCGCAGTAATCCGAGCAAACTATGCCATGACTTGGGTATTAGGAAATGACTACGACGATAAGGAACTAGATATAGTCAAAGCATACACGCCATATTCAATCAACGATGGCACAATTGTTGTTATAGATAAAGCATTTAATGTAGCAAAAGTGTACACTGAAATGACAGCGGCTGAAACTTTATCTTCAAAAATAAGTCAACTTCTAGGGGCTTGATGAAAATATGTTTGAAGAATCTCTAGGCTTGTTCTTTCTAGGACTTGTAACCTTTCTTTCGCCTTGTTCCATCGCCCTGATCTCAGTTTATCTGACTTACTCCGTAGGCGTCAGCAAAAGTATACGAAAAGGGTTGATAATTGGTTGCTGCTTCGCTATAGCTATGTGTCTAGTTTTCTTTTTACTTGGCTACGCTGTAGCCTCTCTTATTCCGCTTGATCTGGTTAATTATCGGCTTTTCTTCGGAATTGCCGGCGTTCTTCTTATCTTATTCGGAATCAACAACTTGGGTTTGTTCGGGAAAATAGGCTTAACCATTAAAGCTGGCGGTTCTTTGAATGAAAGAGTAAATGCGTTAAAGTTGAATGCTTTGACGCGTTTTTCTGGATACAACTATGTAGTAGGCTCATTTCTTTTTGGAGTGATTATCTCCATAGCCCTAGGTTCATGCTCTCTATCATTGGTCTTACCAGCCATACTGCTGACTATCTTCACTGCACCAACACCTTTCCACGGCGGCTTGTTGCTCTTCATGTTTGGTTTAGGCCACGCTTTGCCAGTTGTCTTCCTAAGCGTGTTGTTGGCAACTGCACGCAAGGTAGTGAGTGACAAAGTTTCAAAAACAGGTGAATTTTTAACAAAAATTTTTGGATTAGCCTTTTTTGTAATAGGCATAGTCATGATAGCATATGTATTGGGAGGTTGGTAAAAGTTAAGAAAAGCAAAGTAAAAGTCGAAGTTTTCGTGCCCTTCGGGTCCTGTGTCTGTGACTTTGCCTCTTTTATGGAAAAAGTCGGGCGTGTAACATCAAAATTCAAGGATTTAGTAGAAATCCAGATGAAATCAACCAAGTCACCAGAAGCCTCCAAATACGGAGTTCAAGGCGTGTGTGTTATAGTAGATGGAGCAGTAAAATTTCCCGCAAATTTTGATGAAAGAGAGTTCGAAGATACAATCATCAAGAGGAACTCTAATGGGCAATGAGGACTTCATGGAGCTTCTGTTTTCCAGAGGTTTTAGTTAAGAAAATCGAAATAAAAAAGATAACGCCGTGCACAGCTGATCCAGAAAGAATAAAATTTTTAGCACAAGCAGACAAGCCTCTCGGAGACGTACTCCCAATTCTTTACTTGGCCATTCCCAATGCGAAATACTCTGAAAAACTTTCAAACCATCTGTTCAATTATGCATCTTAGAAGGAAATCCACTAATTCAGGAGTAATAGCATCAATTGCCTCAAATATTCTAGGGTTCGATACTGAGTATAGTCTCCTATTTCCTTCTTTTCTATCCTTCACCAGTCCACAATCTTTTAGAATCTTCAGATGCCTAGAAACGACAGGTTGAATTACTCCGACATGTTGAGTCATATCGCACACGCATTTTTCTTCTCCACGTAGAAACTCGATTATTTCGAGTCTAACAGGGTCTGATAGGGCGTTGAAGATTCTCGCTTTAAATTCTTTCAGGTTTTCCATTTTTGGATGCATGTTTCAAGTAAAGACAATAGCAATACTTAAATATTGCTATAATACTTTGATTGAAAGCATCGGTGAAGAACATGAAAGAAATAAAAGTGAAAGTTTTAGGGCCTGATCCCCCATGTTCACGATGTCAAGCAGCAAGAAAAGCCGTAGAAAAGGCTGCTGAAAAGCTTAAGAACGATGGAGCAACAATAACGGTGGAGAAAGTTAACATTATTTCACTAGAGATTATACGAAAATATGGAATTTTGCTTTCCCCAGCCATAGCGATCAACGATATAGTTAAGGTTATAGGAAGAGTACCAAGCGAAGACGAAATTGAAAGATTATTGAAAGAAGAGCTAAGCAAGCCGGAAAAATAAATGACTGAAAAAACGGTACGAACAATACGAACAGTTATTCTGCTTCTTTTTGTTTTCATTGTTATAGGCCTACTGATCTACAGTCGTATTGCAGCTTACTCGCTGGCACCAACTATGAAGCCAGCTGACTTTCACGAATTGCCCATTTGGCAGATTCCAATATCGTATCTCATTGACTACTTCAGCCACGGAACAATCTGTCTTCTCTTCGCATTTGTCGCTGCTGGTTTGGTTTACGAGTTTGTGCCAAAAGAAGCGATCACTAAATACATGAGCGGCGGAAAAATTACTGGATATGGGCTTGCCCTTGGAATGGCACCGTTTCTCACCGTCTGCTCATGCACTATGGTTCCACTCTTTGCGGGAGTGCTATACGCAGGCGCAGGGATAGGTCCGGCAATAACGTTTCTGCTGATGGCTCCAGCGGCAAACATCCTGTCAATCCTGCTTACTGGTGAGATGATATCATGGGAATTAGCCGGAGTCCGTATTATAGTTTCTATAGTAGTTGCATTAGCGGCAGGCATAGTAATCTCCAAAACCCCATGGGGCAAAGCCATCGAAAGAGAACACCAGTTAAACAATGCAAAGGCAACTTCAAGCATAGAAGTTGTGAAACCTCCATTGGACGAAAAACTCTGGGCTGCCTTGAAGTTTGGAGCGTACATAGCAAAACAGATTCTGCCATTTTTCATATTGGGCCTCATAATTGTCAGCTACGTTGAAGCTTTTCTGCCCGAAGATATCGTAGGCACATATCTAACAGGCATTGGAGGAGTGTTGCTTGCCTCAGTCATCGGCGGACCGCTGTATACGCCTACGCTCGTCGAAATTGTTCTTGGAAAAGGAATGTTTGACCTAGGCATGTCTAAAGGAGCATTATTGGCTTGGCTTATGGGACAACCATATGATGTTGCCAACGCGTTAGCGGTTTCAAGAATAGCCCGTTGGAAAGTAGTCCTAACATACATGCTCATAGCTTGGGCTGGCAGCGTCATCTTTGGATTAACCTACGGAATACTAAGCGGAAGTCTATAGGAGGAAAATCATGTGATAGAGATTAAACCTGTTGAAATAAATGGAAACACCGTTGTTGGAATGAAAATTGGAAATCCAGAATTTCCTGAAAAACCAGCCATCATCGTTTTGATAGCCAAGAAAGGGTTGATTGCCTGCAGAAACTTTGACATAGACGCTCTAAATGAACGCAATGTTACAACAGCCAGACTGAAAGGTCTAACGAAGGTCGAGGACGCTCTAGAGGTGAAGATAGAATTTTGCACATCAAGAGTTCGGGCGCTAGGCATTTCAGAAGGAATGACGGGAAGGGAAGCCCTCATAAAACTTCAAAACAGTTAAAGAAAAAGGAGGATATATTATGTTGTTTGAGAAAATTTTGGTTCCATTGGATGGTTCTGAGCACTCATTAAAAGCATTGAAAATAGCTGTTCAAATAGCTAAAAAGTTTAATGGAAAGATCAGTCTAATACACGTATATTCAATTGGTGGTCTTGCACCATATCCTACACCTGTCCATGAGTTTATTGAAGCAATTCGCAAGGTTGGCGCTGGTATTTTAGGAGATGGAGAAAAGAAGGTTAAGGCTGAAGGGGTCCAAGTTGAATCGTTGTTAAGAGAAGGACATGCAGTTGAGGAGATAATTAAAACGTGTAGGGAAGGCAAATTCGATTTGGTTGTCATGGGTGCTAGGGGCTTAAGCAGGATAAAGGAGATGCTTTTGGGAAGCGTAAGTGATGGAGTGACAAGACACGCGTATTGCCCAGTTTTAGTGGTGAAGTAACTTAATGTTAGGCATGTATGGTGAATGTAGGCAGAGGAAAACTTTACAAATTGGTCTAGAGTTAAACGTAAGAAAAGCTCTTAAAAAGTTGGGCATGTCGAAAGAGGGAATGCTTAGAGAAACGAAATGCAAGAAATGCGGCAAAACCTATTGGACAAACAGAGAAACTGACATTTGTATGGATTGCGAAACTAAGCTAGGATAACCACATGCTCAAGTGCACACTTGCAAAAAGAAGAGACCCAAAAAAGGTAACGCTTATTTAGATAAGAACAACTTTCGCACGGATCTATCATGAAGGTTGAAACAATCGAAAATAGGCTATTCTCAGTTACAGTCAACCCGCTTCTCACGTACTTGATAAGGCTTTTCGATGAAGAATGCGCCGACGATGGCAGCCTGCTATTGAACTCTTTAAGAGGTTTCATGGGCGAGCCAGTGAAAATGTGTTCCCGATGCACTCATGTAAGCAATTATATCGCTAAACCATTCTACGAAGTTGGCAGTCGCCTTTTGCGTGTGGACAAGAAGTTTATGAGAAAACAGTTTCTCCTCGACAAGTACGGCGGTGCATGGTTCAAAGGTTTTGGCCTAATGATGAAAGGCATAGAAAAATATGGAGTGCGTATACCTTTCACGCCAGCAGGCCCGTTCGAAATTGTGTGGAACTTCACATACCAATGCAATCTGCGATGCAAACATTGTTATGAAAACGCTGGAGGCAAAAGACGAGAAGAGCTTTCAACCGACGAAGCAAAACAGGTTGTTGACGTTTTTGCCAAACTTGAAGGAATAGGTTTGCCGGCGTTGTCCTTCAGTGGCGGTGAACCACTTGCAAGGAAAGACTTCTTCGAGTTGGCTGCATACGCCAAAAAACACATTCCCTACGTAAGCATAGCTTCAAACGGCACGCTCATCACAAAAGACAACGCCAAAAAGCTCAGAGACGCAGGCGTGGACTACGTGGAAATAAGCGTAGACGGAGCGACACCACAAATTCATGACGAGTTTAGAGGCATACCCGGCTCTTTCGAAAAAACCATTCAAGGCGTCAAAAACTGCACTGAAGAAGGAATAGACACATGCATAGCTGTGGTCCTACACAGAGACAATGTTGCAGAAACCGAGAAAATAATAAATCTAGCCAAGGAGCTGGGCGTTAGGCTTATGCACTTTAACTACGTCCCAACGGGAAGAGCAAAGGAACATTTGGAGCTGGATTTAACCCCTGACCAAAGACTTCACGTGCTTAACGCTTTAGCGACAGAAATAGTCAACTTGTACTTGCAAGCAAAAGAAGAAGAACTTAGAAACGGAAGAACAAACGTAAAAGTGGATAGATTCTTCAGCACATGCCCACAATACGCGTGCGTAACCAAGGAGCTTTCTCAACAAAAGGGTCAAAGATTCCTAGTTGAAGCGCATTACGCGGCGAAGAAAGGTGTTGAAAACACAGCAAACTTTCTCGGCGGATGCGGCGCCGGACGACTGTACTGCGCGGTTGAGCCAAACGGTGACTTCAAACCCTGCGTATTCTTGCCCACAAACAGCGACACCGTGTTAGGTAACATACTTAAAGATGATTTCGAAAAAGTATGGGATGAAAACGTTTTGCTTTGGAAGTTGCGGACAAGAGAAAAACTGGAAACATATGTTGTGGAAAGAAAAGAAGTTGGCTGTGGGAATTGCCCAGATAAATACATTTGCGGCGGATGCCGGGCAAGAGCATACAGCTATTTCAACGGAAACGTATATGCGCCAGACATAGGATGCATACACAACAAGACTTTATGGAATAAAATAACCAATACAAGATAAAACAAGCTTAAATAAGAATATAGAAAAAGTTCATGTAAAAGGGGTGCGAGATGTGAAAAAAGTGCTTTTCGTCTGTGTTGAGAACGCAGGAAGAAGCCAGATGGCTGAAGCTTTTGCAAAAGCTTATGGCAAAGGCAAAATTGAGGCTGTAAGTGCTGGCACAATGCCATCCTCAGAGGTCAATCCACTGGTTATCCAAGTTATGCGAGAAAGAGGAATGGACATATTCAACAGCAAGCCGAAGCTTGTTACTTCAAATATGGTTAAGGAAGCAGATCTCATTATTGTGATGGGCTGTAGCGCCCAAGGATTCTGCCCAGCCCCTCTACTTGACAAAGTCAGCGATTGGGGCATTGAAGACCCAAAAGACAAACCAATAGAAAAAGTTCGAGGGATAAGAGACGAAATAGAAAGAAAAGTAAAAAGGCTTATTGATGAAAGCAGCCGGGCACAACGAGATGGAGAAAACCATGAAAATAGACTAGACGGGAGAGGAGAACATGAGTAGGGTTAAGGTGGAGATTTATGAGGGCGACCCTTTTTCAGGCGGCTGTTGCGGTCCTGGCATAGGTTCGGTTCAGGCTGCAATGAAGCTTAGAAAAATGCTGTCGGAAAGAGAGGATATTGTGACGAGGCTACGTGGGGAATTCAAGGAGAACCTCGAGATTACTAGGGAGATAGTGAGTGCCCGAAAATCGCTAGACAATTATCCGACGTATGCAAAAGAGTTCATTTCTGCCGGCGCTAGCTTACCCTTTATACTTGTTAACGAAACGCTTGCAGTCAAAGGCAGATTTCCCTCTTTTGAGGAGCTCAGGCAATTGATCACTGAGCATCTTAAATGAACTCGTCTTTTCTGCTAATGCCATCTGAGTCTGACAAAGCTCAAAGCGTCATGTGCTCACGAAAAAGGCTCAAGACTTGGGTTATTTTCGCAAAATGAGGTAGAATCAAGCTTTTAGTGTGGGGATGGGGTTTGCACCCGTGTCTTATTGCGGTCACGGGTTTGGCAGGTCTGGATGAAGGAAGGACCAATACCCGAGATGGTTTAAGCTTCTATCGGTTCAGAACCCAAAGTATGGTGGGGCTGCCCGTCCCTATACCCAAACGGGTTCAAGTCCCTTCCACAGAGCAAGCACGCTAAGCAATCCCTAGAATGTTGGACGACATTGCCAAGTCTGTCCGCTAGTTCGATTCCCATTTTGACTGAACTTTGACTCCTAACATCCGAAAAATTCCAAACAACATTTTCCTCTTAAAGAAATCGTTAATTTATTGTTAATAACCATATTTGAGCAGATTTTGGATGATGTACTAAGATAACGAGTGCATACGAAACTATATATGTAGAAATCGCTGATATCTGCACCGCAATTTTGAAATTGCAGTGAGGCCCATTCTGCTGATTATCAGTAGAAGAGTAACAGATATATATGTAACATCGTTACATACGGAACCAAGGAGAAATGTAAATTGTGCGGATCAAATCATTGCCGTTGCAGACATGATTACCCGGAGCGAGGTTGGATACAGTTTTTGATGCTTAGAATTCTGTATGAGAAACCCATGCATGGTTATCACCTCTTAGAAGAAATCGAGCAGAGAAGTTGTGGATGCCACAAGTTGGAACCTGGGTCTATTTACACGCTTTTGAGAAGAATGGAGAAAAGAGGCATGCTTGAGTCCAAATGGGAGAAAGTCGAAGGAGGCCCTGACAAAAGAGTTTACACTGTGACCAGAGACGGTGCGGAAGCCCTCAGAATGGGGCTTAAGTCTATTGTGAAGAGAAAACTGCTTTTTGATGATTTGGCAAGGTTCTACAAGGAGCATTTTGAAAAGGGAGAAGGAGGTGAAGAGTAAATGTGTGGAGAAAACTGCGGTTGTGGCCATGGCAGATACCATGGTGATGACAGACCACGAATGGGTATGGACTATCCTCTCCCTCTGATGGACGTTGAAGAAGAAGTCAAAATGCTTGAAGAATACAAAGAAGCGTTAACCGAGCGACTGGAACAGGTCAACAAAAGAATTGAAGCGCTCAAACGCTGAATCAAACAGCAAAGTGAAGCATTCTCTCTCATTCCTTGTCTTTTATATTAAAAGATCTTGATGGCGTGACATGATATGGAAAATGTGATAGAAGCAATAAACTTAACAAAATACTACAATGAACTTTTAGCAGTGGATCACATAAACTTTGAAGTCAAAAAAGGCGACGTCTTCGGATTTTTAGGCCCAAACGGAGCGGGCAAAACCACAACGATAAGGATGCTCACGAGCTTGACCAAGCCAAGTGAAGGAACCGCGAAAATATTTGGACACGATATTCAGAATGAAACTCTCGTTGCCAAAAGATACATGGGAATCGTGCCAGAAATCTCTAACATTTATGATGATCTCTCTGCTTGGGACAACCTAATGTTTACTGGCGAACTATATCAGGTTAGCAAGGCCGAAAGAGAGAAGAAAGCCAGAGAATTGCTGGAACTTTTTGGACTCTACGATAGGAGGAACTCGAAGGCTAAGGGCTTTTCGAAGGGAATGAAGCGGCGCCTCACACTTTCTATGGGCCTAATCAATACGCCTCAGCTGCTTTTCTTAGATGAGCCAACATCCGGATTGGACGTGCAAAGCGCCTTAATCATAAAAGATGTGGTTAGAGAACTTAACCAGAAAGGTGTGACAATATTTTTGACCACACACAACATTGAAGAAGCCAACGTAACCTGCGACCGAGTTGCAATCATTCATAAAGGAAAGATAGCAGCAATCGATACGCCTGAAAAGCTAAAGAAAACCATACAAAGCGTCCAATCAGTGGAAGTTGCCTTCGACAAAACCACACCAAAAACCTTGAAGGAACTCGAAAAAATTCCATATGTTAATGAAGTGCGCAAGGAAGGAGACAAGTTTAGGCTATACACTCACGACCCAGCCAGCGTGCTATCAAACCTGTGGGAGTATTCGAAAACAAACAATTTGAAACCCATCAGTCTGAACACGCTCGGCCCAAGTCTAGAAGATGTGTTTGTTAGGCTCACGGAATTAGATGTAAAGACTGAAAGGAGGAATTTTCATGAGTAAAGGCAAGTTTTCTATAGCGCAATTAAAAGCTGATTTAAGCGCCTCTTGGGCAATCGCGAAGAAAGACATGCGCATCTACTACATTAAACCTGGAACCCTCATGTTCGGCGTACTATTTCCCCTCTTCATGTTCCTTTCGTTTGCGGTGGGAAAAAACGCGCCAGCAGCGACTCTCATTCCAGGACTAATATCGATCACCATACTGTTCAGCTCTTCTTCAATCGGACCGATGGTTATCCCAACCGAGAGAAGAGTGAAAACCTTTGAAAGACTGGTATCAGCACCCATATCATTCTATTCTATCATATTAGGTAAGACCTTGGGAGGATTCTTATTCAGCCTAGCTATAAGCGTAATTCCACTATTCATCGGGCTCCTATGGTTTGAAACGCAAATCATCAGTCTCATAGCTTTGATAGCGGGCTTGTCACTTGCCTCCTACTGTTTTGCCACACTTGGAATTATGTTTGCTTCTTTTCCTACAGAAAATCCCGGCGACATAATGATGCTGCTGAATTTCGTTCGCCTGCCATTGATTTTCATCAGTGGCCTCTACATACCGATTGAAAGTCTACCTGGGTGGGGACAGATTGCAGCGGCATTTTCACCACTCACTTATGCTAACGACCTGGTTAGATACGCGCTTGAAGGAAAAACAGTCTATGGACCAGTGGTAGACTCGGTTGTTCTTACGTTATTCATGGCAGCTTTCCTTTTCATAGGCATGAGATTGGATGAAAAATTCAGAAAATGATAGGAGGTGACATGAACATGGCAAAAGTATTGGATTTAAACAAACTGGCGGAGTTTTCTCAGAAGAAAGGTTTACTGAATACTATGGAAGATCGTCAGCGGGTGAAGAAGAACGTGTTGAAAACCAGAAACTTTAACATAGTGCTAATTTGCCTCGAAACTGATCAAGAGATCCCCTCACGTCCTGAACCATATGATGTATGCTTTTATGTTATAGACGGCAAAGCCACATTCATGGTGGGCAACGAGCAAGCTGAATTATCCCGTGGAAACGTGATTTTTGCTCCAGCAAATGTAGCGCGAGGCATAAAAAGCAAAGAGCGTCTAATATTGTTAGGCATACAAGAGGCGCATTAGGAGGAAACACGACGGACTTTGCAATAGATGTAAATAATTTAACAAAACGTTACGGTGACATTGTGGCAGTAGATCATGTGAATTTCGAAGTTAAAAGAGGCGAGATTTTTGGGTTTTTGGGCCCGAATGGAGCGGGAAAGACAACTACCATACGAGTTTTGACTGGCATCTTAAAGCTTGATGGGGGGACAGCGTTAGTTTCTGGTCATGATGTTTTGAAAAATCCGCTAGAAGCTAAACAGTGTATTGGAGTGGTTCCAGAAGTTTCAAACGCTTACATAGACCTTTCAGCATGGGAAAATCTAATGCTGATAGGTGAGTTGTACGGTGTGCCTAAAAAGAAAAGAGAAGAGAATGCCATTGGGCTTTTGAAGGATTTTGGATTGTATGATGTGCGGAAGAAGCTTGTCAGAGGATTTTCAAAGGGAATGAAGCAAAAACTTCTTTTATGCATGGCGCTTGTTAATGATCCTGAAATAATTTTCCTCGATGAGCCTACCTCGGGTCTTGATGTTGAAAGCGCAAGGCTCATGCGAGAAAAGGTTCAGCAACGTAATAAGGATGGAAAGACAATTTTTCTTTCAACACACAATATGGAGGAAGCTAACCAACTTTGCCATCGAATAGCAATAATAAATCATGGAAGAATAGCAGCCATAGATACGCCTGAAAGGCTAAGAGCCCAAAGCATGGAGCTTCAATACGTTGAAGTTTTATTTGATAAACCCGTCAAACTGGCAGAACTTACTAAGAGAGCGGAAATAGCTAAGGCTTCCCTTGCAGGAAACAAGGTTAGGCTTTATACGGCAAATCCATCAGCTGTGATTGAGTTTCTGGTAGATTTTGCTAGACAAAACAACCTGCAAATTTTAAGTTTGAACACTATGATGCCTTCACTCGAAGATGTTTTCATAAAATTAATAAAACAACATGATATAGGTGAAGCGTAAAATGGGTTACATTTCTACACAGCTTAAACGGTCCTTTGTCATAACAAAGAAAAACGTTAAAATTTATTACTCAAAGGGACCTGTAGTTATCTTTGGAATGGTTTTCCCGTTATTCTTGTTTTTGGCTTATACCATAGGAAGAAGCATGTCTTTAGAAGAGTTGCTGCCCGGACTGATTGGTATGACAACCTTTTTCACTGCTACATCAGTCGGGCCGTCAATCATGCCTTGGGAAACTCGTTCAAAAACTTTGGAGAGGCTTTTGTGTTGCCCTGTTTCTATTTGGGCAATTCTTTTAGGCGATATGTTTTCTTCATTCCTATTCGGACTTGCAATATCTGTGATACCTCTATTGTTTGCCTTGTTTCTTAACATTGGGTTTTTGAATTTTATGATCCTACTTTTTGGCTTGGTCCTGGCGACCTTTTGCTTTTCGGCCTTAAGCGTTCTTCTCTCAGCTTATCCTCCAACAGATATTCCAGCCACAGCTATGATGCTTTCCTCACTCGTCAAGTTTCCGCTAGTCTTTATCAGCGGCGTCTTCATATCAATTGAGCAGATGCCTTTTTGGGGGAGAATAATTGCTTCGTTTTCACCGTTAACATACTTCACGGACTTGGCGAGGCACCTCACTTTGAACGCTGGCTATTACCCATTGATATTAGACTTCTCAATGGTTGCAATTTTCACATTGATTTTCTTGGTTGCCGCAGTAAAGTTGCACGAGAAAACGTTAACAAAGAGATTAAGCTAAAAAATCGCCGCCCTAACCGAGAGAAGAACAATCCTTAAAGATGGTAAAAACATGAACTCGAGAACTGATGGGTACAAGCTTACTGAACCGCTCTTTGGAGCCTTCTCCGATTGGCTTGCAGAATTGTGTAATATTGAGACAGGAATGCATGTTTTAGATGTGGGATGTGGAATTGGAGTTAGTGCTTTTTCGATATTGAAAATGGTCGGGCAAAAAGGGAAAGTTATAGGAGTGGATATCTCCCCCAGACTTATATCACAGGCGTTACGGAGAAAAGAAGAAACGAAAATTCCCAATGTATCATTTATGCTAGGTAATGCAGAAGACCTTGACTTTCCGAACAATACATTTGACCGTGTTGTCAGTAATTTCGTCCTTCAGCAAGTAAACGACAGGATAAAAGCTCTACAAGAAATGAAGAGAGTTTTAAGACCTGGTGGATACCTTGGGTTTACACTGCCGTCTCTTAAACATTATAAAGAGTTTAGGGAAATTACTGCAAGCGTTTTAAAGGAAGATTTATCTCGCCCCTCCAAAAACTGCATTCGAAGTAATCCCTGTGTCCTTCAAACGTTGTTAAAAGAAACACATATCCAGGATGCCCAAGTTCGTTCTAAAACTAGAACATTCCATATTAATTCAGTAGACGATTACGATGTTATTCTAGAAACAAGAGGCCCCAAAAAAGCGACGTTACACAGAATACAAACAAATGAACAAACGAAGATATGGAAAACCATTCTTGACGAATTTAGAAAAAGACAAAGAGAGAAAGGTTATTTGCCTCTAACGATCCATGCGCATGCAATTATCTGGAGAAAACCGAAAAATGAAAGCAAAGAAGCTTCTTGAAAAGTTCGGTTTGTATGATAGAAGAAACCAGCTTGTTCGTGGCTTCTCAAAGGGGATGAAGCAAAGACTGATTTTATGCATGGCGTTAATTAATGAGCCAACTATCCTCTTTCTAGATGAACCGACGTCTGGTCTTGATGTTGAAA
>Ga0315280_10001499_pt1 | contig 39945 bp, 40 predicted proteins | sample YL17G06_40_MG_FD_203697 | JGI IMG/M metagenome (GOLD analysis project Ga0315280, IMG submission 203697) | Sediment microbial communities from Yellowstone Lake, YNP, Wyoming, USA - YL17G06_40 | ecosystem: Environmental > Aquatic > Freshwater > Lake > Sediment | place: USA: Wyoming | collected...
CCGCAAGGACCTGGAGGTCGGGATCTGCGGCGAGCACGGGGGCGAGCCCCGCTCGGTCGCCTTCTGCCACAAGATCGGCCTGGACTACGTGAGCTGTTCGCCCTACCGGGTCCCCATCGCCAAGCTGGCCGCCGCCCATGCGGCCCTGAAGGGGCAGGTGAAGATCAAGGAGATGGGCGAGAAGTAGGCTCGCACGGTGCCAGGCACCACACGGGGGGCCGATCCGTCGGCCCCCCGTTGCTTTCCAGGACCCCCTCACGCACCGTTCGCTGCTTGCACCTCGGCCCGGATCTTGGTATAAGCCTTTCATCGCCAGGAGACAGGGAGGGCCCTCCCGGGGTCGGCCAACGATGGAGCTTGAGAGCGGCGCGACCGGTACTATCATTACCTTTGGAAATTGCTCCCCGTCCGACACGCCGTAAGGCCCTGGCGGGGTTATTTATTTCAGGGGGATTGTGATTTCAGGTCGGGGGCCTTCAGCGGGGATGAAAGGGTTGAGGCATGGCTTCTGGGCGCGCTGTGAAGCGCGGGCAAAGTAGGCCTCCACGGAGTCTCGTGCAGCGCACGCGGGCAATTCTGCAACAAGCTGTCGCAGAACCTGATGGCCTTCCGGCAGGGTATGGCGAGCTGCTTGAAGACCTGAAGAGTCGAATCCGCTCAGCCCAGACCAAGGCCGCATTAGCCGCGAATCAGGGGTTGATTCTTCTCTACTGGGATATTGGCCGGCGAATTCTCGATCGCCAGAGGAAGGAGGGATGGGGGGCAAAGGTTATTGATCGCCTTTCCCGCGATCTATGTCGCGAGTTCCCGATGCTGCGCGGTCTTTCGGGCCGTAACCTCAAATACATGAGGGCATTTGCGGAAGCCTATCGGAGTCGGGCAATTGTGCAGCAGCTTGCTGCACAAATACCCTGACTTCGCAATTGAGTTCTCCTGGAGAAGATCATCAAGGAGTTGGAGGCTGAACTTAGCGGGGGGACGAAGACGACGAGGGGCCGGTAGACTTGATATCGCAATTTGTGATCTCAAGATGGAAGATGAGACGTGGAAACTTCGCCACGTGTTCACCGGCCGAGGCTAGCAAGACATAATGAGGCAACGAGGAAATGACGACCAACAACGACATCGAGAAGCTGCTCTGGGCGGCGGCGGATCAGCTCTGGGCGAACTCGAACCTCAAGCCGTCCGAGTTCTCGACGCCCATCCCGGGGCTCATCTTCCTCCGCTGCGGCGATCACACGATCACCAAAGCTGAGGCCGTGCTGCCCAAGAAGGCGAATGGATAAAGAGGGGCTCCCGGAGAGGCTCAAGGGCGAGAAGTTGGTGTTGAGCTGGCGGAAGAAGCAACAGGCCCGGGCGGCGGTGCGCAGTGTATCGAGCAGATGCTGGACCGCCTCCCGCCCGCTTACACGCCCAACGTGTACGAGCAAACGTGCGAGCGGGCCTACCTCCACGTGTATGACTCATACTTCGGGGAGGGCAAGAGCATATACTCGATCTCGTCGCCGCGGCCATCGTATGTCACATGACCATCGCAGAACAGCCCGGGAGTAATCATGGGTAGGACGACACAGACGGGAGGTCGCCAGCGGCGAGGGTCAATCCCACAGGCTGCGCAGGCCGCCCTCCGGGCGCGGCTGGAGAGGCACGTCCAGGCGCATTGGAAGGACCGATGCCGGCAGGTCGTCGTCCGCTTTCGCGGGACGTTCGCCTATGTGGACGCCTTCCCGCTCTATCGCCAGTTCATGCCGGGAACGACGCCCGAAGAGCGGGCGCAGGTCGAGGCGACGCCGACGCGGCTGTGCCGCCTCGGCTATCTGGGGAGCCCCGATCGATGGGCCTTCGCCTTCTTCAAGTACAGCGACGAGAAGTACGAGCCCTCGTTCCTCCCATCGGGCGAGTTTACGGGGACCCCGGAGGAGGGCTTCGACTGCGCGGCCATGGTGTACCTGCAGGATTGAGACGGAGGAGCCATTTGCCGACGGCTGTGCCCTTGGCGCCTCGGCGGTCAAGAATCCCCTTTACACGGCGGAAGGGGCTGGTGTATAAGGCGGGCCAGCTCGGAACCGAAATCTTTCAGCTAAAGGAGGGATGACACGTGGCGAAGCAAGGGAAGGGTGCAGAGCTCATCATCTCGAAGAGCCGCACCAAGGGTGCGGTCAAGAAGTGCAATGTGTCCGGTGAGTTTTACGGGGCGCTGGACAAGAAGCTGCGGGAGCTGATCGCCGCAGCCGAGGTCCGGGCCATTGGCAACAAGCGGAAGACCCTGAAGCCTCAGGATCTGTAGGCCGACCGCGAGCAACCGTTTTCAGCCCTCCGGCCCTCTCGGCCAGAGGGCTGTTCTGTTCCCGGGGTGACCATGGAGACCGTGCGGCTGTACCGCCGAGACGGCTGCCCCGCCTGCGCCCAGGCGAGGGAGTTCCTCTCGCAGAAGCAGGTCCCCTACACCGCCCATGATGTGGTCCGCCATCCCTTGAACGCCCGGGCCACGCTGGAGCTCATTCGCCCCTGCCGCCGGTTCTTCGTGAAGGTGGGCGAGGACGTCTTCATCTGGGACCGCGATCAGGAAGAGGTCCCGGAGGAGGCCCTGCGCCGCCACTTCGTGCATCTCGACGGCTTCATGCGCATCCCGGTCCTGATCGTGGGGACCACAGCCGTCCGTGGCTTCCTGCCCGATATCTACGCCGAGATTCTGAGCCAGACCGGATGAGGAATCCGGGCTGGCAAGCTGGCAGGCCCGCAAGCGAGCACGCAGAGAGGACGGCCCGAGTCGAGTCCAAAGATCCCCCGACCCAAGCCCTCACTCTTGCCAGCTTGCTGGCCTTCTAGCTTGCTCGCTGTGCGTCGTGCCTAGCTCGGCCAGCCGACGTACTGGCCGTCCTCCCACAGCTCGATCATGCGGGCGAGGATCGCCACCGATTTCTCGAACCGCATCGCCTGGGTCATCCGGCGAAAGCCCGGGGGCACCGTTTCGATTCTGGGGCGCTCGACCTCGGGAAGGCGGTAGTAGGCGCTCCGCAGGCGTTCCAGTGTTCCCCGGTTGCAGACATCGAGGTTCGAGGCGGGGGCGATCAGCGGGCGGGGATTATCGTGCAGCGAGCCCCAATGCAGGCAGTCGCGCAGGTTGATGCCGAGGAGGTCCCGCGCCACCCGCGCGAACTCCATGAACCAATCGGTCGTGCCGGCACACACGGGGCATCCGTGACACCCGTCGTGCAGGACGACCGCATGGTAGGCGGTGGCCCAGGGCCCGCCGTTCAGCATCCAGTAGACGTGCTTGTAATGGCGCAGGCGGAGGGGCGGCGGGGCGGCGGCAGCCTTGGCCTGTCGGCGCACCACGGGGACGTGACGGGGGGCGATGGAGCGCTTCATAGGGAGTCTAGTGTAGCCAGCGCCCGCGAGGCAGGCAAGCGGAAATGGAGCGATTGTCTGCCCGCGGAGCCCCTTCGTCGGTCCGCCTCGCGCAGGAGGGGGCGCAGCGCTCGGACCACGCGTTCAGCGATCAGCCGGTGCCCCTGGGCGTTCGGGTGAATCCCATCCACCTTGAGGTCGGGGTCCCCCAGAATGCCCTTCATGACGTCTTCGACCAGGACCGCGCCGTACCGCTTCGCCACGGCCCGGTATCTCTCCAGGTATGGATCCCCCATGAGGCCCACGTTCACCTCAAGGATCACCACCATCATCCCCCGGGCGATCAGCGTCTTCACTATGGCGTCCAGACTATTCAGGGTCTCCGGAAGGGGCACGCGGCGGAGGAAATCGTTCCCGCCGAATTCCACCAGGGCCAGTCGCGGCCGATGCGCAAGGACGTCGCGCTCCATCCGCGCGAGTCCGGCTGCCATCGTGTCGCCCGGGACGCCGGCATTCACGAAGGTCAAGCCAAGCTCCTTGGCCACCAGGCTCGGATAGCTCTCCTCGGGACGGACGCCATAGCCCTGGGTGATGCTGTCCCCGAAGAAGACCACAACCTCGCCGGGCGCCTCCAGGTTCGCCACCCGCGCAAGGTCGGGCCCCCTCGACCGCAGGGAATACCACCCGACCGCGAGGGCCAGCAGCATGAGCGCCCCAGCCAGGATTGCCCATCCCGGTCTTCCCCGGGACGGCGGAGGGGACGGGCGCGTTCTCCTGGCGCGGCTTTCCTGGCCTCCGGCCGTTCGAGCGTTCATGAGCCCCCTTCGGCCATGGCGCTCTCCAGGCGCAGGGCCAGCTCCTCCCACTTGCCGTACAGGGACGCGGCCTGCTCTTCCAGTGTCTTCCGCTCCCGTGCGGCCTCGCGCGCCTTGCCGCTATCCCGGTAAAGGTCGGGATTCGCCATCTGATCGTTGAGGTCGCGTACCCGCGCCTCGATCTTGGCAATCTCCAACTCCAGTTCTTTCAGTCGCGCCCTGAGAGGGGCGATAGCGCGGCTCTTCTGCTGCCGAGCCTCGGCCTCGGCCCGCCGCTCCTCCTTGGTGCGTGCCTTCTCCGCCCTCTCTGGGCTCTGATCCTTGGGGGCGGCCCGCTTCATCGCCTGCACCGCTCCTCGCAACCCACTCGGCTCCCGACCACGCGCGCTGTCGCGCGGGTACCCGGCTCCCGGCTCTCGGCTCTGGGCCCTGGGCCCTGGACTCTCCTCCCGCTTCTCCAGATAGTAGTCGTAGTCCCCCGCGAACTCCCACAGTCGGCCGTCCCGGACCTCGACGACCTTCGTCGCGATGCGATTGATGAAGTAGCGGTCGTGGGAGATGAAGAGCATGGTGCCCTCGAACTGCTCCAGCGCCTCCTCCAAGATCTCTCGAGCGGTGACGTCCAGGTGATTGGTCGGCTCGTCCAGGCAGAGCAGGTTCGCCGGCCGGAGAAGCATCTTGGCCAGGGCCAGCCGGCTCTTCTCGCCGCCGGACAGGACGGCCACCGGCTTCTCCACGTCGTCCCCCGAGAAGAGGAACGCGCCCAGGATCGCCCGCAGACGCGGTTGCACCTCGACGTCGGCCACCGCCGCCAGCTCCTCCAGCACGCTGTTCCTTGGGTTCAGGGCGTCGAGCTGGTGCTGGGCATAATAGTGAATGGAGACATTGTGCCCCAGGATCCGCTCCCCGCCTTCGAAGGGCAGAACGCCGGCCATGATCTTGAGCAGCGTGCTCTTGCCCGCCCCATTGATCCCGACGAGGGCCACCCGGTCCCCCCGCAGGAGACGGAAGTCCGCCCCGGCATAGACGACCTTCTCCCCGTAGGCCTTTCGGATCTTGCGAAGCTCGCATACGCTGGTCCCGCTCCGGGCCGGCTGGGGAAACCGGAAATGAATCCGCTTGGGGGCGCGAATCACCTCCACCCGCTCCATCCGATCCAGCATCTTGATCCGGCTCTGGACCTGACGCGCCTTGGTCGCCTTGTAGCGGAACTTCCGGATGAAGCGCTCCATCTTTTCGATCTGCTCAGCCTGGGTGCGTTGGGCGGCCTCGATCTGCTCCTGCCGGGCCAGCTTCTGGGCCTGGTAGTCGTCGTAATCGCCGACGTAGAGGGCGAACCGGCCGAGCTCCAGCTCCGCGATGCGGTTCACCACCCGGTTCAGGAAGTATCGGTCGTGGGAGATGATCACCACCGTTCCCTCGTAGGCGCCGAGGAAATCCTCGAGCCACTGGAGGGATTCGAGGTCCAGGTGGTTGGTGGGCTCGTCCAGGAGGAGCAGATCCGGCGCCTGCAGCAGGAGGCGCCCCAGGGCCACGCGCATCCGCCAGCCGCCGGAGAAAGTCGCCAGCGGCTTGAAGAAATCGCCGGAGGGGAAGCCCAACCCGCGCAGGATCGCCTTGGCCTTGGCCTCCAGGCCATAGCCGCCCAGCGCCTCGTGCTGGTGCTGGAGCTCGCCATAACGATGCGTGAGCTCCTCGGACGCCCCGCCGTCACCCTCGGCCATCTCGGCCGCCAGGAGCTCCATCTCTTCCTCGAGCCGCTGCACCTCGGGAAACCCGGCCAGCAGATCCCCCAAAACCGTTCCGTCGCCGGCCGAGGCGATCTCCTGGGGCAGGTACCCGATGGTGGCGGACTTCGCTCGACGGACCTGGCCCGAGTCCACCTCCACCGCGCCCGTCAGGATGCGACACAGGGTCGTCTTGCCGGCCCCGTTCGGGCCGACCAGTCCGATCCGCTGCCCCCGCGTGATGTGCCACGTGAGGTCCCGGAACAGGACCTGCCCGCCGAAGGATTTGCTGATCTCTTCGAGTTGGATCATCCCGCTCACTCGGGGCCGGGGCGCGGGTGCGCCTTGGGACGGGAACGCCGAGGGCCGCCGGCATCGCAGACGGCCCGGCACCTCGATGTGGAACCAATAGGAGGAACGATACTACGAGATCGCGGGCGCGGCAAGATGACGCCAGAAGGGCGCACCGGGAAGGTCGGGACGAGGCAGACCAATGGCGGGCGGGGCTGAAGGGCAATCGGGCAACCTGGCAATCAGGGAGACCAGGTCACGCACTCGCCAGATTGCCAAATCGCCAGATTGCCGGATTGCCAAGTGTCCTAGGCGGCTGACTCCGCAGGCCTGCGATGCCGGATCGGCATGGGGGAGCGGTGGCCGCTCTTGGGCCGGGCCGCTCGGCCGCCTGCGGCGGCGATTTCCGCTTCGATCTCGGCCTGTGTCCGCCGCTTCCGCTTGCCCGTCCCCAGGTTCATCTCCGCCAGGGTGAGCCTGATCTCCTTCGCCGCCTCGAAGACAGCCATCAGGCTGGGCGCATAGAAGCACCGGACGGTATAGCCACAGGTCCGGCAGCGCTTGTAAAAGAATCGCCAGCTCGCATCAAATGCGGGGTGTCCGATCCGTTCCATGTTATCCATGCAGCATGGCGACGGCGCCGTCGGAGATACGATTCGCTCCGGGTATTCGTTGGCGGGGGCCCGGTCGTCTCGATACTCGATGATGATATCCATCCTCCGCTCCCGATGGCGGCCGGGGCCACACCGCCCCGCGGGCAGCGCGGCCCCGCATCCACCTCATTCCCTCGGCCTTACTTCAGCTCCAGCGCCGCGAACTGACTGGATTGTCCCCGACGGAAAAGCAGGAGCAAGGCCTGAGCGTTGGGGTCCTTCTGGGACTCGGCCTGCGCCTCCTTGACCGAGGTCACCCTTATCTTGTTCACCTCCTGGATGACATCGCCGGGCCGGAGGCCGGCCCGATCGGCCGCGCTGCCGGGCTGAACAGCCACAACCAGCACCCCGTCCCCGGGATTGAGGCCGAGCCGCCGCGCGGTCCGGGCATCCAAGTCGCGGAGCGCGAGGCCCCACTTCCCCTGGGCCTGCTCCTCCGGACCGGACGCCTCCGCGCGCTCGCCCGGCATCTGCCCGACCTTGACCTTCATGGTCTGCTCCTTGCCGTCCCGCAGGAGCATGAGGGCAACCTCCTTGCCCACCGGCGTGGCCGCCACCAGCGGGGGCAGGTTGTGCACCTCGGCGACCTCCTTGCCATCGAACCCAACGATGACATCGCCCTGCTTGATCCCCGCAACCTCGGCCGGACTGCCCTTGGTGACGCCGCCCACCAGGGCGCCCTTCGTGTCTTTCAGGTTCAGGCTCTTCGCCAGCTCGGGCGTGATGGCCTGCACCTGCACGCCCAGATACCCGCGGGTCACCTCGCCCTTGGCCTCCAGTTGGGGCAACAGGCTCTTCGCCATATTGACCGGGACGGCGAACCCGATCCCCTGGCCGTTGGGGATGATGGCCGTGTTGATCCCCACCACTTCGCCTTGCATGTTGAAGAGCGGGCCACCCGAGTTCCCGGGATTGATCGAGGCGTCCGTCTGGATGAAGTCATCGTACGGTCCGGCCCCGATCACGCGCCCCTTGGCGCTCACGATGCCGGCAGTGACCGTGTTGCTCAGGCCGAAGGGGTTACCGATGGCCACGACCCAGTCCCCGACGCGCAACCGGTCCGAATCGCCCAGGGCCGCCGCGGGGAGCGTCCCCTTGGCCTGGATCTTCACCAGGGCGATATCGGTCTTGGGGTCACGCCCGACGACCTTCGCCGGATACTCCTCCTTGTTCGCCAGCGTGACCGTCAGCTCCTTCGCCCCCTCGACCACGTGGTTGTTGGTCACGATCAGGCCGTCCTTGCCGATGATGAATCCGCTGCCGGCCCCCTGCCGCCGGAACTCGCGCGGACCTTGCGGCATGTCCCCGAAGAACTGCTTGAAGAACTCACCGAACGGGGAGTCCGGGCCGAACCCCTCGGGCCCCAGAAAGCCGGGACCCTCTACCTTTTCCACCTTGGTGACCTTGATGTTCACGACGCTTGGCGAGAGCTTCTCCGCGAGGTCCGCGAAGCTCGCAGGCGCCCCCGACGGTCCCGCAACCGCCATGGTGGCGGCCCCGGCTGCCGTCTGGTGTATCCTGCCTCCGGCCAAGCCGATTCCAAACCCGCCCCCGATGAGGAGCGCAGCCACTGCGACGGCCAGCACCCCTTTGCGTGCCGCCACCCACTGCTTCCCGACTTGCCACATGTTCGCACCCCCCTGTGATGTATCCCCGCTGCTGCAAAATGGGAACTCCTGTAACCGACCGACAGGATAGTCCGCGAACATGTGAGGCATATTAACGCCACATTAGAATTTCTTAACCTGCGCCGGAAAAGGTTCTGGCCGCAATCTTGCCCGTCCATGCGGGCGGGAGGAGTTCCCAAGGTCGCCGGCCAACCGTCGCCGCCATGCTTCTCCGCTCGCCTCTCGGCTCTAGGCGCTCGGTGCTCGGCGCTCAGGGGACCTGTTTCTCCTTGACTTCCCTCACCGCTCGCAGGTAGCGTCTCGCCGACTGCCGCGACTTCCCATGGGCCTATCACAAGATTCGGGCTCACCACGGCAAGGAGTCACCATGGACAGGAAGGACCTCAGCGAATTCATCCGGGCGCGGCGAAAGGAAGTGGCGCAATCGAGTTCCCCGCTCAAGGATGTCCGCATCATCGATGTGGGGTCGGTGGTGGCCGCCCCCTTCGCGGCCACGATCCTCGGCGACTACGGCGCCGAGGTGATCAAGATCGAGCCTCCTAACGCCCCCGACCCCATCCGGTACTGGGCGGTGGTGGAAGAGCGATACCAGCCCTTCTGGCTGTTCGCCTCGCGCAACAAGCTCCCCGTCACGCTGAACCTGAAGCACCCCAAGGGCCAGCGGATCTTCGCCCAGCTCGCGGAGCAGTCCGACATCTTGCTGGAGAACATGCGCCCCGGGACCCTGGACCGCCTCGGCTTTCCGGCCGCCAGGCTCTGGGAGATCAACAGGGGCCTGATCGTCGGCCGCATCTCGGGCTACGGCCAGACCGGCCCCTACGCCGCCAGGCCGGGCTTCGGCACGCTGGCCGAGGCGATGAGCGGCTTCAGCCACATGAACGCCCATCCGGGCGGCCCGCCCACGAATCCTCCGATTCCTCTGGCGGACATGACGGCCGGCATGCACCTGGCGCTGGGCGCGATGATGGCGCTCCGTCACCAGAAGCGGGGGAAGGTTGGCGGCCAGGAACTGGACCTCTCCCTCTACGAGCCCCTCTTTTCTCTCATGGGGGCCGATTTCCTGACCTACGCCCTGTCGGGCGTTCCCCCCACGCCGATGGGGAACGAGGCGCATTACACGGCCCCGCGGAACACTTATCAGACCAGGGATGGAAAGTGGGCGGCCCTGTCGGCCAGCTCCCAGACCACCTTCGAGCGGCTGATGGACCTCGTGGGGCATCCGGAGCTGAAGCAGGTCCCGGGATTCCGCGACAATCGCGAGCGGATCCAGAAAGCGAGCCGGGAGGTCTTGAACCGCGTCATCGGGGATTGGATCAAGGAGCGACCGCTCCGCGAGGTGCTGGAGGAGTGCGAGAAGGCGGGCGTGACCATCGGTCCCGTCTATGGCATGGAGGACATCCCCAACGACCCTCAGGTCCAGGCAAGGGGCAGCATCACGTCCGTGTTCGATCCGGCCTCGGGGAAGGACACTTCCCTGCCCGAGGCCCCCATTCGGTTCTCCGCAACGCCCGGCAAGGTCCGCTTCCCCGGCCTGCCCATGGGCGCCGCCAACGAGGTCATCCTGGGCGACCTCCTCGGCTACTCCTCCGAAGAGATCGCCGATCTCAAATCCTCCGGCGCGATCTGAATGGCGGAGCGCGTGGCGCCCCCCGCGGCGTCAGCCTTGCTCGATAGCCGTGAGGGCGGCCCGCAGCCAGCCCAGGGCGTAGGCCATCCCGGCATGCCACGGGGCGTCGCACGTGAGGAGTGGGGTGTGGTCGGGGATGATCACGCCATCGAAGCCGTTGTCGTGCAGGATCTTGAGCACGCGCAGCATGTCCGTGTCCCCGTCGTCCACGAACGTCTCGTGATAGTGGGGGACCTTCCCCCGGACGTTCCGCAGGTGCACGTAGGCGATTCGCCCCGCGCGGCTGTACCGGTCCACGGCCGCATACACGTCCGCCCCGGCCATCTCCGACACCGTGCCTACGCAGAACTCGATGGCGTTCATCGGGCTCGGCTGAAGGTCGAGGACGTGCTGGAAGTGATCGGGGTGGTAGACGAGGCGGGCCGCCCCGCGCAGCTCCGGGAGCGGCGGGTCGTCCGGATGGAGCGCGAGCTTGACCCCGGCCTCCTCGGCCACGGGCATCATCTCGCGGAGGAACAGGGCCAAGCGCCGCCAGATCTCCTCGCGGCCAACGCGACCCACCGTGCCGCGCGGATTGTCGGGGTCGAACCGGTCGGGGTCGTAGACCATGTTCCAGACCATCCCCGCGGGGATGGGCGGCTGGGCGGGATCCTGGAAGCCGACCGAGCGCGCGCCGCCCCGTGCGAACGATCCCTCGGTCCGTCCCCAGACCCCGGCCACGCTGAAGTTGTAGCCCACCGTCCGGATGCCCAGCTTCCCGACGTCGCGGAGGATGCGCTTGAGGCGCTCCATCTGCTCCGCGCGGCGCGGGCCATCCAGCAGCACGTCGTACCAGTGGGCCGGGGCGAAGTTCTCCAGCGCTTCCAGCGTGAGCCCCTCGGCGTTGATCATCGCCTTGAGGTCGCGCAGGCCCTCGGGGGTCCAGATCGGGTCGTCGGCCTCCGAGATCCCGAAGCCGCGATTCGCCTGGTCGGCGGTGATGATCTTGGACTGACCCCGGGCGAACTGGCCCGGCAGGTGGACCACGATGTGCGTGGCGCCGGCCTGTCGGGCAAAGCGCAGCGTCTCGCGGTTCAGAAGCGCCCGGTACAGCCCAAGGCCGAGCTTCATGACGTCTCCCTCCCCATGCATGGAGCCACCGACGATACGGCACTGGCCGGGGAAGGTCAAGCCGATCGGGTGCCGCACGCCCACGAGGATCAATCGCGTGTGCCGGCGACCGGTCGATCCTGCCAGACGAGGGAATGCAGATGAGCGAGGGGAATCAAGCGGGCGAGCGGGAACGGCCCGTCCGGCCAGGCGACGCGCGAGGCATTCCGGCACCTCGCCCCTCCTGCAGCGCCAGGATGCGAGGCGCGCCCCCTTCCGGACGCCGCCCGGCTAGTGGAACACTTGGAGAAAGCGGATCAGCAGGAGGGCCAGGAGCAGGATCAGGTACCCCCGAAGAAAATACAGGGCGAAACGGACCATGAGGGTCATTTGCACGCGAGGCATCTCGAGCACCTCAATTCGGGATCCGGGTCACGGCGTCTTCATGATGTCCTTATGACGGATGACCCCGAGGATGTGGTCCTGGGTGTCGACGACCGGGATCATCCGGTAGTGGTACTTGGAGAAGATCTCGGCGATGTCCTCTTGCGTATCCTCTTCGTCGGCCGAGACCACGGGGGACGCCATCAGCTCGGCGAGGTTTTGATCGTCCACCGCCAGCACCAGCTCCCGCAGGTCCACCACCCCCTGGAGGAGCTTGTCCTCCGGGGCCACCACGTAGATGTAGGACACTTGCTGAGGGTCGCGTCCCGAGCGGCGGATCGCCTGCAGCACCTCGCCCGCCCTCGCCTCTTTGGGGAAGCTCACGAACCCCGCGGTCATGAGATCCCGGGCCTTGGCCTCCCGCTCCGAGAGGATGGCCTTGATGCGCCGGACGCTCTCCGAGGGAAGCAGCTGCATCAGCTCGGCCGTGTCGTCGTGGGGAAGCACCGAGAAGAGGTTCGCCAGCTGCGGGATGGTCATCTCGCTGAAGATCTGCCTGGCTCGCTCCTTGCGTAGGGTCGCGATGAGCTGCCGCTGGGCCCGCGGCTCCGCCTCCATCAGCGTGTCGGCCGCCTTCTCGGAGTCCAGGGCCGAGAAGAGGGCCTCCTGCTCGTTGCCTGTCAACTGCTCCAAGGCGTCCGCCAGGTCCTCGCTGGGCAGTTCCTTGAGCTGCCAGCGCGTCACCGAGAGGGAGACTTTGTCGGTGGTGACGGCATCCTCCACCGACAGGGGCTGGACGTATTTCCAGGAGATGAGGCCCTCCTTGACCCCATGGATCCGGCCCAGGCCCCAGCGGCGCAGGAATCCATTGAAGGAGGTGTCCACGTGGATCAGCAGCATGCGCCCCTTGGCCTCCAGCAGGTGGATGTCGTTCACGACCTCCATCCGGCGGCCGTCCATGTCCAGGATCGTCCGCCCCATCAGGTGGTGGTCCAGCATCATCCAGCCGGGCTGGTCCACGAAGGGCAGGTACGGCTGACCCTGCTCGGGCGGCAGCACGAAGATCGCATCGTCTTCGATGCGGAGCACCCGCTCCCATGGGACGAACTCCGTCGGCTTCCCCCAGCCGTGCTCCAGGTAGATCCCGACTGCCTCGGGGTACGGCTCCTTGAGCGCAAACACCAGGTCCGTGAGCTTGCCCAACCGGTCCCGGATCGTGCCCGCGCACACGGGCCGCTTCATCAGGTCGGAGAAGTACAGGAAGCGGAAGCTGCCGAGGCCCGGCGGGAGGTCGGGAACCTTCATCGCAGGGATGGAGGGCGTGACCATAACCGCCTCCTATTGCGCCGCCCCGAACCACTGCGGGAACAGCGTGCTCAGGGCGAACAGGGTGGACATGACCGTGACGAAAAGAACGATGCTCCAATTGGCGACGTTCTGCCAGCGGGTGTTCACCCGTCCGCCCATGAACTCCGGCGAGTTCAGGATCAGGATGAGGAACACGAGGGCCGAGGGCAAGAGCGTGACGGCCACGATCTGCACGAACATGGTGATCGTGATGAGCGGCGCCCCGGGGATCAGCACGATGGCCCCGGCGCTGAGCAGCATCAGCAGGTACACGGCGTAGAACCAGGGGGCCTCGCGCACGCTCTTGTTGAGCGAGTGGGCCCAGCCGAAGACCTCGCCCACGGCCCACGAGGTGGACAGCGAGATGCACAGGGCCCCCAGGAAGCCCGCGTCGAACAGGCCGATGGCGAACAGCTTGCGGGCCAGCTCTCCCTGCCCGTGGGGGAGGAGTGGGACCAGGGCCTGTGCCGTCTGCTGGGCATCTTCGATCACGATCGGCGGGTGGTGGTAGAAGAACGCCGCACCCGTGGCGATGATGATGAACGCCGCCACGATGCAGGTCACCAGCGAGCCGACGAAGGTGTCCACCTTGCCGAACTTGATGTCGTGCAGGTCCAGGCCCTTGTCCACCACGGCGCTCTGCTGGAAGAAGATCTGCCACGGGGTGATGGTGGTGCCGATGTTGGCCAGGATGATGAAGAGCATATCTCCCGTGAGCCCGCCGGCGAGGCTCGGCACGAGGAGGCCCTGGGCGACCGACCCCCATCCCGGCGCCGCGGGTGTCTTCATCGCCCAGAAAGCCGCCGGGATATATACCAGGTTGAACGCGCAGAAGAAGAGCGTGAGCTTCTCGAACGTCCAGTACTGGCCCGTGATCACCACGACGAACAGAATGATCGTGACGGCGAGGTAGGTCACCCAGACAGGGACGCCGAACAGGCCCATCGCGGCCGTCATCCCGATGTACTCGGTCACGAGGGTGAGCCAGTTGACGATGGCCAGGTCCACCAGCGAGAACCAGCCCCAGAAGGGGCCGAAGCCCTCGAAGATGGCCTCCGCGTGGCCGCGCTTGGTGACCGCCCCCAGGCGCACCGTCATCTCCTGGATGTAGTAGGCCATGGGAACCAGGATGAAGAATATCCAGAGGAGGCTGAAGCCGTACTTGGCCCCTGTGACCGCGTACGTGGAGATGCCGCCGGCGTCGTTGTCCGCCACCATCGTGATGATGCCCGGGCCGAGGACAGCCAGGAAGATGAACAGGCGGCGTTGCGTGCGGTTTAGGAGATGAATCCCCTTGCTGATCCAGTACATGGGCCGCTCCGATCACCGGTCATGGCAGTTATCTCCCTGTCCCCGCTCGTGGGAGCGTTGCACGAGCCTCGCCCGGGAAGGGGACTAAAACAAAAGGCCCTTTCCGTGTGCGGGGAAAGGGCCGAATCCCTTGCCTTGGCCCTCAGCCTGGAGGCCAAGACATCCGACCTTCCGGATTCCCCACTCGTTCAAGTTTTGGCACCGCGCACCGTGAGAGGCCTTCGGCCTCAGCCACTTTGAGCAAACCCTTAAGCCGGGAATGCCTGGTCTACCCGCCTACCAGCGTCTCTCGACGCCGCCGGGCAGTGGCCTGTGTGTTGCGCGGGAGCCTCACCTACCGAGGACCCGTGTCGAATCGTGGACGTGCGAGCCCGGGCCCGCACGTCTTTGTTCACTTTTCTATGCCTGCAATCCCCGCCTGTCAACCCCCAAAGTGCACGGCCCGAAAAAATATTCCCGACGCGCGCCGGGTCATTCAGAGCCGCCCCGATCCTCGCTGCCGGGCCCGACCGCCCATCCGGCGGCGGATCCCGCGGCGGCCGCCGGCTACTCCCAGCGCCGCAGGCGTGCTTGCGCATCCCCCCCGTTCACTCTCGGCGGAGGCCGGCGGCCAGCAGCGCCTCCACGTCGGCCGGCGTGCCGCGCCATGGACCGGGCCGCTCCTGCTTCAGCGTCGTCACGGCGGCCGCCCAGCGGCAGGCCTCCTCCGGCGATACGCGGAGCCGCCTGCCGATGTAGGTCGAGAAGCACGTGTCGCCGCGGCCGGTGCGGCCCACCAGCGACCGCGGGGTGAAGGGGGCCTGGTAAATGCGGCCCTCGGCGTAGACGGTCACTCCGGAGGATTGGGTAAGGACGATCTCGCGCGGGCCGAAGGCCGCCAGCTTCCGCGCGGCGGCCTCCAGGTTGGTCTCCCCCGTCAACAGCTCGGCCTCGGCCCGGTCCACCTTGAGGTAGGTTACGTGGGATAGGCCCTCCGCCATGTCGGGCCACTCCCGGAACACCAGCTCGGTTCCCTGGCGCACACGGACGAATCCCTGCACGTCCATGCCGACCGGCCCGCGGCCCGCCAGAATCTTGAGGAGCGGCAGGTCCACCTCTCCCGCAATGATGGGCGAGATGAGATAGACCCTGGCCGATACGGCCGGGATGTCCGTCGGCTGGAAGGGTCCGGCGAACCCCAGCGGCTTACAGATGCGCCGCTCCATGTCCACCGAGCGGTAAATGTTCTCGATCCCCGAGGTCTCCGGGGCGGGCACGGCGAAGACCTCCACCCCCTCCCGCCGTAGCTCCTCCAGTCGGGGGAAGTCGTCCGGGTGAAGCCGCGTGACGACGGCGACTCGGACGCCGAGGCGGCGCAAGACCACGCTTCCGTAGAAGACGCCGCCTCCCGAGGCGCTCTCGCCCTTGCCGTCCACGACCAGAATGTCCTTGGCGAAGTGGCCGATCATCAGGATGTCGAAGCTCGTTTGCGCGGTCATGGATATGGCCTCCCCTTCACATGAGACGGTCCGCAGGTGCGCTTGCGCGGAGCCGTTCTCCCGGCCCCGGCCGGAGGAGAGCATCCCTCAGGGGCCGCACGGAAGTCAAGGGGGCGCGATGTGCTCCCGCATTTTAGGAGCGCCCGGGCCGAACCGGCCACGCCCCTGAACAGGCCGGGACCATCCCCGGGAACAGCCTCGTCCGCCCATGGGTTGGAGGGTCGAGAACCCATCCCCCGACCATCCGAATGTCTGGCGCGCTTGACGGAGATGCGGTACACTCTTGGCGGGGAGGAGACCAGCCATGCGACCGATCCTGCTGTCCCTGCTCGTTGGCCTCGCGATACCGCAGTCAACCTGGGCCGTTCCGAAGGAAACCGAAGTCGGGTCCAATCTCACGCAACAGCCTGCCACCCCCGCCTACGTCCAGCGCGTCCAACCTGCCATCGTGGGGATCGGCGTCCGGGTTCCCCTGGACCGGCCCTCGGCCCTCACGCTGGGTCCGGTGCGGTGGGGGAGCGGCATCATCTTCGATCCCGCCGGGTACGTTCTCACCGTCAGCTATGTCCTGACAGACGCGGAGGTCATCCAGGCCGCCCTCCGCGACGGCCGGGTCGTCCCCGGCAAGCTGATCGGCCTCGACCCCGAGTCCGGCCTCGGCGTTCTCAAGCTCGAGGGAGACGGACCATGGCCCGCCGCCATGCTCGGGGACTCATCCAGGGTCACCGTCGGCCAGGCCACGGCGACGATCGGCGTGGATGAGGAAAACCATGTCGTGGTCACTCAGGGCAGCATCCAGGAAATCCGGAGTTTCGCCGGCTACTGGGAATACCTGCTGGAGCGGGCCTTCGTGGTGGCCCCCTACAATCCATCCTTCGGCGGGAGCCCCCTCGTCAATCTCCAGGGCGAAGTGATCGGCATCACCAACCTCCGCATCGGGGAGCGCCCCTTCGTGAACCTGGCCATTCCGATCGAGTACTTCACCGCCTCCAAGGACGAATTGATCGGGAAGGGCCGGATCGTGAGCAGGCCGCCCCGCCCCTGGCTCGGGCTGTGGGTCCTTCCGGGCGATGGCGAAGGAGTTGTTGTGGCGGGGGCATCCCCCCGCAGCCCCGCGATCCAGGCGGGGTTTCAGCGCGGCGATGTGATCGTCCGGATCAACGGGGAAAAGGTCGAAAGCCAGGAGGACTTTTACCGGAAGCTCTGGCGGACCAAGATCGGGGAAGACGTCAGCCTGGTCGTCCTGCGGGAATCCCGCTTCCAGGTCATCACGGTCCGGCCCGTGGACCGCTATCAGTTGTTGCCTCCCACGAGGAAGTAGCCGCCGCCTCAGCCGATACCCCACCCCCTGCCGTTTCCGCGGGGCCGAGCGGCAACCGCACGGTGAACGTGCTCCCCGATCCGGGAGTGCTCTCAACCCCGATGGACCCGCCGTGGGCTTCGGCGATGGTCTTGGCGATGCACAACCCCAGGCCCGCGCCCCCCGGCTCGCGCGAGCGGGCCGGATCCACGCGATAGAATCGCTCGAAGATCCGGGGCATCGCCTCCGGGGCGATCCCGACGCCGGTGTCCCTCACCGAGATCTCCAGCCATTCAACCGCAGGGCAATTTGGCAACTGGGCGATTTGGCGATTCGGGGAATCCCCTGATTGCCCCGTCACCTGGCGCAGCGAGAGCCCCACCTGGCCGCCGGGTGGCGTGTACTTCACACCGTTGTCCACGAGATTCCGAAGCAATTGCTTGAGGCGCTGCCCGTCGCCCCGGACCACCAGAGGCTCGAGTCCTTGGATCTTCACCTGCACGTGCTTGCCGCGGCCCAGTACCTCGCCCTCCTTGGCCACCTCCTCCACCAGCCGATCCAGCTCGACGGCTTGCTTCTCCCAGCGGAGGGCGCCGGCATCCGCGCGCGACAGGAGCAGGAGGTCATCCACCAGGTGGGCCATGGATTCGACCTCCTCCAGGACACTCCCGAGAACCCGCTGGTACTCGGCCGGATCCCGCGGGTTCCTCAAGGCGACCTCGATCTCGCCCTTGAGCACGGTGAGCGGCGTCTTCAGCTCGTGCGACGCGTCCGCGGAGAATCGGCGCACCTGGGCGAACGCCGCCTCCAGGCGGGCCAGCATCTCGTTCAGGGTCCGGGCCAGCCGGCCCAGTTCGTCGTCCACCTCCCCGCCATCCAGGCGCTTCCCCAGATGCTCGGCCTCGATCCGCCGGGCCGTCGTCGTCATCTGGTCCACGGGGCGCAGGGCACGTCGCGCCAGGAGCCACCCCCCGCCCCCGGCCAGAACCAGCGCCAGCGGCACCAAAGCCGCCAGGGTCCACAGGAAGTGCTGGCGGGCCATATAGAGGCCCTCCAGCGACATCCCCACCTGAAGGACATTCACGACCTGGCCGTGCTGCGCCACCGGGAAGGTGAGGACGCGGACGGGGAACCGGTTGTTGCCCGGCATGGTCTCAAAGGTGGCGTACCCCTCCGCGGCATTCTTCAGCGCGTTCGGGCTGATGTGGAGCGGCTCGCCCCCGAAGCGGGGCAGGCGCGGATCCAGGCGACCGTGGGGGTCCAGGAACTGATAGAACCGATCCGTGAAGCTCGGCCCGAAGAACCGGCGCAGTATCTCATCCATGTCCGGAGGGACCAGATCCGGGCGCGGCCGGTCGGCCGCCTGGGCCACGGTCTTGGCGACGCCCTCCAGGGTCGCGTCCACGTCCTGCCAGAGCCCGCGCATCAGCAGGAAGTAGGATGCGCTGCCTAGGAGGATGAGCGTCGCCGCCAGGATCCCCGTGAACCAGAGGGTCAATCGCGCTCGAATCGAAAGCCGCTTCATGGCTCGGCGCTCGGCTCTCGGCGCTCGGCTCTCAGGACGTAGCCGACGCCCCGCACCGTGTGGATGAGCTTCGGCTCCCGCCCCGCGTCGACCTTCTTGCGCAGGTAGTTCACGTATACGTCGATCACGTTGGTCCCGGCGTCGAAGGAGTAGTCCCACACGTGCTCGGCGATCATGGTCCGGGTGAGGACCCGCCCGGGATTCCGCAGGAAGTACTCCAGGAGGGCGAATTCGCGATTGGTCAGCGGGATCGTCCCTCCCCCCCGCTTCACCGTCCGCGCGGCCGGATCCAAAATGAGATCGGCCACCTGCAGCGCCGGGGCCTGCGCGACCTTCCCGCGGCGCAGCAGGGCGCGCACGCGCGCCAGAAGTTCGGCGAATGCGAACGGCTTGGTGAGATAGTCGTCCGCCCCGGCATCCAGCCCCTGGACCTTGTCCTCCACGGCGTCCCGCGCCGTGAGGAGGAGGACCGGGGTGGTCACTTTCGCCTGCCGAAGCTCCCGGAGGACCTGGAACCCCGGCTTGCCCGGCAGCATCACGTCCAGGACGATGACATCGTGGAGCCGATCCAGTCCCATGAAAAGGCCCGCCTCGCCGTCGTGGGCTACGTCCACGGCGTAGCCTTCCTCGGTGAGCCCCTTACGGATGAAGCTGGCGACCTTCCGGTCGTCCTCGACCAACAGGATGCGCATCGGTCTCGGCCCTCGGCCACCCGCCTTCGGCGGGTACCCGGCTCTCGGCTCTCGAATCAAGATGCCAGGGAAATCCCGTGCGGGCAAGGGGAAAGTGAGGGGACGGCACCGCTATCGGGTCGAATGAGAGATCCGATAGATCATCCCGGCGCGATCGTCCGAGACATAAAGGGCGCCGTCCTTCCCGGTAATCACGTCCACGGGGCGGCCCCAGGCATAATTCCCTTGCAGCCAGCCGGTGGCGAAATCCTGGGGCCGGGCGGGCGTCCCGCCCTGCATGGGGATCCGGATGACCTTGTAGCCGGTCGGGACGGACCGGTTCCAGGACCCGTGCAGCGCGACGAACAGGTCGCCACGGTACTCGGCGGGAAACATGCCCCCCGTGTAAAAGGTCAGGCCCAGCGTGGCCGAGTGCGCCTGGATCTCCACGGCGGGCGGCGCCGTCGTCTTGCAGAAGTCCGGCCGGCCGAACTCAGGATCGGGAACCCGATTGCCGTTGCAATGGGGCCAGCCGTAATGCGCGCCCTCCTTCACGACCAGGATCGTATCCGGCGGGAAGTCATCGCCCAGCCAGTCCCTTCCGTTGTCCGTCGCCCACAGCTCCCCCGTCTGCGGGCGGAAGCTGATGCCGACGGCATTCCGGATGCCCCGGGCGAAGATCCGGCCACCCGTCCCATCCGGATTGAACTGAAGGATGGCGGCGCGGCGCGGATCGCGCTCCTCGCACACGTTGCAGGAGGAGCCGACGGAGACGTACATCTTGCCGTCCGGGCCGAAGGCGATGGTCCGGGTCCAGTGCCCCCCGCCGCTCGGCAGGTCGCGAATGACCACCTCGGGCTTGGCGGCCGTGAGGTCCCCGGGGCGGTAGGGGAGCCGCACCACCGCGTCCGTCTCGGCCACGTAGAGGAAACCGCGGAAGAAGGCCAGGCCGTGCGGGCGGTTGAGGCCGTCGGCGTACACGACCGCGCGGTCCGCCCTCCCGCCCCCGTCCCGATCGGGCAGGGCCACGATCTGGTCGCGAGACGGCACCGAGACGAACAGGTCCCCCGAGGGGCTCACCGCCATGAAGCGGGGCGCGCCGAGCCCCGAGGCGAAGGTCTCCATCCGGAAGCCGGGCGGCAACCGGACAGCCCCCTCCTGGGCGGGCACCCGGGCCGCGGGCGCGCACGCCGCCAGCAGCGCGATCAGGCAGACCAAGCAGGCCTGCCCCCTGGTGCCCGTCGGAAAACGGCGTCGGTTCATCGTGTCCCCCTCCCGATCCTCCCCTCTCCGCTCTCAAGCCTAGGCGCTCGGCGCCAGGCGCTTGCCGCTCGGCCGCCGCTTCGGCCTTTCGTGGCTCGCGGTCACGATCGTGTGGATCCCGCCGCGCACGTTGAAGTCGCCCACGACGGTCATACGGCGGGGCCGGGTCGCCCTGACCAGGTCGTCCAGGATACGATTCGTCACGGCCTCATGGAAGTGGCCCTCGTCCCGAAACGACCACAGGTACAGCTTCAGCGATTTCAGCTCAACGCACAGCCTGTCCGGGACGTACCGGATCCGGATCGTGGCGAAATCCGGCTGCCCCGTGCGGGGGCAGAGGCAGGTGAACTCCGGACAGTCGACGCTGATTTCGTAATCCCGGTCCGGATTCGGGTTGGCGAAGGTCTCGAGCCGCTTGGAAGGTTTCGTCGGCACGGCCACCTCCAGATCACCGGGGTCGGCGGCGCCACCAGCCGTCCAGGCCCCAGTATCGTCCGGCGCCTCCGATCAGGATCACCAGCAGGAGAATGAGGAAGTCCTTGTCGTGGGATGCGGCGGGATTCCACCAGCCCTTGGCGAAGAGGTAGTTCCCGACCATGAACACCCCCACGCCGGCCGAGAATCGTGTCAATGCCCCCAAGAGGAGCGCCACGCCCGCCAGCATCTCCCCCGCCGCCGTCAAGATGGCGAAGACGTGCTCGTGGGGGATAACGACGCTCACCAACCAGGCCTTGTACCAGGCGTGCGGTGTGTTGGCGGCGTATTGCTGGAGCTGGGGCAGCAGCGCGCCACCCCAGAGGAACCCCCGACTCAACTTGATGTACCCCGTCCCCAGGAACCAGCGGGCCGCGTACAGGCGGGCCAGCAAGAGGGCAAGGCCGGGCAACCGCTCGGGCCATTCCCTCATTCTCGCCATCATGGCAGACCTACCTCGTCTGCGGTTCGGCCAGGACCCACCGCAGTTGGTCCAGGGTGATATTGCAACCGCTGACGATCAGCACCACGGTCTGACCCGTCAGACGGTCCTTCAGCTTACGCGCCGCAGCCGCGGGCGCCGCGCCGGCCGCCTCGGCGAGCTGGTGCGCCGCCTCGAGGAGGAAGCGCACGCCCTGGCGCATCTCCTCCTCGCTGACCAGGACGATCTCGTCGATGTGCTCCAGGATGATCCCGAGCGTGAGCCCGAAGGGAACCCGGGTCATGAGACCCTCGGCCCAGGTGGCGGCGTCGGGCGTCTCGACCTTCCGCCCGGCCTTCCAGGACAGATAGACCGAGGGGGCCTTCTCCGCCTGGACCCCGATGACCTTGACCTTCGGGCTGATGCGCTTGGCCACCAGGCAGTGGCCGCTGGCGCCGCTCCCGCCGCCGATGGGGACGAGGATGACGTCCACGCCGGGGAGCGCCTCCATGACCTCCAGGCTCACCGTGGCCACGCCCGCGATGAGGAGCGGCTCGTTGGCCGGGTGGACGTACCGGTAGCCATCCAGGCGCGCCCGTTCCTCCGCCCACTCGCGGGCCTCGTCAAAGTCGCGCCCCGTGAGGACCACCTCGGCCCCCAGGCGGCGCATGGCCGCCACCTTGTCGGGGTTCGCCCCCTCCGGCGCCGCCACGACGGCCTTCACGCCGAACAGCTTCGCGGCATAGGCGATGGACTGCCCGTGGTTGCCCGTCGAGGCCGTGATGACGCCGCGCCCCCGCTCCTCTTCCGTCAGGCCCGAGAGCAGGTTGATTCCGCCCCGGACCTTGAACGCGCCGATGGGCAGCGGGGTCTCCAGCTTGAGGTAGACCTCGCACCCCAACGCCTCGGACATGGCCGCCGAGCGCAGGAGCGGCGTCGGCGGCAGGTACCGGCGGATGACCTGGCGGGCGCGATAGACATCCTGCAGCGTCGGCGGTTGCATACCCTCTCCTCCGGCTCGGCGACCCGAGGGGACGCCACGGGAAACACACCGGGAAGGATACACTGCCGGCTGCGACCCGGCAACCCATTCCCGTGTCTGTCCCGACGAATGGCCGAAGTGTGAGGGCCGGCTGTCCGGCCGGCCGCCGAGGGCGGTGCGCACGACCCGGCCCGGACCGCGTGCTTCCCCCATCAAGAACGCCTTGACGCGAAGGTGCGGTTGGGCATAGTCTCTGCGGTGTTGAATAGAGGAGTGTCCGGCGGGATGCCGTCCCCCGGATAACCGCCCGAGACCAAGAGGCCGGAGGGACCGCAGCCCGCCGTCCTCTCCCCATGAGGTGCCACCATGAACATCAGTTGCTGCTGGCTCTACGCCATTTCGAAGTACGGCTACCCGCCCAGCCTGCCGGATACTCACCGGGCCCTGGGAGACATGGCCGCCCTGGGCTTCACCTGCGTGGAACTGGAAGGCGTGGGCGAAGAGAACCTCCGGGCGGTGCACGGCGAGCGGAGAGCGCTCAAACAACGCTGCGACGACCTGGGCCTTCGCGTCGTGAATTTCTGCCCGGTCCTCCCGGAGCTGGTTCACCCCGAGAAGGCGCGGCGGGTCCACGCCCTGGAGCTGTTCAAGGTCGCCGTGGAGACGGCGACCTTCTTCGGGTGCGAGACGATCCAGACGGACAGCTATACCCCGCCGCTGGAATTCGTGGGCGACGCCCCGTACCGCGAGGCCATCAGCTTCGGCAAGCGGTTCCAGGTGAAGGTTGACCCGGCATTCCGCTGGAACGACCTCTGGGGATGGCTCACGGACAGCATCGGCGCCTGTGCCGACGAGGCGGGGCGGGCGGACCTGAAGTTCTGCCTGGAGCCGCGGGTGGGCGAGATCATCAGCAACACCGACGCGCTCTTGCGGCTGATGGACGCCGTGGACAACGACGACTTCGGCGCCGTCCTGGACACCGGGCACCAGCACGCGCAGAAAGAGATCCTGCCCCTCAGCGTCGAGAAGCTGGGCGGCCGCGTCCACTACCTCCACGTCTCGGACAACGACGGCCAGACCAACCAGCACCTTGCGCTGGGGCGCGGCACCGTGGACTGGGACGGCGTGTTCATGGCCCTGAGGAAGCACAATTTTTCGGGATACGTCGCCGTGGACGTCGGCCGCGTCCCCGATCTGGACGACCAGGTGCGGGAGTCCAAGGCGTTCCTGGAGCAGTTGGCGGCCCGCCTGGCTGTCTAGGGCCGGGTGAGGAGGTCGCCCGCCATCGGCTGGCGACGGGTTTCCTATGGGTGCCTCATGACGACAGATCGCATGATCCGGGGTCGCCTGGAGCCCGGTGGGCAGGTCCGGGGCATCCGGGTGGCCGGCGGTCGGATTGTGGGGATCGGGCCGCCGGTCGAACCCCCTGCGGCCAGCCTGACGGGCGAGGCCACCTGCATTGTCAGCCAGGCGTTCTTCGATCTTCAGGTCAACGGGTTCGCCGGGGTGGATTTCAACCGGCCCGGCCTTAGCGGCGAGGAACTGCTGCGGGCAAGCCGGGCCCTGTGGGCGCACGGGGTGGCGCAATTCCTCCCGACGGTCATCACCGCATCGCTGAACGCCATGGCCCAAACGCTCGCAACCATCCGGCGCGCCCGGGAGGATGCCCCCGTCCTGGCGCGCGCCGTCCCGGGGATCCACCTCGAGGGTCCCTTTCTCTGTCCCCAGGACGGGGCGCGGGGGGCCCATCCCAGGGCCCACGTGCGCGATCCCGACTGGGAGACGTTCTGCCGCCTGCAGGAGGCGGCGGGCGGCCACATCCGCCTGGTCACCCTGGCGCCGGAGCGGCCCGGAGCGCTGGACCTCATCGAGCGGTTGCGGGCCGCGGGCGTGGTGGTGGCCATCGGCCACACCGACGCCACGGAAGCCGACATCGACGCCGCCGTGCAGGCGGGCGCGCAGCTGTCCTCCCATTTGGGCAACGGGGCGCACGCCGTCCTTCCTCGCCACCGCAACTACATCCAGAAACAGCTGGCCACGGACGGCCTGCTGGCCTCGATCATTGTGGATGGCCATCACCTGGCCGAGTACTTCGTCAAGAACGTGGTCCGGTGCAAGGGGCCGGAGCGGGTGATTCTGATCACCGACGCCATGGCCGCGGCCGGCGCGCCGCCCGGGATGTACCGTCTGGGCGAGGTCCTGGCCGAGGCGCAGCCGGATGGCGTCGTCCGGCTGCCCGGCACACCGTACCTCGCCGGGTCCGCGCTGACCATGGATCGGGCGGTGGCGAACGTCCGGCGTTTTGCGGGGGTTACCCTGGCGCAGGCGCTGGCCATGGCGGCGGAGCATCCCCGACGCTTGTGGCCCGAGTCGCCCGGGGGGCTCACGCCGGGAGCCCCGGCCGACATCGTGCTCTTGCGGGATGGCGAGCGGCTCGAAGTCGTGGAGACGATCGTGGCCGGCGAGACGGTCTACCGGGCCGCGCAGCGGTGACAGTCGGTAGGGGGGCTGGGGGCGAGGACGCCGCATTCGTCCGATGAAAACCGATCGGCGCTTGCAGCAGTTGCTTCGCCCGCAGGGGGAGGGTGTGATGTACTACGTGATCATCGGTCGGGATTGCGCAACCATGCAGCAAGAACTGGCCACCGCCGTGCAAGGACGCGAGGACGTCCGGGTGATCCTGAATCGGCGGTATGGTGAACGGCGGGCCGACGACCAGCCGAAATCCCCGGACCGGCGGCGGAAAGAGCGTCGCCGCAGCCCCGATTTCCCGCCGGCGGACGCGGACGCGTAGCGCGGGAGGCGGCAACCGGCTGATCGGTGCCTGACCTGCGGGACCGGTCTGTGGAGAGGCGCGAGAGGAGGCGAATATGGCTTTACAGCGGCGATGCTGGCAAGCGTGCCTGGGGGGTCTGATCCTGCTCCTGCTTCCTGTGCTTGGCGGGTGCGCCCTCATGCTCGTGGGCGCGGGGGCCGGCGCGGGGGCCGGCACCGTGGCGTATATCCAGGGAGAGCACTCCCAGGTCCACGCCGGCAACTACGAACGGGTCTGGTCGGCGACGCTCGCCGCGCTGGGCCAGATGAACATCCGGGTGATCAAGACGGAAAAGGACGCCCTGAGCGGGACGATCTCGGCGCGGCGGGCGGACGACACTTCGGTCACCGTCAAGGTGGAACCGACCGGGGCGGATACCACCACCGTCAAAATTCGCGTCGGGACGTTCGGTGATCGCGCCGCCTCGGAGTCGATTCAAGCCCGGATTGTCAGCAGCCTCAAGGGCGGCAAGTAGGCCGTCCGCCCCGACTGCCACATCCCTCGAAGGCCCTCAAGCGGGCCGCCCCGTCGCGGCCGCAGTGCTGGTCTTCCCTGACTCCCCTGTTTACCCCCGCCACACCGCCCAGGCCAGCGCCATCCAGCCCACAATGAAGGCGACTCCTCCCAGGGGCGTGATGGCCCCCAGGGCTCGGATGCCGCTCAGGCTCAAGGCATACAGGCTCCCGGAGAACACCACCGTGCCCACCAGAAGCAGCCAGCCCGCGGCATTTACGGCATGTCCCGGCCAGCGGGTCGTCGCCCACGCAACCGCTAGCAGTCCCAGGGCGTGGATGAGTTGATATCGGACGCCGGTCTCGAAGACATTGATCAGATCCGGCGTCAGGCGGCCTCGCAAGGCGTGCGCACCGAATGCGCCCGCGGCCACCCCCACCGCCGCCAGCACTGCCCCCAGAGCGAAGAACACCCGATCCACTCATCCACCTCCGGATGCCGGAATCAGAGCCTTGCGAGGAATGCTGTGACGGCCCCGTTGAAGGCCTCCGACTGCTCCATATTGGAGAGGTGCAACGCCGACTTCAGGATCACCAGCTCCGATCCCTTGATCCTGTCGTGGATCGTCCGCGAGGCGGAGACCGGTGTCGCGGGGTCGTCCTCCCCGACAATGATCAGCGTCGGTACGGTGATCGCGTGCAGGCGATCCGTCAGATCGAGCCGCGCGATAGCCTGGCAGCAGCCGATGTAGCCCCGCGGACTTGTCGCTTGGATCATGGCCCGCACGGGATTGACGACGTCGGGACGCCTTTCTCGGAAGGACGCCGTGAACCACCGGCCGATGGTCGGCTCCACGTGCGGCTCCATTCCCTGCGTCCGGGCCGCGCGGATGCGCTCGTCCCACGTGGGCTTGGCCTCGGCCGGCACCCGGCTGGTGGTGTTGCTCAGGACGAGGCTCTGGAGGATCTGCGGGTGTTGCAGGCCGAGGATCTGCCCGATCATGCCACCCATGGAGAGCCCGATGAAGTGCGTCCGGGATACCCCCAGGGCCTGGAGGAGCGCCCGCACATCCTCCGCCAGTTGTTCGAGGGTGTATGGTCCTTCCGGGGCATCCGTACCCCCGTGGCCCCGCGTGTCATAGCGCAGGACGCGGTAGCGCGAGGCGAGCGCGGGGATCTGGGGATCCCACATCGACAGGTTCGTCGCCAGCGAGTGGCTCAGCGTGACGACGGGGGCATTCGCGGGCCCTTCGAGCTGGTAGTTCATGCTGATCCCGTTTGCGGTGATCTTCATCGGCTCAACCTCCGTGGTAGTGGGTCAGCGTCGCCGATGGTAGCCTTTCCGCCGTGAGGAAGGCGTGGCGCGTCCCGGACCGAGGCGACATGACCATACCCGCCCGGTATCAGGCAAGGAGGGGACGCTGGACCCACATTACTTTCTATCTCGACTGACGAAAGATGGGAAAGCCCCCTCCCCTGGAGGCTAACTGCGGCTTCTCGCCGAGAGCCCCAATCAGCCGGCAGCCATTCTCGGTGAATAGCCGAGCGCCTCTCCCGCGGCTTCAATCTTTCGTAGCGTGACCAGCGCGGGGGACTGGGGGTGCCATTCAAGGCGGGTCAAATGTCTTAGCCCTGGATCAGTGTAAGTGTAGGGAAATCGCATGTCGTAGGTACGATAGATGGCAGAGAAAAAGGCATCCAGGGTAAGCGGGCTGTCTGCAGTGGGAAATGTGGCGAGCAGGGGACTCTCTCGTTTCGCAGCCTTGGCTTTGACAAGGGCGAGGCCGACCGCTTCATATCGCGCATAATCATTGCGAACAAGCCGCCTCCCAGTCAACCCCTCCAAGAGTCTAGAGTAAGCTCTGATCGCAGGTGAAACATCGCCATTTGTATCCAGCGAGATGTCGTTGGGCCTGAGCGATCGATCACTCGGATCGGTCGCCTTTAGGAAATGAACGAAGCCGTAAACGAGACCCGGGTACATGATATGGATGTTGGCGCAATCCCCGATTGCCTCCTCGGTCCGGTTGACCAGGTTCCGAAACGCCCTGCTCGTTCCCTTGACAGAAGCAGCCAGCACAGGACCGATGCCTTCCTTGCTGACAACCAGGTCTATCTTCTTGCTCTTGAGCCCACCAAGCACGACTTGCTCCTTCTCTTTCTCGCCGCCAGCCTGAAAAGACAGACGCCAGCTTCCGTCTTGAAGGTCAGCCATGAGTTGCGGTCTCGGCATGATGTCGGCCGGATGAAACCCTCCCTCGACAACAAATCGTATGGCTAGGTATCGATGAAGTGGCTTTATGTGTTCGGCACTTTCTGTTGAGGTCGCCTGAGCAAATGCGCGAGCAGCACCGCTGAGGAAAATGTCTGCGGGAATTCTCGCCTCAGGCATAGTGCCTCCAGTATCTCATTTCTTGAATGGCATCTCTCAGCAGTAGCGATTCGAACGAAGTCAAACCTAGCTTTCCAATAGGCAATCGGACATTGGCCGCCTCCCTCGGTTCAAGCTTTAGCATCCCGCCGCCCAACGGGTGACCCTCTAGTTCACAGCTCAGATCAACCAGCGGATGAGACCACACCCGCTGAAGGCTGTGGACACTATGCCCGGATTTCGTAATCACCGCGTGAACGGAGTTCGTGCATACGCACCCGGCCTCGTTCCGCACGAGCACCGGTCGTGCGCCACTCATATATGAGAGAAACGCGTCGGGTACCCGAACATCAGGAACAACATACCACGGATTACGATTCCGGCACTTATACCCTTTGCGAACCTCGCGCGCCCTCTTGCTGTTCAGGTATCGCCTCAGGCTCGCCGTTAGCTCATCGGCCCCCTTCAAGTCTAGCAGCAGGACAGGTTCGTCCTGGTCAAGCCATTTCCGAACAGATTTGGCGTCTACCCTCAGGGGGGGGAGCTGTTCCGCCCTTCTGATGGTTACGCGCAGCACTGATCTCGGAAGTCCGTACGACTTCGCTTCGGATGGCCGAAGATGAAAGAAGTCGTTAGCTCCGCTGACATAACCTATGCCCACGCTCACTACATCTGAGAAACGTACTACGCCCGGACGGCCGCAGAACTCCTCGTATGCTGCAAGCGCGTCATCCGATAGGAGAAATCTTCGAAGCCTATGGCCTGCTTTCCGCCAAGCTTCTAGGGAGACACTCTTAGTTATCTTGGGAACCTTGGGAGACGGGAGAAAGCGGTCAGTTATGGTAAGTTCTATCGAGTCGGTGCGTCCACCAAAGCCAGAAGCATAGAGAATCCACGCATCCTCTGAAAGATCGGGAAAGAGCTTTTCCCGAATGGCAACTACCCGGACCCGATCAAAGTGGTTGCACAGTGTCGTCAGCGTGGGAACAGCGTACGGAGCATGGCCGATCTCAGCAGGCACAACAAACGCCATCCTTCCGCCAGCTTTGAGTAGCCTCGCAGTGACCACAAGAAAAGGTGCCCATGAAGAGGTGAGGCCACTGAATCTCGCTCCCAGCTTCGCGGCTTCCTCTAGCGCTCGGTCACGGATGGCTCCCGCAAAGTGCTGGTAGCGGATGAAAGGAGGGTTTCCTGCAGCAGCTTCGAAGCGTTCCCGTGTTTCTGACGCCCAAGCGAAGAAATCCGCTTGGTGGATCAATGCCCAGGGGGCGCGGTGCTTCGCAATCAAAGCTTCGGATTCGTCGAGCTCCACACCCACGGATGCCCGGTGGCACGCAAGGAAGCGACCGTCGCCACATGATGGATCGACAAGCCGGTCGCTCGCGCGCGCGATAACCCAACTGACCAACGAGTGCGCGACGGCCTCCGGCGTGAACACCTGCCCGAGACGCTTTCGTTCCTCAAGCAATTTCATGATCACGCGGAAACCTCATTAGATCAGGATTCCGGAGCCTTTAACCGGGATTGTACTTTTGACCGGTTAGGGAAGACAAGCCTTTTTCCAGAGAGGGACCTAGAGCGCCAGCGCAAGGAGGGCAAGAGTTGTGGGCCTATTCCCCTGATTCTTGCTCTCGTGAGAAATACAGTCCTCCCAGGACCGAAGCACCGAGAAGCAGCAGGCCGAGGGCATAGATCGAATTCCCCAGTGCCCGGTCCCACAGGAGCAGGTTGAGCTTGCCGAGGATGTAGCCCCAGTCATGCAGCGTGTCTTCTCCGCCCAAGAGTGGAAGCGCCCGGGTGCGGGCGTCCTTCACGTACACCGAGACGTTGAAGAGGCTCTGGGCCACCCAGAAAAGCGCAACCGCGGCCGAATAGTTCTGCCGGTGGGCGAGAAAATAAACCACCACGATCGCCGGGATCAGGACCTGCATGAGACTGCCGCCCAGGATCCCGATCAACTCCCCGAAGAATCCGAAGATCACGTGCCCGGCCTCGTGGAAGACCAGGTCCACCCGGTCCAGGAAGCGGTAAGTCCCGGGGCTCGCCGCGCAGACGACGCCGTAGATCGCGACGATCGCGATGAACCCCGCCTTGAACGGATTGAGACCTTTCACGAAGAACCCTCTTGCCGAAAGGAACGCCGGCGCCGCACGGCTGGAAGGCCAGGATGCTGGGAAGCTCGAACGCCTGGGGATCTGGCGACCATGCCCCCTCCAGCCCCTCTTGCGTAATCTGGAAACGAAACGGGGGCACGCCCCTTAGTTCAGAACGTGCCCCCTTTGTCCATCCTCGGCTGACCGCTGACTGCTGATCGCTGAAGGCTTCGCCTTTATGCCTTGCCCGCCGACCCCAGGACGTTCGCATTCTTGTGCTTGATCATCTCGATCAATTCCTTGCGGGCGGGTCCCAGGTACTTGCGCGGGTCGAACTCCTTGGGGTTCTCCATGAGGACCTTGCGGATGATGGCTGTGACCACCATCCGGCCGTCCGTGTCGATGTTCACCTTGCAGACCGCCGACTTGGCCGCTTCGCGCAGCTGCTCTTCCGGCACCCCGGCCGCGCCCTCGATCTTCCCGCCGTACTCGTTGATCATGGCCACGTACTTGGGGAGCACCGAAGAGGCCCCGTGGAGCACGATGGGGAAGCCCGGCAGCTTCTTCTCGATCTCGTGCAGGATGTCGAAGCGCAGCGGCGGCATGGTCTCGCCCGGCTTGAGCTTGAACTTGTAGGCGCCGTGGGAGGTGCCGATGGAGATGGCCAGGCTGTGGACACCCGTCCGCTTGACGAAGTCCTGCACCTGGTTCGGATCGGTGTAGTGGGACTTCTCGGCGACCACGTGCTCCTCGATCCCGGCCAGCACCCCCAGCTCGCCCTCAACGCTCACGTCGAACTGGTTGGCGTAGTCCACGACCTGCTTGGTCAGCTTGATGTTCTCTTCATAGGGGAGGTGGGACCCGTCGATCATGACCGACGAGAACCCGAACTCGATGCAGGACTTGGCCAGCTCGAACGAATCCCCATGGTCGAGGTGCAAGGTGATGGGAATGTTGCTCCCCATCTCCCTGGCCATCTTGACCGCGCCCATCGCCATGTATCGGAGCAGGGTCTGGTTCGCGTATTCCCGTGCGCCCTTGGACACCTGGAGGATGACCGGCGACTTGCTCTCGGCGCAGCCGATGATGATCGCCTGCAGTTGCTCCAGGTTGTTGAAGTTGTAGGCGGGAACGGCGTATCCGCCCTGCATGGCTTTCTTGAACACCTCTTTGGTGTTCACGACGCCAATCTCTTCATACGGCTTCTTCATGCCCGTGCTCCTTTCCCATGCCTCCACATCGGGAGGCTATCCTGTCCCCCTCCTTGAGGTGGTCGCTCGCCAGGGGAGTTTTCGATGCCCCCGGCCGCCCCCGAGGGCGGCCAATAGCCCCTTTAGTATGCCGCGAATTCCCTTGCGTGACAACGGGAATCCCCGGCCGGTCCATATCTGAGGACGAATCATTCCACGATCGCCACGGCCCGAACGGGCGAGCCGTCCGCCCCCTCCACGGGGAGCGGCAGGGCCACGAACCGGCACCGGGGAGCGCCGATCTGGTCCAGATTGGTGAGGTATTCGATGACCATGACCCCCGCCGGGAAGAAGGCCTGGTGGGTCGTGTTGTCCTCGCGTCTCAGCTTCTTCTGGGGCTCAAAGATCATGGTCCGGACGCAGTAGTCAGACGGATAGTCGTACCCGACAGCCTTCACTTTCCGCTGGATCAGCCAGTCGCAGGCGCTTTGCCCGGTGTAGGGCGCGTCCCGCCAGAACCGTTCCGTCTCCACGCTGACCCGCCTCGGCCAGTCCGTTCGGAGCAGCACGATGTCTCCGGCCCGCACGTGCTGGGCCTTCCTTTCAAGGTCCGCCGCCGTCACCTCGCCGTTCTCGAGCACGTGGGTCAGGTCCACGACGGCTGCGTCTCCGATCCACCGATCCACGGGCAGTTCGGCGATGTGCCGGCCCCCCGGCAGGAAATGCAGGGGGGCATCCACGTGGGTGAACGCATGGCAGTGCACAGTCAGCACCGTGGACTGGAACAGGTCCCCCTTGGCGTGCGACGTTCGCAGTTCGGTTGCCACCTTCCAGCGAAAGTGCGGCTTGACGGTGAAACTCAGGTCTACGACACGCATCCGAGACCCCCGAGAGGGCGGGGCGCAGGCAGCCCGTGGACCTCGCCGCTCAGCTGCTGAACCATTCTAGCGTCGTTTTCTGGCGCTCGTGCTTGCGCCCATCCGGCACGCGATCCGAAACGCCTGGTAGAGACCCTGAGGATTCGCCTTGCCCTGTCCGGCGATGTCAAAGGCCGTGCCGTGGGCCGGCGTGGTGATCGGGATCGGCAGTCCCCCCTGGACCGTCACCCCCCGCTCGAACCCCATCAGCTTCATCGCGATCTGGCCCTGATCGTGATACATGGACACGATGGCATCGCAGGCCCCCTTCTTCGCCCGCACGAAGATCGTGTCCGCCGGGAACGGGCCGCTCACCTGAATGCCCTCCAATCGCGCCTGCTCGATGGCCGGCGCGATTTCCTCGACTTCCTCGTTGCCGAAGAGACCCCCTTCCCCGCCATGCGGGTTGAGGGCCGCCACCAGCAGGCGCGGCTCCTTCACGCCGGCCATCCGCAACGCCCCATCGATCAGGACGATGGCGTCGTACACCCGCTTCTTCGTGATCAGGGCGCTTACCTCCCTCAGGCGGATGTGGGAGGTTACCCGCGAGGTCCAGAGGTCGTCCAGGACGTTGATTTCCGAGAAATGCCCTTTCCGCTGCAACCGATCGGCCATGAAATGCAGCTCATCGGGGAAGGGCGAGCCGCCCAGATGCATTGCCTGCTTGTTGAACGGGGCAAAGACGATGGCGTCGAGTTTTCCGTCCCGCGCCAGATCCAGGGTGAACGCCAGGACGTCCAACACCGACTTGCCCGCCTTGCCGCTGAGCTGCCCGACCGTGAACTGGTCAAGCGGCACACCGGGGAAGTCCAGGAACTGGGTCTCTCCTGCCCCGAATCGCACGTCCTCGAAGCGACGGACGACCCGTGGCGAGAGGGACTCGCCGGCGATCTTCTGCCCCATCTCGAAAACGCGTCGGTCCCCGATCACGACTAGGTCCGCATGCTCGTGGACATCGTATCCCGCCAGAAGCTTGGCGACCAGTTCCGGGCCGATCCCGGTTGGATCCCCCAGCAGCAAACCGACCTTCGGCTTCATCGCCAGTATCCCCCCCGTGACCCGACGCCAGAGGCTAGCCTGGATCAGGCGCCAGAGGCATGACACGAAGAGCGCCGGCGCCCCTGAGAATAAGAGATCCTTCCCCGGCCTCGCTTCACCGATCCTCGAACGCCTCATCCTGCTCCCGCGAAGCGGGGCGATGCTAGTCCTTGCCTGAGGTGATGTCAAGACAACCGCTATAGCCCCGGGCGGGTCTTTTCTTTGTCCGTCTGCGGGGGCGCGAGCCAGGAGGTGAAATGGTCATCCTGGGAAGGACGAGCCGACATTCTACTGTGGCGAGTCAGCAATGTGCAGCATATCCCGGAGCCCCAGCGGGCACCCCGAGGTCGCTGGCCGTGCGGGGGGCACCCAACGCATGCGCTGGGTCTGGCCCGGCGCGGATGCCACCTCTTGTGACCGACCCCGGGCCCGCGCCCGGAGGGGTGGTTTCCTGGGGCTCCGCCACGAGTTACGAGCTTCTTGCTCAGGAGGCTGGAACGGACCTTAGACTTTGGCCGATCCCGGCGTGCGGACCGGGACAGCGTAGGGTCCTTCCTTGATGAAGGCGATGCTGGGGTCAGCGCCCCCCCAGCGGGGATGCTTCACCGCATAAATGATCGCATTCTGAGCCATGGCCCGCGTCTTTTCGGCGTCGTCCTTATACGGCTGATCGGGCAGATAATCCCAGCCCATCCCGCCCGGGACGATCTGGTGCTCTTCCCGGGACAGGAACGACGAGCAGTAGATGAGGCCGTCCTCCCCGACCTTGCCGAGGACCTTCGCCCACATCTGCGGTTCCCACTGATCCTTCGTGAACTTCCAGCCGGGATGGAGCAGCGTGGACATATACCCGTCCGGCCCCTGCAGCTTCAGGAGGTGCAGCAGGGTCTTGTACGTGGTCGGGCCGATAGGGTCCTCATCCCGCTCGCACGCGACCAGGAGGATGCATCCGCCCTCCTTCACGACGGGGAGGGCGTTCACGGCCGCCTTGGCGTTCTGGTAGTGGTTGATCCCGACATACCCGCCGTGCGTCAGGACGATGTCGTATTCCCGCTCGACCGGGATGGCGACGATGCTCTTGAGGAGCTCGACGGCTTTGGCGTGGGCCTGGACGAGATCGCCGGAGAAGACCTCGATGAGCTGCAGGCGGCGGTCCAGCACCGTGTTGACGATGAAATCCACGCCGGCCCTCGTGGCGATCTCCAGCGCCTCCTCGTGGCACGGATTCCCCCCCAGGACGAGGTTGGTTGCCAGGGGTGAATCCAGGAACTGGGCGCTGTGGAATTTCTCGATGGTCTTCCGGCTGACCAGGGCGGGGCAGATGGCCTTCCGGCCTCCGGAGGCGCCCGCCATGAAGTGGCTTTCGACCAGCGCGGTGGCGATCTTGACGTCCGCCTCGTAATAGGACCGGTTGATGAGGATCTCGGTGCCGCTCCTCGTCTTGCCGATGTCCACCAGCATGTCGTCATCCTCGCACTCGTGATCCACGATCCGGTACTGCGCCACCACTTCTTCGCCGAACATGGCGACCTTCTCATCCCGAGTGCTGGGCCGATGGGTCCCCGTCCCCACCAGGAGAGTGATGTTCTCCCTGCGGATTCCCGCCTGATGCAGCAGCTCCAGAAGCGGCGGCAGGATCCCCGACTCTCCCTTGTACGGCACGGGCCGGGTGATGTCCGACGTGGTGATGCAGGCGGTGAGCTGATCGGCGGGCTTCCCCTTCCCCCTCAGGATCTCCGGCAGCGGCCTCCCGCCGACCGGCCCGTGAATGGAGGCGCGCATTCTCGCCCTGGGATCCTTGAGGGGCGGGACCTCCTTCATCTCCAGGACCCGGCAGTGACCCGGCACGCGCACGTCGAAGGCCTTGGCCCCGTACTCGACCTCCACCGTTTTCCAGCCGGTCAGATCCGCGCGGCGGACGATGCGGTCCACGTCAGCCTTCATGGCGGATCCCCTCCCGTGCCTGGCTGTGGATTCCCAGGAAGTCCCGGCTACATCCCAAGGTAGGCCTGCCGCACGAGGTCGGACTGCAGCAGCTCATCCCCCTTCCCCTCCGGGACGATTCGCCCGGTCTGAAGCACGTAGGCCCGATCGGAGATGCTCAAGGCTTCGTAGACGTTCTGCTCGCGCCGTGAGGCATCCGGCTTTCTGCCGCATCTTGAACTTATTCGCCTACCTAGAGCGTCCTGTCAAGCCTAATGTCCCGAAGGTACCGTTGTCGAAATCACCGGCGGAGCGCAGGCGGCATGACCCACGAAAAAGGAGATGCGTGCGGAGGTCGCTTGTGGTATGGGGGTTGGTGGCGAATTCAGCCCGTGCACTTGCCTGGGCTGCCCCGGGAGGCGAGGTTGGTGTGAGCCGCGATTCGGAGAAGATGCCCGCGGACATCGCAGGCGATGCAACTGCTTTCTATGAGCGCCTGACAGAGCTTCTTGTTGGCGGCGAGCGGCTCGCGCTGTGCACGGTCCTGCGCCTGGCCGGCTCGGGGCCGCGCCGCCCCGGCGCGAAGATGCTCGTCCGGGACGCCGGGGGCTCGGTCGGGACTGTCGGCGGCGGCGTCTTGGAGAAGAAGGCCACGGCGTGGGCTCGGGAGGTCCTTCGGACCGGTCGGACGCTGTGCCGACCCTTCGCGCTGGACCTGCAGCAGGCCTCAGACGAGGGGATGACGTGCGGGGGCGAAGTCGAGGTGCTCGTCGAGTTCCTCGACGGGACGCCTCCCGTGCGGGATTTTTTTGCCCAGGTTCTCGCCGTGCTGAGGCGCGGCGAGCGGGGCTGCCTGGTCACGGCCATCTCTCCGGAGGGCGACGGCGTCGCTACCGAACGCTTTCTCGTCGCGGGCGGACGATCCGCGGCGTCCCTGTCTGCGCCCGGCCACTCTCTCCCGGGGGATCTGCTCCGCTCCCCTCCCCCGCCGGCCCCCCGGCTCGTTGAACGCGGCACCATTCGCTATTTTCTGGAGCCTCTGGCGCCGCCGATCACGGTCTACATCTTCGGCGGGGGCCACATCGCGGTGCGCCTCGTCCCGCTCTGCCACCTCCTCGGGTTTCGGACCGTCGTGGTGGACGACCGGGCCGATTTCGCCTCGCGGGAACGATTCCCCCAGGCCAGCGAGCTGGTCGTCATCCCGTCCTTCGACCGCGCCCTGAAGGACCTTCCCATCGGCGAGAACGGCTACGTGGTCATCGTCACGCGCGGCCACGGCGGGGATGAGGCAATCCTGCGGCAGGCCTTACGGCGCCGATCGGGCTACATCGGGATGATCGGCAGCCTGCGGAAGCGGGCGCTCGTCTTCGAGCAGCTCACGAGGGAGGGGTTTACCTCGGAGGACCTCGCGCGGGTCATCTGCCCCGTCGGCCTGCCCATCGGGGCGGAGACCCCCGAAGAGATCGCCGTGAGCATCGTCGCCCAGCTCGTCGCCACCCGCGCCGGTCGGGGTGGGCGGGAGTAGTTTCTTACCTTACAGAACCGCAATAGAAGCCGCGGGCCCTCGGGGTCGCCCCTCTGACGCTTAGGGCCTGCACCCACCCTCTCGGGTGGGTACCCGGAACCAGCCAGCCTTGCTCCGGCGCCGCCGCCCCCCACCCAGCAAGAACACTGGCTGGGGGCGCGTCGCGCCGTGGACCATCGCTTTTCGGTTTCTCCGGCGGCCTGGTGGCCACGGCGTCCCGAAGCCGGCTGGCTCGCGGGCCCAGCGTCTTGGGACAACCCCGAGGCCCCGCAACCCCACTTGGACCCAAGGCACAGGAGGAGTGCATGAATCCTCCCGCCAAACTGGCCGCCGTCATCCTGGCGGCAGGGCGCTCCAGTCGGATGGGCGCTTTCAAGCCCCTCCTCCCCTTCGGCCCCGACACCGTCATCGAGCGGATCATCGCCACCGTCCGCGAGGCGGGGGTGGAGACCCTGCGCGTCGTCGTCGGCTGGCAGGCGGACGTTCTGATTCCCGTGCTGGACCGGCACGGCGTCCCGTGGATTCGGAACGAGCGATTCGAGGAGGGGATGTACGCCTCGATCCAGACGGGGGTGGGGAGCCTTCCGGCCGGCGTGAGCGCTTTCTTTCTCTTCCCCGGGGACATGCCGCTGGTGCGGGCCGCGACGCTGACCCGATTGATGGCCGAGTGGGATCAGCGGCCCGGCGGGATCCTCTACCCCTGCCACGAGGGACGGCGCGGCCACCCACCGCTCATCGCCAGCTTCTGCATTCCAGAAATCCTCCGCGACGCGCCGTCGGGCGGCTTGCGCGAGATCCTCGCCCGTCATCCTCGGGAAGCCCGCGAGGTCGAATGCGCGGATCCCGGAATCCTCGCAGACCTGGACACGGCTGAGCAGTACCGGCAGAGTCTTGACAAGAAGGGGTGAGTTTCCTGGCTCGGGTCATCCGGTGCAGCCCCTCCCACATGGTGCGCGGGCCGCGGCCGCAGGGCACTACGTCGCCTCGACGTATCAGGGGACCCGTCGGTTCCGAACTCCTTCTGATGGCCGGGACGGCAGACATGCCGGGCGACTCCCGGCCTCCGCACCGGGGAAAAGCTGCTTCGGTACCTGCGTCCCATGCGGACCAACAAGTTTCATAAGCTCTCTACGTCCCATTTGACTCGAAATTCCCCTTGACTGCGCATGCCTGCCTGACCAATTATATTGGTCGTATGACCAAGAAAGCTGGTCAGACAGGCTGGGAGGGGCTGTTCGCCTCGCCGACGCTGGGGCGGTTGCTGGCGAAGTTTCTGACGCATCCGGATAGCCCGTTCTATCAGCGGGAGCTCTTGAATGCGGCGCAGGCGCAGCTTTACGCCGTGCAACAGGCCCTCGGGCGCCTGGAGCGGGCCCAGCTCGTGACCAAGCGCCCCCGCGGGAATCGGGTCTACTACCAAGCGAACCGCGCGCATCCGGCTTTCGAGGATCTACGGCGGGTCGCCCTGAAGACGGTCGGCCTTGGCGATGCGCTCCGGTCCGCTCTGGCCCCCGTGGCCGACCGGGTTCTCGTCGCGGCGATTTACGGGTCGCTGGCCCGCGGGGAGGACTCTCCCCAGAGCGACATCGACCTCCTGCTCGTCGGGAGTCTCAGCCTCCGCGAGACGGCTGCGCTCCTCGGTCCAATCGGGCGAGAGCTCGGAAGGGAATTCAACATCACGGCGTACCCCCCCGAGGAGTTTCGGCGGAAAGCCAAGGCGCGCCATCACTTCATCACTGAATTCCTCGCCTCCAAGAAGATATTTCTGATGGGGTCGGCCGATGCCCTTGCGGGACTTGCTGGCTGACGGCCGGATCCGACCGCACCGGTCGTCCGCCCGGGAAGTGGCGGACCTCCTGCGCGTGGTGGACCGCGACCTCGCGGATGCGTCGGTCACGCAGCTCTCCACCGATCGACGCTTTGCCACCGCCTACAACGCCGCGCTTCTCGTAGCCACGATTATCCTGCACGCGGCGGGCTATCGGACCGCCTCTGCCGGTCATCATTGGGCCACCTTCCACGTCCTGCCGGAGATTCTTGGGCCAGCGGCCCAGGCGCGCGCGGACTACCTGGATAGCTGCCGCGCCAAACGAAACGTCAGCGACTACGACCGGGCCGGCGAGATCTCCGACCGCGAACTCGACGAACTTATGCTGGAGGTTCGGGCTTTCCGACAAGACGTAGTCGCGTGGCTCCGCTCGCATCATTCTGCCCTCTTGCCCAAGGTGGTATTCTAGCCCCGGCCTGAGGAAGCCGACCGACCCCCAAGACCTCCAGAGGATCATTGATAATGGAGAACGCCTGTGACGAAGTTGACTTGCCAGATACGACGATCGCCCTGGCAGCGGATTGTCACGGTGAACTGGGGGGATCGCCACAGACGAACCGGCTCCAACTCACGGCAGGGACGGCCAGCCGGAGGCGGTCTGTCATGGCGAGTGGGCGGGAGAATTCGAACTTTTCGAGCAGCGTCTCGGTTTCCGCGGGAGGGGCCCCCACTCCAAGACGGCGTCACTGCCTACCGGCGAGCCTGCGAGCACGCGCCGGCGCGGTCAGCCGGCGCACAAGGCCAGACAGATTCTCGAAGGTCACCCGGACCCCATCCGTTTCCCGCACGTAGGCCCGGTCCACATCCGCACACACGACGAGGTTCTCCCCGCCGGGATGGCGGGTTCGGAAGGCCCGGAGGTTCCCGGCCCTGAACCCGTCTGCGGCCCACTTGCACTCGATGGCGAAGGGTGACTGTCCGCGGCGCCTCAGGACGAAATCCACCTCGTGGCCGGCCTTGTCCCGCCAGTACTGAACAGGCTCGCCCTGGAGCGCCGCGAGCAGCTCATTCAGCACGAGGTGCTCCCACAGAAACCCCAGATCATCCGGCCGGAGCCTGTCCCACCCCCGGTAGTAACAGATGAATCCGGTGTCAAAGCCGTACACCTTGGGGGCCGCCACGATCTCGCTCGCCCGAGGCCCGCTGTAGGGCCGGAGGACGTAAGCCACCCCGGTGGCCCCGAGAACTTCCAGGTAGTTGGCGATGGTGGTCCGGCTCACCTCGCAGGGACGGGCGAAGGCCGTGGCCTCGAACATCCCCCCGCTCTGTGCCAGGGTCAGCTCCACGAATCGCTGGAAGGCCTGTCGCCGCTCCAGGCGGAACAGCTCTTGGATGTCCTTGGCCCAGTAGGCGTCCATCCATTCCTGGAAGTCTCGTTCCGGAACCCCCGGCGCCAGGAAAAACGGTGGGAGCCCCCCGTGGAGAAACCGGTGGCGTAAGTCGGTGTTGCCGAACG
>Ga0315280_10001501_pt1 | contig 39908 bp, 41 predicted proteins | sample YL17G06_40_MG_FD_203697 | JGI IMG/M metagenome (GOLD analysis project Ga0315280, IMG submission 203697) | Sediment microbial communities from Yellowstone Lake, YNP, Wyoming, USA - YL17G06_40 | ecosystem: Environmental > Aquatic > Freshwater > Lake > Sediment | place: USA: Wyoming | collected...
TCACGCCCAAAGAAGTAGTTGACGCAATGTTGCCGTACTATGCCAAACGTGCATACGGAAACCCCACACTGACTCATAAGCCTGGATGGGAAGCCTTTGAGGTAATCATGGAATCTGCCCAGAAGATCGCGAAATTCTTAGGCTCTGAGACGCTCGAAGATGTCAATTTCACCCCGGGCGAAACAGAAGCCAACAACTTGGCTCTGATGGGAACGACCCTCTCAATGAGGGACAAGGGAAAGAAGCTCGTTATTTCAGAAATCGAACCGATAAGCATCCTGCAAATCACCGAGATGCTCAAAAGATTCGGATTTACCACAACAAAAATCCCAGTTGACAGTGAAGGTTTCATAAACCTTGAAAAGCTCAAAGACGCAGTTGACAAAGAAACAGTTCTCGTCAGCCTATCTGCGGTGAATCACGAAATCGGCACCATTGAGCCAATCAAAGAAGCGCTTGGCATAGTCAAAGACAAGAGTCCTCAAACGCTCTTTCACACAGACGCGTCGGACGCCTATGGCAAAATCCCATTTAACGCAAGAGAACTGAATCTGGATATGGCGACTTTAAGCAGTTACAAGATTCTTGGACCCCGCGGCATTGGCGCGTTATACGTGAAAGAAGGCGTCCAAATAGACAGAATTCTTGAAGGCCAAATCGGAACACAAAGACTCTGGCCGGGCATAGAGAACACTCCGTTGATTGTTGGCTTGACAAAAGCATCAGAGTTGGCTTTCGAAAGATTCGAAGAGAATGTGGCACATATGCGCAGGTTGCGAGACAGACTGATTGATGGAATCATGACAGGATTACAGGATGTCAGACTCAACGGATCCAATGGCGATAATAGAGCGCCAGATAACGCGAACATAAGTTTCCTGCGCTGTGAGGGCGAAGCGTTAACGATCGAGCTGAGTCTGAGTGGTGTTTATGTTTCGAGCGGAAGCGCATGTACCAGAAGGCTCCTGCAGCCAAGCCACGTTATGGTGGCCATTGGGCGAAAGTTCGACGAAGCTCACGGTAGTATACTGATGAAAGTCACACGGTATCATACAGAAGAAGACATAAATTACGTGCTGGAAGTAATTCCAAAGGCAGTTGAAAGAATAAGAGGCATCGTCGGCTCAACAGGAGTATGATAGTTTTGTCACGTTCACCATTACCATATAACCCCAAGATACTTGAATTGTTCAGAAATCCCAAAAATCTGGGCAAGATGGAAGACGCCACAGTCACGGCCATAGCTGGAAACCCACTGTGCGGAGACATGATAACTTTCTACCTGAAAATCAACGAACAGGACATTATAGAAAAAGCATCTTTCGAAAGCTATGGCTGTGCCGCAAACATTGCCACCTCAAGTGTAGTCACCGAGATGATCAAAGGCAAAGAACTTGAAGACGCGTGGAAAATCACATGGAAGGGCGTAAGCGAGGAAGTCGGCGGGCTTCCCAGCATAAAGTTTCATTGCGGGATCTTGGCCGTCGGCGCTCTGAAAAGAGCCATAAGGACTTACTACAAGAACAAGAACGCTTTCACCGCTTGGCTGCCGAACGAACTTACATTCGAGGAAAAGCAAGCGCTGGAAGAGGAAGAGCTAGCCAAAGTGCTTTCAAAAAAGATGAAGACGGAAGAAGAAAAATAATGCTCGATCCACACAGAATTAGAGAAGACTTCCCGATACTCAAGAGAAAGATTAACGGATATCCATTAATCTATTTCGATAATGCAGCAACCTCTCAGAAGCCGAAGCAAGTGATTGAAGCAATCAAGAACTACTACGAAAACCATAATGCGAATGTACACAGAGCCGTGCACACGCTCTCTCAAGAAGCTTCTCAGCTCTACGAGGATGCCCATGAAGAAGTGGCCAAATTCATCAATGCAAAAGGAATGGACGAAATAATCTTTGTCAGAGGTACAACCGAAGCGATCAACTTAGTTGCCTATTCTTGGGGTTGCCATAGTCTGAAGAAAAATGACGAAGTTGTCCTGACTCTGATGGAGCATCACAGCAACATCGTTCCATGGGAAATCCTTTCAAGAAGAAGCGGGTTCAAACTAAAATATGCAGACATAAATGACGATGGAACCCTAGACTACGAAGCCCTCGAAAACACGATTTCCGACAAGACAAAAATCGTCTGCGTCTCCCACGTTTCAAACGTCACAGGTGTAGTAAATAATGTAAGGCGTGTAGCGAAACTTGCCCACGAGCACGGTGCCCTGGTTCTAGTTGATGGAGCGCAATCTGTCCCACACATGCCCGTGGACGTCAAAGATCTAGATATGGATTTCCTTGCATTCTCGGGACACAAAATGCTGGCTCCAACAGGCATAGGCGTGTTGTACGGTAGACACGATCTTCTTCATCAGATGGAACCTTTTCAAGGCGGAGGCGAAATGATAAAAGATGTGTCGTTCGACCTGCACTCAAGACGCATTACGATTTCTTGGAACGATTTGCCTTGGAAATTTGAGGCAGGAACACCGCACGTTAGCGGAGGTATTGGGTTGTCGGAGGCCACAAGATACCTGGCGAAACTGGGAATGGAAAACGTCAAGAAGCATGAATACATGCTCGCAGAATATGCAGTCAAACGCATGCAAGAATGCACGAAAGTGACCATTTACGGACCCAAAGTTGTCTCTGCTAAATGTGGGATAATCCCATTTGGCGTCGATGGTCTGGGTTCGCATGACGTTGCCCTTTTTCTTGACAATTATGGCATTATGGTCCGAAGTGGCTTCCATTGTGCACAACCATTACACAGAATCTTGGAATTGAAGTCGTCTGCCAGAGCGAGCTTCTATATATACAACACTCGTGAAGAGATCGACCGATTCATTGAGGTCTTGAAGGAGACCGAACAAATCTAATGGTTACCGTTGACGATTACATAGCCAGAATTGAAGGAACTTGTGGCGAAGAAAAAGACATCGTCGTGGTTTTCAAATACGATAAGAAAGATGAGGCAGTCAAGAAAATCTTGGAAAGGGCAAGAGCGGAGAAAACGATTGCAGGGTTGATTTTTGAGCTGGTCTTCAAGAATCATTCATTTCGTATCTACACCAGTGGGAAAGCTATCTTTCGGAGCTTGAAAAGCAAGGAGGAATTGAAGGCTCTCTTAGCTGATCTTTTATTATGAACGGACCTAGGCCTAGACTGAATTGACTATTTCTCCGAGAAGACTTCTGCGATCTTTTGCAGTTCTTTTGTTATTGGCATCAAGAACTTGACTCTTTTCTCAGTTCGTAACCTATATGCACTGATGACTGATTTCAACTGCATCATGATTTCGCTCGTGATTTCCACCAAAATGTCATGGTTTTCTTTTTCTGCCAGATTGAGAATCTCTATCTCCCCATTTGCGTAGACCAAGATTAGCTGACCAGTAACGTACAAGTATGCTTTGCTTACTTGCCCATGGTATTTTTCCGGAAGGGCGGAAAGGGTGATTTCAACTGTTTTGCCAAAGGGTTTGAAGATTTTGAGCATCGAATTGAAGAACTGCGTAACCAGATTCTCCTCTTCTGCTGCAAGCTCGGATATTTGGCCGGCGTTCTCTTGCATTTCCTTCATGAATTCTATGGCTTGCTCTTCACTCTTTGTTTGTACTTCTGATTTTGGCGTTGCGTCTATGATTACTTGGGGTGGTGATTGCTGAGTTGCGGGTTCTTGGGTCATTTAGTCTCACCTTTAGTATGGTCTGGGAACAGTTTTAGTCATATCGGAATCATAATAAGCCTGTGTCTGTATGGGAAGTTTACATACACTGTCTGGATACAGCAAGACAATCTTGTATATTAAGACATAATATTTTTATCATCCGCGCGTAGCTAATAGGTCTAGGAGAGACAATGACTCAACAACAAAAGGGCCTAGGCTACGCTACCGATGCGGTAAAGGGCGCAGCACAAGTGTCCACGAAAACAGAGTCAATGTCTCTGAAACGAGGAAACACTAAAATAATCGTGAATATCAGCAAAAGACGTGAAATGTCTCAGTCTCCTCACTATCATAAGTATGACATAGCGAGATATGATCTTCATCCGGGTTACTTGTTTCCAGAGAATCTTCAAAGCTTGATCCCTTGTGGAACTCCAGAATATATAGACAGTGGCCAAAGGTACGTAGAACGCATAATCCGGGCACTTTATTACTTCAAGCAATGTGCGCTGATTGGGCCCTCTGGAACTGGAAAGACTCACATAACTTACCTTGTTGCAGAGCTGACAGGTTTGCCTGTTTGGGAAGTGAACTGCGGTCTGCAGACTTCATCTTATGATTTGATAGGCAGATTCATCGGACTTGGAAAAGACAACTGGGTCGACGGGCAAGTGACTTCTTGGCTCAGGGACGGCGGTCTGCTCTACTTAGACGAGGCCAACATGATGAAACAAGATGTTGCAACAAGGCTCAACCCCGTGCTTGATACAAGAGGGCATCTGGTTCTTACCGAAAAAGACAACGAAATAGTCACCCGTCATCCTTATGCAACTTTAATCATCAGCATGAACCCTTTCTCAGCCGAATTCTCCGGAACCAAACCGCTAAACGTTGCCTTCAGAAGACGCATGAGCGTTTGGATAAACTTCGACTACGAAAGCGTCGGAGACAAGATCTCCAAGCAGGAAGTTGAGCTTTTGAGAAAGAGGACAAACGTTGACGAGAACGTCGCATATAAAATCATAAAGGTTGGGGCCGAAATGCGCAAGCAATACAAAGCCGGCGATCTTCCATATGCGCCATCAATAGGCGACTTGATTCATTGGGCAGTTCTGATCAAGGACGGATCTGATCCCATGTCCGCAGCCGAAGAAACCATAGTAGCTTTGACAAGTGACAGTGTAGAAGTGCAGGGAGATGTGCGAAGACTGATTGAGGCAATATTCGCTCGCTAGATCATCGATGTGCATGGTGAACAAAGGTGGGTTTTCTCGAATATGCTTGCTCCACATTCTTGGAAAAAGACTGGATAAAAACAAAGCTGTTGGTATCTCCCAAGGCGAGGTTCCCGCAGTTTTTTCGTGATGATTTTGGTTTTGTCTGCATTTTTCCAGAACCCACGGCGAAAATATCAGAAGAAGACAAAACAATATCACTGATGGGTTACGCTTTTCCAGCAGGCATAGAGGGTCAAGCGCAACTCGTAAGGCTCTTTGGAGCCTCAGTTCTACATTTTCGCTGTCACGCACTTTCTTCGCAGTTTCAAGATTATGAAGAGTGGAAGAAAGGCAAAGATCTGCAATTGGTGAAGTTTGTAGCTTCTCTTCTCGAAGATGTAAAGGCAAACGCTTACTGTGCCATGCAATATCCTGACAAACTTGCTGATTTGGCATTCGCCAACGCGCTCGGTCTAAAAAGGTTGCGCAGACTCGATAGGCTATTGAACCCTGCAACCAAGACCATGGCGGGACTATTAGTGAGAAGCAACACAGGGCTAGATGCCATCAACGCAGGATACGAAAACAACCTAGTCAATCATCTTGTCGAACTTCTCAACGAGTTCGAAAAGAAAGCAATTCCTTCGCTTACTGATGAGAATCTTGCTTTGAGAGAAGAAAAGTTGAAGATTGCCAACCAAATCTACTACGCAATCAAAGATTCTGGGCCAATAACTGAAGCTCCATTCTTCCCGCATACCGAGGAGCTGGGGGCGTGTTCAATTTTCCTTCCTTCGTATTTCGTCGATCCTAATGTCGCAATCGACAAAGACTTCAAAAAGTGTTTCAAATATCTTGGCAGGACTCTTGGTTCTTCTGAAGGCGCGTCAGAAGCAAACCCAAGAATGACTGAATTAGATGCAGTCCAGGTCTTTGATTCATGGGCACGTCAAAAAGAGAAAGACAAGAAGATAATCGAGAGATACCAAACATATCTACCGTCGACAGGTTTCAAATCAATCGAAATTCCAGAACAAGACTACACAGAGTTCTTGAGAATCAGAGCTAGATGTAAGAGTGAAGCGCATAGGCTTATAGAAAGCCTTCTAGTGGCTAGAGATGCCGTGGACGAGGATCCGAGAAAGAACTATGGTGTCTTGGACTTACAGGAAGTGATACAAGTAATCGCCAGCAAAAGCCCTAGGCTGGACGTTTTCATGCTAGATGAGAACCTGAGCAAGAGCTACTCATGGATAATACTACTCGATGCAAGCAGAAGTATGAAATACTTGGGAGATTTTGCGCTGGAAATATTCCTGATTCTAGGCGACATTGCGAATGAACTGCTCTTAGATCCGACTTCTTGGGCAATGTACGCTTTCAACGATAGGCTTTCAATAATTAAAGATCCGAAGGAACGATACAACATCAGAGTAAAATCCCGTATTGGCGGGATAAAATTCGAGGGATCCACAATGTTGTATGACGCGTTGATGATCGGTGGGCAGGTCATAAAAGCGAGGGCCGAAAACATGAGACTGATCACGGTAATCTCTGATGGGTATCCATTTGGATATCTGAACGAGAGTGGTACATTGGAAGAGTTGATAAGAACCTTAGAGGGGAGAAGCATCTCTTTGATTGGAATTGGCACGAAAAGTCGTCGAATGAAGACATTATTCAGGACAAGCTGCTCAGTATACACGCTTCGAGACTTAGCGAAAAAATTCTCGAATCTGTACTTGAGTGCAAGTCAAGTTGTCGCTGAAAGCTAGATATGACTCTTAGACTGCATCAGCAGAATTAAGCGGTGTCGGCGAAACTATGCCTGTTCTACGATTGAGAAATCAGCCGTGTATATGAACTTCTCTGCTCCTTCAGCGCCTTTCTTTGGTTTGAATACTATTCTTTCAGGTACTCCATCATGGATGTACGTTATGTAGAGTAATTCCTTTCCCAAACCGTATCGTTCTAGATCGATCAAGGAATTTTTGGCTTTCTGGAGTTTATCGATTTTGCTTTTCAGTTCTTCGATTGCTTCGAAAAGCGTTTCAGCCTCTCCCAATAGGTCTGCGCTAAGCATTATGTCCTTGAATTGGGTCCATTCTGTTGAAGAGTCTGTACTTTTCTCTTCTTTTTTGCTTGTCTTTTTACTTCCGGTTTTCATGACTTTCTGAAGTTCGGCAGTTTTCTTCATCCATTCCTGATTCTTGGATGACTCTGGGTTCCTCAGAAGTGTTCCAAGCCACTGACTATAATCCTCAAGCACAGATGTATACTGCTCAATCGCGTCTTCTATGCTTTCTCTGATTTCCTTAAGAGAGTAGAAAGTTCGGATTTCTGTTGAGTAACCATCCAAAGTCAGCACCCGCTCATTCTATTTTGCGGTCTCGTCTTTCGGCGTCTCTTCTGCGGTACTTATGGGTTCATGCGTTTCGATTTGGCTTGGCTTTTTCTCGGTCTTTCCAGTGATTGCATTCATTATGGTTCTTAGCTCCTTCCTTACTTCTTCAAAGAAGCTCAATCTTGCTTTTACGCGCCTTCTGTATAATGCTGTGATTTTGGCCAGCTCGGGTATTACAGTTCTTACCACAGCCATGACCATTTCAGGTGGATATTCTGATAAAATAGCAGACTGCACTTCGCCATTTTCGTCAGAAAATTTCAGACTTCCGTCTTGGTTCAAAACTATTTTTCTGATCTTCTTGTCGACTGGCATTTCTCTTGCAGGAATATTGACTGAAACGTCTAGCTTCTTCAAAGCCTGTGCAAGAGACAGGCAGATATCGTTGATTAATCTGCTCTCTTCGGCCAGAGAAACGCTTAACTCGGATGTTTCCTCTTTCAATGTTTTCAGAGACTCTTGTATTCTCTGCTCATTCTCAGCATCAGACGTTTCTTTCTTTTCCTGATGAAGATTTAAGGGACGGAAAGAGCAATCGTCACCAAAGACTTCAGTTTGGATCTCCTTCTTACTTGCCGATCCTTCATTAGCATTGTGGTTTGTGTCCGTTTCTGTCATAAGTGCGTTCCCCAAGATTCCATCATGATGCGTTCTAGTCACTGCTTTAGACAAGCCGTTAAGAAATAATAGACTTAGTATGTTGGGAAGTACTACGCACTAATAAACAGTTAATTGTCATAGCGTGGCTTGTGTGGTTTGACTAACAGAAAAGCCATGGTCAAATACAGAAAAGCACCGAAGGTCTGTCGCATCAGATCTGGGGCGAACCAGAACCAGCTACCTCCGCCACTAAAATGCACACCTGCAACAAACCAAGCAAAAACAATATCGACAAATACTTCAAAAAAGATGGCGATCTTTAATGGGAGCTTTATAAGATGGGAATCAAAGCTTAAAGTCATGTAGATGGGAATGTTTGATGCAAAGACGAAAAGCGTCAATCCAAACGCTATGCCAAGATTCTCCATGAAAGCCCTTGCAAGTATGTTGGCTTCTTCATGTGGTGCATGGCAGAACACCAGCGTCGAGAAATAGTCAAAGAGTATGAAGGCAAAGACAAGTGCTTCTCTCTTCAGCCAGAGATTGTTTTTAGGCAGCAAAAAGCTCTTCAGAGCGATCGTTGACTTCAGTCTGCTTTGCACGCCTTCTCCCCGTTCTAACTCTGTCTATCAATGATGCTTTAAGGTTTTGTAACATGGATTCTAGATTCATATTTTGCGTTCAGAAGTATATTATATCGAGACGGGCTAGAATGAGGTTCCACGGAGTCTGAATAAGGAGCAAGGCTACAAGTGATCTGAGATGGAGCTGTCGTTTGAAAAACCTGAGAGCATCATGAAGCTGTATGATGAGAACACTGGCCTATCGAGATTTGTGAGAGTTGATAAAGGTCCAAGCAAGTCTGTAGAGATTATTGAAAAGGTTCTTTCGAGACTAGGGTTGTCTAAGAATGAGGTAAGAGTTTACATGCACATTGCGAGGACGGGCGAGCACAAAGCAAGTGAGATTTCCGAGGCGCTTTCTCTGCACAGAACCGAAACATACAGGATTCTGCGAGATCTGGAGAAAAAAGGGCTAATATCGTCTGTTTTTGAAAAGCCTTTGAAATTCATTGCCATTCCATTTGAGAAGGCAGTGGATACGCTCATCGAGACCAAGAAAATGAAAATAAGTCTTCTGGAAAAGAGGAAAGAAAGCCTCATTAGCCTTTGGTTGTCTCTTCCAAGGATAGAGATTGAACAGGAAAGAAAAGAAGTATTCCAGATACTGGAAGGCGAAGAACAGATTGGCTTGAAAGCCGACGAACTGCTTGACAAAGCCGTGAATGAAGCGCTCGTTTTCACCTCAGATCATGACATCGCCAACTTCTACCATTCAAGCCTCTTGGACAAACTTGAAAAAATATCAAAGAAAAACCTAAACGTCCAACTATTGACGAATTATTCTCCGAAAAGCTGCTTTTTCATCGACAAGCTAAAACTAAAAAAGGCAAAATACACACTTTCAAACGTTCAAGATTTGCCCACCTTCATAATGACAGACGGTGAGCAATTGCTGTTGTTGATAAGAAACGGCAATGGCAAGAAAAGAGTAGCCGCCCTGTGGACAAACTACGATGCCTTCGTCAAAGCATTGAAAATGCTTTTCCTTGAACTTTGGAACAACGAAGCCTAGTTGGGCAACACTCCGCGTTTCCTTAGCTCTCGGAAAATCGTCTTAACCAACATTCTTGCATCTTGATCGATAGCCATTAGAAATGCCAAATAGACGATCCCACCGATTGCCGTGACTATCAGAGTCGAAGACAATCTCGTCGGCTGAAACACGTATAGCACGACGGCCATGACTGCAGAAGCACAGACATATCTTGCTATGTTTTTCCAGGGTATTTCAATTTTGACTGCCGTACGGACGATTATGTACTGGACTATAAACATGGCAAATTTCGCGGCAGTATTGATTCCTACAGCATACGTAGCTACTAGAAGCGGTTGATCCTTTCCGAGGCGCGGGAGGATATAGAAGGCGATTGGTAGGGTTATCATCGAGTGGAGCCAGGGCAAGGCAAGGGCGATAGATAAGCGGCTTTTTATGGCTTGTTTAAGAGGTATTTTTGCCTTTTCATCCACTTTTTCAATCCCAAAAAGCACAGAGCCGAAGGTTGATGATATTGTAAGGATGAAAGCGTCTATTGCAAGAATCATCAGAACTGGTGTCGCGTCAATGTAGACGTTTTCCTTCAAAATTAGAAGATACGAGGTTGGTATGGTTATCAGTGCAACAGTCATTGGGATTGAGAACATCAGAACTAACCTCAGCGACATCGTGGCTTCTTCCAGCTTGTTCTCAGCCAAGATTTTTGGATACAACGCGAAAGCGAGAAAAGAGGAATATGCTATTATGTTCGCTATTGGGGCTGCAGCCCAATAATAACTTGCGGCTATTTCCGTTCCGTATATTGGTAGGATCAAGAAGATGATTGCGGCGACTCTATCGCCAACGATATTCATTATGTTAAGTGTTGATCCTTTCATCCACTCAGTTATGTAGCCAAACACGATTCTCCCTTGTAACTCCTTCCAGACAGTCTTGATGTAGAAGGTCACTTTTACAGCGAACGCTATTGCTATGCTTGAGACGACTCCTAATAGAGATAACCTGAGGATTACTATGAAGACATAAGCTAAGAGGATTTTAATGACCTCACCGATCAACAGGCCATAGCCGACGAATTGTGGACGCCGAGCTTGCAGGCATGCCTCGAGGATTGCGATGAGATAAGCTTCAATGATGTTAATAGACGCAACAAAGTAGAACGTTAAGTAGTTTCCTAATCCGTACGCTGGTACTACAAGTGGAAACAATGCAATGTACACAAGCGTTGCTATTGCGCCAATCGTAGTGTTCGCCAGTATCCCTGTCCTAGTAGCTCCTTCTTTGTCTCTTGCCACAAAACGCATAACCCAAAAAGGAAACGCGGTTGACAGCAATGTGAAGTAGGGCAATATGATATTGAGTGTTCCCCAATACCCATACTCTTCTTGCGACACTGTGCGAGTAATCAGTAGAGTGAAACCCATGCCGGTTGCAACGGTGAGAAGCTTTGCTGCGAAGATTATGAAACCGGAGTAGTGGAGCCTGATTTCATCCTTTGACAAGAGGATATCCTTCAACGCGTCGATTTGCTGCTTCTGCTTTTCCTTGTCTTGATTCCTCTTTAAAGCATAGCTTGGTGAAATTATTCGTTTCGGTTTTTAACGTACTCTGATTTTTGTCTGAGTTCTGCTTATCCAATTATAAATTGGAATAAGAGGGTATTTTACTGACTGGGGTAATGCATCTTTGATCTCTCTGTGTAGCCCAAGGCGGGTAGCCATTCTGCCCTTCCTTGTTAAGGGTATATAGTAACGTGTGACGTCAAGCTTCGAAACGCCATTGCTGATTTTGAAACTGTCAAGCGTTGGATGGTTGCCCATTCTTCCGTACATCAACCATTTGATGCCTTTCTCTGCGCATGTTTCAGCTGTTTTCGCGACTAGAGCATTGTTAACTGCTTTGTCCCAGTGTTTCTGCAATGACAATATTTGAGAAATGATAGCTATGTTGTCCCCGTGAACAATTTGTATGAATCCTGCAAGCTCATCTTCGAAATAGGCGCCGATAAAAGTGCTATTCTGTGAAGAGAGTACCTGTCGTCTGACTGCTTCCAAAGGCGTTCCATAGTGCGGAAATCCTCTTTCTTGTCTTATTGGTGTTTCGTTGTAGATTTTCCATATGCCTTCTGCCAGTCTTTCATCGGGCTCGACCGTAGCGGTTCTTATGCCGCTTTTTTCAGCCTTGCGTATCATGTTACGGGTCTTTTTTCCAATGTTTCTCAGCCATTCGTCATAGCTTGTTATCTGAAGAAGACCGATGTTATCGCTGACTTTGTGCCAGGATTCTGGAGGGTTTCGGATTCTGCAGCACCAGCTTCTCTCCAGAAAAGTGAAAATGTCTACTCCTCTCTCTTTGAGCTTCTCCAGAGATTCCGTGGTGGGGACCACGTTTCTCTCGTATTCTTTTGCGTCTCTGGCGATTTTGAAGAAGGCTTTTTTGCGAATTTCCAGGGTTTCAAGCTCCTTGTCCACTTCCAAGAGTCTCTTTAGCGTTTCGTAGAATGGTCCTCTGTGGTTGATTCTTCCTCGCTGGAAAAGCCATATGGGGTGAAAATGTATGACGTGCCCTTCTGCGATATAGTTCTCTGCCATTTTGACGGATTGTTCTGTGTCATGCGTATGGCATATAACGTCTAGGCTGGAAGTCGTGAACTGATAGTAGGATTGCAGTGGAAAGTCGTCTGGGATTTTTGGCTTCTTGGTCTTCCATCGCTTCCATATGATCCTGCCGAGCAGGCGGGCGGTTCCATGAATCGTGTAATATTGAATCTTCTTTCCAGTTGCTTCTTCCAACATCTTAAGTTCTTTGTAAGGCTCGTTTACGATGTGAAGTGCTATCTCGTGCTTGCTATTGTTCAGCAATGCGAGGAGTTCGTCGTCTGGAGTCGTTGTCAAAGTAAAAAACCAGCATGCCTTAACGCTCTTGGGTGATTTGTTAATCATTTTTGCGACTATTTTCGAGTTTTTTAGGTATTCAGCCTTCGTTCTTATGCCGAGGGCTGTGTGAATGAAGCTTTTGAATCTTGAAGGATAGGGATAATCGACATCGATTCTTAGCTTTATCAATGTCTTCTCCGTTTAACGTTCTTAAATGAAGACTCGCTTTCCATTTATAAACCCTTCATTGCCCTTGTCCTTGCCAGCCAAAAAGCCTAAAAAAGGCGAAAGGTCGATGGTATGAGGAAAAAATGGAAAAGACGAGAGAAGCGAGGATTTAAGGTAAAGGCATTGTTCTTAGTCTTGAGGTATCGCAATGAAAGCTGTCATGGTTAATGATTGCGCCTTCGTTGGGGAAACTCTGCTCAAATTCATGCCGCCTAGCGTAGAAAAGCAACATATCAAACGAACAAGAGGATTTTGGAGCAAAACCTTCGGTTTGTCTTACAAGATTCTAAAAGCAAAAGGCGACGTGTATCATGTGCACTATCTTCTCCAAGATTGCTATATCGCATCGAAACTGAAGAAGAAACCCCTAGTTGGACACGCACATGGCAGCGATTTGAGAACAAGCTTGAAGCATCCCGTTTGGGGTAGAATTGTTAGGCACAATTTAAGACACTGCAGTAAGATATTGGTCAGCACTCCTGACGTCCTCGAAATAGCAAGAGGATTTAGAAAAGATGCAGAATACCTGCCCAACCCGGTTGATACTGAGCTCTTCTACCCTAAACCCATTGTTCCACGTAGTGGAAAGAGAAGTGTTCTGATTGCAAGCGACTCCAGTTGGAGCGTGAAAGGCACTGATGTAGCCATAAGAGCTCTGAGCAAAATGGAGGATAAAATGGAAGTAAGCATTGTTGCATGCGGCGTGGATTTCGACAGGACCATAGCCTTAGCTTCTTCGCTTGGTCTTCGCTTAAACGTTTTACCTAGGGTGCCTCATGAACAACTCAACGAATACTACTGGAACGCCGACGTAGTTATTGACAGGTTCAAGTTGGGATCTCTAGGAATGGTCTCTCTAGAAGCCATAGCATGCGGTAGGCCAGTCGTGACGTACGTCTCATCGGAGTTCCCCGAGTATAAGGCCTTTCCTTTAAAAAACGTAGATGAAGATGAGAAGGTCGCTAGCTCCTTGAAGGAAGCGAATGCTCAACTGTGGAAAGAAGAATATGCCTATCTGATGAGAGAGCACGAAGTGAAAACAGTAGTGGAAAAACTGCTAAAAATCTACGGTGTTTTAGAGAGTACGGTAAGCGATGCTTGATGCAGACTGCATTTATCGTGAAGGTCAGACAGAAGAGAAAATAATCGAGCAGAAAAGGCCACTTCAAGTGGCATGTTTCCGTGCTCTAGTACGCAGGGCAGGAGCTAGTTCTCACTTTCCTGTAACACACTGCGGTATATGTCGGAAACTTTTTTGGCGTGAGCGATGAAGGAGTGATTTTTCAGCACGTATTCCCTTGCGATGCATCCTATTTCGGCCCTCAAATCTCGATTTTCAGCAATAGTCTCGATAGCTTTCGCTATCTCCAGTGGCTCCTTTTCCTTGGCGAGTACGCCATTTTTGAGATTCTGGATAATCTCGCGCATGCCGCCTATGCTTGAGCATATGACAACCTTGCCGCAGGCCATTCCCTCAAGCATAGCCAGTGACGACGCTTCCTGGACTCCGTGAGACGTTATCGAAGGGATTAGTATAGCATCAGCCATCATGTAGTAAGGACTTATTTTCTCGTGGGGGATTGTTCCAGCTAATAGTATTCTGTGGTCCTCTCTTGCCTCTTTAACTATTTCTTCTCGTTCAGGTCCATCCCCAGCTATTATCATTTTGACGTTCTCGTTACCGATATGCTTCATAGCTCTAGCAGCGTATATAACGCCGTTTTTTTCCACAAGCCGCCTCGGAACCAAGATAATGAATTGATCCACGCCGAATCCTAGCGTCTGCTTCAGTTTTCGTTGTTCTTCTTCCAACGTCGGTCTGAAGAGGCTTGTGTCAACGGCGTTATACATGACGCTGATCTTATTCTCAGGAAATTTGAACTCGGAAATGATGTATTCTTTTAATCTCAGGTCAACGGTTATTACGTAATCCGCGCTTTTCAATCCTTTGCCTTCTAGCTGCAGGAGTAGAGGATAGATTGTTTTGCGGTCTTTCTCGCTTTTTACGAATTCTATGTTTTCTCTGGCAAAATAGCCATGAAGAGTCAGAACTTTCTTTTGCGGCATTGGATCCACGGCCGCTATTGACAAAACGTCATGGGCGTGAATCACGTTAAACTCTTTTTTTGGAATGTGTGCTTGTAAGTAGTCAACCATCCATTTGAGCTTAACATTGTATCTGAACTCTTCAGGAAATAGCATTAATGCGCTTCTTTTGACTAGTTCTTTCGCACTTTTGGGGTTATAATAGAGCGTGGCAACTTCTAGGCCGAGTGTCTTTAGCCCTTGCTCTAGAAGTAGTAAATGAATGTGTTTGCCTCCCAACTGCGATGTATACGGGTTATCTGTTGAGGTTAGAAGCACTTTCATCTGGTAGTCACCTGAGGCATGGTAATTTTCCTGCAATCCTTCTGCAATCGTCCTTGCTTCGTGCTCCATCATTCGGCAATCCTATTCCATAATTTACTAGTGAAAACAAGCGAAGTTAGCGTGCATAGACTATCCACCTTTTCTCTTCGAATCTCCTCAAGTATCCTTTTTCTTCAATCATTTTAGGTAAGGCTTCCTCAGTAAGCTCCTTGTTGATGACTACGGCGTCCGCGAATCTTAGGTCGACAGCGTTGTCTTTCTCGCTAAAATATGCTGCTGCGAGTGTGAATTCATCGGGATAAGCAATTATTTCGTTGCCTGCTATTGAAGATGCTTTCTTAAGTGTCTCTGTATCTTCGTTGTCTATTACATATTTTTCCTGTGCCCGGTATAATCTCAGCACGTAATAATAACTGATCATAAAGCCGAGGAAGGTAATCGCCATGTATGTCCATGAAAGGACAGGCGAGTACCCGATTACGTATATGGCATAGAAGGCCATCGGAAAAACCGAGTATCCTAGGTATCGCCATCCCTCTCCTATATTTCTTAGAACGGGAAAATCGGTTATTATTGAGAATATTATCAAGGTTATGATCCAAACAGAAGTGCAAACCAAGATGGTCGAAAACGCGTTCCAGCCCAGAATGTAAATTGATATGGCAAAAAATGCGAGCCAAGGAAAATACACCACGAGCGCTGCGGTTCTCTTTAATGGGCTTCTCGCGCTCTTCTTTGCCCATTCTTTCAGGTAATTCGTCCTCAGATGGCTCATGTGTGCGCTTAGAACCTTCAAATAGTAGCCTCTTGATGCAATCATCGCAATCAGAAAGCCTGCCACAACAGATAGCAAATAATCAGGTCTTCCAATGAACAAGAACGCGAGTGAAGTAAAAACCACGACTTGGGCTGCGAATTTATGAAGTAGAAGCGTCATCGCGATCAGCATGGAAAGGCCTAGAAAACTTATAACAGAAAAACTGCAGGAAACTACGTAAATAACGGAAACCAAAAGCAGAGCTAAAGGCCGTACGCACGCGGAAAAATTGTGCTGAAAAATCGTCGGCGAACTAAGATAGGCGACTACGCCCAACATGCCGTATTCAAGGCTACCCGTTATGAATGATATCGAAGAGAAAAGAGTAGAAGCCATAAACGCGTCCACAAAAGGAACGCTGTATCTTATCACATAGTCCATGCATTTTTCTGGTATGACGGCTAACAGGTAAATAAAAAGCGGAGGATAATGATTTCGTAGCGCAAACGCCACGTAATTAGTTGGTTCAATCTTGTCTTCTCTGAATTTGCTGGAAAGCCTAAAATTGCCCTTCCTAATTTTCCTCGCTTCATTTAGAAAGAACCATGTGTCACCGTTTCCAAAATATCTCTTACCGAGCCTTCTGCCTAAGAACAAGTACCACTGAACAAGTCTCGCACAAAAAACGCCAATACTATAAACAAGCCATAGTAACATATCCATTTGCTTGCCTCAATGTTGTGCTGTTTATACATGCCGAAAGCTGCTATTATCTTTTTAGCACGGTGCACGCAGATAGATTCTTTTCAAGCACGTTTGCTAAGAAAGTCTTTTCTACCATTCGCAGGAATATCCATGCTTGTCAAGAGAAGGTTTTTCACGTTGACTGTGCGAACCGAAGATAAAGTCAGGTCAAGAACGGAAATGAGTCCGCTTTCCAGAGCCAAGAGACTTGTGAACGAACTAGTCGCCGATCTACATTTAGACCTGTCTGGAATGGTTGTTTTGACTGAGGCGGCCAGTGGAAATTACGTGTTTACTCCACTGATTGCCGCCGTAGCCAATGCAAAGAAAGTTATCGCGGTCACTAGAGACTCCGGGTATGGCAAAGCCAAAGACGTAACAGAAAACACATTGTGCTTGGCAAAGTATTTCGACATTGAAAAAAAGAGAATCAAGATAGCCAGCAATCTGACGCCAGAAATCATCGGTGAAGCAGACATTGTGACGAATCTCGGCTTCCTCAGGCCCCTAGATAAGCAGTTCATATCTAGTTTGAAGAAAACCGCGGCAATTTCGTTGATGTATGAGACTTGGGAGTTCAGAGAAGAAGACTTGGACTTGCGTGAATGCTGGAGAAGGGGGATTCCAGTCCTCGGAACAAACGAGGAGCATTCAGCTCTGAGGATTTTTGACTATATCGGACACCTTTGTTTGAAAGTGCTGTTCGAGGCAGAAATAGAAGTCTTCCGATCGAAGATTCTTCTCATAGGAGACAACAGATTTAGCAGAAACATGGTCAAAACCCTCACTGCGGTTGGAGCTGCCGTCTATTGGATGGCGAGCGCAAGAACTGAAGAGGTTAAACAGCTAGGGGGAACGAAGATCAGTTCTGACCTAGAAGAACCCGAGACTCAGAACAGCATCAGAGACTGTGATGCAGTAATAGTCAATACGTATCCAAATCCAAATGCTGCCATTGGAGAAAGGGGAATGATCTCTACAACAAGACTTAAGGAACTGACTCCCGGAACCACTATAATCCAATTCAACGGGTATGTAGAAAGGGAATCTTTGAAGAAATGGGCCTTCGCTTATTTGCCGAAAGAAGAACCGAGGATCGGGCATATGGGGTGGACATTGGCGCATTTGGGTCCAAAACCTGTCATAGCGTTGAATGGTGGCGGATTGAAAGTCGGGGAAGTGCTGGCGAGAGCAAGGCTGAAAGGTCTTGACCGAGTTGAAGCCGAACGAGAAGCTTTGAAGAACTCTATATGCCAGAACTTTAGTCCTGACCAACGCAGAGAACATGAAGTCTATAGCTAAGCTTGATTCGTCCCAGACAGTCCTCAACGGTGATGAGGCATTAAGTCGTTCAGCCTTCAGTCAACGTGGGCAATTCGTTGTATAGGTCATCAAGATATGATAGTCGTGTCCGCTTCTTCTTAAGATGAGCTACGAGATTCATCAGAAACGTACGTTCACCGACACCCTCAAACACATACCTATGCCATTGTACGTCTTTTTTCTCATATAGAAACTTATGACTGAGGTAATACTTTGTGGTGGGCGTGTTTAGAGAGAAGCTCAATGGATGGAAGTTGAAGACCTTCAAGCCTGGCCTATTCAGATGATTTCGAATTGCCTCCGTTTTGAATGGGAAGCCCTGTTCACTGTGCACGTCATCTTCCCAAAAAATCGGAAAACGGACCATACCTGAACAATGGTGCAGAGGAGTGCAGTATGGTTGGAGGAAAAGGCACAGGTTTGAGTCGTATCTGAATCCTCGATTATGGAATTCTTTGGCGATCAGATAATTGTCGAAGCATTTGTGAGATCTGAAGCACTTGGCTTCAGGCCAGAGTCTCTGGCAATAATCGATTTGCTCTATGTAGCTGGCTCCGTGAGAGCTACTTGGAAGAAAGTTTGGATGAAGCCCAACATATTGAAATCTTCCCTTCTGGCCATATTGCTGCTTTACTGTTTCAGAATGATGCGTAATAAACAGGGTAAGTGGCACTTCTAGATTCTCAAATGTCGCTAGCATTTCTTGAATAGCCCATTCAGGTGACCAGTCAATATCGCTCGTGAAGCAGCATATTGTTTGTGATCTGAAGAAGTCCGCGACTTTACAGAAATCCAGGTTTTCTCTGTTTGTCCTAGACATGTCTATGCAGTCTTCCTTCAAGTCTCGTCGGTAACCCGCGCCAATAACATAGGTATGAGACCGTTTCTTGTGGATTTGCCGTATAGTTCTTGAGGGCTAGGGCTACAAAGGCAAGAATCTTGCTTTTGAATAAAGCAAGAACTTGATGGTTTTGATTTCGATTTCCGTCCTTCTCTTTGTATACTTCTTGGTGGCAAGGTCAAAAATGCTGACATTCCTGTAATTCCTAGTGGCCGTGTTCTTCTCAGTGAAGACGACTTTAGGCTTTTCATCATCCTCTATGCTATTCCCTGCTTCTTCCAGAAAGAGGATTTCACAAGATTTTTCGCCTTCTCTGACTCTCCACCCGTTTTCGATTACTGTTGCGCTGCCCTTGTAGAAAGTGTCAACGAAATCCTTCATGAACCCCTTCATCATCTCAAACTTTTCCTCTACAGTTATCTCTCTGTACGTTGACACTTTATCGGTAATGTTCTTAGCAGGGTTGCCGGCCACACAGGCCCGCGGAGGAACATTCTTTGTCACGACTGAACCAGTCAATATCACGGCTTTTTCCCCGATAGTTATTCCGGGCGAGATCACATTGTACGAGCCGACTATCCATACGTCGTCTTGAATGACGATAGGGGCTCGTTTGAATATCTTGCATCCTTCTAAGAGTTCACCGTGGCCTCCATGTGTCCAAACACAACTGTACGTTCCTATGCCTACGCCATTCCCTATCGTTAGTGTGTCGGCAGCGTTCAGAATGCAGTTCTGTCCGACCCACACGTTGCTACCGATGGTACAAGGCTTTGTGCCGTTGACGAACAGGTGATTATGCAATGTTACGTAGTCACCTGCTTCGAAGGTTGGGACAATTATCATGCTGTCGTGTCCCACAGGACAGTTATCGCCTATGGAAAATCTGGTGTTCGCGCCAGCCAACGTTATCCTGCAGTTTTCTTCTATCTTTGAGCCGAACCCTATGTGAATTTTACTTGCGGAGATTATGGTGTTGTCTCCTATTACGACGTTGTCTTCGATGGAAATCTCTTTTCCTTTGATCAGCGTGCTTTTCCCTATTCTGATAGACTTTCCCAGCTCTACTTTTTCGCCTTCAATCCTGCTATTTTCGCCAAGCGTAACTTTCTCAGACATGCTCTCACCCATTAATGAACAGATTTGGCACTTCCTCTGCTTGTTGTTCTTTACGGCTTTGATAGAAAGTATTGTAAAATTTTCTTTATTATTCCTTTCCTCTGTCACACTTCACAGGCTGTTGTCGCTCGCTTTCTGAGAGAAAATGCTGAGGACTTGCATGCAGACAGTTCGTCAATGGTTCAATTCAATCATGAACTTGCTCGATCAGTAGTAATCTGGATGTACTACGATGTCTTTAGCTATCTCTGCCAGACCTTCTTGCAGACCAATTTTCGGCGTGAATTTAAGCATGCGTTTTATCTTTGATATGTCTGCTTGTCGCCTGCGGACGATGATTTTTAGTTCCCTCTGGTATTCTGGCTTCAAATCCTTTTTGAAGAGCCTGATTATCGTCTCAGCCAACTCTTTAACAGTGGTTGAGGTCCCGCTTCCTAAGTTGAAAGTTTCGCCAGAAACATCACTTTCCATCGCCAGAATATTGGCTTCCACAACATCGTGAACGTTTATGAAATCCATTGATTGGCTACCATCACCGCAGATTATGGGCGCTTTTCCTTCACGCACGTTCTTCATGAAATTCACGATAACCGACGTGTAGAAAGCATCAACGCTTTGCCTTGGTCCATAAACATTAAAGTTACGCAGAATATTGTACTTCAATCCCTTTGGACTGAAGATTTTCAGAAAATACTCATCCGCGATCTTACTGACGCAGTAGGGAGTGATTGGGTTCAGCGGGTGATTCTCATCCATCGGTAGATGAACAGGATTCCCATAAACAGAGGCAGAAGAGGCGAGAATCAGCTTTTCAACCCCAGCTTCGGCGGAGGCTTGGAAAACGTTGAAACTTCCATTAACGTTTATTTCAATGCTCTCTTCAGGATATTTCTGCGAATAGTTTATGCAGACAGCCGCTTCATGGAAGACGTACTTGGCTCCTTTTATGGCGTCACGTACGTTGGATTGGTTTCTGATATCTCCTTCAAGAAAAGTCGCTTTCTTCTCTTCAACCAGATCCTTGATGTAGTCGTATTTGCCTCTGACCAGCTTATCAAGTATAACAACAGGATATCCCAACTCAGCCAGTCTGTGGGACAAGTGTGAGCCGATAAAACCCGCGCCGCCTGTCACTAGAACTTTGTCGCTTTTCACTTGATTCCGCCCTTACCCTAACAACCTACGATGAAAGCCATAAAAACGTTTTCATGTTTTTAAAGGCGAATCACCTTTTTAATGCTCAAGGCTTGAAAGACAGAGAAGGAAAAGAGAGAATGGTCGACAAGAAGATCAAGCTAATCGAGCCAGTCATTGGAGAAGAAGAAATCAACCGCGTCACCGAAGTTCTTCGTTCTGGCTGGCTGACTGAGGGTCAGCAGACCAAAGAGTTTGAAGAGAGGGTCAAAAGGTTCCTAGGCGTGAGGTATGCTGTTGCTACTACTTCTTGCACGACGGCCTTGGAAGTTGCGTTGAAAGCGTTGGGCATAGGACCTGGCGATGAGGTTATTGTGCCTGACTTCACTCATCCTGCCACTGGAAACATCGTCAGATGGATAGGTGCTACTCCTGTTTTGGTTGATGTGGATTTACACTCTTACAACATTGACCCAGAAGAAGTGAACAAGGCCGTCACGAGGAAAACGAGGTGCGTTATCCCTGTTTCTTGGGGTGGGAACCCACTGGATTTTGAACCACTGAACAAGGTGAAGGAAGAGCATGATCTTTTCATCGTCGAAGATGCCGCCTGCAGTATAGGTTCTGAATACAAAGGAGTGAAGACAGGAACGATCGCAGACGTTACTTGTCTTAGTTTTCACCCTAGAAAGTCAATAACAACTGGCGAAGGCGGAATGGTAGTCACCAATAACCCTGTTTATGGTGAAAGGTTTGCTGGTTTGAAGAAGTTTGGCATAGACCCGAAAAGTGCAGAAATCAGGTTCGTAGGGGAAGGCACTAACTACAAGCTCAGCGACATTCTAGGCGCTATCGGTGTGGAACAGATGAACAAGATCGAAACCATCATTAACAGAAGGATTGAGTTGGCGAAGCATTACGACAAGCTTCTTGCGGGTGTGGATTCTGTTAAGCTGCCTGAAAAAAGAGAAGAAGCCAAACACGTCTACCAAACCTATGCGGTGTACATTGAGAGAGAAGGAGCAAGAGACAAGCTCATCACTCATCTTCGAAAGAAAGACATTGAAACCCAAATAGGGACGTACGCCTTGCACCGACAGCCGAGCTACGCAAAAGCAAAGAAGATTGGGCGTTTGGAAAGAGCTGATAAGTTGTTCAGAAATCTGTTAGCCTTGCCTATGTGCCATTCGATGACTAGAAGAGATCAAGAACGTGTGACTTCTGAAATAGAGACATTCCTTTCCAGAATTGCTGTTGACTAGTAGTTCAGCAAGACAGAAGCCAAGCTCCATGTTCCTTTCTCAGGTACTCCTCGAGAGCTTTAGTCCTCTTTTCAATTTTCTTGACTTCGTTCCTGATCTTTGCGTTTTTGACCTCCTCTTTCCGCTTTTCATTGGATTCTAGGATGAGTCGCAGAAACTCAGAGTTGTAGCTTTTCAACAGAAGTTCAGTATTCGGGATCAGACAATGACCTCCTATAACGTCGGGGTAATGCAGCGGCTTGTTTAGGTCTTTGCGGTGGATGTTGTCGATCATGTCCACGACCTCATTGAAATGAGCACCGAAATGTATGGAAATCCGATGCATTTCCTGAAAACAAGCAATCATCCAAGCTCTGTAGATTGTTTCAAATAGTTTTGCCAGCTCTGTGTCTACAGGGCTTTTCAGGACTTTCACTTTCATGCCAAGCTTCTCAAAGTGTCTACGCGCTGCGTCAGCTGATTCTTTTGTTGTTCCACCAACGTACTTCCCCCAGAAGGCAACGTCTTTTTTCATCGTTTCCAACGATTTGTGCCTGCCCTGTATTGGAGAATGGGCTATTGGAGATCTTGAGAGCTTGTGGATTTTCTGGGTTGTTCCCGGAGGGACGGTGCTGTCAATTATTGTGAGAGCAGGCTTCAGCTTCCTCATGTATTGTAACGTTGTTTGAACGAACTTTTCTTGGTCAGCGCAGGGATAACAGACGTGCATGACGTCAATTTCCTTTGACGGTTCTCGTTCACCTGTTATACGTCGCATTTTCTCTCTATTCAGATCGAGACCGTAAACGTCAAATTCTCCGCTTTCTTTGAGCAATTCGAAAAGTGTGCGGCCAACCTCTCCTAAACCGACAACTAAAACGTTCTCCTTATGCATCGAATCGGCTCCTGTGGAAGCGATAGATTGAGCCACCAAACTATTTAAGCTTCGCATTCCTCTTCTACGGGCAAAAAGAACGGAGCGATCTTATGTCTGGCCTGAAAAAAGGGGAAGGAGTAATAGTAGGCAGGAACGTTCAATGCGGCGAGCATGTCACGATATGGAATTATGTCGTAATAGGAGACAACACCAAGATCGGGGATGGTACGCGCGTGGGAAGTTTCTGTGACATAGGCAGAGACGTAATAATAGGAAGAAACTGCATAGTACAAGCTCATGTGACCATCTCTAATGAATGCAAACTAGGTGATAACGTTTTCATAGGACCCAACAGCAGTCTATTGAACGATAGATTCCCGCATAGTGAACGTCTAACACCATCTGTGATAAAGAACAACGTAGTTATCGGCGGATGCGTCACAATTCTACCTGACGTAACAGTTGGGGAAAACTCGGTCATAGCCGCTGGAAGTGTTGTCACAAAAGACGTTCCTTCGTACACTGTCGTTAGAGGTTTACCCGCAACGCCGATGATGACGCGGCAAGCGTATGAAAAGAAAAGAAAGGTTTACATTAGCTCCAGCAAATCAAAAAGCCTCTAGCCCGCACTGATTCTGCCTACGATGTCTAGAATAACGTCAACGGGATTTTCAAGTTTATCAAGTAGGTGTTTGACCTTGTACTTCCTACCCAGTAGTTCCTCGGCTAGATTCATCACTTCTGAGGGTTTGGCTTTGAAGATTGGAAAGCCTTTTTCAGCCAAGAAATCGTTGACATGTTGATCTTTGAATACGTCTACAATTATGGCAGGCGTCCCCTGTAACGCAGCTTCCCGCGTAATGGTCCCGCCGACGCCGACGAATACGTCTGCTTGGGCAGCAAGGCTTGCGGAGTCAATGAATCCTTTTGGAACTATCAGTTTCTTGATCTTCTTTCGGTGATATCGTGAGAGAAAGACGACTTTTCCGAGTTTGGTCAGCTTTTTAGCCAGGGTGCTCATGTTTGCAGCATTGTTTGCGTAGACGGCTTTTTCTTCAAGTTGTCTTACGACGATTAGCGGTTTTCCGAAATCATATTTTACCGTAGGTTTGAAGCCTTTGATCCATGCGGCTTCGTCTACGCTGTCAAAGCCGATCATTTCTGCTCTTGGATTGTAGGGTCGTAGGATGTTGTTGGGGATGGCTTTCGAGGTGACAATGTAGTTTGAAAGTGGCAGAGTGAGTTTGTGCACAGCCTCGGCATAGGGTGTGTCGACAGTTGTGATGATTGGCTTTCCCAGTCCGAAAGCGACTCGGCAAAGATCTGCTGAGCCGTGGGAAATTGCGAGTTGAGGTTCATTCTGGCGGAACAGTTTGCAGAAGAAAAGCTGTCGGTATATGCCGCTTTTCAGTCTGGTCATCAAGGATTTAGGGTCATACTTTCCCGCTACGATGAATTTTTCGTGCAAGAAGTCTGCCAGTTGAAGAGTGTCTGGATGTTTTCTCGTAGTCAGAACGACTTCATGTCCTGAGCTTCTGAGGCGTGCTGCAATTGCCGCTGCGTATCTTACCTGTTTTCCAGTCAGTGCGTCATACCAGACTTTCATTGTTAGACCTTCAGGAATTGACAGCCAACTTTCTCAGCTGCAGTCTGATCGTGATCTTCGTTTCCCACGAACAAGACGTTATGAGGCTTTGATTCGAGATTGTGCAGAGCGATGATGAGGTGTTTGGCTCTGTCGAGGCCGTCTTCTCTTGTGATCGTGGTTTTGAAGGATAGGGGAAAACGTTCGAGAACGGCTTTCACTAGTTTTCTGCCTTGCATGGTTACAAGGACTTTTGGTTTCTCAGAATATTGTTTGTAGATAGCCATTCCTTTGTCCTTCAGGGTCATTTTTGGGAGTGCTTCAAGCTCGATCTTATCCCATTCCGTGAATATCTCTTTTTTCTGTTGCTCGTTTGCTTTCGCCACGGTTTTCAGCAGTGGGCACACGTTTCTCACTTTCATGGTTCTTCGGATTTTTTCGAAGAGTCTTTCATAGTCCATGGGCAGGTCGATTAGCGTGCCATCTAGGTCGAATATGGCCACTTCGATCAATGATACATTTCTCCGATTACTTTTCCGTCTTTGACCATTTTTGCTGGGGCATCGATATGGCGTATCCAGTAGACGTTTTCTGGGAGAATGTTGTATTTTGGAATGTTTGGGAGGTTCTCTTTGAAGCCCAGCTTGACATAGATATATGGTATGTTTGCATAGTAGTCGTTGCGCAGCATTTTGCTTGCGTAAGAAAAGAAGAAGGATGTCGTGAACATTCTTCCCGGGTTGATCTCGGTGACGCAGGGCACGCCTTTCTCGTTTGCTTTCAGGTCAACGCAGGCGATCCCGTTGAATCTGGGATCAATGGCTAGAACTGCTTCGGTTCCGATTTTGTTTATGGTGTCGCTGTGAACGGTTTTCTGCACTGCTGGTGTGCCTGTGATGCCTGAGGGTGCTAGATGCGGATAGATGTATTCGAGGCGTTCTCTGCTCATGGATGTCACGAGTTCGCCGTCTTTCCATATGCTGTGGAAAGCGATGTTTCTTCCAGGCAAATGCTCTTGGGCTATGAATTTCCAATCTACTTTGCGTGCTTTCCAGTATTTGATCCATGAGACGGCAGCTTCTTCGCTAGGGGCTGGAGTACTTCCAATTCCGCCTGCGCCATGCGTTGCTCTGATCCAGATCGGGCTGCCAAAATCCTCGAATGCTTTTTGAATGTCTGATTCCCTGTCAATCTCCATTGATCTTGCTACCGCGACGTTCTTCTTTTCCCACAGTCTTGCTGATTCCAGCTTGTCTTGGCAGGCACGGACGGCATTCTTTGAAGGTAGGAAAACCTCTGCTTTCAGTTTCTCACGGTGTTCTGAGACGGTTTCCACTTCGATGTCTGTTTGTGGGTGGAAGAATTCGATGTGTTCTTTGTGTATGATTTCGTTTATCTTGTCTATGTACTCGGGTTTGTTGGCCTTGGGGACCAGATATTTCTTGTCTGTGGGAACTTGATGGATGAAGTATTCGTCGGCTTCGGTTCCCACAATGAACAGTTTTTCGGGAGCTATTTGAAGCGATTTGACGAAATTTATGCCAGCAGGTCCACCTGCGCCGGTTGCCAGAATCCTTTTCATCAGATCACTTTCTCCGATCGTTCAGTGAATTATGAGCATCATTGCCAGTTTTGCTCTGCACTATAAGAACTAGCCAGTTTATATTTATTCTCGGCCAAACAAGCGTGGGTTTTCTCTAACTGATCAAGAAGGAACAGGTGAGTCCAACCTTCTCATAGATTTCATACATTCTTCAAAAGCAATAATCTTCTTCCACCATCAATCGATGCCCATCCGGCAAATAATACTTTAACCATGCTTGGTAGTTGTTGTTCAGTGATTTTTCTGCTTTTTTGAACGACAACAACCACCCGTGCACCAGATCCAGAAAGGTCACAAGGCCGTCCCTGATGGTTTTTCCACCAGTTAGTCAAGGCTCCATTCTGCATACAACCGACTTTGATCGCGCGCAACTTGTTGTTGACGGGTCGCTGCAGCCCCGATCAACAACAACTTCTCAATATGAGCCTCGTTACCCTTCGATCAGCTCCATAGGCTCAGGCTCAACTCGTTTCTGACGAAAGCAATCCTTTCCGCCAGTAGGCAACATACAGCTGATGTGCTCAATAGTGCGAAAGTCCCTAAGCATGTCCAGCAAATGCTCGGTCACAAGAAGCCGGAAAACACTGGCTTCTACACACCAACTCCTAAACTCTGAAAGCGACAAATGGCACGTAAGCCCACGCCACCAACCTACAAGAAGAAAACAAATTAATCGAAGCAGGCTTTGAATTCATCGGCATCAGTGAGAAAGACCAAGCAGCTATATACCGCAAAAGAAAGTAACCAGAACAGACAGAGTATGCTAGTTCAGTGGGCCGGTCGTCTAGCTTGGTTAGGACATTGGCTTTACGAGCCAAAGGTCGCCGGTTCAAGTCCGGTCCGGCCCACCAATCAACAACATTAGCGCGCGATAATATCTACCCAGGTGATTTGAAAAAATAATATAGAAACTGGGAGAAAGCCAATCTCAGAATAGAGCTATTGGCTTTATCTAAAATCGACTTCTTCTTGGGGGTGCTCTCTTCGAGTAACACTCTCGGCAGTATACAGGTCTGCTGCCATCTGGCTTGAATGGCACTTCACATTCCTTTCCACAGTCGGCGCAAACTGCCTTGTGCATCTCTTTTCTCTCATACGACAAATTTCTCAACTCCATCATAGTTGCTGTGCAGAAATCACTTCTTACACGCTTCGCCCATCGTTCACATCGCCGCTTATAAACAACACGTCCAGAATCGTAAAATCGAGACCTCTAGAAATCAAATTCGCACGCGTTCTACTTTACCACGGTGAGGAATGTGCAAACGAAAGCGACAGGATCAAGTTTTATTCGTAGAATATGAGGTTTTGCTCCTCCAAGTTTCCGTGAAGCTTATGCACCGCGTCATAAACGTCCTGTTCTTTCTTCGCTCCAGTGCAAACAAGGTTCCCGCTTGCGAATATCAATATGACCACTTTAGGCTCGTCCATCCTGTAGATCAATCCTGGAAACTGCTCCGGCTCATACATGGTTTTTACAAGCTTGCTCACTGCCTGTTCCAACTCTACCTTTCCGCCTAAGCTTGCGGAGGCAACAATGTTCTGAACCTTAAACCCGGGCTTGCTGATAATGATTATTCCGCCTTTCTTCAGCTCTTTAACAACTGTCATAACAGCTCTATATGCTTCCTTTTCCGATTTCGCTCCAGTGCACACCATCTTACCAGAGTTGAAAATCAGCGTGGCCGTCTTCGGTCTCTTAATCCTGAACACTAGCCCTGGAAACTGTTCTGGGCGATACTCGACACCTGGAAAACTCTTGACAACAGCGTTCAAATCGACCTTCTGGTTCAAGGTTGCAGAAGCAACAACGTTCTGAATGGTTATTATTGCTTTAGTTTTCGGCATCAGAACCCGCTTCTTATAGTATAGCAGATGCTTATATGCCCTTTATGTACGCACAAGAGCCAATCTCTTTCTAACCTCTTCGGTATTTGTGCAAAGACTTAATTTCACTGATCCGACTATTCCTGAGTGATGATTGTAATGAGCATGGGTAGCGCTAAGAAGAAACCGTTGACTAAGAAAGAAAGAGAAGAGAAAAGAAGAAAGCACAAGGAAAAACAGTTGAAGAAGTAGCTCTAATAATCGTGCCATATCCATTCTTGACGAGCTCTTCGAGCTCACTCAGCAATTTCTTTCTAACCTCTCTGTTTTCTTAAGCCTCTCTGTTACAAAATCACTACTCAACCACGACACTCATTCGCACATCTATCAATCAGGGTAATGCAATTCAGTTTTCTAAAATTCCAGATTTTTATGCTGTGGGAGGAATTAGAATTTCTAAGACCTTTGGTTGATTAGAATTTAGAAATCAGAGAATTATTCTGATTCTTGAACTAGTTGTGCGCGCGCCTGATTGATGGAAAGTCTTAAAACTTTCACAGTGTGCTATAGTCAATAGCAAGTATTGCTTTTGGGGATTGGCGTATGCCTTCGTTGAAAAAAAAGAATGTTCAAAAGAAGAAAAAACATTCGGATAAAATCGGGAAATAACGCAGAGCGTGCGCGCTTCTATTCTCCGCCGCTACTATACAACGTTTTTATGTTTCAGTGCGCGCGCGGATACGCCCGCGTTGATGCAAAATTGGTAAGGACATCTGCGGACGTGCTGAGCGAAGCGAAGGCCTTGAACGCAGTGAAAGGACAGAAGGTCGCCGGCTCGAGTCCGGTCCGACCCTCTGCTACTGGACAATCCAGACTAATAGGGAGAACCCGGCGTTCTAAACTGTACGGATGTCAGGGTCTTGAACCCATTTGGGTATGGGGACGGGCAGCTCTGAACCAGTTGGCTCAAGACAAAGAGAATGCTGGTTGCAGAATATTTGAAGCAGTGGACTCGAACCCATTTGGGCTTAAGTCCGGTCCGGCCCACTATAGGTTCTCGTCTTGGTTTGTCCAATTGCTCGAGTCAGTGAGATGGTCAATCCGCAATCAACAAATACTGGGGTTCAAGTACACTTTCCACTTCAGAAGACCTTAAGGCTTCTTGGAATTGAAGGGCGTGATCTCTAACGAAAACCGAGACAATTGGTAGATCTAGCGCATTACTACTGTTGGTGCTCATTCTTTTTTGGGGCAGTTCTTTCGTAGTCGTCAAGATCGCGCTGAGGGAAGGCTTGACTCCGATTGCCATAGCAACCTTCCGTTTTCTCGTTGCAGGTGGGCTCTTCCTTATCGTACTTCTTTTCAAGAAGAGTAGAAAGAGCGACTACAGGCTTGCCATTGAGAGAATGGACATCTTCAAGGTTCTGCTCCTAGCCCTGACAGGCGTCACGATATTCTTCACTGCACAATACACTGGTATTCAGATGGCAGGAGCTTCAATTGCTGCAATATTGGTTTGTCTGCTCTCCCCGATTCTCATCAGCGTTCTATCTGCCAGAATATTCAACGAGCATTTGAAGAGCGTGCAGGTTCTCGGGATCGGAATAGCTGCAGTAGGCACCCTGACGGTTGTGACAGGCGGCACTCTAGGCTTTCAGACAAACGCAAGTTTTCTGACGGGAACCTTAATCCTGCTTTTCACACCGTTTCTTTGGGCTACGTACACTCTTGTTGGAAAGAAGATAATGGAGAAATATGATGCGTTTCTCATCGTCGCATACGTGAATGTCCTGGGCGGACTATGTCTAATTCCGTTTTCACTGGCTGAAAACTCCTTTTTCTTCATACTTACGCTAAGTCTTTACGAGTGGTTGGCAATCCTCTTCTTGGCTATTACTTGCTCAGTGTTGGGATACTGCATTTGGTTCTACGTGCTCAAGCGAGTTGATGCAGCAGTTGTAAGCTCATTTCTGTTCGCAGAGCCTCTAGTCACAGTCACATTCGCAATAGCGTTTGTTGGAGAAACCCTGAACCCTTTCACCATTGCAGGTGGCCTGCTGATCTTTGCAGGAGTCTATCTTGTCACCCAGAGGCGAGCAAAGCAAAATCAGAACCGAAGAACTCGATGATTCTCCTCGGATTGTAGACGCCCAAAGCCGCCTCTCGAAGACCTCTGCCAATTTTCGGAATCAATCCAGCCGCATCTGTACCGAGCTTACATACGACGGCATGCTCGAATGTTCCCAAGGACTCGATCTCAATTGTTTCGCGGTTACAGTCCGCGTTCTTGAGAGCCAACTGAACTTCGTAAAGAGAAGCACCGAAAACGAGCAGTCTGTCCAACAGGGACTTTGTCCAGTTTGCGTACATCTTAAGCTGTTTTTCCGAGAGCATAGCTTCAACGCGACTGCTCTCTTTGTCCATGGTGACGATCTTGACGGTTAATGGAAGGTTTTCATGGAGCCCGTAGAGCTCAGAAAGCTTTCTTAGTGCTATTTTTCTTCCATCAGCAAGCTGAGTTTGCAGACGTTGCAATGGAATCACAGCGCAAAGGTTGTCCGGGGAGAAAACTCCGATGTCTAGGTAGAGCTCATTCATGCTCTTGTCTAGCTCTGTTATGTATCCTTTGGTCGTCGAGAATCTTTCCAAGTTGTCTAAGCTCGTCGGGCAGAGGCCGATTTCGTCAGCTAGGAAGCGCACTGCTACTGTTTCGTCCTCGCCTGAAATGGATATTTGGGGCCATCCATGGGAAATGGTTCCGAGGGTTTTGATTTCAACCTTCAATCCTTTGAGCGTAGCTTTCAGGTTTGACTCAACATCTTCCAGTTGAGAACTGCTGTAAACCTTTACAAGCAATGTCACGGCAGGCATTTGCAATCGCCGACTAAGGCAATCATTTCCTCATGCAACCTTCGCACTCTTTCAACGGCCGAAGGCGGCAATTCCTCAGAGAACTTCTCTATGGTGACATCTATTGGCACTCGTTTTGAGCCTTCAATCAGCTTGTCCGCATATGAAACGATTTTCTCTTCGAGAGATTGTGGAACATAAACATCTTTTGGCCATCCGAGTTCTTGTGCTTCAGTATGGCTTATTCCGCCTCCGACATGCCTCTTAATTATTGAGATGACTGGTTCTGGCAAGCCCAGTGTCCTGGCTATTTCTGCTCCCGTGACTGCATGATGGACGCTATGAGTCTTTGAGCGTCCGACGTCATGCAAGAGCGCTCCGGCTTCTACCAGTCCTAAATCGACATCCAAACCTTTTTTTCTGCAGGCCTTACCGATTTCCAATGCAAGTTCTGCCACGGCTTCACAATGTCTTACAACGTTTTCTCGGCATCCAGTTTGACGCAAAAGTCGGATTGCTTCTCCTCTTGATGGGAGATTTTCACTCACCAAGCTCCTTCCTTAGCGTTTCAACTTTCCTTGTTAATGCATTGAGGATTTTCTCATTAGCGTAATGCATCAGCGGCTTGCCGCAGGTTGGGCATCTGAAGACTAGTTCCACGGCCTCCTCGAATGGAATCCGCCTGCAACCAGGCGTGTAGCAATAATAGAAATCATGATTTTTCTCATATTCGAGACGGATGTTGAGTTTCTCGAGGACTTGACGTTTTTGCATGAGTATAAAGCCTTCAAGCTGGTCAGGCTGTAGTCTCCAGTGGAATATGAACCACCCAGTCTTCGGGTCGCGTGTTCTTTTCAAACCCACAAGAGAATGGTCATAAAGCTTGTAGAGGATCTTGCGGACTGAGTTCAGCCTTATACTGGTTTTGTTTGCGATTTCATCATCCGTAATCTCCTCTGCCCCTTTGAGGATTTCGATTAATCTGACCGCATCTTCCTCGCCTAAAGCTTGAGCCACTCTCATCAATGATGCGTCGTCCACGTTCGACATCATAATAATCCTTTTTCTTGTCAAACCATTGCGCACAGTTCTCTATAATATACTGTTATGTGCTTTGATTTAAATCTCTCTACAATCTCCGAGCTAGATTTTTCCATTTTCGATGATGTTCTTGCCTCTTTTCTGAGGTACGATTCTCATTCTTGCTTTCTCGAAATGCTTTGCAAGCTCTTTTCCTTGGAAGAAGCGGTCCAGAAAAACTGCCAAACTTGCGCATTCGGAGTGAGGTTGATTCCCTATTGCCACGTTGAAATCTGAAACGTTCTCAGAAAAAAAGTCGCGCGGAACCTTTTGACTTCCCACAATTATCATAATGTCTTTCTCAGATGCTTTGATTCTCTCTAGTACGTCGCTTGTTTCTATGTTCTCCCCATAGGCTGTTAAGTGAACAACCACTTTACCTTCGGCTTTCCAGTTTTCGACTGCCTTTTTCCAAGACATTCCCATTTCGAAACGGAAGTTGCCTCCCCAGCTCTCTGCAACTTTCTCGATTGTTTCCTTTATTTTCGCATCATTCACGTCTGAGAGTATGATGCCAGCTGCTCCAAGTGCACGAGCAGTCAAAGCAACGTGCGTGGTGAGTCTTGCGTCTCTGATCTGTCTATGGCCCCATCTTAAGACAACTATCTCGGGCATGTTAGGTTCCTTTCTAGCCTTTCACGAATTCTCCTTTAAGGTCTTCCACGCGGCTTCTTACCTTTTCCGCGAGTTCTGGATTGGCTTCGAAAACAACGTGAGCCGAGTTTTCCGCATAGTTGATTGATTTTACGTCTGTGGATTTGAAGAGCCATGAGATGAACGGCATGGATTCGTTTGTCATGGGTATGGTAAGCGAAGCATGGACATAGTTTTTCAATATTCTCAATATTTCCTGTTTAAGCCGCTCCAGATTGGTCTTGTATAGCGCCGATATCGGCACAGGGTTTGGCACTTTTTGTCTTAGGCTTTCAAGCTTTTGTCTGGTCTCTGTTTCTGATATCAGATCGATTTTGTTCAATGCTGTTACTATAGGAACGCTGGAGGCTCCTATGCGCTCTATTGTTTCAAGGCAGGTTGAAAGCTTCTTCTCGACGGTGTTCAATGGTTCACTCACGTCAATCAGCAGAAGTATCAGATTCGAGTAGATTGTTTCTTCAAGCGTTGAATGGAATGCTTCTATCAAAGTCAACGGCAAGCGATCAATGAAACCAACAGTGTCCGTCAAAAGAAACTTCTTTTTTGAGAATTCCACAAGCCGAGTTGTCGTTGAAAGCGTCGTGAATAAGGAGCTATCTACAGCAACTTCAGCCTCGGTAAGTGCGTTGAAAAGCGAACTCTTGCCAGCCTTCGTGTATCCTGCCAAGGAGATTGACAAGAAATCCAGTTCCGTTCTTCTTTCACGGTGAAGCGCCCGTTTTCCCTGAAACTTCTTCAGCTTTCTGCGTATCGCATGGACTTCTTTCTTCACACTTTCGTAATAAATGTCCACTTCGTAAGCTCCCAGCCCCATAAAACCGGGTTGCTCTCCCTTCTTCGCAAGCCTTACTCTTTCTTTCGCCTGCGTCAGATCATACCGAAGTTTTGCGAGTTTGATCTGATGTTGCGCTTCAGCTGTAGTAGCTCTTCTCGTGAAGATTTCGAGGATTAGCTGGAAGCGGTCAATGTTTTCAACGCCTGTCTGTTTAGCCAGATTATAGGATTGAACAGGTCTTAGCGGATTGTCGAAAATTATCTTCTCAGCGTTTGTTTCCTTGACCAGTCTAGCAAGTTCTTCTACCTTGCCTACTCCTATTTGGTAGCGTGAGTCAGGTAATCTAGTTTGCTCCATCTGGCCAACTACCATATACCCCGCGGTTTCTGCCAGGCTTCTGAGTTCTTCTAGACTTGACGGTTCAATGTTTCGTCGGCGCTGAACTATGATTGCTTTCGTCCGGCGGGCTCCTCCTTCCTTTCCTTGCTCTTCTCGTTTATCTTGATCAAGTCTCCTAAGGTCAGATCTCGGCTTGGAGCCTTCGGAATCTTCGCTTCTGGGATTTTTTCTTCCGTAGCCGGAACGATCAGTTTGACTTTCAGAGTGTGCTCCAATCTTACGGCAAGATTGTTGTCAGGGGTCATTTTTCCAGTTTCGATTTTTCTTAGAAGAGATACTTTTTCGTTTATTTTCTTGCCCAAATCCTCATGAGACAACCCAAGTTTTTCCCTAGCCTCTCTTATCTTATTATGAAAATCATGCACAAGCTCCAAACTCGTGTCGACGGTTGGTCCCGCTGGTTTCTGAATCTGAACATGTAAAGGCGTCCTAGGCCCTTTTGCTGCGATCACTGCCTTAGGTTTTGGTTCTTCTTCCCAGACGAGCTTTCCATGTTTGGAGCAGCCGGTGCAGACTGTCATTTTTGCTCCTTCGATCACGACCTTGTAGGGTTTTCCGAAAATCTTGCGTCCGCAGACTTCGCATCGCAAATGATGGCACGCACCTAGATTGCTTTTATTAGTATTTTGCTCGTCTTTATACTTGTCGAATCGAATGAGCACTGGCTTAAGGTGTGCTGGATTGGAAAGTGATCTCAGGAGAATCAGAAGCGTGGCAGATTACCAATTCGGGAAGGGCACAGGCGAAAAGCTGTTTCCGGATGATGTGACGATTGAATATTCAAAGGGAACTGGCAGAATCCGCTACATCTATCTAAATGGCAAGAGGCTTGCAACCATGCGTCCCACAGACGGCTTGTTCTCTTTGAGCATCACAGGAGCAAAACAAATAGTTGAGAACGCTCCTTCTACAAAATACTTTGTGACCATTCGCAATGATGTTTCCGAGTTTATTGCTGATGGTGGAGACGTTTTTGCCGCGCATGTTGTTGAGGTTGACGATGAGGTTCGAGCGAAAGATGAGGTTATTGTAGTCGATGAGACTGGTAAAGTTTTAGCAGTCGGACGAGCGGTCTTGTCAAGTGATGAAATGCAGGCTTTCAAGAGTGGTGTTGCTGTTAGAGTCAGGCGTGGCGTCGAGGAAGAAAGTTAAGTATATCAAGTCTCAAGTGTAAATGTCTGATGGAAGGCGGGTTGAATGAGTAGACACATGAATCCGCGTGAAGCAAAGCGGATGATGCAACGCATGGGTCTTAACATGGAGCCAATCGAGAACGTTGAGGAAGTCATCGTCAAAACCAGTGGCAAAGAAATCATAATTAAAGAGCCTGAAGTGACGATACTCAACGTTAAAGGACAGAAAATGTTCCAAGTAGTCGGCGGACAAATCACCGAGAAAGCATCGGAACGTAAAGCACTGACCGTGGCCGAAGAAGATGTCAGATTAGTAGCAGACCAAACGGGAAAAAGCTTGGAAGAAGCCAGGAAAGCACTAGAGGAAAGTGGGGGAGACTTGGCTAAAGCCATTCTTCTGCTTCAGTCATAGCTCTAGTCTGTCGTCATTAGTCTCTTTAGGGCATATGGGCAGCAGAGGACTTCGGTTTGAACTTTTTCCAAGTATTCCATGAGCTTTGTCTTGAGCAAAGCTAAGGCTTCCATGTTTTGCTGTATTTCTTTTACGTGGAAGTCTTCTATTTCGAAAACTTCCTTCCGCGGGTGCAAAACCATTGCTGCAATGTCTGTCCAGCGTCGTCTTCTACCACGTAGCAATGTTGAGCAACGATTTTCGGGTGGTCTAGTGTGTGTTCTCTTGCTTCTTTGTAGCCCTTTTCTGGATTGCTGTTATGATCCAAAGCATCCATTGTCGCTACTGCTTCAGCATCTTCAACTCTCATGTTACGTATTCTGAGCAATAAACATCACCTCCAATAGGTTTCAAAATTCGTTCTCACAGGAAAGTTGCCACTAGTATGAAACCATCAACCTGAAGTCTGCGGCAACTAAGAGGATTTCATCTAAACCGCCCCCCGTGCAGAGGCGTCACTGTAGATTAGGTGATTCAACAATAAAAAACCTTGCGAATTCTCCTGGCCCAGAATGCGGAGTAGTTTCCGTTGGTTTTAAATCAGCTTTTGTGCAATACTATGATGGGGGCTAATCCGACAAGTGTTCGACGTTGTTTCTGTAGGGCATTTATGCATAGACTCGATTATATTGCCAGACAAACAAGTGCCTTTTGTTGTCTTAGGTGGCTCTGCGGCTTACGTTTCTCTTGCAGCCAGACGTTTAGAATCAAGAGTTGCCATCGTTTCCAAGGTTGGCGGTGACTTTCCAGAGGCTTATCGTTGGTGGCTTGGGCAGGAAGGCATTGATTTGTCCAAGGTGATCAAGGTTGAAGACGCTCGAACCACTCGTTTTGAGTTGACATACAACAACGACTTGTCTGATCGTAGTCTGAGGTTGATGAGCAAAGCTCCCGTTATCACTGCCGATGACTTGCCAAGTTCTCTGAAAGCCAGTGCAATCCACATTGCCCCAATAGCGGGCGAAATCACATACGAAGTAGTAGAGAAGCTCCGAGGCTGCACAGATGTTCTGTCTCTTGATCCGCAGGGGTTGGCACGAGAATTCGATGAGAACGGAAACGTTTCGAAGACTCAGTTAACGGACAAGCGCATATTGGAACATGTCAAGATTTACAAGTCCTCATTGGCTGAAATTGAAGCAGTAACTGGTGTTTCGGAGGCTGATGCAGCCATCAAAGCGATTCATGATTATGGTGTCGAAATAGTCCTCGTCACTTTGGGCGCGAAAGGTGCCGTGTTGTCCGTTGGAGGAACCACTTATGACATTCCAGTCTGCAAATCAACCAAGATTGTTGACCCAACTGGGGCAGGAGACACCTTCATCGGTGGCTTCTTAGCCGAGTATGTCAATGGTGAAAATCTCTTTCGATGTGCATGCGTGGGCTCCGCGATTGCTTCTCTTGTTGTTGAGGGGATGGGACCGACTTTTTTCGGCGATAGAGAAACGATTTATCAGAGAGCGCGTTTACTCTATGAAAAGGAAATTAAGGTATGACCTATATTGTACCAGAAAGAGGCGCAAAACCTTGGGTCGTGTTGAAAAAGGCGTCAAATGCAGTATATCTGGCTGTAGCAAAGAAACAGTTCGTTCCCTTTCAGCCGACAAGGTCAGACAGGCTGGCCTGAAGGTTGGGAGCAGCGAAAAGCGCGCTTACTTGTGTAAGGAGCACTACAAGGAATATAAGAAGAAGACGAAGAAAGATAAGCAGCTTGAGAAGTGGCGGTTCAGCGCTTAAGACAGAGAGGGGTATTTGTTCTCATGCGGATTTTGCAGCTTCATTCCGACTACATTGAGTACAGACCTGTTCAGAAAGAAATAGCCATAGCCGAAGAGGCTGAGAAGAAATCGGTGCGCTTGGAAGAGATTGTGGTCTTGTTTACAGCGGTTGAAGAAGGCGATAATGAAGCAGTGGGTCAAAAGGCGATAGATGGAGTCCGATCTTTTCTTGGAAAATTGAAAGCAAATCGCATAATAATCTACCCATATGCCCATTTGAGCAGCAACCTGGCCAAACCTACGGTAGCGCTAAAGGTAGTCAAAGCAATGGAAGCCTACGCCAAAGAAAAAGGCATAGAAACGTACCGGGCTCCGTTCGGTTGGAATAAGCAGTTTACGATCTCGATAAAGGGACATCCGCTCGCGGAGCAATCTCGTGTGTATGTTGCCGCCGAGAAGGAGAAAAAGGAAAAAGAAGAAAAGGTCTCTGAGGCGGCGAAAGCTGAGGAGAAGCTCGAATCATTCTGGTACATCCTTCAGCCAGACGGAAAAATGGTTACAGTCGAAGACTTTGACTTCATAGGTCACGAGAACCTTGAGAAACTTGCGAAATATGAAATATCAAAGGTTAGAGCAAGTCAGCAGATGCCTCCGCACGTACTATTAATGAAGAGGCTGGAAATTGCTGACTATGAAATAGGAAGTGATCCAGGTAACATTCGCTGGTATCCAAAAGGACGCCTGATCAAGTCCTTGTTAGAGCAGTTCGTGACTGCTAAGATGAATGAGTATGGTGCTATGGAAGTTGAAACTCCCATAATGTATGACATCAATCACCCTAGCCTGGCGGATTATTTGAATCGATTTCCTGCAAGACAATACTTGCTGAGATCAGAAGACAAAGAACTCTTTCTGCGGTTTGCTGCGTGCTTTGGGCAGTTTCTGATGGTTCATGACACGCAGTTTTCGTACAAGCACATGCCTTTGAAGGTCTATGAACTGACTCGCTACAGCTTCAGGCGTGAGAAGAGCGGGGAAGTTGTCGGCTTAAGACGTTTAAGGGCTTTCAGCATGCCGGACTGCCACGCTTTCTGCACTGATCTAGAACAAGCCAAGAAGGAGTTTGTGATAAGATTCAAACTGTCTGCGCAGATTCTGGCAGAAATAGGCTTGTCGAAAGACGACTATGAAGCAGCAATACGTTTCACTAAGGAATTCTATGAGGAAAACGGGGCGTTCGTGGCCTCTCTGGCCAAAACTTTTGGCAAGCCCGTACTGGTTGAGATGTGGAAGGAACGCTTCTTCTATTTCAGGCTCAAATGGGACTTCAACTTCGTTGACAATCAAAACAAGGCTGCCGCCCTTTCAACGGACCAGATTGACGTTGAAAACGCGAAACGCTATGACATAAACTTCGTTGACGAAAAAGGCGAAAAGCACCATCCGCTGATTCTACACTGTTCCCCGAGTGGCGCCATTGAAAGAGACGTATATGCTTTGTTGGAGAAGGCCTACAAAGATCAACAGAGCAGCAGACCGCCAATGTTGCCATTATGGCTTTCGCCAACCCAAGTGCGCTTGGTTCCAATGTCTGATGATTTCCTGAAGGATGTCGAAAAGATGGCAGAGGCCATTAAAGGGCGTTGCATACGAGTGGACATTGACGATCGCTCTCTGACTTTGCAGAAGAGGATTCGAGAGGCTGAGATGGAGTGGATACCGTACATAATTGTTGTGGGCAAAAGAGAAATTGACTCTGGCTTGCTCGCGGTGCGAGAAAGGAAAACCGGAGAACTTCGCAAGTTGAAGCTTGAAGAACTAGTGAACGAAGTTGAAAAAGCAGTAAGCGGCAAGCCCTTTAAGCCGTTGCCATTGCCGAAGCTTGTTTCGAAGAGGCCTCAGTTCTACGGTTAGCCATGAAGAAACCGACTTGACTCTGCAAAAACTATATCAAACCTTGACTTCATAGACTAACTTCTCTGCTCGGGGGTAAGGCGATGGAAAAGGAGCTACTGGTTTACATAGATGGAGCTTACTATCCAAAGTCGAAGGCAAAGGTTTCAGTTTTTGATCATGGTCTTCTGTATGGTGACGGCGTGTTTGAAGGAATCCGAGCGTACGACGGCTCAGTCTTCAAGCTAAAAGAGCACGTGGACAGGCTTTATCGTTCGGCCCACATGATAATGCTTGACATTCAATCAGTCATGTCAAAGGAGAAGATGACAGAGACGGTTTTGGAAACCCTGCGCAAGAATGATCTTCGTGATTCGTACATCCGCTTGGTGGTCACGCGGGGAGTGGGGGACTTGGGACTGAATCCGAAGAAGTGCCCCAAGCCAACGATAATCGTGATAACAGACACCATCTCGCTGCACAAGGGAGGTGCCAAAGAAGATGGAGTCACGGCAATGCTTTCATGGGTCAAACGAGACCCTGTTGATGCTACCTCACATGAGATCAAGTCGCTCAACTACCTAAATAGCATAATGGCGAAAATTGAAGCAAACATAGCAGGCGTGGACGAAGCCATATGCCTCGACAAAAACGGTTTCATCTGCGAAGGAGTGGCAGAAAACATATTCATAGTCAAGAACGGAAAGCTGTACACTCCGCCAAGCTACACGGGCGCATTGTGTGGAATAACGGCTCAGGAAGTGGCGAAGCTTGCCCAGAAGCTAGGGTATGAAGTCAAGGAGAAGAACATGACGCCTTATGAACTGTTCAATGCTGAAGAGGTCTTCTTCACGGGAACAGCGGCCGAAGTTGTGCCGGTCAGGGAGATAAACAAAAGAACAATCAACAGCGGGAAACCGGG
>Ga0315280_10001502_pt1 | contig 39904 bp, 29 predicted proteins | sample YL17G06_40_MG_FD_203697 | JGI IMG/M metagenome (GOLD analysis project Ga0315280, IMG submission 203697) | Sediment microbial communities from Yellowstone Lake, YNP, Wyoming, USA - YL17G06_40 | ecosystem: Environmental > Aquatic > Freshwater > Lake > Sediment | place: USA: Wyoming | collected...
TTGCAGGCCTGAAAACGCTTGCTCCGTCTGCCCTCGGCGACCCTTACGCCAACCGCGCGATTGAGACACGCCTTCGACCGGCCAACAACGCGGGTGTATAGGCTGTATGCATAATCTCGGTTAGAGGACGTGAAGTACAACGGGAAGTTCACCGCTCGGGGGTCATCCTTTGACGCGCACCAGTCTCTGGTTGTCTCGGCGCGAAGCGAGTACGCTTCATCCATTCGACGGCTAGAGACTGAGCACGCGATTCGATGGGGGCAGAGCGACACCGAACCGGCTCTTTCAGGGAACCCGATTTTTCTGCGATCCGAAACCGGCGGAGACTGGATTAGTGACCTGGACTTGTTCTGCGATGTGATTTTCAGCGGGACGGAGCCCGTTTCGACTATGGGGAGTGCCCTCGTCGATCCCCGGCGGGCAAGGGCGCCTTGTCCGGGCGGTTGATCTCCATACTGGCTCCAAGATATTCTTTGAGCTCTATCCGGACGCCGCAGGCATTTACCTCGACGAGGGCGCGTGCGGCAACACGGTGGCTCGGTTCCTGACGAATGTGCAGCATACTTTTCGGCGGAGAGTGTTGTTGGAGGATAACGGTGGCAACCGAATCCTTTAGCCTTGTGGTCGCTAACCTCTTTGTTGGTATGCTGAAGAATCACCGCTTCCTACCATCAGGGCTTATGCTTGGGCACCTCGGCTATGACCTGTTTCGCCTTGAGCCGGCTATTATCGTAGCAGACGGACATGTCACACCTGACGCAATCGCCACATCACCCAGGCAGGGACACGCCTTAGTTGGCGAGTGGACAGCAGACGTGACCGTTGCAGAGCGGAAGAGGCAGCAGGTTGCAGGATACGCGAACATCACTTCCGCCGACCTGATCACCTATGGCGTGCCACCGGGTGAGGCGCGAGCGTTCGATGTGTGGCTAGTGGTTCCCCCAGAAGGCACGACTTCATACGCCGGGCATCTTCAGGAGAAGGGCTACCCATTCGCGTTAGCGAGTTTCCGCCTAGTACTTCCTTGCGAAAGTTGGCGTTATGCAATCTGCCTCCGGGCGGGCGAATCTTGCGCTCGTACGAGCCAATCTGCCTCGAATCCATATAACGCCGTCTTATGCAACGAGGTACTAGCGACCGACGAGGAGCCAGGATATGAACTCGCGCATGTGCAAGGCGAATTCAGCAACTCTGCGTCGTCAGGACTACTGCGCCCGACATGGCATCTTGAGCGCATTCCTCGCGGCTACCTGCCGTTTTCCCTCGACGACCTTTCCGACCAGAGTTTGAGCGAAAGCATCGCTCAGCAGTTGGTGGCATTCTCCATTCGCGGGACCCACACTTTCACCAGGGATGACTTGTGCAAAGGCATCCTCCCGGTGTGGGAACGACTTGACATCGCCAAGCGGAGCGCCGTCGCCAGGGCTGTGCTGAGGGTTCTCAATTCGTGGTCAAGGCGAGGCGGCGTCGCTAGTTGGCTGAAACGTATCGGAGACAGCCCGCCAACGTGGCAGATATTCTTGCCCACAGGGCTGGATCGAGACCGGTTTCGGCGCGCGTTGCGTTCTTCACTGACCAAGGTCCAGCGAGACATAGCTTACGGGCAGGACGAGTTCCCGATCGGTGAAGAAGGAACCGGCGGTGACTCATGATTCAGGCTTGTGGGCAGGAGCAATGCGGCCGACTCTTCGCAAGGTGATTGATTGAAGAGCGCGATCATAGTGCTGGGGCGGGTGACGCTGGACGGGCTGCGCTGGCTGGGGGAGGCGCAGCTCTTATTGCAGCAGGCGCTGGGATTGATCGCGCGCGGGCGGATTCGGCGCTCCGAGACGGTCCAGGAAATGGCGGTGCTGGGCTTCGACTCGGTGCCGATCGTCCTGTTGACGATGCTGGCGGTGGGGATGGTGCTGGCGCTGAACACGGCGCGCCAGATCGTCGGCCGCGGCCTAACCCCCTATGCCGGCGGGCTGGTGGCGATCTCGGTCGCGCGCGAGGCGGGGCCGGTGCTGGCGGCGGTGGTGGTGGCGGCGCGGGTGGGATCGGCGATCGCGGCGGAGCTGGGCTCGATGAAGATCACCGAGCAGGTCGACGCCATGCGGGCGCTGGCGGTCAGCCCGGTGGAGTACCTGGTCGTGCCGCGCCTGGTGGCGGGGGTGGTCATGCTGCCGGTGCTGGTGGTGCTGGCCGATGTCGCCGGCGGCGCGGGCGCGTACATGATCGGCATCACCCAGGGCATCCCCCCGCAGGAGTTCATCCGCAGCGTGCAGCAATTCCTGACCTTGCCAGACCTATTTGGCGGCCTGGCGAAATCGGCGGTCTTCGGCTTCATCATCGCCATGGTGGCGTGTCATGTCGGGCTGCGCACCGGCGGCGGCGCGGAGGGCGTGGGGCGCTCCACGACCTCCGCGGTAGTCATCAGCATCGTCCTGATCTACCTCAGCGATTACCCGCTGACCTGGGTCATCCTGGCGTTCACGGGGTTCACGCTATGACGGAACGCTGCCCGGCGATACGCCTGGAGCAGGTCGTCTATGACATCGGCGGCAAGCGCGTGCTCGACGGCGTGAGCCTGCGCGTCGAGTGCGGCGAGATCAAGGCGGTGATCGGCCTGTCGGGGTCGGGCAAGACGACGCTGCTGCGCACGGTGGTCGGCCTGGTGCGACCGGTGTCGGGCGCGGTCTATCTGGAGACGCTTGATATCACGCGCCTGAGCGAGGCGGAGCTGGAGCAGGCGCGCCGCCGCACCGGCTTCGTCTTCCAGGGCGCGGCGCTGTTCGACTCGCTGAACGTGTTCGAGAACGTGGCGTTCGGACCGCGGCACCACCTGGGGCTCGCGCCGGCGGAGCTGCGGCGCCTGGCGCGCGAGAAGCTGGCGCTGGTCGGCCTGCACGGCATTGACGAACTGATGCCGGCGGAGCTGTCGGGCGGCATGCGCAAGCGCGTGGGCATTGCGCGCGCGCTGGCGATGGACCCACAGGTGCTGCTGTTCGACGAGCCGACGGCGGGCCTGGACCCGATAACCTCGCACGCGATCGAGGACCTGATCGTCGGGCTGCGGCGCGAGCTGGGGGTCGCTTTGCTGGTGGTGTCGCACGATCTGGAGGCGCTGTTTCGCTTCGTCGATCGCGCGGCCTTGCTCTACGAGGGGCGGATCGTGGCCAGCGGTTCGCCCGCCGAGCTGCGGCGCAGCGAGGACCCGGTGGTGAGGCAATTCGTCACCGGGGCGGTTGAGGGGCCGATCCACGTCATGTGAGGGAGCGCGCAGTGAGCGGAGGTGGAGATGAAAGCCGGCGCTGAGATTAAGGTGGGGCTGGTAGTGATAGCGGCGCTGGTGCTGCTGGCGCTCGTGCTATGGTATTTCATCGGTAGCTTCACGGCGCACGTGGGGTATCCGCTGTACGTGCAGTTTGAGCGCGCGGATGTGCACAGCGGCGACCCGGCGGTGATGGCGGGGGTTCAGATCGGCCACGTCGAGTCGGTGGAGCTGACGCCCGACAACAAAGCACGGGTGCTGCTGCGCATTGACCCGGGCGTGGAGCTGCACAAAGGCTACGCTGTGCGCATCACGCCGGGGTCGTTGATCGGGCAGGCGTATGTCGAGTTCGTGCCGACCCCGCAAGCGCAAGCCGGGCCCGTGCTGGAGCCGGGCGCGCGGATCACCGGACAGCCCTATGCGCGGCTGGAGGACGTGGTGGGCCGAGCGCAGGGCCTGCTGGTCGCGCTGACGCAGACGGTGCAGTCGATCAATGCCACGGTGCGCAACGAGCAAGTACAGAAGGCGCTGCGCCTGTCGCTGGTCAGCGTGTCGCAGGCATCACAGGACCTGGGGCGTCTGAGCTCCGAGCTGCGAGCGATGGCGGCGGAGAGCCGGCCGCAGGTGCGTCAGATGCTGGTCAACACCACGGCCGTAAGCCGCGACCTGCGCGCCTCTGCAGACATCATCGCCAAGGATCTCAAGGAGACCGAGATCCCGGCGCGACTCGAGGAGACGTCGTCGCGGCTGCTGAGCGCGATGGAGAAACTGGACGATGTGGTGGCGCAGGTGCAGCAGGCGGTGACCGACCCGGAGACGCGCGAGCTGGTGCAGTCGGCGCTGCACAACCTGAGCGAGGCCACCGCAAGCATCCGCCAGGCGAGCGAGCAGATCAATGCCACCGCCGCCAATGCGCGCGACACCATGGCTTCCATTGACCAGGCGTCGAAGGATGCGCCGACCATCAGCGCCAATGTGCGCGAGGCGACGGCCAATATCCGCGATGCCTCGGCGGACATCAAGGAGATGACCCGCGAGGCGCGGCCCAAGGTGAGCAAGGTTACCGGCGCTGCGGCGAAGGCAGCCGAGGCGATTGGCGAGCTGCCACGGGTCAAGCCGGAGCTCAACCTCGGCGCGCAGTACCTGACCCATGACGGCCGATGGTGGGTTGACGCGAATGTTGACCTCGCCAGCGGCGAGCGCTTGCTCCGTCTCGGGGTCGCCGACCTGGGCGAGACCAACCGGGTCAATGCCCAACTCGGTCAGCGGCTGGGGCCGGGAAAGCTGCGTTATGGCGTGGTGCAGTCGCAGGTCGGCCTCGGCTACGACTGGCTGGCGACGCCGTGGCTGACCGTGACGGGAGAGATTTTCGATCCCAATGATCCGCGGGGCAACGTCTTCGGCTACTGGGGCCTGGGGCGAGGGCTGGACGGGCTCAACGCGGTGGTGGGATACCGCGACATCGGCCGCGGCGGCAGCCCGGTGGTCGGTGTACGGGCGCGGAGGTAAGATAAAGGGTCGTTCCCAGCGCGTGCCGCCCGCAGGAGGGCGCCAGCGAGATGAGAGGCTTGGATTTGCAGCGGGGCTTCTTTAATGACTGCGGGAAGCCGCTGATGATGCAGGCGTTCCCGCAGGAGTTCGCGCTGCTAGCCGTGGCGTCTGTGGGGTTTGGATCGGATCGGTTAGGCGCGGATGACGAGTTCTCTCGGGATCACTGCTGGGAACCCGGATTCCAGATCTTCAGCGATCGGTTGTCGCCAGAGGCGCTGAAGGACCTTGAGTCATACCTGTTCGAGCACCTACCCTGGGAGTACGCGGGATTCAAGCGGACAGATTGTCGCGGATCGCCGAACGGCATCCGTGCGTGGACGATTGACGAGTTCCTCACGTGGTTCACCTCCTTCGCCAAGCCGCCGGAGCGGGACCGGCAGTGGCTCCTCATCGCCGACGAAGCCCTGTGCCACGTGACGAACGGAGAAGTCTTCCACGATCCCACCGGTGACTTCTCGAAACGAAGGCAGGCTTTCGGTTACTACCCTGACAACGTGTGGCGCTTCAAGCTAGCGGGGCGGGCGATGCGCATTCAAGGGGCGCGGCTGGAGATGGAGCGCTGCCTGGCCCACGGGGAAGAAGTGGCCGCCGACCTGATGTTGCACGAGGGCCTGCGCGAAGTGTTCCACTTTGTCTGTCTCATCAACCGCCGCTATGCCTGCCACGATAAGTGGCTCCCCTGGGTGGTCCGCCATCTGCCCGTCCTGGCGGATGACATCGCCCCGCTGATCACCCGCCTCCGCGACACCACCGACGTGCGCACCCACCTTGCGTGCTTCACGGAGATGGAGACGGTGCTGGCCGATTATGTCTATGACAACGGGCTGGCGAGCAGAGGCGAGTACTGGTGGACTACCCTGCCGGGTCGCAATCCATGGTGGGCCGACCTTCGCGAGACCATCACCGGCGAGCTGAAGGACTTTCAAGACAACCCTCACTGGATCGGGGTGGAGTATAGATACGCGTCGCAGTCTGGTAGCGACCTCCTGAAGTTGTTGGCGGCCGACGACTGAACTGCGGTCTTCCATCTGCGGTTCCTCACTGAGTGAACCTTGGCGCGGCGCTAAGCATGTCAAGATTCGGCGTCACTGGCTTGATGCTGGCGGCGGCGATCGGCTTGTTGGGGCGTGAGACGGTCGCCACGGGCTACAAGCGTTCCCCGTCTGTGCGTGCCTGGAGGCACGATGCCATCGTCGCCAAGCGCTTGCCGCGAGAGATGGCGGGCGTTTCGGTCTTAGAGAATGGCGACCTCGAAAGACTGGCGGGGCAGCCGTCGCCGCGAGGACGCGGCTCCCACCGCGGGACACAGGCGGGAGCGCCTGTGCCACAGCTTTCGCGCGGTTATGAACCGCGCGCCCAAGGGGCACAGGCAAAAGTGCCTGTGCCCCATGATGGCGCAGTCGCCCCGACAAGTCGGGGTTCCCGCTTCCAAGGCGCCGAAGGCTGGGAGCTGGGTTACGAGGTTGACTCGCAGGTCGCCCGCAGCGGACGGCATTCGGCGCGCTGCTCCAGCGGCAGCGAGGCCGAGCAGCATGGCATCTTCTTCGTCGTCGCGCTCAAGCAGAAGCGGCCGATCCCCATTCGCGCCGAGTGCTGGAGCAAAGCGCGCGACGTGACCGGCAGCGCCGACGCCGGCTACTCCCTCTACCTCGACATCACCTACGCCGACGGCACGCCGCTGTGGGGGCAGGTGCGGCCTTTCTTCGCCGGCACACACGGTTGGGAGAAGGCGGCGGTGACCGTCATGCCCGCGAAGCCGATCCGCGAGGTGCGCGTGCACGGCCTCCTGCGCGGGCATCGCGGCGAAGCATGGTTCGACGATTTTGCGCTGTGGGAGCTGCGGCCGCACGGGAAGTGGAGCGTGTTCGATAGGGTGCTGGTGGAGGAGGTGGGACCAGGAATCGCCGCTAGGACGCGGCTTCCACAACACCGGGCGGCGCCGCAGACGGGCGCGATGAATCGCATCCTTGCGTCGCGCGGTCCAGCGAGCGCGCGCCCAAGAGACATAGCCGAGCCTGCGTCGCCAAGGCTATGCAGGCCAAGCGGCGGCTCCTTCGATAGGCTCAGGACAAGTTATGCCACATCGCTCCACCGTGCCGCGCGCGAGGTGACGATTGCCAGGGGCGGCGTCCGCCTCGCGCTGGAGGCGGCGACGGGGCGGGTGATGCGCGAGGGCCGCGTCGGCGGGTTGTACCTGCGCGATGTGGCGGCGGATTCGGATTTCCGTCAGCCGCTGGGCCGGGTGACTCGCATCGGCGGCGGCGCGCGCTTCCGCGGCGAGGATCGCCAGCTCGGGCTCGCGATTGAGGCTGACTACGAGCTCAAGCCCGATTATCTCGTCGTCAGGGGCAAAGTCATTGACTCCACCGGCCGCGACCGCGCGGTGACGGTGTATTTCGCGCTGCCGCTCGATGCGCGCGGGTGGCGGTGGGGCGATACACTGCGCCGCGACGAGACGATTGGCGCGGCTGGCGATTACCAGGTGACGGTTGACGTTGCCGGCGGCACGGGGAGGATGGCGCGCTGGCCGTTTGCGGCGGTGTATCCAGGCGCGCCGCAGTCCGGAAGTCGCGCCCGGCCAGGCGCTGGCTGGGCGATCGCTTATCCCCTCGACCTGCCGCGCATCAATCGCGTCGGCTACAATGCGGCGAGCAGGGAACTCTATGCGGCGGTGGACCTCGGGTTGTCGGGCGAGACCGCACGATTCCCGCATGAGGCCTCGTTCGAGTTCGCGCTCTACCGCTTCGACGCCGCATGGGGCATGCGCTCGGCTCTCAAGCGCTACTACGAAATCTTCCCTGCGGCATTCGTCAAGCGCGTGGCGCGCGAAGGCATGTGGATGCCGTTCACCGACATCTCGACGGTGCAGGGGTGGCAGGACTTCAGGTTCGCGTTCCACGAGGGGACGAACAATGTGCCATTCGACACTGCGCACGGGATCTACAGCTTCGAGTACGTGGAGCCGGTGAGCTATTGGATGGCGATGCCGACGGACGTGCCGCGCACGCGCGAGGCGGCGCAGGCGCTGCTGCGCGAGAAGGCGCAGGCGGCGCCCGATATGAGCTATGCCGCGGCGACGTATAGCTCGATTGTGCACGATGCGAACGGGCAGCCGGTGATGCATCTGCTCAAGGCGCCGTGGTGTGATGGGGCGCTGTCTATCGTCAACCCGGCGCCGAGCGTGCCGACGACCGGCGAGTTCCGCGTCAACAAGGCGCAGGTGATGTTCCACGACATCGCCGAGGCGATGAAGGGCGCGCGGTGGCCGCTGCTGCAATGGCTGGCGTGGGATCGAGGGTTCACAGTGGAGCGCGGGGCGGGGCCGGGGGGCGAGGCGGCGCTGCGCTGCGAGAACCGGGCCGGCGAGTCGAGCGGAGCGAGCCAGACGGTGATCCTGAACCCGCCACGGCAAGCGCGTTTGACCGCGCGGGCGTGGAGCAAAGCAGACCGCGTGACAGATCCACAGGGTGTGGATTACTCGCTTTATATCGATTTAACCTATGCGGACGGCACCTCGGGGTATGCTTTTGTAGCGCCGTTTCGCCCGGGGACGCATGACTGGGAGCTCGCGGAGGTGCATGTTGACCCGCCCAAGCCGGTGGCGCAGGTGCATTTTCACATGCTGCTGCGCTCGCCCCACACTGGGCGTGCCTGGTTTGCACGGCCGGAGCTGCGGATGTCCGATGGCAGCGTGAACCTGCTGGCCAACCCGGGGTTCGCGGTGGGCGCGGGGCCGGCGCCGGCGGTCTCGGGCACCTATGTTGATTCGATGGAGATGGGGTCGGAATACCTGGACTTCCGCCGCGAGCACTGGCGCGATGCGCGCGTGCCGCTGGTCTTCGACCCGGCAAACGGTCGCTGCGCGCAGGCGCTGATCTTCGGCACGCACGAGTTCGTTCAGGAATGCGCGCGGCGCATGCACGAGCGCGGGCGGCTGATGTTCGCCAACGGCGCGCTGTGGCGCTACATTCAGTTTGCGCCGCTGCTCGATGTCATGGGCACCGAGACTAACTGGCTGGCGGACGGGGAGCTGCGGCCGGAGCCGGACGAGCTGATGATGCTGCGGCGCGCGCTGTGCTATCACAAGCCATACTGCCTGCTGATGAACAGTGATTACACGAAGTTTCCGCGCGAATATACCGAGCGCTACTTCAAGCGATGCCTGTTCTATGGCATCTTTCCGGGATTCTTCAGCCACAACGCGGCCGATGCGCCGTACTGGGCGACGCCGTCGCTGTATGAGCGCGACCGCGAGCTATTCAAGCGCTATATGCCATTGATCCAGGAGATCGCGCGGGCGGGATGGGAGCCGCTGACATGGGCGCGAAGCGACGATCCTCGCGTGTATGTGGAGCGCTACGGGCCGAAGGATGGCGCGATCTATTTCACGGTGATGAATAGCGGCGAGCGGAGCTGTCGGACGCGGGTGACGGCGGATATGGGGGCGCTGCGGTTTGCCCGGCCCACGGCAATGGAGGCGCTGAGCGGGCGAGCGGTGCCGCTGCAGCGGGTCGGTGCTACGGCACTGTTCCAGGCGGAGCTAGCGCCCGAAGAGGTGTGGGTGGTGCGGGTCAGGGGGCAGGGGGCGGAAAGTAGGGATCAGTGAGCAGCGGCTGGAGGTCGGGTGCGGCCCGATGCCATTGTTGACGCCGCGGCGCAGGGATATAGGGGCCTTCAGCCAAGTCACACGGCATCAGGAGCAATGCGACGCGGGGGCGAGCGATGAAGATCGCGAGTGAGAGCAAAGAGGAGAAAGCGCAGCGGGCGCGAGCGATCCTCAGGAAATTGCAGCGCGCGCGCCCCAACGCCCGCCTCGAGCTGGAGTTCACCAATCCGTTGCAGCTGCTGATCGCGACGGTGCTCGCGGCGCAGGCGACGGACAAGCGCGTCAACGAGGTCACGCGGACGCTGTTCAAGCATTATCGCACCGCGCAAGATTACGCCAACGCCGATCTGAAGAAGCTGGAGCAAGAGATCATATCCACCGGCTTCTATCATCAGAAAGCGAAGGCGCTCGTGGGCATCGGCACGACGCTGGTGCGGGATTTCGGGGGCGAGGTGCCGCGCACGATGGCAGAGCTCATCACCCTGCCTGGCGTGGCGCGTAAGACCGCCAACGTGGTGCTCGGCAGCGCGATGGGTATGGCCGCGGGGATCGTCGTTGACCGGCACGTGCAGCGGGTGTCGTACCGCACCGACCTGTCGCGCGAAGAGACGGCGGAGAAGGTGGAAGCCGACCTGATGGAACTGCTGCCGAAGAAGGACTGGATCGCGTTCGGCACGCACTACACGCTGCATGGGCGCTATATCTGCATCGCGCGGCGGCCGTGGTGCAGCAAGTGCGTGGTGCTGGACCTGTGCCCGCAGTTCGGGGTGGAGCAGGCGCAATAGGCGCAATCGCGCGTCCGGCGCGCCTCCCATTAGTGCATGCGGCCACCGACGAGGTAGATGTGCTCACGGACAGTGGGTGTCATATATGTGGGAGCCGCGTCTCGCGGCGATTTGGGCGCGGCCTCGCCCTTCGACAAGCTCAGGGCAGGCTCTGAGGTCTACCAGCCTGAGGCCGCGTTTCGCGGGGTCAGCCCTTCGACTGCGCTCAGGGTAAACTCCGCGTCCAGATGGCTAGGCCCGAAGGGCCGCCATGGCGGCCCCGACGACTCGGGGCCTAGCCACCGGGTTGCCACGGCTGCGCCGCCCGATCCCCACTGTGCGCGAACACACCCGCAGCGCGGGGCGTCTTGACAACCAGCGCCATCGGGCATAGTATTATGGCTAGAACGCTGCGGGGGGGGAATCACTCCTGTGCAGCCAGGTAGCTCCGCATCGAGGCCGTCGGCGCCGCCGAGTCTGGTTTTCGATCATAACCTCGACTCGGCGCCGGTTCTGTGGGCGCGTCTGCACGAGCGGTCGCAGGGCCGGCAGGGCGTGCGGCTGATTCTCCACCTCAAGAGCGGCGCCACCTACGTCGGCAGCCTGGTCTATTTCGACCCCAGCGTCCTCACCGTTTCCTCGCGCGGCCGCCACTACGAATTCTGGGTGCGCGACCTGGCGCACGTGCTGGCCATTCCGCTTGACGCCGCCATGGCGCTCGCGGGGTGGGAGTAGGTTCGCGTTACGTCGCGCTAGGGCCGAGATGAAACCCCGCCTGCGGCATCACCGTGCGCACGCGTCGCCGCTGATTCCCTGCTTCTCGTAGTACTGCTGATGGTACTCTTCCGCCGGGTAGAAGGTGCGCGCCGGCAGGACCTCGGTTGCGATCGGCTTGCGGAATGCGCCGGAGCCCTGCGCGCGCTTCAGCGCCGCTTGCGCGGCCGCGCGCTGCTCGGGCGTATGATAGAAGATCACGGACTTGTACTGGGTCTTGTGCTTCTCCGTCGGGTCGTGGAGGCGCAGGAACACCTCTAGCAGTTGGTCGTAGGTGATCTTCGTCGGGTCGTATACGACCTCCACTGATTCCGTATGGCCGGTGCCGCCGGCGCACACCTGCTCGTAGGTCGGCTGCGGCGTCGTGCCGCCGGCGTACCCGACAGCGGTGGCGAGCACGCCCGGAACCTTGCGAAATGCCGCCTCCACTCCCCAGAAGCATCCAGCGCCGAACGTCGCCTTTGCCATGCTTCGCGCCTTCGCTTTCCTGCCGTAGACTGTCAGGTGGGTATCGCGCGGGCGCGTGCCCGCGAACAAGGCTGCCGCCGCGCCGATCGCCACCACTGCCGCCATTGCCGGCATCAAATGCTTCGCCACCTCAAGCGCTCCGATTCAGTAAGACCCATATTGGTTATCTCCGCTGGGTCCGTAGCCAAAACGCCAGCCGCGCCGGCACGGGTTAGCAGCAGGAAGCGCCTCCCCGGCCGGCGAAGCTCACTCCTGCCGGTCCGGCGCCGCACCCGCCGGCGAATGTGAACGGAGGCCGTTGAACCCCAAGTCTCGGCTCCCCGCGGAATCCTCTAGTGAAGCTCGCATATTACGTTCGAGGCTAGCGATGGGACTTGACGCTCGCAAATAGCGGTTTGACGTACAACCTATTACGCGAGCGTCAATAGGAGGCGCGCGTTATGAGTTCCCGTGGTCGTTGGTTGCTCTGTGCCGCGCTGGTCGCGGCGGTGTGTCTGCCGGCGTCGGCCGGCCTGTTGGAGTACGTGGCGGCGCCGGAGCCGCAGTACCACTGGTCGGTCGTGGGGCAGCAGACCTATGAGGGGGCGCAGGTCATCTACATTCGGATGACTCCCGAAGTGTGGCAAGGCATCACGTGGATGCACAACATTGCGCTGGTGGTGCCGGCGACGGTCCAGTATCCCGACAAGGCGCTGCTGGTCATCAGCGGCGGGAGCAGCGGCGCCATGCCGGGGTCGGGCGACCTGTACCTGGCGAAAACCGTGGCCGACGCCATCGGGGCGCCGGTGGCGCTGCTGCCGTCGGTGCCCAATCAACCGCTTTTCGGCGGCCTGAGCGAAGATGCGCTGATCGCCCACACGTTCGTCCAGTTCCTCGACACCGGCGATGAGACGTGGCCGGCGCTGTTGCCCATGACCAAGAGCGCGGTCAAGGCGATGGACACGATCCAGGCATACGCCCGGCAGACGTTGGGGCGCGAGATCACGGGCTTCGTGGTGACGGGGGCATCGAAGCGCGGCTGGACGACGTGGCTTGCCGGCGCCGCCGACCCCGGACGCGTGAAAGGCATCGCGCCGATGGTGATCGACATGCTGAATTGGCCGTTGCAGTGGCCGCATCAGCTCGAGACCTGGGGCGACTACAGCGCGATGATCGACGATTACACGAACGCCGGGTTGCTGGACCAGTTGAATGATGCGGGCGCGCCGCTGGTGCAGATGGTAGATCCTTACTCCTATCGAGACCGCTTGACGATGCCAAAGCTGATCATCAACGGCGCCAATGATCCCTACTGGGTGATCGACGCGCTCAACCTATACTGGGTCGGCCTGACGGGCCCGAAGTGGGTGCTGTACGATCCGAACTCGGGGCATGACCTCGACGATCAACAGCGGGTGCTCAACAGCCTGGTGGGGTTCTTCCACTACGTCGCGGGGGGCGCGGCGTTCCCGACGATGACCTGGAAGCATGACGAGACCAAGAGCGATCTCACGCTCAGCATCCAGGCCAGCCCCAAGCCGGTCGCGGCGCGGGTGTGGGCGGCGCGCTCGGATGACATGGACTTCCGCAACGAGACCTGGCAACAGACGGCGATGAGCGCCGACAAGAAGGGCGTCTTCGCCGGCTCGATTCCGAAGTCCAATGTCCAGAACACGGCGCTCTTCGGCGAGGCGGAGTTCAACATCGGCGGGCGCACGTTCACCCTCTCGACGCAGGTGCGAGTGGTCGCGCTCGCGCACGCGAAGACGCCGCCTGGGCGCTCGGCATTTGGGCGGCTGCGCGCCGGCGCGGCGAAGGTCGCGATCACGCCCCCGATGTCCATGCCCCAATACTTGGCGGGGTATGACGAGGACCGCATCATGCGCGGCGTGCACGACGACATCTGGGCGCGCGCGCTGTACCTGACCGATGGCAGGACGCAGCTTGTCCTCGCGAGCCTGGACCTGATCGGCATGCAGAAGCCGGACCTGGACGCGATCGCGGCCGCGGTCGGGCCGACGGTGGGAGCGAACGTAATCATCACCAACACGCACACCCACTCCGGGCCGGATGTCATCGGCCTGTGGGGTCGGCCGTGGGATCTCGTGCCGGGGTGGGACGAGAACTACATCGCCTATGTCAAGGAGCGCGCGACGCAGGCGATCTTGCAGGCGAGGCAGAACGCCCGGCCGGCGTTCGTATCGTTCGGCTCGGCGATGACGACCCCGGAGGACCGGATCGCGTGGAACGCGAACGAGCGGTGGTTCCAGGCGGACAGCCCGCCCTGGGAGCCGGGGCGCGGGCGCGGGCCGCAGGACTACGAGGTATCGGTGATGCGGGTGGTCGGGCGCACCGACCCGCAGTCGGCGCACCGACGATACGACGGGAGCGACACCATCGCGACCGTGTTCAACTTCGCGTGCCACCCCGAGGTGACGGGAAGCTCAGACGACGACGCGGTGAAGTACCTGCTGTCGGCGGACGTTGCCAACTACGCCTACCAGGAGATCGAGTCGGCGGCGGGAGGCACGGCGATCTGGCTTCAGGGCGCGCTGGGGGCGATGGTGACCGCGGATGAGCAGGCGGAGACCTGGGCGGAGGCCGAGCGCATAGGCCGCGCACTCGGCCAGCGGGCGTTGCAGGGCGCGGCGTCGGCGGAGTTGGAGAAGAACCCGCAGATCGCCTGCGCCAGCCAGACGCTGAGCGCGCCGCTGTACAATGAAACATTCTATTGGGGCCTGCTCACCGGCCTGCTGCGTGGCGCTCAGCGAGCTGTGCCAAACGAGAGCAGCCCCTATGGGATCGGCCTTACGACCTCGGTCAGCGCGATCCAGATTGGCGGCTTGCAGATCGCGACCACGCCCGGCGAGGCGTATCCGAAGATCGGCCTCAACATCAAGCAGAACATCCTCACCGCGCCGCACAAGATGGTGCTGGGGCTGGCGAAGGACGAGCTTGGGTACATCATGTATCCGTTCGATTACGGCACTTCCGAATACGGCTACGAGACCTCGATGAGCCTGGGCCCGAATATCGGGGTGGATGTCGAGGCGGCGCTGCGGAAGGCGCTGGCGGAGATCCAGCAGTAGCCGCGAGCGGCCAGCGCGGATGGCTACGACGGCAAGGGGGGTGAGAGCCCTCCCCTTGTTATTCTTCCGCCGGCGGGGCGTTGAGTGGCGCCTCGACACTTGGCCAGTAGAGGATGCGGCCGCAGGACTCGCAGCAGACGCGAGCGCCGCGCTTGAGCTGGCGCATGGTGTCTACGGACACGGCGATGCGGCAGCCCGGGCACATTTCGGAGGTGACCATGACGATGCCCAGGTTGGCGCGTCGGGCGCGAAGCTCATCGTAGCGCCGCAGCAGATCGGCGGGCACGGCGGGCACTAGCTGGGCGCGCTGCGAGCGGAGGGCCGCGATCTCCGCGGCGATGCGCGCGCTCTCGGTCTCGTACTGCGCCACGACGCGCGCCAGTTCGGCCTCCTGCTCGCGCAACGCTAACTCCATGTGCGCGACCGCCGCGCGGCGCGGCTCGATCTGCTCCATCAGGTTGAGCGCCTTGTCTTCGAGCTTGTCCACGTGCTCGCCCAGCATCTGCACCTCGCGCTGCATGTCGTCAATCTCTTTGGGATTGCGCACGCGGCCGCTGTACAAGCGATCCTCGTAGTCCTTCTTCTTCGCCTCGTGGGTCTTCATCTGAAGCTCGGCGTCGCGCAGCTCAATCTCCATCGCGCGCAGCTCGTCGCGCGCGGCTTGCGCCTGGGCGCATGCCCCCTCGACCTGGGCGCGCAGCTCAGCGCCGGAATCAAGCGCGTCGCGCTCACGCTCCAAGTCGTGGATGCGAGTGTCGATCTGCTGCACCTCGTATAATGCTGCCAGGTCGGTTGACAAGACGCGTTCCTCGTCCGCCGTGTCTGTTGGGCGCCGGCAAACTCGGGCCTTACGGTTTATTCTTTGGGCGGCGGCGGGGCGCCTGCAAGGCGCGCAGCGGCTCGGCTTCGACGCCGCTAGGCATGACCTCGATGCGACCCGCCAGGTCGTGCTCCAGCCAGCGGCGCATGAGCTCGACCGCCGGGCGCTCGGTGGCGAAATGGCCGAGCTCGATGATGGTCAGGCCGCGCGCGCAAGCGCGCAGCGCATCGGCGTGCCGGACTTCGCCCAGCAGCAGGGCATCCGCGCCAGCCGCTATCGCATCTCCAACCAGATTCCCGGCGCTGCCGCTGCCCACGGCGACGAGCCGCACCTTGCGCCGCTCGTCGCCCGAAACGCGAACAACTGAAGCACGAAGCGCAGCTTGCGCGTGCGCGGCGAAACTCGCGACCGAGGTTGCGCGCCGCAGCTTGCCCAGCGCCCCGCGCGCGGAATGCGGCCAGGCGTTCGCGAGGGGATAGATGTCGAAGGCTGGCTCCTCGTAAGGATGCGCGTCCGCCATCGCCGCCAGCGCGGCGCTCAAGGACGAGCGCGCAAGGATCATCTCCAGACGCACCTCGGCGGCCCGCTCCAGTTCGCCCACAGTGCCCTCGTATGGCGTCGCGCCGGGCAACGGGCGGTAAGTGCCTTCGCCTTGGGCGCTGAAGCTGCATGCTTCATAGTCGCCGATGCGCCCGGCGCCGGCGCGGCCGATGGCGCCGCGAACCGCCGCGAGATGGCTTGGCGGCACGAAGATCACCAGCTTGTAGAAGGCGGAAGCGCCAGCGGCGGTGAGGGGACGGATGTCCTCAAGCCCAGCGACTCGCGCCAGCTCGACGCACAGACCCTCGGGGGCGTAGTCGAGGTTGGTGTGCAGGCAGCAAATGCTAATGCCGGCGCGGGCGGCGTGATAGGCGACGGCGGATGCATCTTCGTCCGCCCGCACGCGCTTGAGCGGCTCGACGAAAAGCGGATGGTGCGCGACGATGACCTGCCCGCGCATCCGCCGGGCCTCGGCGACAATCTCCGCCGTGGCGTCAACGCACAGCAGCACGCGGCGCACGCGAGCCCCCGGGTCGCCGACGATGAGGCCGACGTTGTCCCACGGCTCCGCCAGCTCGCGCGGGGCGCGCAAGCAGAGGGATTCGACTACGTGGTGGACGGTTATCGGCATGGTTCGACGCCTATTCGCGCATGGGGGCAGTCCCCTGTCTCCTTTGGAGTGCGGGAGCGCAGCTCCGGCTTTCGGAAAGCGGCGGCGCAGCCGCCGCACTCCATAGGGGCAAAGCCGACTGTCCCTGCGCTTCCGTCATTTCTTCGTCACCTGGTCTATCAACACCGCGAGCAAGATGACGCCGCCCTTGACTACCGGCTGCCAGTAGGACGAGATGTTGAGCAGGTTGAGGCCGTTGTTGAGGACGCCGATGATGAGCGCGCCGACGAGCGTCCCGAGGATGGTCCCTCTGCCGCCGAAAAGGCTGGTGCCGCCGACGACGACGGCGGCGATGACATCGAGCTCCTGACCGACGCCGGTCTTGGGATCGCCGCTGGCCAGCCGCGCGGCGAGGATCATGCCGGTCAAGCCCGAGAGCAGGCCGCAGATGACATAGACCGTCATCTTGACGCGCCGCACGTTGATGCCCGACAGCCACGCCGCTTCTTCGTTGCCGCCGACGGCATAGACGTAGCGGCCGAAGGTGGTGCGGGTCAGCGCGAAGTGGCCGGCAGCGACGATGACGACCATGATGATGATGGGGACGGGGATGCCAACGACATCGCCCGCGCCGAGAAAAAGGAACGGCTGCGGCAGGTTGAAGACCGGCTGACCGCCGTTGATGAGAAAGGCGAGGCCGCCGTCGCGCCCGGCGATGAACCAAACGGCGAGGGTGGCGATGAAGGGCGGCAGGTTGAAGCGGGTAATGGCGAAGCCGTTGATCGCGCCCAGGGCCGCGCCGACAGCCACGCCGGCGCCGATGCCGAGCGCGATCGCCAGCCCGAGCGGCAGGCCGGGACGCACGAGGACCAGCGAGCCGGCGACTCCCGCGAGGGCGATGACCCCGCCGACGGACAGGTCAATGCCCGCGGTGAGGATGACGAAGGTCATGCCGACGGCGACGATGGTGCGGAAGGAGCTCTGGCGGACGATGTTGATGAGGTTGTCGGGCTTGAAGAAATTGGGGGTGGCGAACGCGAGGACGACGCAGATAGCGATGAAGACGAAGTAGATGAGATAGTCGCGCAGGTAGCCGAGAAGGGGCCGACGCGCCGCCGGGCTGGGGGCGGCGGCAGGCGCGGGCGCGCTCATTTACCACCCGTGGCGTAGAACATGATTCCTTCCTGGGTCGCCTCGGTGCGCGGGATTTCGGCGGCGATGCGCCCTTCGTGCATGACCAGGATGCGGTCGGCCATGCCGATGGCCTCGGGCAGCTCGGAGGTAATCATGAGCATGGCGACGCCGCTGGCGGCGAGGTCGCCCATGAGCTGATAGATCTCGGCCTTGGCGCCGACATCAATGCCGCGCGTGGGCTCGTCGAAGAGCAAGACGCGGCTCTGGGTGAGCAGCCACTTGGCGAGGACGACCTTCTGCTGGTTGCCGCCGCTGAGGTTGCGGGCGAGCTGCTCGGGGCTGGGGGTGCGAATGCGCAGGCTCTGGATGAAGCGGGCGGCGGCGCTGCGCTCCTGCTGACGGCGGATGAAGCCGTAGTAGGAGAGCAGGTCGAGATGCGCCAGGGTGACGTTCTCGCGCACGGTCAAGCCCAGCACCAGGCCCTGCTCCTTGCGGTCCTCGGTGACGAAGCCGACGCCGCGGCGGATAGCCTCGCGCGGATTGCGGATGCGCACCTCGTTGCCGCGCAGCAGGATGCGCCCCGCGGTCCTGGGGTCGGCGCCGAAGATCAGCCGCGCGACCTCGCTGCGCCCGGCGCCAACCAGCCCGGTGAGGCAGACGATCTCGCCGGCGTGAACCACCAGGCTCACGTCATGCACGATGCCGCCGCTCAGGCCCTCGACCCGCAGCGCCTCCTCCCCGATCTGCACGTTGCGCTTCGGGATCTGCGCCGTCAGTTGGCGTCCGACCATCATGTGAATGATGTCGTCCTTGGTCACCTCGCGCACGAGATGGGTGGCGATGAGCTGGCCGTCGCGCAGGACGGTGACGCGGTCGGCGATCTCGAAAATCTCCTCCAGGCGGTGGGAGATGTAGATGATGCTGACGCCATCGGCGCGCAGGGCGCGGATGAGATCGAAAAGCCGCGCCAGTTCGTGCTCGGTGAGGGTTGCCGAGGGCTCGTCCATGACGATAAGCTTGGCGTTAGTGGAGATGGCCTTGGCGATCTCGACCATCTGCTGCTGGGCGACGCTGAGGCGGGTGACGGGCGCGCGGACGTCGATCCCGACCCCCAGGCGGTCGAGCACCGCCTGCGCCTCGCGGTACATGCGGCCCCAATCTATAATGCCAGGCAGGACCTGCGGCTCGCGCCCGAGGAAGATATTCTCGGCGACGGTGAGGTGGGGGACGAGGTTGAACTCCTGGTAGATCATGCTGACGCCGAGCTGCTGCGCGGCGTGGGGCGAAGGGATCTCGACCGCGCGGCCGTTGACGCGGATCTCCCCCTGGTCGCGCAGCACGGCGCCGGCGAGGATCTTGACCAGGGTGGACTTGCCGGCGCCGTTCTCGCCGACCAGGGCATGCACCTCGCCGCGGCGCACCTCGAGGGTAACGCCGTCGAGCGCGCGCACGCCCGGGAAATCCTTGGTGATGCGGTCCATCACCAGGACCGGGGCCTGGGTCTCAGCGAGTTGTGATTCCGGTGCGCTCATTCATCATGGCCATAATGGTCGGCCGGCGAGGCGCCTGCGCTTTGGCCGGCGAGACGCCGGCGCTACTGTGTGCCCCTGGCCGCCGCGCGGTCGATGATGCCGACCTCGATGGGAATCGCCTTGGGCACCTTCTCGCCGCGCAGGTATTTGTCTATGGTCTCGATGGTGACCTGGCCGATCTTGTGCGGGTACTGAACTGCGTCGGCCTTGAGCGGCGAGCCGGCGAGGATCTCCTTGCACGCCTCGGCGGTGCCGTCGTAGCCGACGATGACGACGCGGTTGGCGCGCCCCGCCTGCCGCACCGCTTGCAGCGCCCCCAGCGCGCTGTCATCGTTGATGCCGAAGAAGGCGTCGAGGTCGGGATGCGCCTCGAGAATGGTCTCCGCCACCTCCACCGCCTTGGCGCGCTGGCCCTCGGCCGACTGGTCCGCGACGATCTTGATGCCCGGCGCCTTGGCCAGCGCCTGGCGAAAGCCGCGCACCCGGTCTTGCACCGACGTGGTGACGGGATGGTTTATGATCGCCACCTTGCCTTTGCCCTTCAACAGCTTGACCAGGTAGTCGCCGATGACTCGTCCACCCTGGACGTTGTCGGAGGCGACGTGGCAGACGACATTGCCTCCTTTGGCCGCGATGTCGGCGGTGAAGACGGGGATCCCGGCTGCGTTGGCGCGCTTCACTGCCCCCGCGATCGCGTTGGAGTCAGCGGGACAGATGACGATGGCATTGACCCCGGAGTTGATGAAATCCTCAACCTGGCTGGTCTGGACGTCAACCTTGAAGTCGGCCGACTGCACCATGAGCTGAATGCCGAGGCCGTCCGCGGTCTGACGCATCGCCGACTCGAGGTCCTGGTAAAACTCGTGGGATCTCGTCAGCAGCGTGACCCCGACCAGTCTTTGCTGGGCGGGGGCGGTCTTCTGCCTGGCGCAGGAGGAGACGGCGACCAGCAGAGCAGCGGCCACGGTTGCCAGCGCAAATGACGACGTGAGTCTTCTCATCGGCGCGCTCCGTTCGAGAAGCGGTGTCGTAGCCGTGGCGCCGCGAGCTGACGGCCAACCGATGGGCGCCAATGGCCCTTTCCTGACGCGGCTGGGCCGCGTTCCGGAGCGGCGCAAGGCGCCGCCACTGACGCGGCTGGGCCGCGTTCCGGAGCGGCGCAAGGCGCCGCACGGGTAATATACGCCTTGGCGCGCGGTGTTACCTTCAGCGGCGAGGTGCGTTGGGTATGACCTTTCTCGCTGGGTGGGGTCTATGTGGGAGCCGCGTCTCGCGGCGATCCGGATCGCCCGGGGGCGCCGCGCTTGGCGCGGCCCGGGCTCCCACAGAGCCTGCCCTGAGCCTGTCGAAGGGTGCGCCGCCCGATGCCCACTCTCCGAGGTCACACCCGGTGCGTTGTCCGCGGTTCGACGGTCGGTGCGAACCTCGGACTAGTACTTCGTGACAGAGATAGGCGCATACGATTTTGAGCTTGATCGGACGCTTGCCACGCTCAATAACGCGCCACGGTTCTTATGTCACGAGGTACTAGCGGTTGGCGGGCTCGCACGGGCAGGGAAGGGTGGGGGGCCGTAGAACCAATAGCAATCCCGGCGCGCGTGGTACGCGCGCTCCGGAAGTGCGGCGCAGCCGCACTGACGTTGGCGAAATCCCTGGGGAGACAACGGTGGGCATTCAAACGCGTGCCGTGAAGGGCGCATACTCGGTTGAATACGTCCTGGGCGGCGAGCAGGTCAGCCGGCTGTTCGTGAGGGATCTGCGGATGCGGATCGGCGGCGCGGCGCTGCGCATGGGCGGGATCGCCGATGTCGAAACGAAGGACGAGTACCGGCGGCGCGGCTACGCGCGGCAGGCCCTGGCGCGCGCGGTGGAGCTGATGCGCGAGCACGGATACGACATCTCGACGCTGTTCGGCATATCCGACTTCTACCCGCGCTGGGGCTATGTGCCGATATTCCCCGAGACCAGGCTGATGGTCGCGCTGCGCGACGCCATGCACGCGCATCTGGTTTACCCTGTGCGGCGACTTCAACGCCACGAGCTGCCGCTGACTTTGGAGCTCTATCAGCGCAACAACGCGGCGCGCACGGGCGCCATCGTCCGCCAACGCGACACCTGGATCGGCTTTCGCCACGGCAGCCGCTACCGCTGGCCGACCAATGTCTATGGGGCGTTCGACGGGCAGTCGGCCCACCGACCGGCAGTCGGCCCACCGACGGGCGCGCTGATGGGATACGCGGTGATCGATCGCTCGCCGGCGGAGGCAATTGTGCCCGAGGTGGGTTATCGCAGCGAGCAGGTTTTCAGCACGCTGATGGCGGCGGCGGCGCGGCAAGCGCGGCGGGTGCACAGCGAGCAGATACATATCCTGGCGCCGCCCGATCATCCGTTCGCCGAATACTGCAAGCAGCTCGGCTGCCGACTGATGATTCACTATCATCGCAGCGGCGGGGCGATGGGGCGCATCATCAATATCGAGACCTGCTTCGAGCGGCTGACGGGCGGTACGCCGCCTGCGGGCGAGCTGACGCGGCGATTGCGAGCGAGCCGCCTCGACTGGAATGGCCGGCTGGCGATTGTGAGCGACATCGGCGAGGTGACGCTGCGAATCGAGGGTGGCGTCGTTGCCGCTGCCAGGGACAGGAACCTGCGGGTTCCTGTCCCCCGCGCGCGGCTCAGCATCCCGCAGGGGCTGCTAACGCAACTGCTTTTCGGCTACCGCGATGCCGCGGATGTGCTGCGGGCGAAGGGGGTGTCGCTGCGCCACGCCCCGGTGGAACTGATCCAGGCGCTGTTCCCGTGTGGCTACGCCTACGTGTGGCGTCCGGATTACTTCTGAGCCGGCCCTCCGCGCAAGGGCGCATGGCCATGCGCCCCTACCGCGATTGACGATCATCCTCAAGCAGCCTCCGGCAGCGGCGAAAACCCGAGGCTGTCAATGGGCTTTCCGGCGGCATCGGTAAAGCGCATGAAGAAGCCCCACTGCCCCACTTCGTTGTACACCTTCACCAAGATGCGGGTTTCGCCGGCTGGCAGCTTCACCGCGACGACATCGGAGTCCCAATGCACGCCGCGCGGGCCGTCGTGGCGCCACACCTGACGCCCGTTGAACCAGACGAGGGCGTCGTCATCACTCGAAAAGCGCATCTGCACGTCCTGCTCACGCGGGCTGCTGACGGTGCACGTCGCGTACGCGACGCAGTGAGCCAGATGCTCGGGCTCCCCGTACAACTCCACGAGGCCGACCGCGCCGGCCGCGGTCGGGTGGATCATCCAGCGGATCGTCCGCCCCTTGCCGGGGTAGCTGCCGTGAAGGTCGAGCTCTCGCTCCGGAGCGAAGGTCGCGTCTAGCTTCTTGCCTTCCTCATCCTCGAACGGCGCCAAGACATGCCACGCGGGCACGATACCGGGCACCGCGCGCGGGCGCACCCAGTGTCCCGTCGGCTGGAAGCGCCCCCGCGCCATGTCGTCCGGCTCCGGCGCCACGTTCAGGCCGCCAGTGGTGAGGATTTCACGGTTGGCGTCCCGAATCGTGCGCCGCAAGTCGCCCTCCAGGTTCCATCCGCCCAGAGGGCCATCGTTGGGGGCGAGGTAGAATGCGATCAGGCCGCACGCGCCCTCCCGCACGAAGTCTTCCATTTGCTCTCGCAATTGCGCAGGGGTGAGCGGTTGCTGCTGGTTCCACTCTCCGCCCCAGAACGCCTGATAGATGCCGAAGAACGGCACGCCGGGGGCCCGTGTGCGCGCCGCGGTGAGCATCCACTGCGTGTCATAGCTCGTCATCGTCCGGTCGTAGCCGGCCTTCAACAGCGGGTAGTGATACAGCATCAGGATATCGGCGGCGTCGGGCGCGAAGTTGTGCAGCGTCGTGGCGCCGCTGTAGCCGCCGCAGAGGGGATGACTTTGGTGACGCTGCCGCGTCACTCCGGAGTCGCGCTGCGCGCGACCTGGGTCAAGGCGCTTCACTGTGCGATACATGCCGCGCAGCGCGGACAGCGCGTTGCCGGGGCTGTCGTCAATCACATAGTAGCCGAACAGGTTCGGCGAGGCGTAGACGCGGGCGATCTCTCTCTCGAGCGGCTCGGGCCAGAACAGGATGGTCCCGGCGCGATGAGGCGCTGGCGCCGTGCCGTCGGCGCCGCGCTCGCAGCCGAGGAGCGCGCAAGCCGTCGCTTCGCGGTAGCCGACTAGCTCATCGTCAATCTGCACCGGCCGCAGGCGGCGCACCGCCCCTGGCGGCGGAAGCGGCGCGCCGGCGCGAATGGGGATCTCCGTCTGCGTGGCGGTCATATCATCGCTCAGGCTGGGGCGGCCATGAACATGCCCAGCTATGCCGTACATGACCTTGATGCCATTGTCGAAGCAGAACTTCCCGCGCTCGGTGCTGGTGTCGAGCAGCTCGGCGGGGCCGAAGACGAGGTTCATGCCGGCGTCTTTGACGAGCGCCAGCGCCTCCAGGTCGGTTTGGCCATACGTGCCGAGCACGGGGTTGCCGTTGATCGCATATGCGGGCGGCGCCGCGCGCGCGATAGGCGCGCTCCCGAGCGCGGCCGGGCCGCGCTTCCGGAGCGGGCGCAGCCCGCGCAAGTGCGGCGCAGCCGCACTCAGGCGCCGCTCCGGAACGCGGCTGCGCCGCGTCAGGTGCAGCTTCACAGGTTCCCTCCCGTTCAGTTGGTAGGCCAGGCGTCTCGCCTGGCCGGTCACAGCCGAGGGCGGCTGTGCCACATTGCCGGCGCCTCGGCTATTCGCGCCCGTGCGGCGTGTCGTGCCGCTCCGCGGCGCGGCAAAGCCGCGTCGAAGGATTGTGACAAGTCTCCCTGCGCGTGTCAAGTCACAGGGAACAGGGGGTGTGAACCCACAGCGTTGGTCTGGTCTACGATTCTGCGCTGTGCCGGTTTCCCTTGGTAAGCCAGGCGTCTCGCCTGGCCGGTCACATGGTAGGCCAGGCGTCTCGCCTGGCCGGTCACAGCCGAGGGCGGCTGTGCCACATTGCTGGAGCCCGTTCTGCCAGCTACTCATCTTGCTGACCAACGAAACTCGCACATACCCGGAACGGGGATACAACCGCAGAACGTTGCGTCGGCATCACTCCCCTCCGTTCCAGGGCTTGCCATTACCCACATCGTCCCCAAACGGCCAGCGAGAGACGGTCGCTGCCCCGTGGATCCCAGGCGCTCTTGTGGCTAGCCCGGCCTATTCATACCGTGCGCCGGAGGGACGCAGGCGAGACGCCTGCGCTACCGGTATGAATAATGCGGGCTAGGTCTCCCGACCGCTGGCTAGTGCCGTTTTGCAGGACTGTTGTTGCCTGGCGACGCCTGAGTGCGGCTGCGCCGCACTTCCGGAGCGGCGCACCGCGCCGCCGGCCTCGTCCAGCGGTGACCCTCACCCCGCCTCTCCCTTGAAGGGAGAGGGGTCAGGCTAGGTTCCTCCTCTCCCTGCCAGGGCAACTTCGCCCGCCGACGCGCAGCCGAGACGGCTGCGCTACCGATCATGCGGTAGGGCAGGCGTCTCGCCTGCCGTGCCATGCCCGCGAAGGCGGACGCGCAGCCGAGACGGCTGCGCTACCGATCGTGCGGTAGGGCAGGCGTCTCGCCTGCCTAGACTGCCATCCTGGCCCGACCGAGTCGGGCCTAGGGACACGGCGGCCCGAAGGGCCTAGCCGCCTGGGCCGCCGCTGACGCGGCGAAGCCGCGTTCCGGAGCGGCTGGACGAGGCTCGGCCTCGTCTCCGGAGCGACGCGAAGCGTCGCGCGGCGCCGCCCGGCTAAGCTGATAGGGAGAGGGGCTGAGCGGTGGCGATGCGCGCTACTTGCTGATTTTGCCGCTCTCGAGCGCAGCGAGGAAAGCGGCAACTACCTCGGGGTCGTATTCACTACCGGCGGCGGATTCCAGGATAGCTGTGGCGTCGCGCACCGGGATCGCTTTGCGGTAGGAGCGATCGGAGGTGATGGCGTCGAAGGCGTCGGCGACGGCGATGATGCGGCTCGGCAGCGGGATCTCGGCGCCGCGCAGGCCATCCGGGTAGCCGCCTCCGTTCCAGCGCTCGTGCTCGTGGCGGATCCAGGAGGCGACGCGGCGCAATTGCTTGATCGGGCGCAGAATCTCCTCGCCCCAGATGGGGTGCTTGCGCACCTGCTCCCACTCGTCCTCGGTGAGCTTGCCCGCCTTGAGCAGAATCTCGTCGGGCAGGCCGATCTTGCCCACGTCGTGCAGCAACGCGGCGAGCTGAAGGTCCTCGGTTTCCGACGCCGACAGCGGCAGATCCTGCGCGACGGCCAGGGCGTATTGGGTGACGCGCTGAGAGTGCCCCAGGGTGTAGGGGTCCTTGGCATCGACCGCGGAGGCGAGGGAGCGCACAGTGCCAATGAAGAGACTCTTGACGTCGCCGAACAGGACGGCGTTGGAGATGGCGATCGCGGCCTGAGAGGCGATGGCGGCGACGAGCTTGGCATCGCCCGCGAGGTATTCCTCGCCTGACAGCTTGTCGCGCGCGCAGATGGCGCCCATCAGGCGCTCGCACCCCGAGGATATTGGCTCCTGACCGGGCGCGCCCGGGCCGGAGGGGCGCTCGGGGCGCCCGACAAGCCCCGCGCCGGTCATCACCGGGACGCATAAGATGGAGCTGGTCTCGCCGGAGGGATGAGGCACGTCACAGACCACGGCCGCCTGTCCGGTAGCCAGGACGTGGCTGAGCACGCCGTCGGGCATTTCGGGCATCGGCCGATGGAAAGCGTCGGACAGCTCTCCGCGCGCAGCAGCGACGCGGGCGTGGCCCGTTTCTTCATCGAGCAGCAGCACCGCGATAGCTTCAGAGGGCACCTGGGCGTCAACCTGGTCGAGCACGCGCTCGCAGATGGCGGTCACGTCGTGGGTCGCGCCGACCTCGGCGGACGAGCCATAGAGCAGAGTGAGCTGCTCGTAGTTGGCGACGATCTCGCGCGACAGGCTTTGCACCTCGAAGCCGGCGACGATGAGGTCGCGCAGGCGCTCGACGGTGAGAGCGGCGACCGCTTCGATCAGCGCCTGGGGCGCGCCGTTATTTGAGCAGGTGACGAGGGCCCCCAGCAGGCGGTCGCGATAGGTGAGCGGATAGGCGCGGCGGCAGGCGCCCTCGGGGCAGCGATCCTGGACCGGGCTGCGGTGCGCGGCCACCAGCCAGGCCATGTCGGCTGGCCCGTGCGGGCACTGCGACGAGCCGGCGGCGCCCGGGATCAACTGCGGGCAGGCGCTGACATCGGCATGGGTCTCGGCGAGCAGATGCCCCTCGACGTCGAGCACCGTCACCCCGATGGGCGCGCGGGCGACGGCGTCATCGATCACCCGCTTGAGCTGGCTCGCGGGCAGGATGTCGCTAATTGTCAGATGCTCGTCATCGGACACGAACGTTTTCTCCTGCACCACACATCTGGTGACGCTCCCCCCTCACTCCGGAGTCGCGTTACGCGCGACCACAGTTGCAGCCGGCGCCAGGCGGCGCGGCGCCGATCTCATCCGCCGCCGGCCGGCCGCGAAGTCATGTCGGCCGAAGCATCGCCGGCCGCCTCGCGCTCGCGCGCAGCAAGCGTCTCCTCGACCGCAGCGACCAGTTCCGCTCCCGCCAAGGGCTTAACCAGGTGGCGGACCACCCCGAGCTGGAGCGCCCATTCCTTGTCTTCCATGACTGAGACCATTATTACAGGGATGCGGCGGGTGTCAGTGCCGGAGCGCAGGGCGCGCAGGACGGCCAGGCCGCTCATGTCGGCGGGCAAGACGTCAACGCAGACCAGGTCTGGCGCCAGGGATGCGGCCAGGCGCAGGGCTTCGCGGCCATTTGCCGCTTCCTTGACGGCATAGCCCGCCTGCTCGAGCGCGGCGTGGTGCAGCGCGCGCGCGGCGTGGTCGCTGTCGGCGATAAGGACGAGCTTCTGGCGGGAGCGGCGGCGCGCGGGCAACACGCGGGAGTCTCGCTGCTCGACCGGCAGGGTAAAGTGGAAGATGCTGCCGGCGCCGGGGGTGCTGTCAACCCAGATGCGGCCGCCGTGGCTGGCGATGATCTCGGCGCAGATGGCGAGCCCGAGGCCGGTACCGCGCGGCTTGGTGGTGAGGCCGTCGCTGACCTGGTGAAACTTCTCGAAGACGTGCTCGCGCTCGGCCTCGGGGATGCCGGGGCCGGTATCGGCGACGTAGATGCGGACCTCGGCGTCAGAGGCGGCCGCGCCAACGGTGACCTGGCCGCGCTCGGTGAACTTGAGCGCGTTGCCGAGGAGGTTGTTTAGCACCTGGGCAATGCGGTCGCGATCGGCGCGCGCGAGCGGCAGGTCGCAGGACAGATCGAGGCGCAAGTCCAGCCCCTTGGCGGCCGCCAGCGGCGCCATGCTGCGGACGCAGAAGGACAGCAGCGACGTGAGATCGACCGATGAGAAATGCCAGTCCATGTGCCCGGACTCGATCTTGGAGATGTCGAGCACATCGTCGATGAGGCGCGCAAGACGATCCGCCTCGGCGGCGATGATTTGCAGGAACTCCTCCTGGTTGGCGGACTCCTCATCGGGGAATTGCAGCAGGATCTCGGCGAAGGAGCGGATCGAGGTCAGCGGCGTGCGCAGCTCGTGGCTGACGTTGGCCAGGAAATTGGTCTTGAGCTCGTCCAATCGGCGCAGCTCTTCGTGGGTTGAGCGCAGGTGGCTGAGGGCGGTCCTGAGGTCGCGGGTGCGGCGGTCGACCTCCTGCTCCAACTCATCGCGGTGGCCGCGCAGGCGCTCGGCGGCCTGCTCGAGCTGGAGGTTGGCCTCGCCTAACTCGTCGGTTCTGGCGCGCAAGGTCGCGGCGAAGGTGCCGAAGGTAATGCTGAACAGGACCATGGCGCCAATGCCCACGACAAGGATGATGACCGCGACGTAGGAAGGGTCGGAACTCAAGGGCTGGCGGCCAGGAAGCAAGCGCGTGGGGGCCAGGCCGTGGTACGCCATGAGCACGGAGAAGACGAAAGCGACGACGCAGACGGCGGTGACGATGGCGCTGTACGCGCGCCGGAGGCTGATGTTGGCGTGGAGGATGACGAAGAGGTAGAAAAAGGCGCCGATCCAGTCGCCGCCGAGCTGCTGGACGACGAAGGTGACGATCAGGGCATCGAGCAGATAGTGAAAGAAGTTGAAGCGGCCGAGGTCCGCGGGCGCAGCCTGAGGTGGCATGCGGCTGAGCCAGACATCGCCGGCGAGAAGCACGAGGCCAGCGCCGAAGACGGTGAGCGGGATGGGCAGACGCCACAGGACACGCAGGAGCACGCCGATGCACAGCATGCCCATGGTGATGGCGGCGCCGGTGCCGCCCGCCATGTGGGTGCGGGCCAGGGCTGCGTGTTGTTGCCTCTGATCTTGCACGACGCGCGATTCCGCCGGGCCGCCTCATGCGCCCATCACTCGCTGCACCTGTTTGACGATGGCAGTGGGACTGAAGGGCTTGGTGATGTACTCGTCGGCCCCCAGCGCCATGCCGCACGCCTTGTCGGCCCGCTGCCCCTTGGCAGTGAGGATGATGATATAGGTGTCAGAGAGAGCAGGGTCGGACTTGACCCGGCGGCAGACCTCGTAGCCGTCGAGCTTGGGCATCATGAGGTCGAGGAACGCCAGCGCGGGGCGGTCGCTGGTGATGCGCTCGAGCGCCTCCGCGCCATCGCCCGCGGTGACGACGCTGTAGCCGGCTTTGGCGAGCACGAATGACAGGGCGCGGACGATATAGGGCTCATCATCCGCGATGAGTATGAGTCTCACGCTCTCCACTGACGGCTCCCGACGCCGATGCCCCGCCCTTGCCCCCCGCTCGACGGCCCGACTCTATATTCCGTATTTCGGCGGAAATGTGACTGGGCTTAACTGGCTCGTCGGCGGACGACGGGGGCGAGGCCAGGCGCCGGAGCGCCGCCGCAGCAAGCGACGGCGGCGCAGGCAGGGTGGAAAGCGGACGCGGCGCAGCCGCGTTCCGGAGCGGCGCCAAGCGCCGCGTGACGCGGCGCAGCTACGCTTGAACCAGGATCCAGGCCGAATGCGCGCGGCGCTTATGCCTGATAGCGATTGAGGCACCAGATTTCGGCGAGCGCTTTGCGCGGCCTGGGGGCCGGGTCCTCGCCGGGGATACCGAGCGGGGTGAAGGCGACGACGCGGATGTTGTCGGGGACATCGAGCGCCTTGCGCGCCACGGCTTCGTCGAACCAGCCGATCCAGCACGTGCCCAGCCCTTGCTCGGCGGCGGCGAGCAGCAGGTGCTCCATGGCGATGCCGATGTCGAGCATATAGTAGGGCTGGTCGCCCTTGGCGCCCGGCTTGGCGGGGTCAGCGCAGGCGGCGATGATCACCGGCGCGTGCGCGACCCATTCGTTGCCCGCCTTGGCGAGGGCTTGCTTAACCTCGGGATCGCTCACGACGACGAACTTCCAGCACTGCGTGTTGGCCCACGAGGGGGCGAGGCGGGCCGCCTCGAGCAGGGACTCGATCTGGGCCGGCGGGATGGGGTCCGGCTTGTAGCGCCGAATGCTGCGGCGGCGGCGCACGACTTCCATGAACTCCATGAGCTTGCTCCTTTGCCCGTCAGCGGCGAGGGCGATGGGCGGCGTAATGCCGCGGGCATTGTATGCTGCGCAAGCGCAGGCAATTCCTCGCGCCCGTAGGGAGAGGTTTGAGACAAAGCAGAGCGTCAGCGCTCGGCGGCCTCGAGCCGCCACCCCGCCGCCGCGAGGTTAGCGCGGCGCACGCGCTCCACCAGGTCCCATTTTGGCCGATCGGTGACATCCACCATGCCGAAGGCATAGTGCTCGCCGTAAACCAGGCCGGGGCCGTGCCCTGGGCCGCGTCCGGTCAGCGGCTGGTCGCGGTAGAGAAACCAGTTCATGCCCACGCAGTAGGGGTTGCGCGCGCCGGCTTGCACCCAGCGCAGGTATTTCTCGCCCGAGTCGGCATCATCGCGCGCCCACACGGGATAGCGCCCAAAGCCTCGCTGGCCCTCATACCAGGCGGGGAAAGCAAACTCGCCGCAGAAGACAGGCTTGTCGGCCTCGCGGATCAGGCGGTCGAACCAGGGGTCGGCGAACTCGGCGGCATAGCGGTCGTAGCTCATCACGTCGCAGTGGCGCGCGATCAGGCGCCAGTCCTCGTCATTTTCCCACCAGCCCGGCACGACGTAGTTGCCGAGATAGAGATGGTTGGGATCGAGCTCCTTGACCGTGCGATATACGAAGTCGTAGTAGCGGTCCGCATACCAGCGGCGCAACTGCTCGAGGTCCTCGCGCGTCGGCAGCAACGGCGCCGCGTAGAGTTCTTGTCGATTCGCGGCCGCGGCCTGCCATGCGTGAGCCAAGCGCACGATGTCACCGCGGTACACCTCGTCGACCGCGTAGTCCACCAACCCGCGCTTCGAGGCGGGCGCCGCTTGCGGCCGGGCGCCTTTGGCAAGGATCTGCCTGACCTCGTCGGCGGTCACGATCTCGTCGTACTCGCTGCCCACGGTCCAGCCCACGACCCGGGGGTCGCTGCGACGGGGCTGGATCTGCTTGCGCAAGCCCTCCCGGAGCTGCGCCGCCACCTGTTGGTCGAGGAAATCGGGGCGACGCACAAGGTTAGGCCCCGGCCGGCCGAGCACCGGGGTCTCGGGGAACTCGCTCAGACCGCCCCACTTGCCGCCGCCGGAGAAGGCCCACGCGCGCAGCCGACGCGCGGCGAGCCGATTCGATTCCTGCTGCCAGCGCGTGCCGAACTTGCGGATCAGGTTGGGGGTGTGCAGGGCGACGTACTTGACGCCGGGGTCGGGACCCCAGGGGTTCTCGCCCCAGGATGCAGCGTAGATTCCTTCCTTGGGGGGGAGCCACTCGAAGAGAAAAACGCGCTCCGGCGGGACCGGCGTCTGCTCCCACGTCAACGCCGGCATCGCACACAGGCCGAGATAGAAGCAGGGGTTGCCTTGCGGCGAGACGAGCCACCAGAAGCCCTTGCGCTTGGTGACGTAGAAGAACCCGGTCGCGCGCGCCTGCCATCCCGCACGGCGGTAGCCGCGGTAGCGGTCGTAATCGCCAGGGACGCCCCACTCGCGCAGGCGCTGCTCCTCGCGCGCCTGCGCCGCGAGCAGGTCGCGATCGCTCTTTACCTTGTCGGGCCAGTGGGCGTAACGGCACTGGCCATAGCGGTCTATGAACGGGGCGAGTTGCGTCAGGTCGTAGGTCACGATGCGGAAGCCGGCCTCGATGGTGGTCGGTTCGGTCGGGGCCGATGGGGACAGTCCCCTACGAGGACGTCGGTTAGAGGGCACGCTGCGCGCAATGGGGACTGTCCCCGACACGGGCGTGACGGTCGTCCGCCACTCGATACGGCGGGGCACCTGGGGCTCGGGCAGCAGCAGGGCAAGCGGACGAGCGTGCTCGGCGGCGAAGGTGAGCGATGCGCGCCTGCCGCCGCTCGACAGCTCGAGATCGTCCTCAAGGATGACGTAGGCGGCGGGGCCGCTCGCCCACGAGGGAACTGTATTCGCCTCGAGAGGGCCATCGCAAGGCTGAAAGCCGCCACTGCTGCGGCCGACGAGCCGACCATCGAGCCAGAGCTCGGCGGACTTGGCGGAAATGACCGCCCGCACGACATAGCGGCGGTTGGTTTGCCACGGCGGGCCGACGGAGAGGAAGCGCCACGACGCGCCGTCTGCGACCCCCAGGATCAGCGTCAGAGTCTCCAGGCGCGTTGGCGTCAGGCCGTCCGAAGTGTTTTCGAAGTTGAGGTAGAAGCCGCGCTTCGCGCCCCAGTCGTGTTGGGAGGCGAGCCAGAAGCGATGATTGGCCGCGCGCGCTGCGGTAGCGGCGAGGGCAATCAGGATCAACGCGATAGCGGGACGAATGCGGAGGGCCGCGGGCGCTGACGCGGCGAAGCCGCGTTCCGGAGCGGCTGGACGAGGCTCGGCCTCGTCTCCGGAGCGACGCGAAGCGTCGCGCGGCGCCGCCGTCGTCACGCGGTTTGCGGCCATGCTGAAATCCTTTCGCCCAGCGGTCGAGCGCGTAGGGGCAGGTCTCGTGCCTGCCCCGCTTTGGGCAACCACAAGGGTTGCCCCTACAGGTCGCGCAGCAAGCGCAACGCGCGGCGCAGGATCGGGCGCAGGTTGCGATAGCCACTCATGGCTAGGGTCCGGCGCGTCGGGAACCAGCCGGCATCGCGCACCCGCTCGGCCGGCACGGGCGTGCACTGCGCGTCCGGCGGCACCTGCATCAGGAACCAGTGCACGGTCTTGCGGCAAACCTGGTTGCCGATGTGAAAACGATACCTGGTCGTGCCGACCTCGGCCACCACGCGCAGCGGCGTCACCCCGACCTCCTCCCCCACCTCGCGCACCGCTGCCTGCTGCGGGGTCTCGCCGGCCTCGAGCTTGCCCTTGGGGAACGTCCAGTAGCCATAGTCGTCGCGGATGAGGCAGAGCTCGGCTTCGCCGTCGCGCTTGCGGAAGATGATGCCGCCGGCCGATGTCTGCGTCAATGCCATAGGAGTGGGTCTCGAGCCAAGGGTCCGGCTAGATGTCGGCGAGGGCGCGCCTGAGCTCGTCCACGGTAAGCCCGCCGCCGGATTGGGCAGCCGACAGCGCCGCAGCCGCGCCGATTCGCGCCGCAACAGGAGCTTCCGCGCCGACCGCCGCCGCCACTACCAGGGCCGCCACGAGCGGCGCCCAAGCGCCAGCGCCGAGGCGCTTCGGCTCGATGATGAGTTCGGGCGACGCTTCGCGTCGCTCCGGAGACGAGCGCGAGCCTCGTCCAAACTCAGGCGCCGCTCCGGAACGCGGCTTCGCCGCGTCAGTGTGCAGCGCAACGCCCCATTCGCGCGAGATGACGACGAGCGCCTTGGCGCTCATTTCGGGCAGGAGGCGATGCGGCGCGTCAGTCGAGTTGAGGGCCTGATCGGCCGCTGGCGGACCGAGCACCGCGATGTCGCATGACGGTAGGGCTGCGACCAGTTCAGCGAGCGATGGCAGCGAGACGCCGATAATGGCGCCGACCACGAGCTTGCCGCGGCCGAGCGTAAGCCGACGCAGTTTGTCAAGCGTCTCCGCCGGGATCGGCGATCCATGGGCGACGATGGCGATCGCATCCACCTGGGCGAGCAACGGCTCGATGTGGTCGAGCATCTCGGACGCGGTCGACCCGGATAGGGGCGGTGGGGCGCAGATCTCGATGGCGATGGAGGACCAGGGCAGGGCGACTTGTGCGGCGACGGTTAGGACTAGCGTTTCGGCGGTGTGATGCGCGGGGTTGCTGACGATGCCGAAGCCATCGACGCCGGCGGCGCTGAGAGCGCGCAGGAGCTCGCCCGCCGCGGGATCGGGCCCGAGGATGCCGGCGACCCAGGTGCGCGCGCCGAGCGCGGCCACGCTGCACGCGACTGCGCCGGCGCCGCCCGCGCGAGTGGTTCGCTGCGACGCGCGGAGTTGAAGCGTGCCATCAGCGGCGGCGCTTGGGGCCGCTCCGGAACGCGACTTCGCCGCGTCAGCGTCATGGCTCGTCTCGGCGCGCAGCACGTGCTCGAGCCACAGGTCGCCCAGCACCAGGATTCTGGCCTGGCCGAAGCGCTCGAGGACGGCATCGACAGTGGTGTCGGCGTGCTCCATTTCACTCCCGGCTCGCCGGTCACAGCGCGTAATGCGTGCGATAGTATTCCAGGAATTCGCCGGACTTGATCTTGCGCCACCAGGGGTCGTTGTTGCGATACCACTCGACGGTGGCGCTGAGGGCGGCGTCGAGATCGTACTTGCGCATCCAGCCCAGCGCGCGCAGCTTGGAGGAATCGACGGCATAGCGCCGGTCATGGCCCGGGCGGTCCTTGACGTGGGTAATGAGGTCCTCGGGCTTGCCTAGCATGCGAAGCACGGCGCGCGCGACGTCGATATTGGTCGCCACCGGCGAGTCGCCGACGTTGTAGATCTGGCCGGGCTCGCCGCGCTCGAGCAAGAGCTCCAGCGCGCGGCAATGGTCCTCGACGTGCAGCCAGTCACGCATCTGGAGTCCGTCGCCGTAAACCGGCAGCGGCTGATCGTCGAGCGCGTTGGTGATGAAAAGCGGCAGCATCTTCTCGGGGTACTGGTTGGGGCCGATATTGTTGGTGGCGCGGGTGATGATGACTGGCGCGCCATAGGTGCGCCAGTAGGAATAGGCGAGCAGCTCGCCGCCGGCCTTGCTCGCGGAGTAGGGATTGCTGGGGCGCAGGCGATCGTCCTCCCTGAATGCCCCCTCTGCGATGGCGCCGTAGACCTCGTCGGTGCTGATCTGAACGAGGCGCTCCAGCCCGAGCTCGCGCGTGACTTCGAGCAGGACGTAAACGCCGAAGATGTCGGTGCGCAGGAAGCCGCCCGGGTCGCTGATGGAGCGATCGACGTGACTTTCAGCGGCGAAGTTGACGATGGCCTGGCAGCCCTGGGCGGCGCGGCGGGCAGCGTCGGCGTCGCAGATGTCGCCCTTGATAAACGCGTAGCGGGGATCCGACGCGACCGCGGCGAGGTTCTCGGGGTTGCCGGCGTAGGTCAGCTTGTCGAAGTTGACGACCTGCCAGTCGGCGTGGCGCCCCAGGATATAGCGGATGAAGTTGCTGCCGATGAAACCGGCGCCGCCGGTGACCAGAAGCTTCATGCCTGCGCCTTTCTGCACGCCCTTGATACCGCGCGGTGCGCTCACCCGGGGGCCGCGTTGCCGCGCAACAACGCCGTGAGCGCGTGAGCGATGCGTTGGCTGGCGCGGCCGTCCCACGCGGCGGGCAGCGGCGGCCGCAGGTATTCATTCTCCGTCAGCGCCTCCACCGCCTGCATCGCGAGCGTGAGGTCCAGGCTGACCAGCAGGTTGGCGCCCGTTTCGACGGTAGCGGCGCGGTCGGTGGCCTCAGCCAGGGTCAGGCAGGGCACCCCCAGGAAAGTGGCCTCGTCCTGGACGCCGCCGACATCGGTCAAGACCATGCGCGCGGCGTCGAGGAACGAGAGATATTCGACATAGCCGGCGGGCTCTACGCTCGACAGCCGCGGTAAGCTGGCCACCGCCTGCGCCAGGCCCCAGTTCTCGAGCTGCGTCGCCAGCCGCGCATTGACGCCGAGGGCGACGGGCAGGCATTCCTGGGCCCGGGACAGCAGCTCGACCAGCTTGTGCAGATTGGCGAGCCGGTCGATGTTGTAGGGCGATTCAATGATGGCGAGGGCATAGCCCTTGGGCTGCAAGCCAGCCCGGGCGGGGCAGTTGTCGGCGCGCGCGCGACCGATGCATTGCGCCACGGCATCACATGCCAGGCTACCGGCAAGGACCACTGAGTCCTCAAGCGCACCCTCGTCCAGCAGGCGACAGTGCGCCGGCTCGGAGGCGGCCATGAGCGCGGTGGCGAGGCGGTCGATGCGGGCGGCGAGGCTTATGCGCCCTGCGCTCCCAGGGAGGCGCAGGCCGGCATCGGCATGCGCTACCACCGGCACCGAGCGGGCGCTTGCCAGGGCGCAGCCGAGGAGAGCGTGCGACGCGCCCACGAGCACGACGGCGGCGAGGTCGCCGCTGACGGCGAGCCGCTCGCAGCCGGCCATGATCTTGGCCAGCCGCTGCGCGGGCGTGCCTTCCGAGGCGGCGATCACGACGTCGGCGTAGGGCAGGGCCAGCTCGCGGAAAACCTCGGAGGCGGCGTGAGAAACGTAATCCTCGCCGGCGAAGATGAAGCTGACCTCGAGCTCGGGGCGCGCACCCAGCTCGGCGAGCAGCGGCGCGGCGCGGATGAAGCCGCCGCGCGCCGCGGCGATGACGGCGACTTTGAACACGGTCATAATCCTGTAATGAAGCGCGCGGCGCGCAGGGCGGAGCCGCGGTGCGCCTCGACTTGCGCCGGCTGCGCCGGCGGCGGCTGCCCGGCCGCCTCCACGATGGCAGCCTGGTTCATGGCGACCGGACGAATCCAGCCGCTGCGCACGGCCTCGGGGAAGTCGCCAGGGGCCAGCGCCAGGGTCAGCTTGCCGCGGAGATACGCCTCGCGCTGAAGCGTCGAGCTGTCGGTGATGACCAGGGAGGCGCCCGCGACCGCGTGCTGCATCGGCGCATAGTCAAGCGGGGCGACGAGACGGAGATTGCTGCGCGCGTCGGCCCTTCGAGCTCCCTCAGGGCAGGCGCGGGCGGCCGTCAGTCGAGCCATCGCATCAGCCTCGGCAGGCAGCAGCACCGGCATGGCGAGCGCTTGCAGGGCATCGAGCAGGTCCGGCAGCGCGGGCGATTCCAGCGCCGCGGCGGCGAGATAGCACAGGCAACAGGGGACAGGCGCGCCATCATCCTGCGGCGGCGGCTGCGCGGCGTCGGCGAGCGTGTCGCCGCAGAGGCACGTTGCATCCTCCATGCCGTGATAGGCGAGGCGCTGGGCAGCCTCGGCATGGGGCGCAAGCAGGAAGACGGAGCCTTGATCGAGGAGGCGGGAGTTGGGGTTGTGATAGCCGGCGGCGATGACGCCGGCGTCGAGATGCGCGCAGGTGATGTCGATGAGTGACGCCGCAAGCTGCGCGCCGACGGCTGCATCGGAGGAACCGCACGTCAGCAGCACCTGGGGGTGGCCTTCCGCGAGCACCGGTTCGAGCCAGCGCAAGACCGCTCCCGCGCGCAGGATGGGGGTCGCCTCGGCGAGCTGAAGCGCAAGCGGCGGCTGCGCGCCCGAATCCCATGTCGGCACGGCGCCGGCGCAGGAGACATAGGCGCACGCGAGCTCGTGCTCCCCTTCGAGGGCGGCGATGACCGGCGAGAGCTTGGCGCGCTCGCCACGGCTACCAGCGACGCAGAAGATTTCCACGACGCGAACTCTCCGCGCAAGGTGCGCGCGGCGCCTGTCCTGGGTGAAGCGAAGCGAACGCGCGCCGGATCTGCTTGTGGGGCGCGGATTCATATTCCGCGCCGTGTCGGCACGCGCAGCAAACGCGCCCTGAAGCGGGCTTCACAGCCGCACAACATTCGCCGCGCGATGCCGCCGCAGCGCGTTGCGCGTATCGAGTATCAGCGGGCAGTGCGCGACCAGCGCGCGATAGGGCAGCGCGCGGTGATCGGTCACCACGACCGCGCAGTCGCTGCGGCGCATCTCCTCGGGCGTCAGCGGCACCGAGCGCAGCGCCTCCCCGGTGCCGTTGACCTCGGGCACCAGGGGGTCGTGATAGCACACGTTAGCTCCTTTCTGCCGCAGCTTGGCAATAACCTTCAGCGCCGGCGATTCCCGGGTGTCAGCGACGTCGCGCTTGTAGGCGGCGCCGATGACCAGGATGCGCGACCCGCGCAGCGCCTTGCCGCGCTCGTTGAGGGCGTCGGCGATGCGCGCCACGACGTAGTCCGGCATGTGGTCGTTGATCGACTCGGCGAGGTCGACGAAGCGCGTCTCGCGGCCGAGCTCGCGCGCGCGATAGGACAGGTAGCAGGGGTCGATGGGTATGCAGTGGCCGCCGACGCCGGGGCCAGGGTAGAAGGGCATGAAACCAAACGGCTTGGTCGCGGCGGCGTCGATCATCTCCCACACGTCCACGCCGAAATCGGTGCACAACAGCGCCATCTCGTTGACCAGCGCGATGTTGACGTGGCGGAAGGTGTTCTCCATCAACTTCGACATCTCGGCGGTCTCGAGCGAGGAGACGAGCTTGACGCGCGGCGTGATCTGCGCATAGAGCGCCCTGGCGGCGCGGGCGCAGCGCGGCGTCAGGCCGCCCACGACGCGCGGGGTGTCGGCGACGCCATGCTTGTGGTTGCCGGGGTCAACGCGCTCGGGGGCGAAGGCGAGGGCGAAATGGCGGCCGGCCTGCAGGCCCGAGGCCTCGAGGATCGGACGCACGATTTCTCGCGTTGTTCCGGGGTAGGTGGTGCTCTCGAGCACGACCATGCTGCCGCGCCGCAAATGGGCGGCGACGTCGCGCGCGGCCCGCTCGATGCACGACAGGTCCGGCTGGCGCGCGTGGTTGAAGGGCGTCGGGACGCAGATCACGTAGACATCGGCCGGCAGGTCGGCGGGGTCTGCGGTCAGCCGCAGCTTGCCGCGCGCCAGCGCCCGGCGCAGGCGTCCCGACGACACGTCGGGCAGATGGCTGTCACCCCCGCTGAGAGCTCGCACCCGGTCCGGGTTGATGTCATAGCCGGTGACGGCGAACCCCATCTCTGCGACGCGGACGCTGAGCGGCAGGCCGACATAACCCAGGCCCAGGACGGCAACCCTGGCGCGGCGCTGACGGATGGCCTCGGTGAGAGACATGACACGCCTCCGATGCCTTGCGCCGTGAGCGCAGTGGGGAGCGAGATCCGGGGCGCAGAAGCGGCGCTGATACGCGTACGCACCGCTCGACCCGGACCTGAGCATCACTGCGGCGAGCGCCTAAGGCCGCCCGCCGACAGCCATTCGCGCGGTGTCACAAGTGACCGAACCCAGAGTGGCAGAATTGTAGCAACCGCCAGCGGCGCGGGTCAATGCTAACCGTAGCGGCGATGTCAGCGGCTGCAACAAGACACTTGCTTGGCTGGTCGGATGTCGAGGTTTGCGACCAATCCTGAGGATGACGTTCTCGCGTTGACCGCGTCACGGACGCAGGCCCCGCAGCGCTCAGAGGGCCGGGCCATGCCAGCAGCGAATGATTGTCCCATTACTGCGCGGAGCGAGAGCATGAGCTTTGAGCGAGGCTGGCAGGCGATTCACCTGGAGATGCCGGAGCGCATTCCGCACACGGAATACCTGACGCATCGGCGGTTCATCATCAAGGTCACCGGGTTCGATCCCGAGAACCCCGCCGAGTCGGGCGCGGCCGGCCCGGCGCTGGCGAAGGCGCTCGATTACGATTTCATCTGGAGCACCTACGGGCGCGATTGGGGCACGCCGCACACCGACATGGGGCGCGCCAAGTACTACGAGACCGAGACGCCGTGGCACTCCTCGTATCCCTTCAAGAGCGTGGAGGAGGTGCTGTCGTTCGACCCCTTGCAGGCGGCGCGGATACCGACGATGGAGGAGCTGACGGCGGATGTGCGGCGCTCCTATGAAGAGGGCCAGGCGGCGCACCCGGGCGCGGTGTTCCCGGGCGGATTCTACGAGACGGTATTCACGTGGAACATCAAGACCTTCGGTTGGGAGCTATTCATGCTGGCGGCGATGGATGACCCGCAGCGCTTCGAGCGCATCCTCGATGGCTTCACGGAGATCAGCGCGATGGTGGTGGAGGCGCACGTGCGGGCCAAGGTGCCGATCTTTCTCTGCCATGACGACATCGTGTGGGCGGCGGGGCCGTCGTTCTCGCCGGCGTGGATGCGGCGCTATGTCTTCCCGCGCATCAAGCGCCTGTGGCGGCCGCTGCGCGAGGCGGGGATCAAGGTGCTGTTCTGCTCCGATGGCAACTTCGACGCGTTCGTGGACGACCTGGCGGAGGCGGGGGCCGAGGGGTTCATCTTCGAGCCGCTGACCGACCTGCGCTACATCGTCGAGCGCTACGGCAAGACGCACGTCATCATCGGCAACGTTGACTCGCGCATCTTGCAGACCAAGGGGCCGCAGGAGATTCGCGCCGAGGTGCGACGGTGCGCGGGGCTGGGGCGCAATTGCCCCGGATACTTCTTCGCCGTGGGCAACCACATCCCGTACACCGTGCCCATCCCGAGCATCGAGTGCTACCTGGAGGCGATACGGGAGTATGGGCGGAGGTAGAGCGCCGGGCGACGAGCGGGGAGAGCGCTGACCTAGTGCTCAGTTAAGTTATTCCTGCAATAATATGGGGTAGAGCCGCTTGAGCTTGATGCGCGCGTCGGCGGTGGTGAATTGCCAGTCCACCTTGGTCT